>Ga0224555_1000027_pt1 | contig 177210 bp, 153 predicted proteins | sample 714S23034metaG_FD_180687 | JGI IMG/M metagenome (GOLD analysis project Ga0224555, IMG submission 180687) | Peat soil microbial communities from Stordalen Mire, Sweden - 717 S2 30-34 | ecosystem: Environmental > Terrestrial > Soil > Wetlands > Peat | place: Sweden: Norrbotten County, Stordalen...
GCCAGCAACGACACCGCGCTGGGCCGTTCACAAAACCGGCGCGTGGAGATAGTCAAGAAGTAGGTCCACAGTCTTGCAGATCGCCGGGTGCCCCATCCTGGCTGTGATCCCATCTGAGCGACCGGAGTCCGCCTCGGCGGACGACAGGAGCCGAAGGACCTGCCTCTGCTTTTCGTCTTGTTTCAGCGCACGAGCTCAACGGCTCGCCGAACCCCGCCGCCGCCGCCCCACCCACGCGCTGTCATCTCGAGCGAGGTCGCCCCGGCGACCGAGTCGAGAGATCTGCAGTTGCTGTTCGTGTTCTCGGCCCAACTGAAAAGAATGGGTGCCCCATCCTTCGCCTTTTTCCTGGCGAAGGGTGGGAAAGCACGAACCTCAGCTCCGCACGATGGAACTAATCTCTGGCCCCGTTCTTTCCCCCCGGCGCGCTCCTCCTTGCGCGTCGCGCGCCGGCCCCGCCGCCCCCGCGGCGCGCCCCTGCTTGCGCGTCGCGCGCCGAACCCCGCCGCACCGCGCACCCGCGCGGTGTCATCCTGAGCGGACCGTGTTTGGGGCCCCATGATCGCTACGCGATCTTGGGGTAAGCGGCCTGATGCTGGGGGGAAGCCGAAGGACCTGCTTCTGCTTTTCGTCTCGTCCCGGCGCACGAAGCCGACGCCCGCCCCAGTCCCAAATGCCGGCGCGCTCCTCCTTGCGGGTCGCGCGCCGAACCCACGAAGAACCGCATCGGTGCCCTCCTCCAAGCGCTCACAGGTAATATGGGACCAATACACCGATGGAACTCATTTGCGACCTGGACATTGCGAGTGCCTACACCAGCGCAGCTCAGCGCGCAAGGGTTATCTCCGAGTCTTGGTTTGCGGCCAATGCCTATTGCCTCGCTTGCGATGAAGAGGTTCTGACCCGCTCGAAACCAAATACACAGGCGACCGACTTCTCGTGCGACTCTTGCGGCCACCGTTATGAGCTCAAAACCTTTCGGCGGCGGCCGGGCAGGTCACTCGTAGACGGCGCATACGCGTCCTTGATGGCGCGCATTAACTCTCATCGCGCGCCTACGCTCTGTTTACTGGAGAGGGACGATTCCTGGCGAATTCGATCGCTAACGGCAATACATTCCAGCTTCCTCGTTCCATGGGTGGTTGAGAAACGGCCCCCGCTAGGCCAAGGAGCAAGGCGAGCGGGGTGGATCGGGTGCAATCTGCGCTTGGACCGCATCCCGCCTGACGGCGAGGTTTCGCTGATCGAAGACGGAAGCATCGTGCCGAAGGCTGACGTGCGGCGGAAATTCCAGCGATATGTGCCTCTTGCCGATCTTTCGGCAAGCCAAAGAGGCTGGGCGGCATTGACCCTTAGGAGTGTGTCAGGCGGCTGTCTGAGCACATTGAACCACTATGGAAAAGGCAGGGAACAGTAAAGCAGGGACATAGCGACTAGGGACGTAGGGACTAGACGGGCTGCGGGAAAAGGAATCAATTTGGTTACATTGGTCAATTTCGACGATCCGCTCAAACAGGGTTTCAATGACTTGCGGAAGGCCAAGATGGTTCAGAATCGCCGAAATTACTAATCTGGTTCCTTTTTCCGCAGCCTGTAGAAGCCGTTCAGTCGCCGAATTCGAGGTCGTCGAAGCGACGCCATTTGTAGATGGCGATGGAAACGATCCAACTGAGGGCGAAGAGGCCGACGATGAGGTAGCCGAGGGTTCCAAAGCTGGAGTTGAGGCGGAGGATGGCGGCGAAGAAGCTGCCGGAGAGATGGAGCTGTGAGGCGAGGAGCGAGAGCGCCTCGATTCCACCGACGACGAGAGCGACGACGACAGAGACGAAGGTGATTGTGAGGTTGTAGTAGAGCTTGCGGACGGGCTTGATGAAGGCCCAGCCGTAGGCGCCGAGCATGAGGATGTTGTCGGTGGTGTCGATGAGGGACATACCGGCGGCGAAGAGGATGGGGAAGACGAGGATGGAGCCGAGGGGAAGTCCGCGAGAGGCTTCGGCGGCGGAGATGCCGAGGAGGCCGATTTCGGTGGCGGTGTCGAAGCCGAGACCGAAGAGGACTCCGAGGGGGTACATGTGCCAACTGCGGCGGATGAGGGCGAACATGGGCCGGAAGAGGCGGGCGAGGAATCCGCGGTTGGCGAGGAGAAGATCGAAGTCCTCATCGACATAGGGCGCGCCTGCGCGGACTCGGACGAAGGCGCAATAGATGGAGGCGAGGACGACGATGTTGACGATGGCGATGGCGAAGAGGAAGAGCGAGGAGACGAGAGTGCCGATGAAGCCGCCGATGGAGCGGGCCGCGTCCATGCGGTGCTGGAGAGCGAGGGCGGCGGCGGCGATGAGGACCGAGCCGATGACGACGATGGTGGAGTGGCCGAGCGAGAACATGAGGCCGACGGCGACGGGGCGTTTGCCTTCCTGCATGAGCTTGCGGGTGACGTTGTCGATGGCGGCGATGTGATCGGCGTCGACGGCGTGGCGGAGGCCGAAGCTATAGGCGAGCAGGGCGGTGCCGAGCAGGAGGGGGAAGTGGCAGAAGGCGATGACGGCCCAGATCCACGCGCCGGCATTAAAGACGAAGAGAAGGCCGTAAATGCCGATGACTTTGCCGCGAAGATTGCCGGCAGCGTCGTCGAAGAGGGAGCGCAGGCGGGGCCGGAAGGCGTCGGGTACACAGACGGGCGGCGGGGCGAGCGGGCTGGCGGGGCTCTTCATCAAAGCTTCCAAGGATAATATTACGATTTTTGGATTCGTGCGAATGTGATCAGGGCCACGGGAGCGAAGGAACGAAAAAGCGGGCCTAGCGGTGGGTGGGTTTCGGCGTTTGCGGGAGCGAAGGCCGAAAACGTGGATACGGACGAGGCCGGCGCGGGATCAGAGCATTTTGTTGTCGGCGGTGGGGAGGCTGATGTCGGCGGCGGCGCGGCTCCAGCCGATGCGCAGATCCTTGACGTCGTGGAGAGCGAAGGCGCCGTCTGTCGCGCGCGGCGCGGTGACGGCGAAGAAGTCGGCGCGGTCGACGTCCGAGAGGTAAAACGCGGGGCGGGCGTCTGGCGTGGCGTTGGCGATTTCGACGTGGCTCATTTCGAGATTGCGAATGTGGCGGAGGAAGAAGCCGGACGCAGGGGTGGGGCCGAAGCGGCCGGGGTCAGGATAGCCGTCTTCGAGCTCCGGCGGGACGACTTGCGCCATGTCGGCGATGCCTCCTCCGAGGGTTTCGACATAGATGTTGGAGAGCTTGAGGTCTTCAATCATGTGCCCGGGGATGCCGGTCAAGATGGATGCCTGGCGGCCGGGCGCGTTATGGCAATCAAGGTTCGAGATGAGGATGCGCTTGAGGCTGCCAACCTGCGTGGATTCTTTAGGGCCGCGGAGACGTGCGCCGAGACGCAAAAAGAGCGGTCCGCATGCGAGGTCGCGCATGGTGGTATTGGTAATGGTGATGTCTTCCAGGAGTGCGCCGTCGACGGATTCGAGCGCGTAGCCGAGGCAGCCCTCGAAGACACAGTTGGAGATGGTGATGTTGATGAAGCCGCCGTTGGACTCGGTGCCGCACTTGATGCGGCCGGTGCCGTAGGGGCGCGGGGTGGGCGGGAATTTCTTCCAGGTGCCGTCGAGGACGGTGCCGAGCTCATAACAGCCGGTGACAAAGCAGTTGGTGATGGTGACGTTGCGTGTGGGGCGAGCGTAGCCGAGAGCGTAGCTGGACTTGGGGCAGATGCCGTCGTCCCAGGGCGAGTTGACGGTGCAGTTGGAGACGCGGACGTTCTGGCAGCAATCGATGTCGATGCCGTCGCGATCGGTGTCGATGCGGAGATTGTCGATGGTGACGTTGTCGACGCCGGAGAGGAGCAGGCCAAAGTGGCCGCCCTTGAGGATGGAGAAATCGCGGAGCAGAACATTGCGGCAGTTTTTGAGAGCGATGGCTTTGTTGCCGACACCGGCTTGCTCGGCGATGTAGATGGGATAACCACCGCGCGGAGCCTGCGTGGCGCCGTCTGCGCCGAAGCTGAGGCCCCTGCCGTAGATAAGGCCTGTGCCGGTGATGGAAAGGTCGTGGACGTCTTCGCCCCAGACGAGCGAGTTGTGCCAGTGGTTATGCCCGTAGTCCTGGTAGGGGTCCCAGGCCGTCTTGGGCTCGGCCGCATCGTAGGTGCCGCCGTTGTAGCCGGTAGTTTCGCCGGGGCGGGGTGATTCGGCGGCGACGATGGTTGCGCCTTCGTCGAGGCGGAGGTGCACGTTGCTCTTGAGATGGATGGAGAAGCAGAGGTAGGTGCCGGGAGGAAAGTAAACGACGCCACCGCCGACTAATGCGGCAGCGCCAATGGCGCGATTGATGGCATCGGTGTCGAGGGTCTTGCCGTCGCCCTTGGCGCCGTACTGGCGGACGCTGGTGATCGCGGAGGGTGGGGTGACACTCGAAACGAAGCTCTCGCCGTTTGCGGCGGCGGCGAAGGAGACGGCGGGAATTGCGGCGCCGGCGACGCCAAGGCTTCCGACGCGGAGAAGATCGCGACGCTTGGAATTGAAGGTGTTCATTGGGTCCTTTTCAGATGCGAAATCATTTTATTTCTTCGGGCGGAGAAAAGCGTAACAGGGGACAGGGAGTGAGGGAAAAGGGGAGCCGTGAATCGTGGACCGTGAGCCGTGAACATGGACATTCGTTGGGGAGCTGTGGGTCTTGACGGCGAGAAGGGTCAGCGGCTCAGGGTGCGACGAGACCGGCGAAGAGCGGGACGTAGGCGAGGAGGGTGACTGCGACTCCCGCCAGGGCGGCGAGGGCGAGCGAGTGGAGAAAGACGAAGCGGAGAATGGATCCCTCCTGGCCGTAGGATTGCGTGGCAGTGCTGGCGACGACGACGCTGGGAGCGGCGATCATCTTGCCCATGACGCCGCCGGCGGCGTTGGCTGAGGCCATGAGCACGGGCGAGACGCCGATTTGTCGGGCGGTGAGGGTTTGCAGGCTGCCGAAGAGGACGTTGGAGGATGTGTCGGAGCCTGTGCTGGCAGTGCCGAGCCAACCGATGAGAGTTCCGAAGAAGGGATAGAGCGCGCCGGTGCGGGCGAAGGCAATGCCGAGCGTGGCGTCGAGACCGCAGTAGCGCGTGACGTATCCGAGAGCCATCATGGCGGCGATGGTGACGATGGTGTAGCGGATGTTGAAGACGGTGCGGAAGAATGCGGCAGCCAGCGAGCGGGGACCGAGTCCCATGAGGAGGCCGGCGAGGAGCGCGGCGAGCAGAATGCCCGTGCCGGTTGCGGTGAGCCAGTTGAAGTTGAAGACGGCGGCTTCGGCGGTGGGCGCGGCGACGACGAATTTTACAGTCGTGTGCGCGTCCATCCAGCTTGAGATTTGGGGCAGGCCCCAGATGAGAACTACAAGGCTCAAGACCAGCCAGGGAAGCCACGCCTTGAAGATGGCTGCGCCGCTGTGGCCGTGATGGCGGCGAGCCTGGCCTGTGATGTCCTTGAGGTCGACGCTGAGCGTGCGGCGCGGCTGCCAGAAACGCAGAAATGCGATGAGCACGACAATGGTGGCCGCGGCGGCGATGACGGCGATGAGCGAGGGGTTCGAGTAAGCGGCCATCAGGTATTGCGTGGCGGCGAAGGTGACGCCGGAGATGAGGATCGCGGGCCAGATTTCGATCATGGCGCCGAAGCCCGCGAAGGCCCAGATGAGCCAGAAGGGAACGAGGACATCGAAGGGAACGAGGATGGTGGCGGTGGTGCGCGCGAGGGGAAGAAGATCGATGCCGGTGACGCCGTGCAGCGCGATCAGCGGAATGCCCATGCCTCCGAATGCGACCGGCGCGGTGTTCGCGAGCAGCGTGAGGCCGGCTGCTTGCAGAGGCCGGAAACCGAGACTGATGAGGATCGCCGCGCAGACGGCGACGGGAGTTCCGAAGCCGGAGGTTCCCTCGAAGAACGACCCGAGCGCAAAGGCGACGAGCAGAAGCTGCAGGCGGCTGTCGGCAGTGATGCCGGTGAGGCTTTGCTGAAGCGTGACGAAACGGCCAGTCTTGACGGTGAGGTCATAGAGAAAGATGACGGGAAGGATGATCCAGACAATGGGAAAGACGCCGTAGCCCGCGCCGTATGCAGCAGTCGTGAAGGCGAGGCGCGCAGGCATGTGGAAGACGAGCATGGCGGCGAGGAGCGCAGTGGTGAGTCCGAAAAGCGCGGCAACGTGCGCCTTGAGACGCAGGATGGCCATTGCTCCGAGAAGAACTACGATGGGCAGCGCGGCGACGAGAGTGGAAAGAATGAAGCTGCCGGTGGGGTTGTAGCCCTGCGCCCAGTGGAGGGCGGCGGGATTGGTTTTGAGGAGATAGACGAGGGCGGCGATGAGGACGAGGAAAGCGAAGGCCTCGAGGGCGAGCGAGAATGCGTGCGAGGATCTCGCGGACGGCGCTTGCGCGGGAGGATTTTTCGAGGAGTTCACGACAGAGCAGAAGATAGCACAGCGGCGGGCGCATTTGGCATGGCGGCGTCGACCTCGCGGCGGACGGTGAGGACGGTGATGTCGTCCTGTTGGCCGAAGGATTTGGCGGCCTCGGCGAGATTGGCGGCGGGCTCCTGGCTGAACATGCGGACGCGGTCGAAGCCGAACAGCTCGCCGTTGGGGTGGCGGGCCTCGACGACTCCGTCAGAGAGCAGGAGGATGCGGTCGCCGGGATGGAGGAAGAAGCGAGCTTCTTCGTAGCTAATTTCGCTGAGGACGCCGAGGGGAAGGCTGCCGGGCAGAGTGATCTCCTGGCTGTTGAGATAAGGCGGCAGGTGACCGGCGTTGGCGATGACCATCTCGCCATTGACTCCGAACCAGAGGGCCTGGCAGGTGGTGAAGCTGTCGGTTCCGGAGAGAACGCGGTTGAGGGCTTCGAGAATTCTGACGGGGTTGCGCTCCGTGGTGCGGCGCAATGCGCCCATGAGGAGGGAGACGTTCATGGCGGCTTTGAGGCCGTGGCCTGCCACGTCGCCGATGACGACGAGGATGCCCTCGCGGCCCATGGTCTGCACATGGAAGAAATCACCGCCGACCTCGCTGGCCGGGCTGTACACGGATTCGACCTCGAAGCCGGGTGTGGCCAGTTTTTCCTGGGGGATGAGCAGCTCCTGTACGCCGCGGGCGGCGGCCATCTCGTTGGTGGCGTGTTCCTGATCGCGCTGGACGCGCAAGTAGCGGAAGAAGACGATGAGCACGATGACGAGGATGCCCGCGTAGCCGCCGATGGTGGAAATGTGAATGGGGATGGGGCCGGCCCGGAAAGTGAGCGGAGAGGTGTAGGAAGAGCCGGCTTCGCCGCTCAAGGCAGAGCCGACGACGGAATCGACGATGGCGACCACGCTGAATCCCAGGGGAACCAGGAAGAGGCCGGCCTCGAAGTTGCGGCGTGCCGCGGCGGAGATGAGGGTGCCGAAGATGAAGATGGACCAGCCGATGATCCAGAGGAGGCTGGAAACAAAGATGGCGGCGAGAAAGAAGATGGCTCCTCGGTGAAAGAGGAAGAGGAGTGCGGGTCCGACTCCGGCCAAGACCGGCGCGGTATAGCGCAGACCGCGGATGTACCAACGCTGCTTGAGGGAGAGAAAGGCAACGAGAAATTCGAAGAAGAGATAGGCGGAGATGAGCAGAAGCTGGAGCACGAGCGTGGCGCACCAGAAGGCATTGAGGCGCGCGGAGCTGCCGGCCAACTCGATGAAGCCGATGGGCGCCGCGGTGAGCTCGTGCAAGGCCAGCCAGAGGTACTCAGGATGGCCTTTTTCAGAGAAGTAGAGCGCGAAGAGAAAGACGGCGAGCACCAGGAGGAGGATGGAGTAGATCAGCTCGGGCAAGCGCTCGAAGAGCATGCGATCGGACCAGAGAGTGAGCTCGCGCTGAATATCGACGGGGTTACCGAGGAAGAGCGTGCGCGTGGCGAAGAATCCGGTGTAGGCGTCATTGCCGAACGCGGCGTAGATGACGCGGACGACCAGAGTGAGAGATGTTTGGGAGGGGTCGAGATTGAGGCTATAGACGCGCGAGATGGGCTGGTATTCCTCGGGCGCGTCGCCATGCGGACCTTCAGGCTGGATCTGTTTGCCGTTGACGAAGACTTCAGGACTGAGGCCGGGCGAGCCGAGTTCAAGGGTAGTTCCGTGCGTGACGGGCAATTCGATGAGAAGCGCGAGCGGCCCGTGATGGGGAGCGAGCTGGACGTGAAGCCGGAACCAGGCGTAGCGGCGCGCGGGGGCTGCCGGCGCCGGGGCAGTGGAGGCTCCGGCGGACGGCTTTGCGCTGCCAGCAGGTGGGCTCGCATCCTCGTCGGGGACTTCGCCGATGGAGGGCTGGGCATCGCGGACGGCCCACTTGGAGTCATCGAAGGTTGGAGAAGACGCAATGAGATCGGATGTGATGCCGACGCGCCAGCTTTTGTCGAGGGCGATGGGCGAGCCGAGGTTGGTGGCGTCGAAGATGGCGGGCGCGACTGCTGGCGCGGGGAGCCTGGCCGGCTTGGGGCGGCTGTGCGGCTTGGGCGAGGCGGCGGGGGCGGGATTTGGGGACGGGGGCGCGGCCTGGGCGGCAAGCAACGCCGCCCCGCAGACGGCAAACCAGACTGCTGTCAGAAACTTGAGCCGCAAAGCGCCCCCCGACCTATTTTCTTCAATGTACTCGAAGGGGGCCGACACGGAACAGGGAGCAGGCAATAGCCAGTAGCCGGTAGCCAGTAGCCGGCAGCAAACAGAGAGAAAGGAATGGCCGGAACCGAGGGAGCGAGGAGCAGGGACGAGGAGCAGGAACGAGGCGCAGGCGGACGGGACGGGAAAAAATGCTGCTTTGCCTTTGCTGTCGAATTGGCGGATACTTGCGTCTAAGTGATAGAGCGAAGCGGGGCAGGGGCCCGGTGTGCATTGAAGTCGAGGTGAGGTCATGAAGGCAACGGATCGCGTGGTGTTGAGAGCGGCGGTTCTGGCAGGGTTGGCCATGGCCGCGACCGCTGGAGTTTGGGCGCAATCGACGTCGCCTGCGACGGGTAATTCCCCAAGCGTTTCCGGTTCGGTGAGCGCGCCTGCGGCGCAGGCACCGGCAGGGACGCCTGTGACACAGGCTCCGACACAGGTTCCGGCGAATGCGCCAGCGGGCGACAGCGGCGCGCAGACGACTCCGGCCGCAAGCCAGACGACATCACAACCAGCACAACCTGCTGCCGGCGCCACGCCGGTGGGCGGAGATGCACCGCTGCCCGCGAAGCAGCCGGGACAAGGGACGGGGCAAAGTTCGGACCAGGGAACGGCGTCGAATACCAGTACGAGCGGAGCAGCGACCACTGCGGGTCAAGGAACAGCGAGCACTGCGAGTAACACGCAGTTGGCTCCCTGCGAGACGGCGAAGAGCGACGACAAGAAGGACAAGAAGAAGGACAAAGACAAAGGCGCAGGCGAGGATCCGGAACCGGGTACGACTGCGGTGGGCGGCGATTGCGCCGGGCCGCAAGTGGATATAAACAAGGTGGTCGATCCTGGCAGCGAGATGATCAAGGTGAAGCCGGGCAGCGAAGAAGACGTGAGCGCGGTGGGCAACCGCGAGATCGGCAAGCGCGGGCTGGGCAACTGGTACTCGACCGACGGCGAGATCAAGATGGGCAAGCAGTACGCCGACGAGATCGAAAAGAGCACGAAGTTTATTACCGATCCTGTGGTGGACGAGTACGTGAATCGCATCGGCCAGAATATCGTGAAAAACTCCGACTGCAAGGTGCCATTCACGATCAAGGTCATCGATTCGGACGAGATCAATGCGATGGCGCTGCCGGGCGGATTCTTCTATGTGAACTCGGGGCTGATTCTGGCGGCGGACGAAGAGGCGGAGCTGGCAGGCGTGATGTCGCACGAGATTGCGCACGTGTGCGCGCACCACGCAGCACGCGAGATGACGCGGCTGAATTACGCACAGATCGGCATGGTGCCGCTGGAGATCATGCTTCCGTACGACTGGACTGGACTTGGGATCTACGAGGCGGCGCAACTGGCGATTCCCATCACGTTCCTGCAATTCTCGCGCGACTTTGAGGCGCAGGCGGACTACCTGGGCGTGCAGTATATGTACCGGTCGGGGTACGATCCGCAGGCGTTCATCACCTTCTTTGAGAAGGTGCAGGCGCTGGAGAAGCGCAAGCCGGGACTGGTGGCGAAGGCGTTCAGCGACCATCCGCAGACGCCGGACCGCATTCTGCACACGCAGGAGGAGATTGCGCGCATTCTTCCGGCCAGGCCCGATTACCTGGTGACCACGTCGGAGTTCGAGGACGTGAAGGCGCGGCTGGCGCGCATCGAAGACAAGCGGCGGCTGGTCGACACCAAGGGCGGCGCGAAGCCATCGTTGCGCAGGGCGAGCACGACCACGGACGGCTCGGGCGGTTCGGGCAGCTCTGGAAATTCAACGAGCGCACAAACCGGCGACAGCTCCGGGGACTCGACTGACGGTCCGCCGACGCTGCATCGCCGCGACGACCAGAACTGAGAAGCAGGGAATAGGGAGTAGGACGCGGCAGCGATCGATTGCGAAATTTTGCCGCGAACTTGCCGGCGTGACCTGCGGTGCAACCAATCGAGGCGTTTGGAGCGGCTTCCCAAGAAGGGAAGCCGTTTTTGCGTGTGTGCGCAGTTGCGGGCGGAGCGGGCTGTTTGTTGCGTTGAGCTTGGCTATACTTGACCTCACGGACACGCGGACGAGGCAGGGGTTCAGGGCGGAGTGGGCGGGCGAAGTTTGGGGCCTGGCCGGTTTGGCGCCGTGAAGCCTCGAGGCCGGCGGTCCTGAAAGCGCTCGCTTGCTATGAAAAAGATTGCAGCTATCGCAGCCGTATGTGTGCTCATCCTGCTGTTGACCAAGATCGCCAACCAGACGCCGCCCCGAGCCGCCTTCCGGCTACACCTTCTGGATGTACGCGCAGCATGTGTTGGAGTGCACTCCCGCTGACATCACGCTGGTGGATGTGCACCAGACGGAGACGCATCTCGAAAAGGATTTGAGCAGACCCGACTGCGCCGCGTTTCAGAAGGGGGATGTGCTGGATTTTCATTTGTCGCGCGGGGAGAAAACGAAGTTTCTGAGCGACGAGAAGACGGCGTGGTGGCGGAAGGAAATGTGAGAGAGGCAGGGACCAAGAGAACAAGGGAACGAGGGAGCGAGGGAGCAAGGCCAAAAAAGGGCAGAAATGGGGAACGCGAAACTTGCCGGACCATATGCTTCAAGGGCGCTATGGGTTGAGGAGGGGCTCTCTGGAAAGCACAAGGGGATGGGGTTTTTCCACAGGGGCGCCGCAACGGTGACAGGGAGGTGAAACCCGTGAAATTCCTGTAACTTACGGAAATTCCTTGAATGAACCGATCAAGTCGGGTTAAATACAGAAGTACCGGCCCATTTTGCCGCAAGAATACCGCTTTGCATCCTGCTTTATCGGAAGGCAATCATGCGCAACGCTGTAGCCCGCTCCAACTTGCTGGTTCCTGAGATTCGCGAGGTCATGGACATTCGCCAGGCCTCGAATTACCTTGGCATCTCCGCAGACACTCTCTACAAATACGCTTCGGACGGGTTTGTGCCAGCGTTCAAGCTGGGCAATCGCTGGCGGTTCAAGCGGTCGCGGCTCGACGAGTGGATGGATAGGCAGAGCGACTTGCACGCGGGCGGCGAAGTGGACGCGAGCAAGAAGAAGCCGGTGCAGTCGGCGGTGTGAAACACAGGAATCAGTGAACCGTTGCCAGTGGTCGGTGTCTGTGCACCGCGTCGCCCGGGACCGATGAATCCTTCGAAACTTTCGTTTGCAGTTCTACCCACCAGGCAAGTGAGTCCAGGTAGCCTGGTGCAAACCTGGGGAAGTCCCACGCCTGATCCTTTCCCTGGACGACGCGAAGATCATGACCGGCGCTGGGAAAGATTTCAAGCTCAGAGTTCTTCCCGCCCTGACGCATCGCCTCCAGCAGCCGACCGATTGAATTCTTCAAAGGAGGACCGTCGTCGTCCTCTCCGCCATAAATCACTAGAATTGGCGCCTTCACTTTCTCCAGGACGGGGATCGGATCATGATCGAAGTTGAGCCGGATTTGATCGAAAAACCAATCGTCCTTTGGCGTGTCGCGGTTGAAGAGCGCCCAATTCTTACTAGAATCGGCGGCGATTTCATTTGCCAGAGAGGTCCATCCCTCGCCCGTTCGCGAAAACTGGATCGCATGACGGTAGAGGGCTAGCGCCTCCGCGATATCGGCCGGGCTGTCGCCTTCTGCCCGCATCTGAATCTCTACACGAGCCAGCTCCTGTTGCTCCGGCGTAACGGCGGCAGCGGATTTTACGATCAGGAACGCAAGATCGGGGATGCGCAGCGCCGCCATGGGCGCAATCCACCCACCTTGGCTTGAACCCATCAGACCGATACGAGCCGGATCGACTTCATGGCGGCTCTCGAGGAACGAAACTGCGGCAGTCACGTCTTCCGCCAGGTCATCAAAGGAAGACACTTTCCAGTCCCCGGTTGACTCGCCGGTACCTCGTTTGTCGTAAATCAAGGCTGCGACACCGCGATTGACAAAGAACTCGGCCAAGAACCTGGATGCGAAACGCTGCTCTTGACCTGCGCCTTGAACGAAGACGATAGCAGGCACACGGCTGCGACGCCTTGGAAGCAGCAGAGTCCCCGCAAGACTGATGGCTCCGCTTTTGAAGGTGACATCCTCCGCGCGAAATGCGCTATGGATCTGGCCCGCCCCCTTCAGCTCGAAGCTGCCCGCTTGATCGCCTTCCTGCCAGTTTCCCTGGATGAAGTCTCCGCTGACGCTCCCGTCGAAAACCGCGTTCGAAGTGTCGCCGATCAGCTCAAAATGGACATGATCGTCCTTCATGGAAAATTTGGACGCTGGAATATCGAGGGCCCCGAAATCGGGCAGGTCAACCGTGGCATGTTCGACGCCATTGGCCCGCATGAGATGAAGAGTGATGGTCTGGAATCTTTCGCCGGTGGTGCGGCTGCCAACCCAGTCCTCATCGCAGTAGCGAGCCGTGAGTGAACAGGCGGGGGAAGCGCTTTCGCTCTTTGAAGCCAGGGTGTTTTGCGGTTCCGCGATGATGGGCGGACATACCAATGCCGAGATGAGAATCGTGTGGAAGATGACGGGTGTTCTCATGTGATTGCATACGGTGTGCGTCGACGATTGGTTCCATGTGTTCGGTGGGCGCAAGGTTGGTCGTGTGATAAAACTGAGCGCGTGGACCACTTCCGCCGCATCGGCGCACTGCGCCGCAAGCTGACTCGCGCCGGGCTTCCCGGACTTCTCGTCACACACCCTCCAGACGTTCGCTATCTTTGCGGATTCACCGGCTCGAGCGCCGCGCTGGCGGTAACGCGCAGGTCGGCTCGCCTGTTCACGGATGGGCGCTACACGGCGCAGGCGGCCGAAGAGGTGAGGGCGGCACAGGTGCAGATTTCGTCGGGTTCGCCCGCGGTGGCGGCGACGCAGTGGTTGGCTGCGCAGCCGGGCGTGGCGATGGCCGGGTTCGACGCGGCAAAAACCACTGTGGCGGAGCTGGCGCGATGGAAGAGCGAGCTGCCGAGCCGTTTGCGCAAAGGTTTTTTTCAGGCAGTACCGGCGCCGCTGGTCGAGCTGCTGCGCTGCATTAAGGATGGCGACGAGCTGGCGCTGATGGCCGAGGCGGCGCTAGTGGGTTGCAAACTTTTCGAACACATTCTGACCGTGATGCGGCCGGGAATCGCGGAGGTTGAAGTGGCGGCGGAACTTGAGCACCAGGCGCGGATGATGGGCGCCGAGGGAATGGCCTTCGAGACCATCGTCGCGTCGGGGTTGCGGTCGGCGATGCCGCACGGCCGCGCGACGGCTGCGCCCCTGCCGCGGCGAGGGTTCGTGACGCTCGACTTCGGTATAATCCACAAGGGTTACTGTTCGGATATGACGCGGACGGTCTTTCTGGGCAAGCCAAGGCTCGATGAGCGGAGGGCCTACGAGGCGGTGCTGGAAGCGCAGGAGAACGCGGTAAGCGCCGTGGCCGCGGGCGTGAGCTGTGCGGAGGTGGACGAGGCCGCGCGAAGCGTGTTGCGCAGGGAGGGATTGGCTGAGGCGTTTACGCACTCTACCGGACACGGGGTGGGCCTCGAGATTCACGAGCAGCCGAGGGTTGGCGCAGGACAGACGACGCGGTTGCAGCCGGGCATGGTGATCACCATCGAGCCAGGGGTTTATTTGGCGGGCAAGTTCGGCATTCGCGGCAACTTTGGCGTGCGCATTGAGGATATGGTGGCTGTAACGCGCAGTGGAGGGCAGGTGCTGACACCGGCGCCCAAGGCGCTGATTGAACTTTAGGCTGTGGCGAGCCGACGGCTTTTGCTGAGGGAAGTGGAAGTGAAGGAACGAATGAAGCAACAAGACATTGAGGATCTGCGGCAACTGATTGAGTTTTTGAAGTCGCACGGTGTGTCCGAGTTCGACGTGGACCGCGGCGACCTGAAGATCCGTCTGAAATTCAATCCGCAGGAGGGCGCGGCTACTGGGTTGAGCGACCTGGCGCGGCTGCTGCAGACGGCGCCGCAAAGCGTGGCGCAGGCTGCCGCAGTGACGCTGGCGGGATCGGTGTCATCAGGGGCCGCGGCAGAGCCAGCCGCAAATGCGGAGGCCGGGCTGCACATGGTGAAGTCGCCGATTGTGGGCACGTTCTATGGCTCGCCGTCTCCCGGCGCCGCGGCGTTTGTTGCACCCGGCGATCACGTGGAGAAAGGCCAGGTGATTGGCATTATTGAAGCCATGAAGCTGATGAACGAGATCGAATCGGATGTGGCGGGCGAGGTGGTGAAATGCCTGGTCTCGAACGGGCAGGCCATCGAGTTTGGCCAGCCGTTATTCTCGATTCGGCAAGCTTAAGTGGACGCGCTCCGACTAACGCTCCTCCCAAAGGTCATTCATGTTTCGTAAGGTACTGGTTGCCAATCGAGGCGAGATCGCGCTGCGCGTGTTGAACGCGTGCCGGGAGCTGGGCATTCGCACGGTTGCGGTGTACAGCGAGGCCGATCGCAATTCGCTGCACGTGCGCTTTGCGGACGAGGCGATCTGCATCGGGCCGCCGCGGGCGTCGGACAGCTATTTGAATGTGCCGGCCGTGATTTCAGCGGCGGAGATCGCTGACGTGGAGGCGATCCATCCCGGATACGGGCTGCTGAGCGAGAACGCGAACTTCGCCGAGGTTTGCCGCGCGTCGAATATCAAGTTCATTGGGCCGCCGCCGGAGGTGACGCGGCTGATGGGCGAGAAAGAAAAGGCGCGGCAGGCGATGAAGAAGGCGAATGTGCCGATTCTGCCGGGATCGGACGGGATCCTGACTACGGCGGAAGAGGCGCGCGAGTGGGCCGAGAAGGTTGGCTACCCGGTCATTCTGAAGGCCAAGGCCGGCGGCGGCGGGCGCGGGATGAGGATTGTGCGCGACGCTGAGGATTTGCCCAATCTGTTTCATGCGGCCTTTACCGAGGCGGCCAACGCATTCGGCAACGGCGAGCTTTACATGGAGAAGTTCATCGAGCAGCCGCGGCACATCGAGTTCCAGGTGCTTGCCGATGAGCATGGCAATGTGGCCTCGCTGTTTGAGCGCGAGTGCTCGATCCAGCGACGGCACCAGAAGCTGATCGAGGAAGCGCCGAGCCTGCAGGTGACGCCGAAGATGCGCGATGAGGTGGGCCGGACGCTGTGCAAGTGCATGGGCGAGATCGGCTACCAGAATGCGGGGACGGTGGAGTTCCTGATGGACGCGAGTCATCAGCTTTACTTCATCGAGATGAATACGCGCATCCAGGTGGAGCATCCGGTGACAGAAGCGATTACGGGCGTGGACCTTGTGAAGGCGCAGTTGCGGATTGCGGCCGGCGAGCGGCTGGATGCGATTCTGCCGGCGAAGCTGGAGATGCGAGGACATGCGATCGAGTGCCGAATCAATGCGGAGCATCCCGTTCGGTTCACGCCATCGGCGGGAAAGATTACGGCGTTCAACGTGCCCGGCGGAAACGGAATCCGCGTGGACACCGCGCTCTATGCGGAGGGAGTGATTCCGCCGTATTACGACTCGCTGATCGCGAAGCTGATTGCGCACGGTGTGGACCGCGCGGAGGCGATGGCAAAGATGGAGCGGGCGCTGAACCAGTTCATCGTGCAGGGGATCGATACGTCGATTTCGCTGCACGAGGCGATCTTTCAGGATGCGGGGTTCAGGGCCGGCGATTTCGATACGGGGTACATGGAGCGATTCCTGGCGGCGCGAGCCGAGGCGGAGAAGAAACCGACGTAGGGCGGCGGGGCTAGTAGGATACATCCATTTGTTCTGGCAAATCTCTGATTTCAAATAAGTAGATAGTTTGCAGCGATGGGGTTTGGCGTTGCGCGAGTTGCCACAGCTATCGGCATGCCTATAGTAAATTTTATCGCTTTTTCTTCGCCCGTTTGGCCTGAAATCGGCTATTCTGTGTGGGCAATGAGGAGGTTGCACGAATGGACGCACAGAAACAACTGATTGCCGAATTTGATCGCGAGACCGCGAAGACCCGGAAGATGCTGGAAGCCATTCCGGACGACGCCGATCTCAACTACAAACCCCATCCCAAGTCGATGACCCTGGGCCGGCTGGCCGCCCACGTCACCGAGATGACTGGTGACTGGGGGAATCACGCACTGACGATGGACAAGCTGGAGTTTCCCCCGGACCACAAATGGGATCCGTGGGTGCCGGCGAACAAAGCAGCGCTGCTGGAAAAGTTTGACCGCGAACTGCCTAAGACGCGCGCGGCGCTGGTGGCGATTTTGCCGGAGAAGTGGGACAACAACTGGCAATTTGTTTTTGGCGGGAAGGCCTGGATCGACGCGCCGAAGTACGAGGTGTTCCGTGAAACCGTGCTGAACCACATGATTCACCACCGCGCGCAGTTGACCGTGTATCTGCGGCTGCTGGGCGCGAAGGTTCCGGGAGTTTACGGGCCGAGCGCGGACGAGATGTGAGAAAAGCAGGGACCAAGGGAGCAAGGGAACAAGAGAGCATTTGGCAGGCGTCGCCGATACAACGATGACGGAAGGTTTCAGTTGCTTCACTGATTCCTGTTCCCTCGCTTTTTTTGAATTCAACCGGCAAAACCGCTACCATGACAGTGAGTCTCAGGAAGGAGCGGCGGATGGGGCAACTGAGCCGCATTACTCAAGACCCTGGCGTGATGGGTGGCAAGGCGTGCATTCGCGGAATGCGCGTCACCGTTGGCATGATCGTCGGGCAGATCGGCGCGGGCCGCAGCGTGGATGAAGTTCTCGCCGAATATCCCTATCTTGAGCGCGAAGACGTATTGCAGGCTCTTCGCTATGCCGCATGGCTTGCGGAAGAGCGCGAGGTCGTGCTGGCCACGGGATGAAGCTGCTTGTCGATATGAATCTGTCTCCGGGCTGGGTAAACCTGCTGGCTGGAGCCGGAATCGAAGCGATACATTGGTCGTCGCTGGGAGCCGCGAACGCTCTTGACACAGAGATTATGGCTTACGCCAGCGTCAATGGGTACGTCGTGCTCACCCACGATCTTGACTTCAGCGCAATTCTTGCCGCAACCCACGGCGAGAAGCCCAGTGTTGTGCAAATCCGCGCCGCCGATTTGAGCCTGAACGCATCGGCGGGCAAGTCATTCAAGCTCTGCTGCATGCAGCGGCCGATCTCGAAGAGGGCGCTTTGCTCGCCATCGATCCAAAGCGTATTCGCTTGCGCCTACTGCCACTACGGGCAGAGCACTGACGCAGACCCAGTGAGGGCCACAGACGTGCTTGCGCCCCGATCGTCTACGCTTACTCCATGTCCTTTTCATTTCCGAAGGTGTACCCGATTCTTGATGCGGGAGTGTTTCCACGGGCGGGTCGTGCGGAGTTTTTGAGGCGATTATCGAGCGAGCTGGCCGAAGCCGGCGTGACGCTGCTCGAGTACCGGAACAAGACTGGAAGCGACGTCGAGTTGCTGGCCGATGCGGCGATTCTTCGTGCAGCGCTCCCTGCGGGAACGGTGAAGCTGATTCTCGACGATCGGGTCGATCTGGTTGAGCCGGCCGGTTTTGACGGCGTGCATGTGGATGCAGGCGACGCAACGCCTGCCGAGGCGCGGCGGCTGCTGGGGTTCGGCAGAATTGTTGGCACATTTGGCGGGAGCGAAGCGCTTGTGCCCAGAATTCTGAAGGAGCCGGCGGATTATCTGTCGATCGGGCCGATTTTTCCCACGACAACCAAAGAGACGACAAAGGCGCCGATCGGCGCGGCAGGAGTGCGCCGGTTGCGCGAGCAAGCTGGACCGAGAGCTGTGCTCGTTGCGGTGGGTGGAGTGACGCTCAATACGGCGCCGGATATTCTGGCAGCCGGTGCGAGCGTGGTGGGAGTGTCAGCCGCGATTTTTCGCTCGAAAGATCCTGCGGGCGAGTTTCAGCGGTGGGTGGCCGCGCTTGAGTAGGCGCGAATCGTGACTGTCCGAAAACGAGACAGGAGTGTCCGGAACTCAGACAGAGGGAGTGTGCGGATTCGCGGCACAATGTGGCCGAACGAGGCAATCTCTGGCTGGATTCGAGATATCGGCTGTCTGAAATCGAGACAATTCTCATGAGGGAGGAGCCCTGAAAAGTCGGCCTGCGCCAGGTGTTGCGCGGACTGGCTGGTGCCGTATCGTATGATTGCGTAACGAGTTCCGGCGGGGAGATTCTGTTTCGCCTTCGCTGTCTCGTTCCATTCATTCGCCGGGGAGGAAGTCGATCCTTGATATCCAAACTGCTGCGCGTTAAACCCATGTCGATGCTCACGCAGGAAGCGGGCGAGCAAGGCGAGCACACGCTGAAGCGCTCGCTGGGGGCCGTGAACCTGGTGACACTGGGCATTGGGGCGGTGATCGGCGCGGGCATTTTTGTGCTGACCGGGCAGGCGGCGGCGCTCTATGCGGGACCGGCCGTGGCGCTGAGCTTTGTGCTGGCGGGCATCACCTGCACTTTTGCCGGGTTGTGCTACGCGGAGTTCGCATCGATAATTCCGATCGCCGGATCGGCGTATACGTACGGCTACGCCACGCTGGGCGAATTTGTGGCGTGGATCATCGGCTGGGACCTGGTGTTGGAGTATGCATTCGGAGCGTCCACGGTGGCCTCCGGCTGGTCAGGATATTTCACGAGTTTGATGCAGCAGTTCGGAATTCAAATTCCGCCGCAGTTGACGGCGTCGACAGGAACGCAACTGGTCCTTTACCAGAACCAGTGGGGGCCGGTGATGTCGCTGCCGCCGGGAGTGAGCGACGCGGGGCTGCCTCATGTGACCGCTGCTTTCAATTTGGTAGCGATGGCAATTGTTATGGTGATCACGGTCATCCTCGTGATCGGAATCAAGGAGTCGGCGAACTTCAACTCCGTGATTGTGTTCATCAAGCTGAGCGTGGTGGCGATTTTCCTGGTGGTCGGCGGGTACTTCCTGATTCGTCATCCGGGGTTGGCGAGAACAAACTGGCATCCGTTCGTTCCGCCCAAGGACGCGAATGGAAACTTTGGCTGGGGCGGCATTTCGAAGGGCGCGTCGCGCATTTTCTTCGCCTACATTGGATTCGACGCGGTGTCAACGGCGGCGCAGGAGGCCAAGAAGCCGCAGCGCGATATGCCGATCGGCATTCTCGGGTCGCTGGCCATCTGCACCATCCTGTACATTCTTGTGTCGTTGGTTCTCACCGGCCTGGTGAGCTACACGAGGCTGAACGTTGGCGCTCCCGTGGCTCTGGGGATCGACGCGACGGGGGTGAGCTGGGGCGCGCTGCTGGTGAAGATCGGCGCGGTATTCGGACTGGCCACGGTGATGCTGGTGATGTTGCTGGGGCAGACGCGCGTCTTCTACTCGATGTCAAAGGACGGCCTTCTGTGGAAGTGGGCCTCGGCGATTCATCCGAAGTTCCGCACGCCGTGGATCACGACGATTGTATTTGGAATCTTTGCGGCGCTGTTTCCCGCGTTCCTGCCTATCGGCAGGCTCGCCGACCTGGTAAACATCGGGACGCTGCTGGCGTTCACTATCGTGTGCGCCGGAGTCTGGGTGCTGCGCGTGCGGCATCCTGAGCTGCATCGGCCCTTCAAGACGCCGCTGGTGCCGCTGGTGCCGATTCTTGGAATGGGGTCAGCGATCTTCCTGATGTCGAGGCTGGCGGCGATCACATGGGAAGTGATGATTGGCTGGCTGATCTTCGGGCTGATCATTTATTTCGGCTATTCCGTAAGGCACAGCAAGGTGCAAAAGCTGGCCGAGGCGCAGGTGGCGGACTGAGCGGAGGAATTTCGGAGCAAAAGCAACGGCCTCCCTTGCGGGAGGCCGTTTTGTTTGCAGATGTCTGGCTGGAGAAGTCTTACGCCGTCGTCTTCGCGCAGAATTCGTCGAAGGCGCGTGTGAGTTCGGCGGCGATGTGCTGAGCGGTGGACTGCTCGATGACGGAGCGCTGCATCAAGTAGACGAGTTTGCCGTCGCGCAGGATGGCAACGGCGGGCGAACTGGGCGGATAGCCCTCGAAGTAGCTGCGGGCGCGATCGGTGGCCTCGCGATCCTGGCCAGCGAAGACAGTGATCTTGCGATCGGGCTGGTTGGTCGTGTTCGAGAGAGCGAGGCGGATGCCGGGGCGGGCCTTGCCTGCCGCACAGCCGCAGATGGAGTTGACGACGACGAGAGTGGTTCCGGGCTCCGCCAGTGCCGCGTCCACTTCTTCGGCGGTCCGAGTTTCCTTGATTCCGGCGCGCACCAGTTCCTCGCGCATTGGAATCACCATCAATTCTGGGTACATGTTCGCCTCCGGCAGGGAAGTTACCTGAGACCATTCTATCGTGTGCGACCCTTCCGGTGTAGCCTTGAACCGATGCAGATCAAAGAAAGACAGCTCCTCGCCCCATTTACGACTTTTTGCATTGGCGGGCCGGCGCGGTGGTTTGCGGAGGCGGCGAGCGAGGGGGAGATTGCGGAGGCGAGCGAGTGGGCGCGCGGGCGTGGTGTGCCGCTGTTTGTGCTGGGCGGCGGCAGCAACCTGCTGGTCGCCGATGAGGGATTTGCGGGGCTGGTGCTGCACGTCGGGTTGAAGGGAATCGAGCAGGAGGGAGAGCTGTTCCTCGTTGGCGCGGGCGAAGACTGGGACGAGTTTGTCGAGCGGGCCGTTGCATCGAATTGCGCCGGGATCGAGTGCCTGGCCGGGATTCCAGGAACTGTGGGCGGAACGCCGGTGCAGAACGTGGGCGCGTACGGGCAGGAGGTTGCGTCGCTCATCGAGCGAGTGCGGGCGTTTGATTTGAAGACGCGCGAGTTTGTGGAGCTTTCGAACGCGGAGTGCGGGTTTGCGTACCGGCGCAGCCGATTCAATTCGGCGGATCGGGGGCGGTACATCGTGACGCGCGTCGACTACCGGCTGCGCGCGAATGGCGCGCCGCAGATCGTGTACCAGGATCTAAAGGCTCACTTTGCAGGCTCGGCGACGGCGCCGACGCTGGCTGAAGCGGCGGATGCGGTGCGGAGCATCCGGCGAAGCAAAGGGATGTTGCTGGTTGACGGCGATCCTGACTGCCGGAGCGCAGGGAGTTTCTTCAAGAATCCTGCGGTCACCGAGGAAGCGGCGGAGCGCGTGCGAGAGATCGCGGCCGGTGCGGGAATTCCGATCCGGATTTTTCCCGCGGACGATGGACTGGTGAAGATTCCCGCGGCCTGGCTGATTGAGCAAGCAGGATTCACAAAAGGGTACGCGCTCGGCGCGGCGGGGATTTCGTCGCGGCACACGCTGGCGTTGATTAATAGAGGGGATTGGAAAGGGGATGGGCGTCGCGGCGCGACGGCCAAAGAGATTCTGGCGCTGGCGGAGAAGATTCGAGCGGCGGTTGAAACGCGATTCGGGATCCGGCTGGAGATGGAGCCGATGATGGTGGGGTTCGCATAAAACACAGCACCGGCGTGCCGCAGCGCCAAAAAGGGCTTTGGCGTAGAATCCAAGTCGTCCCCTGATGAGGTCGGAGAGAGCGTGCTGGTATGCGACTGACCTTTCCGTCTCTAGTGCGCTTCGTTCGGGCGCAGATCATATATATTGCAATTTCTGCCGTTGTCGGCGCCATTTTCTGGGCGATTGGCCTGCCCATCAATCCATTCACAGTTTTGTTGTACACACTCTGCATCGGGAATCTCCTCTCGTTTGCAATCGATCGGGTGGAGTTCCTCTTTTCGAAAAGGCCGTTTCCGTTCAACTGGCTGATCTTTCTGCCGACCCTCCTCGTACTGACGGTCCCGGTTTACGTGATTTCGAGCGCGATTGTGTGGCTGGTTTCTCCGCCTGGTCCGCAAACGTTTTCTCATCTTCTGCGAACAGGCTGGAAGTTTCCCTTTCTGGTCACGTTCATCTTCGGGGTTGTCTCTCTGATGTACCACAACACGAAAGATCGGCTGGAGCGGCGCAACCAGGAACTGCAGCGATCGGTGGACAAGGGCGCGAAGCAGCTTGAGATGCAGGCGCAGGAGCTCGACCGCGCCCGAGAGATTCAACAATCGCTGCTGCCCAAGGAGATTCCACAGCTTGCCGGGTTCGAGGTGGCGGGAGCGTGGCGGCCGGCGCGCACGGTGAGCGGGGATTACTACGACGTGTTCAAACTGGACGGGGGCAGGCTTGGCCTCTGCATTGCGGACGTTGTCGGGAAGGGCGTTTCGGCGGCGCTCCTGATGGCCAATGTACAAGCGGCAGTGCGTGCCTACGCAGGCAGCGCCGAGAGCGCGGCGCAGCTGTGCGCCAAAGTGAACAGCCTGCTTTGTGAGAATCTGGCGACCGGGAAGTTCGTGACGTTCCTCTATGGAGTGCTGGACGGCGAGTCACGGACGCTCGAGTATTGCAATGCCGGCCAGGTTTACCCGATCCTCGTTTCGCAAGGGAATGTCCGAGCGCTGAACCATGGCGGCGCGGTGCTGGGCGTCTTTCCCACGTGGGAGTACGTACGAGAACGCGAAAATTGAGTTTCGCGCGGGGGACCGGCTATTGCTTGTGACCGATGGCATATCTGAAGCGAGCGGCGCGGATGAAGTGGAATTTGGCGAGGAGAAGCTGGCCGAGGCTGCGCTGGCATGCAGCAAGCGCACGACGGCGGAGATGAGCGACGCGCTGCTCAACCTAGTGTCAGCGTTCTGCGATGCGCACTTTCCGGATGATGCAACTCTGCTGGTGATCGCGGCGAAGTGAGCAGCGGGGAAGTTAGTTCCGCGGGGCTTGCAGGCGGCTGAGAAGACGCTCGCGCTCCGAGGCGAGAACCTGTGCAGCGGGGCCGAGGGCGGTGAGGCGGCCGTCGCGGAGAAGCAGGACTTCGGCAGAAGTAGCGAGTGCGTCGGTTGCGTCGTGGGTGGCCACCACGGCTTGCACTTTGCGGTCGCGCAGCCAAGTTTGCAGGCGGACGAGCAGCGCGTCGCTGGCGACGCCGTCGAGCGCGGAAAAGGGCTCATCGAGAAGAAGCAAACGCGGTGCCGGCGCGAGCGCGCGAGCCAGTGCGACGCGTTGCGCCTGGCCGCCGGAGAGATCCTGCGGGCGGCGGGCAGCGAGATCAGCTGCGCCGACCAGGTCCAGCATTTCATCGACGCGGCGCGCGCGGGCAGCACGATCGAAGTTGCGCAGGCCGTAGGCTACGTTGGCGGCGGCGGTGAGGTGTGGGAAGAGCGCGGGCTGCTGCGAGACAAGCGAAGTTTGGCGACGGCCGGGAGGAATGCGGAGTCCGTCGGCGGTTTCAGTGAGCGCGCGGCCATCGAGGACGATGCGGCCTTGGATCGGGCGATCGAGGCCGGCGAGCAAGCGGAGCAGTGTGCTTTTGCCTGCGCCTGAAGGACCGAAGATGACCGTCCAATCAGAGGCAAAGGTACATTCCACCTGCAGGTGGAAGCTGCCGCAGCGCGCGTCGAGAGAGAAGCTAAGCACGGCGCCCGCTCGCGCGGTTTGGTGTTTTGGAGTAGATCATTGCGAGAAAGAGAACGCTCAAACCAAGGAGCAAAAGAGCAGTGTGGCCGGCGGCGGCGTAGTCGAAATTCTCCACCTGATCGTAGAGGGCGATGGAGAGAGTGCGTGTAGCGCCGGGAATGTCGCCGCCGAGCATGAGAACGACGCCGAACTCGCCGATGGTGTGGAGAAAGCTGAGAACCACAGCGGCGAGAAGCGAGCGGCGAGCGAGTGGAATGAGAATGCTGGAGACGAGGCGCACGGGGCCTGCCCCGAGAAGGCGCGCGGCGTCGACGAGCGCCGTGTCGACGGAGGCGAAGCCTGCAACGAGAGGCTGCACCGCGAAGGGAAGGCTGTAGACGACGGAGCCGACGACGAGGCCATCGAAGGAAAATGCGAGCGGATGGCCGAGCAAGCCCGCGATGCCGCGGCCAAAGGCTGTGCGCGGGCCGAGCAGGACAAGCAGAAAGAAGCCAAGGACGGTGGGCGGCAGAACCATGGGCAGCGTCGCGAGAGCTTCAACCGCGGCCAGCCAGCGGCCGCGGCCGAGCACGATCAGCGCCGCGAGAGGCACGGCGATGGCGAGGAGAATCGCGGTGGTGACGGTGGCGAGACGAAGGCTGAGGGCGAATGCTTGCCAGTCCATTGCGCTCATTTGACCGGCGTGAGGCCGGATTTGGCGAGTTCAGCCTGCACCGGCGACGAGAGGAGGAAGTCGAGGAGCTTGTGGACAGCGGCGCGTTGCTTGGTGTTGCTCACGATCACGGCGCCCTGCTCGATGGGCGAGTATAGATCGCGTGGGATCACGAAGTATGAGCCGTCGGCGGAGAGGCGCGGCGTAAGCGCCGCGGTGAGGGAGATGAGACCGACGTCGGCATTGGCCGAGTCGACGAACTGCGCGGCCTGGGCAATGTTTTCGGCAGTGACGAGGCGCGGCTTGAGGGCGTCGTACAAATTCAGGCTATGAAGCGCGGCGACAGCGGCGCGGCCATAAGGTGCGCGGTCAGGATTGGCGATGGCAAGGCGCTTAAGGCGCGCGTCGCGGAGAAGTTCGAGCGAGGGCAGAGGAAGCTGAGAGTCTTTCCGCGCCCAGAGGACGAGCGTTCCTCGCGCGTAGGTGATTGGAGTGGAGGAATCGGAAGAGCCGGCGGTGTCGGCGAGCCCGGCATCGATGAGACGCTTGGGAAAACTGAGGTCAGCGGAGAGAAAAACGTCGAAAGGAGCGCCGTTTTCGATCTGCGTGGTAAGCGTGGCAGAAGACTGGTAGGTGGCCTCGGCGTGAATGCCGGTGGCGCGTTGAAATTGGTCGAGGATGGGCGGAAGGACCGGCTCGAGATCGGCTGCAGCGGCTATGCGGAGAGGCGCCTGGGCGCTGATCGGCGCGAGAAACAGGAACACGAAAAAAGCGGTAAGAAATTGCTTCGACATCGGCGCGATTGACCTCCCATCCACAGCGGAAATCGCCGTACACCTGCTAGGCTAACACCTAGATATGAACGACAATCTGCATCAGTTACGCTGTTTTGGATGCGGAAGCCGGATCGCGGGCAAGGAGGCGCAGCCGGATTTCCGCTGCGCGAACTGCGGTGACCTGTTTGAGGTCGAGTATCCCGGCTGGAACCAGCGCGGCGGGCACGATCGGCCGAATCCGGGCGCGCTGAAGTGGCTGTGGCGGGAGCGGCGCTGCTCAGGCGAGGCGCTGGATCAGTCGGGCGTGTGGCGATTCCGAGAGTTACTGCCGATTCTGGACAGCTTTGGAAATGTAGTGTCGCTGCGCGAGGGAAACGCGCCGCTGTATCACCTGCCGCGCGCGGCAAAGGCGCTGGGAGTCGATCAGCTCTACGCCAAGCACCAGGGGATGAATCCGTCAGGCTCGTTCAAGGACACGGGCATGACGGCAGCGCTGAGCGTGGCGCGCGAGCGGGGATTTACGTGGGTCGCGTGCGCGTCGACGGGAAACACGTCGGCTTCGATGGCCGCGTATGCGGCACGCGCCGGGATGCGCAGCCTGGTGCTGATTCCCGAAGGAAAAATTGCGTGGGGCAAGCTGTCGCAGGCGATGGACTACGGCGCGGTGACGTGCCAAGTGAAGGCCGACTTCGATGGCTGCCTGCGCCTGCTGACGCAGATTGTGAAGCGTGCGCCGATCTACCTGCTGAATTCGGTGAATCCGTACCGGCTGGAGGGGCAGAAGACGCCGGCCATCGAGATTGCGGAAGCGATGGACTGGAATGTGCCCGACCACCTGATCGTTCCGGGAGGTAATTTGGGGAACAGCTCGGCGCTGGGCAAGGGATTTCGCGAGATGCGGGAGCTCGGATTGGTGGCGCGGCTGCCGAAGATCAGCGTGATTCAGGCGGCGGGGGCGAATCCGCTGGTGCGAAGTTTGAACAAGAACCACGGTGCGGTGCTGGAGCCGATGGAAGCGCACACGCGGGCAACGGCAATTCGCATCGGGAATCCGGCGTCGTGGCGCAAGTCGGCGCGAGTGATTCAGGAGAGCGGCGGTTGGTGCCTCGACGTGAACGAGGCGGAGATTGCGATTGCCAAGGCGGAGATTGGCGCGGAAGGGCTGGGCTGCGAGCCGGCTTCGGCGGTGACGTTGGCCGGGCTGAAGAAACTGCGCGCGCAGGGTGTGATCCGGTCGGGCGAGACTGTTGTGCTGGTGCTGACCGGCCATACACTGAAGGACGCGGACTACACGATTGAGTTCCATCGCGGAACGCTGCTGACCGATGAGGAGAAGATGGGGTCGGAGGCGGCGATTGAGGCGCTGCGGCGAGATGCGATCACCGTGGATGCAACGCCGGAGGCGGTGCTGGCGGCGATTGAGGGCGAGGTGGGATGAGCGGCCAGGGAAAGACAAACGCTCTTCAACTCCGCTTGCCTGCGACTTCGGCGAATCTTGGACCGGGATTCGACGCCGTTGCCGTGGCGCTCGATTTTTTTCTGGAGATTGAGGCTGCTCCGGCGCAGGAGTTCCAAGTCACGGCCAGCGGCCGCAACGCTGACCGCTGCGCCCGGCTCGAAGACAACCTGATTGTCGAAACCTACAAGCAAATCCTGCGCAGCCACGACCGGGCGATCGTTCCGCTGGCGATCCGGATGGCGAACGGGATTCCGCTGGGGATGGGATGCGGCTCGTCGGCTGCCGCGCGGCTGGCGGCGATCGCGCTGGCGGTGCACTTTGGGGAGCTTGGCTGGGATACAGAGCGAGTTCTCGAAGAGGCATACAAGCTCGAAGGGCATCCGGACAACGTGGCGGCGTGCTGGCTGGGCGGATTTGTGACGGCAGTTTGCGAAGGACCGAAAGTGCGCGTGGCGCGAACCGATCCGCCGGAGGAGTGGCGGGCGATCGTCGCGCTGCCGGAGGAGCCGCTTTCCACAAGCAAAGCGCGCGCGGTGTTGCCGGCCAGTTATCCGCTTGAGGATGTGGTTGCGAACCTGCAATCCGTGGCCGTGCTCGCACTTGCGTTTGCGCAGGGACGAGCGGATCTGTTGCGGCTGGCGATGAGGGATCGAATTCATCAGCCGTATCGTGCGCCGATCACTCCGTTGCTGCCGATTCTACTGCCGCTGGTGGGATCGCACGGAATTCTTGGTGTTGCGTTGAGCGGAGCGGGGCCGGCAGTTCTGGTGATTGTCGACGGGGAAGAGGCCCTGGCGAATGCTACAGAGGCAGTGCAAAAAGCAGCGGAAAATCGGATGCGGATGGAGCTCCAAATCTGCCGGTTTTCGCGGGTCGGAGCCAGCCAAGCTATTGAAAAATAAGTGAGGTTGTGACGCAGTCACCGGTTTCGGCACCCAACCGTGTGCGTTATGAGTAAGTTACGGTGGTTGGCTAGGTGGTCAGTCATCAAAATTCTGATTACCGCGACTATTACTGAAGTTTGCTTGCTATTTATCGATTAAACACCTTACATTCGCAGCGTGGGCAGTTCTGGGGGAGGGCTGCTCTAGCGCCTGTGATCCTTATCGGATCCGGGCGCTTTTCTTTGCGCGCTAAAACGCTTTCGCAGACCTCAAAGAAGGGCGCGAGCGGCGCGGAGTTGGAGGCGACTTTGCATCTAAATCAATCGATGGCAACTCAAGCGATTTGATTGTGCGCTGCATCGCACAAAGACGCTGAGGCCTGCGACTTTCGTCGCGATGGCGCATCAGATCAGCTATACGGTTTCCTGTACAATGAACGGGTGCGGGTCCGCAAGGAGGATCATGGCTGGATTGGGTGTTTTGGAAGTGAACGATGCAAACTTTGACCAGGAAGTCCTGAAAAGCGAGCAGCCGGTTCTGGTGGATTTTTGGGCCGTTTGGTGCGGGCCGTGCAAGGCAATCGCGCCGATTGTCGACAGCATAGCCGAAGCATATGCGGGCAAGGTGAAGGTGGCGAAGGTCAACGTGGACCAGAATGGCGCGACGCCTTCGCGCTACGGGATTCGCGGGATTCCGGCGCTTCTGTTCTTCAAGGGCGGCAAAGTTGCGGATCAGATTGTGGGCTATGTTCCGCAAGATGTGATTGAAGAAAAGGTCAAGAAGCTGATCGCATAATCGAATCGATTGAGCAAACAAAGCCCGGCCCCGTGCCGGGCTTTCGTGCGTCTGTGCGACTTTATGGCATTTCTCCTTCAGATATAGCCGTCATGATTTTCGTGCGAGGTGGCGATTTCTTGAGGAAATCGCCACTTCAACGAATCGGTTTCGGTGTACAGCAGAAGGAGAAATGCGCTAGCCGCGGCCGCGGAACTGAATGATGCGCCGGCGGTCGCGCTTGGAGGGCCGGCGCTCTGGGAGCCGCACGTATTGCTCGAATGCTTTGCGCTCTTCGGCGAGGTGGAGGCGCGCTTCGCGGCTCGCATCGGATTCGCGATAGAGCGTTTGAGCGACGGCGGCGGGGCCGCGGATCGCGCTAACAAGCAGGACCTCGACCTCAAAGATGCCGCGCTCGTTCTCGATGCGCAGCTTGTCTCCGGCGCGGACTTCGCGGGCGGGTTTAGATCGCAGGCCGTTCGATTGAATGCGGCCAATGTCGCAGGCGCGCGAGGCCATGACGCGCGTTTTGAAGAAGCGCGCGGCCCAAAGCCATTTGTCGATGCGCACAGCGTCCATGAATCCATTCTATTTTTACAGAGACGGCAGAGGCCGGAATGAAGCAGCGGAGAAGGCCTCGGAGGCGGGCTCGCGGCGCGAGCATAAGGGCGTGATGGCAGTCACGGGCAGGGCAATTCGAGCGGGCCTACACTTCATCATCGCAGACGCATCAGGGCCCGCAACGTGTGAATGGTCTGCGGAAGCCGAGGCTCCTTCGCCGTTGCGCATGGCTTATCGCCGCAGCGAATGGCCGCCCGGCTTGCGCCAGACCCTGCTGCGGATGCCGATGACCGTGAGGGAGCGGTCGCTCTATGAGCGCGACCTGTCGGAAATGCACAGCGCACCTTGAGGCGGAGTGGAAGTTCTGCCCGCATTGCGGAGCAACGAACGTGCAGGAGATTCACCTGCCGGCGCTCGAACACCAGGAACACGAGAGGCCGCCGGTGAAGGGCGCGTTCGGCGGCTTGCTGCTGGGATTGCTGGCTGCTCCGGTTCTCATCATCTATGGCGGCATGATCTGCCTCACCGGACTGGGTGTATTTCTTGGCGTTCCGATGATCATCGCCGGAGTATGTGCTCCGCTGATTGGGCCGCTGCTGGGAGTGAACACACTGAAGGGCAAGTGCCCGTGGTGCGGCTCAGCGGTGGGCAGCGTGGCGCTGTTCGACCGGTTCTCGTGCCCGGCTTGTAGCAAGCGGATCGTGGTGCGGAAGAGCGAGCTGATGCGGGCAGGGTGAGCGGTTGCTGCAGGGCTCCGGTGCCTGCCGAATCGCGGCAGCTCAGTACCAGAATTTGAATTGCGGCCAGTCGGCGGCGTAGGAACGCTTGCGGTGGCGCAGCCAGAAGTAGTGCTGGTGCTCGAAGTCCATGATCCACGGCGCATCAAATGGACCGAGATCGATCACCTCGGCGTAAGTGTCCGTGTAGTCATCGCGACTGCTTCCCAGGGTGAGAACCGATTCGCCCGTGTAACCGTTCCAGCCCCAGTAGTAGTAATTCTGATGCCCGCTGATGGCAGTGGGCAGGCCGTATGCAGGCCCAAGAATGTTCACCGCGCTGGCTTCGCCGTAGTTGCGGCAAAAGATGGCAGTGTGAGCACGCTCGTCGGGCGGTAGCGCATTGTAGCGGGCGGCGAATCCCTGGACCATCTGCGGCCAGCCGAAGCGGTCGGAGAGGAACTGGGGCAAGGGGCTCGAGAACTTCTCAGTCTTGGCGCCGGCGCCTGGAAAGTGGGAGACGTAAGCGTGGTAACTTGCCGGCGGCAGCAGAGTGAGCATGATGGGACCGGTGATGAAGCACAGTGCAACCGCGAGCAGGGTCGTGTAGCCCACGACGAGCCATTGGCGGTGGGGGCGCAGGCTGAGGGCGGCGGATCCGGCGGCCAAGAGAAGTGGATAGACAGGCGCCAAATAGTAGTCTTTCGCGTGCATCGACAACAACAGAGCCAGGAAGACAAGGTAAGTGAGCGCGGCAAAACGCCAGGGCCGAGCTTTGCGCGCAAAGGCAAGCCACGCCAGGCCGCCGATCCACAGGGGAGCAGAAAACGGAAACAGCATGTTGACCTGCTCCAGCAGAAACGCGAGCGGCGGCAGCTTGATGTTCTTGTCGGAGTGGGCAATGTCTTGGAGAAGCTCATAGGTGGGGAAGTGATGAATCCACTGCCAAATGAGGTTTGGAAGTGCAAGCAGGATCAGGAGCGCCACCCCGGCTGCGCACCAGCGCGACCACAGAATGCGGCGCTGCGGGGTCATCAGCACGCCCGCCAGGAGCGCCAAAAGGAAGAAAACGGTGGAATGCTTGTTCTCGATGCCGAGGCCGGCCAGCAATCCGAAAACGAGCCATGCACGCGGGCCGGCGCTGCCATCGGCGATGCGCAGCAGCACAAGCATCGATCCCATCCAGAAACACGGCTCAAAGGAGTTCATGGAGAGGAAATTCGAAGTGCCCAGAAAGACCGGCCCCGCCAGGACGGCGGTCATCGCAAGTATTTGCGCGCCGCGGAGCCCGCCCAACTGCCGCGTGAGCAACCCGGTGAGCCCGACCAGGACCCCGGCTGCAGCGAAGCTCAGGATACGAATGCCGGTGGGCGAGAGGCCAAAGAGTGTCTCGGCAATGCGGGCTTGGACGGCAACAAGCGGAGGCTGATCCACATAGCCCCAAGCCAGGTGATGCCCGCAGACGAGGTAGTAGAGCTCGTCGCGAAAGAAGCCGTAGCCGAGATGACTGCCCCAGAGCGAGCTAACGAAATGAACGAGGAACGCAAGCGTGGCGAAGAGTGCGGCGAGGATCAGCGCTGTGCGGAGGGAACCTCGCGCGGGTAGAGGAGGACTGGCATCTTGCACGGCCTTGGACTCCTAAGCGGGAGTTTACGCAATTCTACGCTGTCCTGCCGGAAACGCACTATTGCGCCGGCGTGGATTCATGAAAGTCTTGCCAGATGGTCTCGGTGTTTATGGTTTCGTCTTGCCTGCATGCGGAAGGTTAACGAGAATTCCCAGGGCCTTTGCTACCTTCTGCAAAGCTGAATCCCGTGTCCAGAGTTGCGTTCCCGGTGTCAGGAGGCAAGATGCGATCAGGTGTGCGTCGATGAGGCCGATGCCCTTCGAGTAGAGAGCATTCGCCTCGATCATGTGCCGCACTTCGCTCATCTGGGCCACCCTTACTTTGCGCAGCAAATCCATAGCACCAAGCTTCTGCCGCCGGTTCTTGAGGGAGCCGAGTGCGATCTCCGCAACGACGCAGGGGTGCATGGCAATCTTCCCTCTATTAAGGAGACTCGCCATCTGTGCGTTGGAAACCCGCAAGTGATCGACCCAGATCGACGTGTCGGCGAGGATCACAGATTGTCAACTCTTAGGCGCTTGATGTCTTCCAAATCGGGCTCCGAGCCGCCAAGAGCCGCAAGCCTGCGCGATGCCTCAAGGTGAATCAACGCCTTGAGAGCCTCTCGCACTAAGGCAGTCTTTTCGGCGATTCCCGTATATTCCTGAGCTCGCTCGACCAAATCATCATCAAGCGCGATAGTGGTCCGCATATCGGCCTCCAGGCATCAAGTATAGCATCAAATGATGTCGGATTCATATGCCTGATTGGTCGACTTGGAGGGCTGCGTGGAAGTGCTGCCAGATGGTTTCCGCCGTTTTGCGGGAGACAACGGCGGCGAGCGAATCGGGTGTGGCTTGCTGCACGTCGCGCAGGCTGCCGAAGTGCGTGAGCAGCCTCTGGCGGGTTTGCGGGCCGACGCCGGGAATATTCAAAAGCTCGGAGTCTCTATCTCTCATCGACCGGCGCTGGCGGTGGTAGCCGACGGCGAAGCGATGGCTCTCGTCGCGGATGAGCTGGACGAGGTGCAGCACGGGCGAGCGGCGGTCGAGGACGATGGGCTCGTCTTCGTTGCCGTAGAGGTAGATGACCTCTTCTCGTTTTGCGATTGACGCCAGGGGCTGCGAAGTGAAGCCAAGGGATTCGAGCGCGTCGGCCGCGGCGTGAAGCTGGCCGAGGCCACCGTCGACGAGGATGAGCGACGGCATTGTCGTTGGTTCTTTGCTTCGAGTTGGTCTTTCCTCGGAGAAGGAAGATTCGCCGTCTTCGGCGCGACCGGCCGAGGCCAGGTTCTGCCGCCCCTCCGGGGCTTGCGACAGAATTTGCGACTTCAACCCAGGGCTTGCGCCCTGGGCTATCTTCTCACCGCCCCTCCGGGGCGAAGAGTCGTTGGAGGCATCGCGGATGCGGTGGTAGCGGCGCTCGACTACCTCGCGCATGGAGGCGAAGTCGTCGACGCCGGCGACGGTTTTCACCTTGAACTTGCGATAGGCGGACTTGTTCATCTTGCCGTCTTCCCAGACGACGAGCGAGGCGACGGTTTCCGCGCCCTGGATGTGCGAGATGTCGAAACACTCGATGCGGCGGGGAAGCTCGGGGAGCATGAGCGTGTCTGCAAGGGCTTCCTGAATGGCCTTGCGCGAGGGCTCGATGACGCGGAAGCGCTGGGTGTAGGACTGGTGGGCATTCTGGCCGGCGAGATCGACGAGGGACTTTTTGTCGCCGCGCTGGGGGACGGCGATATCGATCTTGTGGCTCGTGCGCTCGCTGAGCAGCGCAGCGAGGGTTTCTCGGTCGTCGAAGTCGACGGGGACGAGGATCGAGCGCGGAACGTATTGCTGATCGATGTAGAGCTGTTTGAGAAGCGCCGAGAAGGCTGTTCCCGCGTCGAATTCCTTCTCATCTGAGGCCGGCTGGGCGTCGTGCTTTCCCACCCTTTCCGCTGAAAGAGGCGGAAAGGATGGGGCACCCAGGTCATTTTTCGGTTCAAGAAGCTCCGGAAGATTTTCCCAGAAGAACTCGCGGCGGTCGACGATTTTGCCGTTGCGCATGTGGAAGAGATTCACGGCGAGCGAGCCGTCCTCGAAGTGGTAGCCGAAGACGTCGGCGTCGTCATCGAGCTCGGCGGTGGCGATGCGCTGTTTTTCGTGGAGCTGGTGCACGGTGGAGAGCTGGTCGCGCAGGCGCGCGGCGGCCTCGAACTGCTCGGCGTCGGCGGCGGCCATCATGCGCGCTGTGAGCGCGCGCTCGAGCTCGGCGTGGCGGCCCTCGAGAAAGAGCTGCGCATCGCGGACCGCCTGCTTGTAGGTGTCGGGGGTAGTAAGGCCCTCGACGCAGGGGCCGAGGCAGCGATGAATGTAGTACTGCAGGCAGGCGCGCGGGTGATAGCGCGAGAGATCGACCTTGCAACTGGGCAGCAGAAAGCTGCGATGGATCAGCTCGACCACGCGATAGGCGAGGTTGCCGGGGAAGTAAGGGCCGTAATAGGCGGAGCCATCCTTGCGCAGGCGGCGCGTGACAAAGACCTTGGGATAGCGGTCGGCGAGAGTGAGCTTGACGTAGGGGTAGGTCTTGTCGTCGCGCAGCAGAATGTTAAAGCGCGGCTTTCGCTGCTTGATGAGATTGTTCTCGAGGGCGAGGGCTTCGTGCTCGTTGGCGACGAGGATGTAGTCGATGTCGACGGCCTCGCGCATGAGCGAGCCGGTTTTGGCGTTGGCCTGCGAGGTCTCGAGCAGATAGGAGCGCACGCGTGAGCGAAGGTTGTTGGCCTTGCCCACGTAGATGACTTCGCCCTCGGCGTTTTTGTAGAGATACACGCCGGGCTGGGTGGGCAGGGTGCGGATTTTTTCGTAGAGATCCATTGTGGGGTTAGGCGCGCAGTGGGCCGGTTCTTAGGGCGCGGTGGCCCAGTTCTTAGAATAACGAGAATCGCCGGGATTGATCGGATGGGACACCTACGCTGTGGTCGTGTTGGCCAAGGAGGGTGAAAGTTGGGCAAACCTTACCGGGAAGCGTAAAAATTACATGGTTTTGGGGTGTACGGGAATTGCACAAGCAGGTCGAGATGTCCTTATTTTTCATCGTGTTGCATGGCGACACCGGATTGGATGGCGGCGTGCACTTAGATAGGCAGAAGAAGGGTACTTCCCGGTGGAAGAGCGCGACAGGCGCCGGCAGGGAATGGAGAGGTGAAATCATGACGATGCATCGATTTGGATTTGCGTTGGCGGCAGCGGCGTTGATGGCGTTTGGCGTGGCGGGATGCGCCACCAAGAATTATGTGCGGACTCAGACACAGCCGCTGATCGATCACACCGGTCAACTGGAACAGAAGACCGCGGACAATAACCGAGCGGCCCACGACGTGAACGACCGTGCAATGGCGGGCATCGCGCATGCGCAAGGCGCAGCCGACACGGCTGAAACAGATGCGCAGACCGCGTCGCAGGCGGCGAACACCGCCGACACGGCAGCCAATGACGTGGCGCACCGCGCCGACTCGCTGGACAGCGTGGTGAAGGGGCTGGACAACTACAAGCAAGTGGCCGCGGTTTCAGTGACCTTCGGTTTTGACAAGGCCATGCTGACCACCGATGACAAATCGCAATTGGACAGCTTTGCGGCCTCGCTTGGTTCGGCGAAGAGCTACATTCTGGAAGTGACCGGCGGAACGGATTCGGTTGGTTCCGCGCAGTACAACTACGACCTGAGCCAGCGCCGCGCGGATGCGGTGGTGCAATACCTGGCGGCGAAGTATGGCGTTGCGCCGCACCGCTTCTATCTGATCGGCATCGGCAAGGATCAGTATGTGGCGTCGAATAATACGGCTGATGGGCGCAAGCAGAACCGGCGCGTGCAGGTGCAGTTGCTCTCGAACATGAGCGGTGGGACGCAGAGCCAACCCACGGCGGCTACCGGCCAATCCAACCCCGCGAATGGCCAGGTCTCGACGACTGCCGTTCCGGAATAACGAGCAAACGGAGCTCCCCAGGTAGTGTTGTTTCTTTTGAGAAGCATGAAGGGCAGGCCCGAGCGGGTCTGCCCTTTGTGTTTGTTGGGGCTGCGCTAGGATCTTGCGGCGGAAAGCTGTTTCAGGTGTTCGGCGCGGACGTCGTTGGCGGTGAAGAGGCGCAGGAAGGGTGCGTTTTTTGTCGCAGATTCAACCGCCGGGCGGCCTGCGGCCTCTTCGCGCTCGACAATGCAAACCACTGCGGCGACGATCATGCCGGCTTCCTGCGCGGCCTCGATCGCGGCGATGGTGGAGGCGCCGGTTGTGCAGACGTCGTCGACAATGACCACGCGGGCGCCTTCGCGGCAAAAACCCTCGATACGGAGGCCTGTGCCATGAGCCTTTTCCGCCTTGCGCACGAGGAAGCCGTGGAGGAGCAGAGCGCCGGGGCGCGATTGTGCGCGCCAGGCGCTGGCGGTCGCGACGTTAGAAACGATGGGGTCAGCGCCCATGGTGAGGCCGCCGACGGCTTCGGCGTCAATTTCGTTGGCTTCAAGCAGCTCAAGGATGGCGTGGCCGGTGAGGCGACCGCCCTCGGCGTGGAGCGTGGTGGTGCGGCAGTCGATGTAGTAGTCGCTTGTGCCGCCGGAAGAGAGCTTGAACTGGCCAAGCTTGAAGCTGGTGCGGGCGAGGAGCGAGAGGAGCTGCTGGGCGTGGGTGGGCATCGAGTTGATTGTAAGCGGCGGATAGCGGTCGGGCGAAGTGAGTGGAGAAGCGAAGAAGTGAATGAGTGAAACGGTGAAGAAGTGAATTAGTGAACAAGTGAATCGCCTGGAGTCTTCGCCTTTTCGCTCCTTTCACTTCTTAACTCTTTCACTGTTTCACATCACATTTTGTCGAAGTGACGGAAGCCGCCGGTGCCGACTAAAGCCAGAGCAAAAATGATGAAGTTGTAGCAGGCGTGAACCAGCGTGCTGGCGGCGAGGGACCGGGTTTTGAGGCGCACCGTGCAGAGAATCAGGCTGACAAGGATGAGCAGAAGAAACGGCCCCAGGGAGCGGCCCTGCTGATCGACGTGAAGCAGGGCGAAGGGCAGGCTAGCGAGAACGGAACCGACGATCATTGCCAAGAGAGACCACTGCGGATGACCGTTGGCATCGAGTGGCGGAGCCGGTTTGCCGAGACTTCGTTCGATGGACCAGTCCCAAGCCGTGCACAGCGCGGGCAGAAGAAAGCCGCGAAAGAACATCTCCTCAAAAAAGGGTGCGAGGGTGGTGCCGAAGGCAAACATCAGCCAGGCGGCTCCCGGGGCGCGCATCATTTTTTCGATGGGAGCGTTGGAGGGGCCGGGCATGAGCACTTCGTCGAGTGCGGCCAGCCCGGCACAGCCAAGGGCGGTTGCGGCGAGCGGCCAGAATCTTTTGAGCGCCACCGCGCCGCGCCACTGCAGTCCTGTGAAGAATTTCTCGTGCCAAAAGAGCGGGAAGATGACGAAGCTGAGCGCAAAAGTGACGAGGTAGAGGATTGCCTCGCTGGCGAGGATGAGCTGGATGTTGGTGGCGGCCGCCTGTGCGGTGAGATTCCAGCCAAAAAGGTGGAAGTGCGTGGCGAAAAACAGCATTGCGCCGGTGCAGATGAAGCCGACTCCAAGCAGCAGCATCAGAACGCAGAGGTGCCCGAGGTGTGGCATGCGCACCGGCGGACGAATCGAAGGCTGAGCGAAAGATTGGAAGAGCTGTGGTTCGAAATCGGGCGGCGTGCTGGGTGGCACATCCGGCATGAAGATCGGGTTAGACGCCGTCGGAGGCGGCGCGACGGGTGTAACTTCGGCCGGGAAAGATTCGACGGGCTCTTCTTCGGAGTCGGTGCGAACCGGCGCTGGCGCGAGGTTCGCGGAATCGTCCGCCGGCCGAATTCCGGACTCGGGCGCGGGTTCGGGCGCAGGTTCGGGCGCAGGATCGAGCGATTCATCTTCGGGGAAGTCGTTCATGGGCGTCCTGTCTTCTTCGCACGGCGGGCGTCGGCTGCCGCTGGATTCTTCTGCCGCGCACGCTTCCCGTTGGCTTGCGGCTCGGGTTGAGGATTTGGGTTGGCCGATCCCGATGCGGAAGCGCTGACACCGTCGCCGTTGGGGGCCGAAGCAGGGATGGTTTCTTCTTCCGGTTCTGCAGGCGCGAGGCGGCCGTTCGAGAATTTGTAGTAGCGCTTGAGGAATTGGCCGGTGTAGGAGCCGGGTGTGGCGGCGATCTTCGCGGGGCGGCCTTCGCCGACGATGCGGCCGCCGTCCTCGCCGCCCTCGGGGCCCAGATCGATGACCCAGTCGGCGTTGCGGATGACGTCGAGGTTGTGCTCGATGATGATGACGGAGTTACCGAGATCGACCAGCCGATGCAGAACTTCAAGGAGCTTGCGCACGTCGTCGAAGTGCAGGCCGGTGGTGGGCTCGTCGAGCAGGTAGAGGGTCTTGCCGGTTTGGCGCTTGGAGAGTTCGCGAGCCAGCTTCATGCGCTGCGCCTCGCCACCGGAGAGCGTGGTGGCGCTTTGGCCAAGGTGGACGTAGCCGAGACCTACGTCGACCAGCGTTTGCAGCTTTTGCCGCACCTGCGGCACGTCAGTGAGCAGGGGCAGGGCATCTTCAATGGTGAGGTCGAGAACGTCGGCGATGGAGTGGCCGTGGAACTTTACGGCCAGCGTCTCCTGGTTGTAGCGGCGCCCGTTGCAGACTTCGCACTGCACGTAGACATCGGGCATGAAGTTCATTTCGATGCGGCGCTGGCCGTCGCCCTGGCAGGCCTCGCAGCGGCCGCCGGGAACGTTGAAGCTGAAGCGGCCGGGTTTGTAGCCGCGCTCGCGCGCCTCGGGCAGCATCGCAAACAAATCACGGATAGGCGAGAAGACCTGCGTGTAGGTTGCGGGGTTGGAGCGCGGCGTGCGGCCGATCGGCGACTGATCGATGCGAATGACTTTGTCGATCTGCTCCACTCCGGTGAGGTCATCGTGCGCGCCGGGCTCCTCGCGCGAGCCGTAGATGGATTTGGCGAGCGAACGGTAAAGAATGTCGTTGACCAAGGTGCTTTTGCCGCTTCCGCTCACGCCGGTGACGACGGTCATGAGGCCGAGCGGGATGCGAAGACTCAGGTCGTGCAGGTTGTGCTCGCGCGCGCCGGAGATGGAGAGCCATTTGCTGGTGAGGGGCCGCGGCTTGGCGCGCTGCAGCATCGTTTCAGTGCCGCTCAAGTAGCGGCCGGTGAGCGATGCGGGCGAGGCCATGATTTGCTCGGGCGTACCTTCGGCGACGACGTTACCTCCTAAGCGCCCAGCTCCCGGTCCAAGATCAAGAACAAAATCGGCGCGGCGGATGGTTTCTTCGTCGTGCTCGACGACGAGGACCGTGTTGCCCAGGTCGCGAAGTTTTTCGAGAGCCTGGATGAGGCGGTTATTGTCGCGCTGATGCAGGCCGATGGAGGGCTCGTCGAGGACGTAGAGAACGCCGCGCAGGCGGGAGCCGATCTGCGTGGCAAGGCGGATGCGCTGGCCCTCGCCGCCGGAGAGCGTGGCGGCGCTGCGGTCGAGCGAAAGATAGTTGAGGCCGACAGCACAGAGGAACTCGAGGCGCTCGGCGATCTCACGGCGAATTCGCTCGGCGACCAGCGCCTCGCGCTCAGTGAATTTGAGATTAATGGCTGCCGAGAGCGCGCGGTTGAGCGGGAGGGCGGTGAAATCCGCGATGGAGAGGCCGCCGACTTTGACGGCGAGCGACTCAGGGCGCAGGCGCTTGCCGCGGCAGACAGGGCAGGGCGCGGCCGACATGAAGCTCATCATGTACTCGCGATAGCTGTCGCTGCGCGCTTCTTCCGCGTTGTCGCGCAGGTACGCGAGGATGCCGTGGAAGCCGGTGCGCGGCGCTTCACCTTTTGGGGGACCGTAGACGAGGATGTGCTGCTGTTTTGGCGGCAGATCTTCGAAGGGCGTTTTCAGGTCGATCTTGTAGCGGTCGGCGGCGAGTTGAATGAGCTTGATGAGGTACTGCGACGATGAACCGGGACCGAGGCCGCCGTCGAGCAGCGGCTTGGACCAGTCGGTGATGACCTTGGCGGGGTCGAAGTCGTAGAGCGAGCCGAGGCCATGGCAATTGGGGCAGGCCCCGAAGGTGGAGTTGAACGAAAAGCTGCGCGGCTCAAGCTTGGGCACGTCGAGGCCGCAGTCCGGGCAAGCCATCGAGGACGAGAACAACTGCTCATTGCCGGCGTTGAAGCCGACAAGGACAAGGCCGCTGGCGAGTTGGAGAGCTTTGGCGACGGCCTGCTCGAGACGCTTTTCGACGCTGGGTTTTCCTGAGGCGGTTGCGGATTTCGGTTCGTTGCCGGCTACCTTTGCAGGGGAAAGCGGGGTTCCCGGTGTGCGTCCGGTTGGAGCGCCGTCGGGCCTGAGGAGCACGCGGTCGACGATCGCTTCGATGGTGTGGTTCTTGCGTCGGTCGAGCGAAAGCGGCTCCGAGAGGTCGGTGATCTCGCCGTCGACACGTGCGCGAAACCCTTGCTGATCAAGCTGATCCAGCAGATCTTTAAACTCACCCTTGCGGCCTCGAACGATGGGCGCCATGATCGTGGCGCGCTCGCCGCGGCCCAGCTCCAGGATGCGCTGAACGATCTGATCGGCGGTCTGGCGGGCGATGGGACGGCCGCAGTTGGGACAGTGGGGCGTGCCCACGGAGGCGTAAAGCAGCCGGAGGTAGTCGTAGATCTCGGTGATGGTCCCGACGGTGGAGCGGGGGCTGCGGCTGGTGGTCTTTTGCTCGATCGAGATGGCTGGGCTGAGGCCCTCGATGGAGTCCACATCGGGGCGCTCGATCTGGTCGAGAAACTGCCGCGCGTACGCGGAGAGCGTCTCGACGTACCGGCGCTGGCCCTCGGCGTAGATGGTGTCGAAGGCGAGCGAGCTTTTGCCCGAGCCGGAGAGACCGGTCACCACGGTGAGGGCATTGCGGGGAATGCGCACATTGATGTCGCGCAGGTTGTGCTGGCGCGCCCCCCGCACCGAGATGTGAGTGATGGGCATGGATGGGTTCTTCGAAGACGGCGGGTACTTTCGAGTTTCGAGCGTTACCTTCAGTTCAACAGAAAACAACGCTCTAGAGGTATTCTATTTGCCAACAGAAATGAGGGTCAACGCGGCAAAACTTCTGCGACAATCGCATAGACGATTGCGCGGCTGATGGGAAATCCATTCTGGCCGCGCCGCGCAGGTTGCGGTAGGCAATTGCGATGATCCCCGAGGCGGCCCGAGGCGGTTTGGCATGGCGGATATTTTGAACCTGGCAATGTTGATTTGTGCCTCACTGGGCGCGATGGCCTTTGGAATTCTCGCCGCCTATGCTGTCTTGCGCGTGGGCTTTGTGCTCATGCGGCCGCGGAAAAAGCCAGCGCCAGTAAAGGCGCAAACCGAAGCCGCGCGAATCTCGTAGAAGACAGCTCTCAGCCTTCAGCTATCAGCTTTCAGTAATTCGCACGCAGCCCAATGGCGGCTCGGCCGGTTCTGCGTCAGTTTTGCGGGTTCTGTTGACCATTTTGCGTTTGCTGTAGCTGGCGAACCCTCTCCTGCATCATCTGCTGCGGAGTGCGCACGGGAACGGGTGGGGCGGTGCCGTTCGGAGCCGTCGGCGGCTGTTCCTGCTCAGCCTCCGGTTCCGGGGTCTGCTGGTCTGCGTCTGTGTCTTCGTTCCTTGGTGGGGCTGGAGTTTTATTGGCTGTGCTTTGCATGGCGCTTCCAGGGGGGATAGTGAGCACAATTCGGCGCGGCGTGCCCTGGCCGCGGTCGCCAACCATCAGGACGTTGTACCCGGAGCCATCCAGGAGCTGCGAGATCACGTCGCGCGCGGGCCCCGGTCCATAGGTGCCGAAGATCCGCTGATCCGCGCCCATTCCTTCCACCTTGGCGCCGGTGTCGGTGGAAATGTCCTTCAGAATCTGCGACAGGCTGGAATTCGACGCGACGATCAGCAGGCCGTGGCTGTCATAAACGACGGATGCTGCGCCGGGAAGATCGTTAGCGGGCCAATTCGGGACTGGGGGCAGGACCGGCGCGGGGGGCGGAGGCGGCTGGGGCGCAGGCACGGCGGGCGAGGGTTTCTTATGGGTATGAACGGATTTGTGTGCGTGAGCGGCGGACGGAGCGGAGTTCGACTTCGCTTGTGCCCGATTCGTTTGAGCCCCACTTGTTTGGGCATTGACAGGCGCGCCTGGCAGCAACAGCAACGGGGCCGCACAAAGCGCGGCGCATGCGGTCAACGACGCGGTAAAGCGCGCGGCCAGCCGGCGCGCGACGCTTGCAGATCGCAGGAGCGAGGAGAGAGGTCGCGGGGATTCCGCTTGCGGCAATGGCTGTAAACGCATCGGAATCGCCTCCTTCGAGTCTATTGAGTAGCAAATCGTTGCTGTTCGACACCACGCAGGGCCGCGGCGCTGGTGCGCCGGGGTTCATGCGGGCTGTGGCGCTCGACTGCTGCTCTACGTAATAGACTAGCAGTGGCCGATGGACGCTCGAAAGTCGGCTCGACGAAGATTCTTCAGGCAGAGAGGATATTGGCGGGAATGCGCATTGGATGGAGGGTTTTAGAGCAGTTTTCCAGTTCATGCGCGGCATTTCCAGCGCCGTGCAAGGTGGTCTCTTCCAGGAGAAAAAGCCACTCAGGAATTGCGGCATCGCCTCGCAGAAACTGGAAAACTGCTGTAGCAGCGTTGGCGTTGCTGCTGGCGCCGCTGGCAAGCCGGGCGGCGAACTGCACCGCACAGGCCGAACTGGGCTCGCTGGACCGCGATGCGCTGTCCGCGGCTGCCGGCCGGATGGCAAACGCAGTTCTGGGGCAGGACTTCACCACTCTGCAAGCCAACCTGCTGCCGCAGGAGGCTTCGCAGTGGGAGGGCATTCACGCCGCCGTGGAACAGGCAGCCCCGTTGTTCAAAGGCGGGAGCTTTCAGTTGCGCGATGTGTACCTGCTGGATGCAAGCGACCAGACGGCGACGGCCGACACGCAATTCTTCTGTTCCAACGCGACCGGCTCTCTGACTGTGACCATTAATATGACAGCACTGCCACCGGGGCGGTACGCCGTAGTGCTTGCCGATGCGGTGGGCTCGCCGCTGGCTGGCCAGATGGGGCTGGTTCTGGCGTGGGATGGCGCCGCCACTGCGTGGAAGCTCGCCGGGCTGACGGTGCGGCCGGGAGTTCTCGACGGACATGACGGCGTGTGGTACTGGGTGCGCGCGCGCGAGCTGGCCGCGAACGATCCGTGGAGCGCGTGGTTCAGCTATGACGCGGCGCGCTATCTTTTGTTGCCGGTGGACTTTCTGTCGTCGCCGAATCTGGACAAGCTGAGGAAGGAGCAGTCGCTGATCACGCCTCCGCAAAACCCGCTTCCGCTGTCGCTGCCGGATGGCGACCGCACGTGGAAGATCGATGCAGTGGGGCTCGACGCCTCTCTGCACGAGCCCGATCTCGGCGTGGTGTATGACTCGGTGGGCGTCACCGATCCGGCCGCGCTGCGGACCGAGGCGACTGCTGTGATGAGCGCGTTCCTGAAGGCGCAGCCGGGGATCCGCGCGAACTTTCACGGGCTGTGGGCCTATGCGGAGAAGGACGGGAAGCGCACTCCGGTGATGGAGCTGCCGATGAAGGAAATTCCGTAAGCGCAGGGAACAAGTGAAAGAGTGAATGAGTGAAGAACTGAACAGGGAATAGGGACGCAAGCCTGGAAACCGGAATGCGAAATCATTCGCGTTTTCACTCTTTTACTTCTTCACTCGCTTGAGAGGGGCCTAATTACTTGGCAGGAATCATTGATCTGCGTTCCGATACCGTGACCAAGCCGACGCTCGAGATGCGTGCGGCGATGGCGGCGGCCGAGGTCGGCGACGACGTTTACGGCGAAGATCCCACGGTCAATTTGCTGGAGCGGCGCGCGGCAGAGATGTTTGGCCGCGAGGCGGCGCTGTTTGTGCCCACGGGCACCATGGGCAACCAGATTGCGATTCGCGCGCTGACGCAGCCCGGCCAGGAAGTGATTGCCGAATCGCGCGCACACATTCTCGATTTCGAGATGGCGACGACGGCGGTCTTTTCCGGCTGCCTCATTCGCGCCGTGCCGGCCGAGGGCGGAATTCTGACGTGGAAGCACATCGAGCCGGTGATCAGCCCCTATGGAGGGTTCCGCGCGGCCACGGGATTGATCGAGATTGAGAACACGGCGAACCTGGCTGGCGGCCGGGTCTCCGACCTTCAAGTTTTGGACGAGATTGTTGCTGGTGCCAAAGCGCACAAACTCCCGCTGCACCTCGACGGCGCGCGCATCTTCAACGCTGCGGTGGCGCTCGGCGTGGATGTAAAGGCGCTGACGCGCGGCTTCGACACGGTGATGTTTTGTTTGTCTAAAGGTCTGGGTGCGCCGGTGGGGTCGATGCTTGTTGGTTCGGCGGCATTGATTGCGCGAGCGCGTGTTTACCGGAAAGCATTAGGCGGTGGCATGAGGCAGGTGGGCATTCTGGCCGCGGCGGGACTGATTGCGCTCGAAGAGGGACCGGGGCGGCTCGGCGAGGATCACGCCAACGCGCGGCTGCTTGCCGAGGCACTCGCGCACACCGAGGGCGTGACGATCGATCTCGCGACGGTAGAAACGAATATCGTGGTCTTCCGGCTGGCGGCGGGGAAGGGCGCGGGAGAATTAGCGGCGCGGCTGAAAGCGCGGGGAGTTCTAGTGGGCGCGTTTGGGCCGGACGCGATCCGTGTCGTGACGCATCGCGACGTGAGCCGAAAAGATTGCATCGATGCAGCCGAGGCGATGACCGAAGAAATCGAGGCAGCCGTCAGGAATCCGGTCTCGTAAAAGCGAAAAGCCCAATCTCCCTCGCGAGAGATTGAGCTTTTGCGCATCGCTACAAATTACTTAAAACAAATTCCACAGAGACTGGTTGTAGACCGCGTGGTGGAACTGCACTTCAGAGGCCTTGACGATGGTGCCCAACTCGCGCGGAGAGCGGTTGGCCGCAGCCTCCTTCAGATCGGCGTAGCGGCCCTGCACGTCGGAGCCAAGGGCCTGCGCAATCCACTTCGAAGACCTGAAGTCCTTGATGGCCTGCTGGATGTTGTCGGGCAGGTAGCGGCCGCCAGAGCGCAAATCCTTCGCCTTGGAGATGTCGCCGTCGAGGCCGGTCTTGAAGATTCCGTAAAGCGACAGGTACGGGTTGGCGTCGGGCGCCACCGCGCGCACCTCGGTGCGCATGGAACGATGGTTGCCGATGGGCACGCGGACCATTGCGCCGCGGTCCACAGCCGAGGCCCGAATCTGGTTTGGCGCTTCAAAGTGCGGATCGAGGCGCCGGTACGCGTTCACGCTGGAATTGAAGACCAGGCAGAGATCGAGCGCATGCGTCAGGACGCGGTCGAGAAAGTCCCAGCCAAACTTCGAGAGCTGCTCTTCGCCCTTTTCGTCCCAGAACAGATTGGTCTTGCCCTTTGAGACGGAGACGTTGGTGTGCATGCCGCTGCCGTTCACGCCGACGATCGGCTTGGGCAGGAAACAAGCCGTGAAACCCATGTTGTTGGCGATCTGCCGGCAGAGCAGCTTGTAAAGCTGGATCTGGTCAGCCGCGGCCACCACCTCGGCGTAGCTGAAGTTGATTTCGAACTGGCTCGGCGCCACTTCCGGATGGTCCTTCTCGTTTTGGAAGCCCATGGCGCGCTGCACTTCGGCCGCGGTGTCGATGAACTGACGAAGGGGATCGAGCGGCATGACGTGGTAATAGCCGCCGGTGTTGATGAATTCGAACTTGCCCGTCTCGTGGTACTTTTGCTCCGCATCCTTACCTGCGAAGAGAAAGCCCTCGATTTCGGCGGAGGCATTCAGGGTGTAATTCTTGTCCTTGAAGAGCTTGTCGGAGTAGTTCTTGAGCACGCCGCGCAAGTCGCCCGAGTAGGGCGTGCCGTCCTTATCGATGACGTTGCCGAAAACCAGGACCTTGCCGTTGCCGAAGACGTCGGCAGGCACCCAGTAGAAGGCGCTCCAGTCGATGCCCAGACGAAGGTCGCTCTCCTTTTGTGCCGTGAAGCCGCGGATCGACGAGCCGTCGAACGTCAGGTTCTCGTAGGAGCCGAGCAGAAATTTCTTGTCATAGTCGAGCAAATGCAAGCGGCCTTCGAGGTCGGAAAACAGCACTGTGACGGCTTTGATCCGCTTCTCGTCAGTAAGATATTTCAGTCGTTTCTCGCGGACTTCGCCGGCCGGCGCGCGCTTGAGGCGGTCGTTTTTGGCTTGCAGGTTCAGCGTCTCCAACTCTTCATAAGAAAGAGCGAGAAAATTCCGATACTCCTGGGACATGGATCTCCTTTCGTACGCGCAGGAGCGTTGCGGATTGACGCAAATCCTGGCGTCACCAGCATAAAGAGTCCGTGAAGTGTTTGGGACGAAGGGTGTGGAAAACCCGGCTCAGCGATGACGGGCGATGAGAACCATGATGAGCAGAATGACGACGGGAATGAGGGCTAAACCGGCGTAATAGAGGATTTTGCGGGAAAGCTGGGATTTGCGTTTCTGCCAGTTCAGGAGTTCGGGGCGCTCCTCGACGCCGACCTGATCGGGGTGCTCCAGGTCATGAATGAACTCCTTTGCCGTAGCGTAGCGATTCTTGGGATCGCGCTCCAGAGCGCGGTAAATGATCTCCTGCAATTGAGGGGAGATGGAGGGGTCGGCCACGCTCGGCGGAAGGGGATGATTCAACAGGCGGTCGTTCATGGCGGCTAGTGGGGAAGGGCCGGAGAATGGCAATTTGCCGGTGAGCATCTCGTAGAGGATGACGCCCATGGAATATAGATCGGTGCGGCCGCCGCCGCGCTTGCCCTTCACCTGTTCCGGAGCGATGTAATCGGGCGTGCCCAGCATGGCGGTGAAGTTGGCGTAGGTAAGTCGGCGCGAGGCGGTGTCGCCGGCAATGCCGAAATCGATGAGCTTGATGTGGTCGTTGTCGTCGACCATGATGTTCTCGGGTTTGAGGTCGCGGTGCACAACGCCGTTCGTATGGATGTAATCGAGAGCCTTGAGAACTTCGATGGCGATGCGGATGGCGCGATCCTGAGGCATCCGGCCCTCATCGAGAATTTTGCGCAGGAGACGGCCGTGGCACCACTCCATGACCATGTAAACGCGGGAGCGGCGATCTCCGCCGTAGACTTCCATGACGTTGGGATGGCGAAGACGTTCGCCGATCTCCGCTTCGCGCTTGAAGCGGTCGGAGAGAATGGGATCGGCTTCCATGTCGGGATGAGGAATCTTGAGGGCAACGATGCGGCCGTCGCGCGTATCGGTAGCGCGAAAGATCGTGGCCATGCCGCTCTTGGCGATGGGCGCATCGATGCGGTAGGAATCCACCTGCGTTCCCGGTTCCAGGACATCGTAAAAACTCATCGTGCAAATCGCTCCAGCGGGGCCTTCTCTACTGTATCGGGTGTGAGCCCCGGAAACAGAATGGACCTTCCAGAATCAGAGAAGAAGGGTTCAGGGATCGGCAACAGATGGTTTCTCATACCGGCAGCCTATAGGGGCGGCCGCGATACATGCCCACCTGTTCGACCGAGCGGACGCGAATCACCTGCGCGGTGGTGTTGTCGCCGCCGTCGATTTCAACCGCACGGGTGACGAGCTCGTGGGCGATCTGGGAAGCATCTTTTTTTTGCGAAGCAATGCTGGCGATCTCGGCTTCGCTCATCTCGTCGTGCAGGCCGTCGGTCGAGAGCACCAGAACGTCGCCCGGCTGCAGGCTGAGAGCATTGGTATCGGGAGAGACAAACATTTCCGGCCCGACTGAGCGGATGAGAACGTGGCGGGAATCAGAAGAGGAAATATCGCTCGCGGAGATCAGGCCCATCTTGCGCTGCTCATTGACGAGCGTATGGTCCTGGGTAATTTGCCGGGCCTGGCCGTTGCGGACGAAGTAGCAGCGCGAGTCGCCGACGTGCGAGACCACAGCCTGGTCGTAACGCACGGCGCAGGCGACGAGGGTGGTGGCCATGTTCTTGCCGCGGTATTCGGGCTGGAGCCTGCGATCGTGTACCGCGGAATTGGCGTTCTGGATGAGCCGCGGCAACAGGCTGATCAGCATGGAGCCTGACTGCGCCCTGGCAAACTGCTCGGTGATGACCGAGACGGCTGTGGCCGAGGCGACCTCTCCCAAATCCATCCCGCCCACTCCGTCGGCCACCACAAAGAGAAAACCGTGGGAGCGCGCCTGCTGGCGCGTGGAAGGGATAAAGGAACCCATGGCGTCTTCGTTGTTGGTGCGGACTTTGCCGAAGTCGCTCGCCTGGCCGAACTGTACGTCCAACATATGCGCCGCCGCGTGGAGCATCTCGCGCAATTGCGTGGGGGAGATGCCGTTCTTTAAGAGGTATCAGGAGCCTGGCCCCAAAAACAACGATGGGGTGGTTGCCTCTCCCCAGCCTCTCATAACGAGGCTGAAGAGAGGACCCACCCTGATTGCTTGAGCGGTTCCACAATTCACGTGCCCTTTCCGGCGGCTTGCAAGGTGGCTTTTTCCTGGTGAAAAAGCCACTTGGCGATCGCGGGCCTCGGTATAGCAGTTGTGGAACCGCTGTAGCTTGGTTGATGGTTGTCTACTAGGCTTCCTTTGAGGTCAACAGGACCGACTTTCCTTTGGCCTTCGAAGATCGCAGGAAGTAAATCGCTCCGTAAATGCCCCAGATCGCCGCGATGCCCAGTGCCGTAAGAGGTTCCATCTTTGTGCCAAGGTTGAAGAACGGCCCAGCCAGGTAGAACGCCATGCAGATAAGGTTTGCGATCAAACCGAATCCGGGAATGAGTGTGTGCTTCAGCAGATTGTAGTCAGGCCGCCCGTGATACGCCACCATGCATAGGAAGCAGCTCAACGCGTAGAGGATGAAGGTGCCGAAGTTGGATGTGAGCGTCATGGCCAGCAGCGAGTTGGGCAGCTTGGCCAGGGTATCGTGCGGGAGGTAGCCGAAGCTGGAGAAGATGCCATGAGGCAGAGCCGCGATAGTTGCGTCGGTCGGCGCGCCGGCATCGCCGAAGACGAGTGAAACAGCGATCACGCCGATGACCGCGGAGATCCAGGCCAGCGTCCAGATGGCCTTGCGCGGTGAAAGGGACTCGGCGTGCAGCATACCGAAGTGCTCTGGGGCTTCGTCGTCCTTGCCCATGGCATAGGTAACGCGTGCGCCGGTGTTCATGCAGGCCAGTGTGGTGCCGATGAGGGCGAGAAATACCGTGAAGGCCTCAGCGAGCATGAAGTACTTGCCGTGGCCCTGGCCCAGCAGTTGATCGCCGACGATGATCATCATGTCGCCGATGGGCGCGGCCGAGCTGACTGCGCTCTGCATGGTATAGCCGGAGTTGAGGAAGTAGTTGGCACAGAAGTACTCAAAGAGGTAACAGAACAACCCCTGAATCAACAACGATGCAATGACGGCGATGGGAATATGCTTGGTCGGATTTTTTGCCTCGCCTCCCATCGAGGTGACCGATTCAAATCCCACGAGGATGAGAATGGCGACCGTTGCCTGAATGAACATGTAGCTGAACTTATGCACGCCAATCACGGAAGCGGCATTGGGATGGGTCAGGAAGTTGCCGGTAGAATCCGTTGTTGGGTAGTTGATGACGAACGGGACGGGCTTGCCGGCCGAGTCGAGCAAGGGCTGAGGCACCTGGGTTGTTGTATCGCGGATGATCGAGCCGTCCTTGGCCGTGGCGAACTGATAGGTGTAAGTCGCCAGCGTCTGCGAATCGTACTGGAAACCAGGCGCGCCGTCGGGATGGTTGGCGCGATAGCCGAGAGCCAGAACGCTGAAGACGATCAGAGCGGAGATTTGAATCACATTGATGGCGATGTTAACGGCCGTCGATGCGCCGGCGCCTTTGGCGGCGATCCAGGCGACAAAGAACGAGAAGACAACCGCAACCAGCGCCATGAAGAGTGGCCCAGGGTTTGAGCCGCTCATGAAGTTGGGATAGAGAAATCCCACGACGTAGCCGACGAAGATGCCCGTGACTGCCACCATCACGCCGGGATAGACCCAGTAGTAAAGGTGAGAGCCCCAGCCAACGATGAACTTGGAGATGCGGGCATATTTGAAAGCCTTGTCCTTGGAGAGCATGGCCTGCTCAGCGTAGTAGTAGCTGGAGCCGGTGCCGGGGTAGAGCTTGGAGATCTCGGCGTAGGCTACCGCAGTCGCCAGGCAAAGGAGCAGCGCAGCGAAGATGCCGATCCACATCGCGGGAGCGGTAGATGGCTGGCCGGCAACGCCGGTACCGGCCTGGATGACGAAGGTGAGCCAGAGGAAGGCGCCGGGGGCGATGAGCGCCATTGCATTGCTGGTCAACCCGGTAAGGCCCAGGGTGGCCTGCATCTGAGGTGCTTTCTGATCTGCCATGAGCATTCTCCTGAGATTTGAAGTTCGTTTCGAGCGATTCAGAGTTAAGGTGCTCTCTTCAGTTCTGCGGGGGCGGCATTTACTTCCACCCAAACGGCGAAGACCTGCCGTTTGGGACCCGGTTGAGGAAAATGCCGCTTTGAGTCAGTGCTTTCGAGGTACTGCAACTCTGAAATCGCTGTTAGCGGCTCCCGGCGGCTGACCCCCGGGAATTGGATCAAATTCAAATGGGCGGCGCGCTCATCCGCGGCGGGGAACCTTTCGAGCAACGGCGCTGCTTGCTGCGGGACCTGCCGGCCGCCTGGTTAGGCTTTGGCCGGTCCCGGTTCAATTGTGGTAGTGCGAGTCTAGCGGTCGTCCCATGAGGACAAAATCAGGAAATGGAACATTTCTAGCGATGGGGTCCGAAGAATGCGATGAACGCCACCGTCAGCGTCTGTTGCTGGTCCGTTGATTGATTCGCCAGCTTGTTAAAGTACTGCAGGTTGGAATGGTCGATGCGATATTCGACGCGCATGAGCGCGCCTTCGACCCACTTGTATTCATAGGTGAAAGTGCCTTCGTAGAGGGTGTTTCCCGTAGGAGAGGTGCCGGTCTGGAACCCGTTCGCATCGTCAAACCATTCAAAGCGGCCGGCGATGGCATTCTTTGCGGACGCCTGTTCGTGGAATGCAGCGGCTACGCCATACCATTTGTTCAGATTTTTGTCGCCGCAGGTGGACGTCCCGCATGTGTAGGTGGCGTCCTGATTCTGGCCGTAATCGAAGTTGATGTAGGCGTTGAACTTTCCGGGCGGCGTCAGCAGCAGCGTTGTGTCGATCAGGTTGCGTAGACCGCTTGCCGTGTTGGCGTTTTCAGGACCGACGAGATAGTTCAGGTCCCAGGTGTACTTGGGCTTCACAAGGGCGCTGGTAAACGCTCCGGAGACTCCGCCATTCGACTTGGAGACGTTATTCCATCCGTTGAACAATTGAAAGCCGATGGTTTCGACCTTCCCCACGGGCATCGAGGTGCGCGCGCCGAAGTGCCAGTACGGAATTGCATTCACGAAGAGCAGGGAACGTGAATAGTTCCAGTTGTCCTTGGCTTCGATGACCTCAGCTCCGGCCGAAGTGACCCATTTACCGAAGTCCAACTCGAAGCCCTTGGCCTTTGGCGGTTTCAGGCTGAGGTAAGCCTGCTCGAGGTAGGGGAGCTGTGAAGCGACAAATGTGGTCGCGGTCGTGTTTGTGGCGGCGTTGTTGATCAGGTCATTGGTGCGGCCGTAGATGAAGTCGACGTGCGCACCGATCGGATCAGGATCGTGGTTCAGCGTAAGCTTTGCCGCGCTCAGCTCGAACTGATCCGTCTTATCGTTGAAGTTGTAAAGCTGGTTGACCTGGTCGAAGCCGTCCGTGGTGTTGGGACGGTTGAAATTGAAGCTGTAGTAGCCGTCAACGAATCCGCTCAGATCCATCGGGCCTACGCTCCATGTGGGTGAGGCCGCGGGAGCTGCCGGGGCAGCGGGCGGTGGGGGCGCCTGTGCCGGCGTCGCGGAAGACGAATCCGCTGGCGCTGGTGCTGGTGCCGCGGCAGGAGCTGGAGCTGGTGCTGCGGCGGGAGCCGAAGCAGGAGTCGCGGAAGAGGAATCCGGTGCTGGTGTTTGCGCACCGGCCGTGAGCGCGATCGCCATCGCGGCTCCAGCAATTGATCGAAGGATTACAGGTGTGTTCGAGTGCATCGACACGATACCTCCAAGAAAAGATTTGTGCATGATGGGAAATGACTCTGGGACACTCAAGGTGCGCTCTGACACGGCATATCGAGCACCGGAAGCCGGCGTCAAAAGTCGGCAGTGCGATGCGCACGGTTGAGGTTTGGACTGCCGGCGACCAGGGCCGGCAATCGCGTTGTGGTGAAAGGCGCCGTGGATTGAGTCAAACGAGCTATCACTAGTAACGCAAACGAAGCATAAAGATTAAATGATGAAACGAAAAAGATTTCTGATGCGCGAATTTGAAGTTGGATTGGGCTGTTTTGTTTGTTGAACTTCGTGGCGGATCGCGAGTGGCTTTTGTGGCGATGCTGCGGAGCTTGCCAGTGAAGAGCAGGCGAAGAACCTGATAAACTTCTCTTTTCCCAGCCCAGCGCCTGAATCATAGCGGGCAGTTCGACATGGATTCGAAGCGGCGTCCAGAGACACTGCGGGACGAGTCGCAGGCGGCTGAGCTTCCCGATTTCATTTCATGCGCAAGCCAGGTTGCCGCGGTGATTTCTCAAGTGGGAGGTAAGTGCCCGGTTGTCACAGAGCGAACCAGCCAGAACGGTCACCTTGTTTGGCCCGTCGCGCGGCTCCGGCTTGCGCCTGCTCCTTTTCACGCTGGAGTGTGCGCTAGGCGTGGTGGCGGTGATTATGGTGGCGGCGCTCGCGCATTGGTTCCCCCGGCTGCTTCCCGTGGCCGCGCTGCTTTATCTGCTCATCGTTGTTCCCACCTCGCTGCTGTGCGGATTCTGGCAGGCGGTGATTGTGTCGCTTTCCGCGGTGGTGGCGCAGAGCTGGTTTTCGGCGCACCATCCGGAATTGTCCATGGCGGCCAACCCGGCCACGTCCGTCACGCTATTGGTCTTTGTGTTGGTGGCGCTCACTGTGAGCAGGCTGTCGGCGCGAGTCACCAATCACGCGCGGGAGGCTGAGTCTCGCGGCGGGCAGATGGAAGACCTTTACGAATTCACGCGGCGAACCTTGCAGATGGACCTGCACGTGGAGCCGGGTCCCCAACTGGCCGAGCTGGTGCACGAAATCTTCAATCTTGAAGCGGTTGCGGTGTTCGATGCCGATCTGCACGATGTCTACACCGCGGGATTCTGGAACGTCGATCCACAGGAGATGGCGCAGAACGTCTATTACTTCGAAACATCGGATGACGATCCGGAGACTGGGATTGGCCGCCGCGTGGTACGGCTGGGATCGGTGCCCGTCGGCAGCCTGGTGGTGCGAGGGGACACCGGCCCTCTCACCAACAACGCCATTGCTTCGCTTATCGCCATCACTTTCGATCGCTATCGCGCCTTCGCCAATGAGAGCCGCATCGAGACCGAGCGCCGTACCGAACAGCTTCGCGCCACGGTGCTCGACAGCCTGGCGCACGCGTATAAAACTCCGCTCACAGCCATTCGCGCGGCTTCAACGGGCCTGGGCGAGATGGGGCATCTCTCCGCGGGCCAGGCGGAGCTGGTGGGGCTGATCGACGAGCAGGCCGGGCTGCTGGGCGAGTTGACCAGCCGCCTGCTGACCACTGCGCGTCTGGACGCGGGCGAGGTTGCCATTCACGTTGCTCAGGTGAGCGTGGGCACGCTGATCGAAGAGGTCGTGGCCGCGCTCAAGGATCGGCTGGCGAGCATGAAGGTCGCCATCGAGATCGAGGACGAAAACCTGGTGCTGAGTTGCGACCAGCAGTTGATGAACATGCTGCTGACCCAGTACATTGACAACGCATGCAAGTATGCCAACTTTGGCAGCACGGTTACCATCCGGGTGCTGGTTGCCGGGGCTGAAGCGATCTTCTCCGTGCACAGCTTCGGTCCTGTGATTCCAATGTCGGATCGCGAGCGCATCTTTGACCGCTACTATCGTTCTTCGAAGTATGCTGACCGCGCCCCGGGCACTGGAATCGGTCTGTCGGTGGCCAAGCGGGCGGCGCAGATTCACGGGGGCTATGTCTGGGTGACCAGCGATGAAGAGGAAGGCACAACGTTTTTTGCCGCAATTCCGCTGACGACGGAGAAGGAGAGCATGTCATGATGCAGTCAGCGATCCGCATTCTTGTGGTCGACGACGAGTCGGCCATCCGCCGCGCGCTTCGGCCGCCGCTGATGGAGCTTGGATTTCAGGTGGCGGAGGCCTCTCGGGGCGAAGAGGCGCTGCAGGCGCTGCGTAGCGCTCCTCACGATGTTGTGCTTCTCGACATCAATATGCCGGGCATCGGCGGCATTGAGACGCTGAAGCGGATTCGCAGCTTTGCGCCGCGGCTGCCGGTGCTGATGCTGACCGTCCGCGACGACGAAGAGGACAAAGTTGAGGCGCTGGAATTAGGCGCCGACGACTACGTGACCAAGCCGTTCAGCACCCGCGAGCTGATCGCCAGGATCCGCTCGGCGGTGCGCCGCGTGCGCGCTCCGGCTCGGCCTGAGGATGCGCCCATCGAAATCGGCGAGATTCGCCTGGAGCCGGCCAAGCGGACAGTGACCAAGCGCGGCGCGCCAGTGCGCCTCACGCGTAAGGAATTCGACATTCTCTACTGCCTGATGAGTCGCGCGGGGCGCGTGGTGACCTACGCCAAGCTGTTGACCGCGGTATGGGGCGCCGAGAGCCGTGAAGAAGTGGAGTATCTGCGGACCTTCGTTCGGCAGTTGCGCAAAAAAATCGAAGACGATCCGTCGAATCCGCTGTATCTGCTCACCGACGTTTATGTGGGCTATCGCTTTGCCGATGCGCAGATGTTCCAGGACGCATCAGCCGCGGCGGGTGAGGCGCAGGAGGACGAACACGTTCCGGAGGATGAGCACGAGCCGGAGGACGCGCTGTGACGCAACTGCAGGCGGCAGAGATTCGATCGGCGCGCTCTATTCGTCGTAGTGCAGCAGGCTGAAGACGTCGTAATCCTTGAAGCGCTCGCGGCCTTTCAGGAAGTCGAGCTCGACGGCAAAGCCCAGCCCTGCGATCACGCCGCCCAATTGTTTCACCAATTGCACCGTCGCTTCCATTGTGCCGCCGGTGGCGAGCAGATCGTCTACCAGAACCACACTCTGCCCCGGCGCGATGGCGTCCGCGTGGATTTCGAGCGTGTCCGAGCCGTACTCGAGGTCGTAGGTGACGCGAACCACGGGCGCGGGCAGTTTTCTGGGCTTTCGGACTGGAACAAAACCGGCGTTGAGACGATAGGCCAGCGCCGGTCCGAAGATGAATCCGCGCGCCTCGATGCCCAGCACGAGGTCGATTTTGCGAGCAATGTAATGCGCGGCCAGCGCGTCGATGAGCTGCGCGAAGCCCGTCTTGTCCTTGAGCAGCGTGGTGATGTCGTAGAAGAGGATCCCCGGCTTGGGAAAGTCCGGCACGGTGCGAACAAGTTTCTTCAAATCTTCTACGTTGATTGGCTTTGCTGTTTCCGGCATGGCGGTGCTTGACTCCAGTTCTCGGATTTCAGTTTTCAGTGATCAGCGATCAGTTGTCAGTTGTCAGTTGTCAGTTGTCAGTTGTCAATCATCAGTTTATCGCCGGGGGCCGAATCAAGGCCGAAGACTCGTAAGGAAGATGGTGGCGAGCTTGGTGCACCACCGAAGCCAGAATCCGCGGAATGAGAGGAACGAATCCAACTTCTGCGGACTGACAACCGACCACCGACCGCTGACAACTGCGCGCAGCGCCTACCACGCCCCATCGATCTGGAAAGAGTCGAGGTCTTCGGCTTCGTTCTCGGCCAGACTGTGTTCGACGATGCGATCGACACGTGCGCCGCGCGGGCCGCGGCGGAGGCTGATGCGCAGCTCGTCGAGGTTGCCGGCGTCGCCTGCCGCCACGACTTCAACATCGCCGTCCTCGGTGTTGCGCACCCATCCGCGCAATTCGAGCTCGGCGGCCTCGCGCTGCACAAACCAGCGGAAGCCGACGCCCTGCACGCGGCCTTGAATGAGGAAATGGAGAACCATGGTGTGCGACCAGAGCCAGTCTTGCAGAACTCAAGCAGGTCGCGCAATAGACCCGGCGCAGCTTAGGTCCCCGAACTGAGGACGTTCGGCGGCCTTAACTGCTTGCTGCCGAGTTCCTCTTTTCCTCGTCTTTCTTGGCGGCCAAATCGATTACCTTTTGCATATGTTCCTCTCGGTCGTGGCGCGTAATGTACCAATCCTCTAGTAGGAACTCAATGAGACCGATCAGCGCCGTTGCTTCCTCCGGATCCACGTCTATGATGAGGTTGATGTCCTTCTCCATGTGAGCGCCGATGTTGCCAACGCTACGAACCCCATCGATGGCTTTCCAAGTTGCTGGGTCTATCTTTCCCTCCAGATCCTTGATCTCGTCTACCAACCTTGGCTTAGATATCTTCCAAAAGTCGCGTATTATTCCCTGGAGGCACCGACGTGAAAGCGTCGCGGAAGCCTTCGGGCTGTCGTTGACGATCAGGCATGCCTCCGTGTAGTCGTCGAGGACGGCCTTGGGGATGTACTCCGGGAAAGGCCTTGCCTGCGATTTCGGCCTAAGCTGCCATTCCTGGAATGGGTTCCTTGCCAGGACCCAGTTAGCGCCATTGAAAGAACGCTTGTACAGTCTGGCGGTGATCTTGTACTCACGGCAGTCGGGATTAGGACATGCGATCACCCCTGTCCAAAGGGCGAGGTCGCCGTCCTTGTTCCCGCGGTCGAACTCATGCGTGTCCATGCTTGTATTGTTTTCCGTGATGGTTGCGATCTGATTGCAAAACGGGCAAAGCCATGCAAAAGGTGCTGACATGGAGAATTCCCCCAGACAATCATCGCATAAGGTCAATTCGTTCGCCTGACATCGTTTCGTAAGCGACCGAAATTGGCAATGTTGGGGTCCTACACTGGATCGGTCTCTGATCGGCGGCGCTGCGCGCGCTACACTGGAGTTCACGATGGTCTTCGTTCTCGACAACTACGACTCCTTCACCTACAACCTCGTTCAATACCTGGGCGAGCTGGGCGCGGAGGTTGTGGTGCGGCGCAACGACGAGGTGACGCCGCAAGAGGTCGAAGCCATGAAGCCGGAGCGGATTCTACTTTCGCCGGGGCCATGCACGCCGCATGAGGCGGGGATTCTGGTGCCCCTGATCCGGCACATGGCGGGGAAGGCGCCGATTCTTGGCGTTTGTCTCGGCCACCAGGCCATTGGCGAAGCATTTGGCGGCAAGGTGGTCCGCGCGCACACTCTGATGCACGGCAAAACCAGCGCGGTGGAGCACGATAGCAAGGGCATCTTTGCCGGGCTGCCGACACCGCTCACCTGCACGCGCTACCACTCGCTCATCGTGGAGCAGAAGTCGTTGCCGGCCGATCTTGCGGTAACGGCGCACACTTACGAAGCCAACGGATCGGGCCGAGGCGGGGAATCTGTCATCATGGGCCTTCGGCATCGCACCTTGCCCGTCGAGGGTGTGCAATTCCATCCTGAGAGCGTGCTCACCGAGGGCGGGCACCAGATGATCCGCAACTTTCTGGACATGTAATCGATGCGCGCCGCTTTGAACGCCGCTCTGAACACTTCGACTCGCCTTATGGATGGGCTGCGCTCGCTAGCAACGATTGCGTTGCTCGTAATAAGCACGTCTTTCTTTGCGGTTCCCTTTTCGATATTGTCTGCCCATGCGCAGACTCCAACGGTGCCGTCCACGGCGCCGGCTCAAGCAGCGCCGAGCGCGCCGGCAGCCGCTCCCAGCGCGCCCGACGCTGCGCCGGCCCAGCCGCCCGCAACAAGCGACGCGGCCCCCACGCTGAGTTCTCCTCCATTGGCCATCGTTCCGCTGGACAAATCCATTCCCGGCGCGGCGCTCTCGGTCGCGGGGCCGCTGCAGGCGTGGAATGGCAGAGCGTACATCACGGGCAGCGGAACCATCACTGCCGGCGATGCGACGGCTCAGGTGACCTTGCCCTACCGCGGCACGCTCCACGTTTGCGCGTCGGGCACGGTAAAGCTCGCGGCGGATTCAAGCGCTCCGACGGGCGAGGTTCCGGGCCTGCTGATTGCGCTCGATCACGGCGCAGTGGAGCTGAGTTTTGCGGCGAGCACCGCGCGGGAGCGCAACGCCGACACGCTGCTCACGCCGTATTTCCGCATCATGATCGGCGGCTCGAACCCGGCCGACGTCAAAGTTCGGCTGGGCGAGAATGGGGACACCTGCGTCGACAATTCGGGCGCGAACGCGCCCTACGTGGCGGTGACCAGCGTCTTCGAGGGCGGAATTTATCGCGTGCAGCCGGGGCAGCGAGTGATGTTCGAGCACGGCAGCCTGCAGACCGTGGTGGACCAGGAAAAAGAGCCGTGCGGTTGCCCGCCGCCGGCCAAGTCCGAGGCAAACGAGTTTCCGCTGGCCGAGAGCGAGGGGTTGGCGCCGTCGTCGCCGCCGGCAACTGCGGCCAACGAAACCGCCGGAGGCGGCCAGGCAGCGACGACGTTGGTTTACAAGAGCAGCGCAGCTGCGCCGCAGACGGTCGCGATTCCGCAGCCTCCCGCGTCACCGGGCGCGACAGGGCCGGCAACTCCGGCGGCGCAACCGTCCGGCGCGCAAAAGAAACCAGGATTTTTCCGCAAGATCGGGCGTTTCTTCAAGCGCATCTTTGGCGCGGAGTAGGGCGGCGCGGAATAGAGCGCGGAGTGATTTTTACGGAATCAACTGCTGCACCCCGCATGGAATACGCCGGATGACCTGGCCCGGCTTGTCGAGCTGGAACATAAAGCTGCATTGCAACGCGGCGTTCCCTGTCGTGGCTCCCTGATAGACGTACACAGTTTTCGTTCCCGGCTGGTAAACCAGCAACGAACTCGTCGGATTGATTCCGGTGAGTTGAAATTCGACGTCGCCTCCACCAGACTGGTAGCTCGACACGTTCACCGTGCGACCCGAGCCAAGCCAGAAGCCGAGGGCCAGCACCCCCACGAGCGCCAGACAGTTTCTCGTTCACTCCCACACTTTCCCCATTGCGTCCTCCCCGTGCAGTCAACAGCCTTACCCAATGACGCAGGTCCTGCTCCAGCTGCTCACAGTCTTCCGCTGCGGCGCAAGGGGAGAGAACAGGGAGCAATAGATCGAGAGACCGGGGGAACCAGCAAGCACAAAACTTCCTTCAGAGAATGGAATCCTGATCCCTGTTCCCTGTCTTTACATCTCCCGCGCGCGTTCGATGGCGCGGATGACGGCCTGGGCCTTGTTGAGCGATTCCTGATGCTCGAGCTCGGGCACGGAGTCGGCGACGATGCCCGCGCCGGCCTGGACCGAGCCTTTGCCGCCAACGGACAGCATGGAGCGGATGGCGATGCAGGAGTCGAGGTTGCCGGAAAAGTCGGCGTAGAGGACCGCGCCGCCGTAAGTGCCGCGCCGCGCGGGCTCGAGCTCCTCGATGATCTCCATGGCGCGAACTTTGGGCGCGCCGGAGAGCGTGCCGGCAGGGAAGCAGGCGCGGAGAGCGTCGACCGCGGTCAGCTCAGGGCGCAGCTGGCCCTCAATGGTGCTCACAATGTGCATCACGTGGCTGTAGCGCTCGACGTACATGAGCTTATCGACCTTCACGCTGCCGAAGCGGCTCACGCGACCCACATCGTTGCGGCCCAGATCGACGAGCATCACATGCTCGGCGCGCTCCTTGTCGTCGTGCAGCATCTCCTCGGCCAGTGCGTTGTCTTCGGCCTCGGTTGCGCCGCGGCGGCGTGTGCCCGCGATCGGCCTGTACTCAACCTTGCCCTGGTGCACGCGCACCAGCAGCTCGGGCGATGAGCCGGCCAGCTCCAGCGGGGGGTTCTCCGAACCTTTTGATCTTTTGGAGGAGTTTCCTGCCGCCCTCGCGCCCAGCGGGCCCTCCGGCGCGAAACGCAGGAAGAACATGTAGGGGCTGGGATTGACGGTGCGCAGCGCGCGGTAGACCTGAAAGCTGTCCACGCCGGGCTCGACGTCGAAGCGCTGCGAGACCACCACTTGAAAGGCGTCGCCCGCGCGGATGTACTCCTTGGTGCGCTCGACCGCGGCCAGATATTCCTTCTTTGCGGTACGATGCCTGACTTTGAGCTTCGATGATTTGCGCGGCTTTTTGCGGTCAAGGTCCGGAAGCGGCTGCGAGAGGCGCTTCTCCAGCCGGTCGAGACGCTTGACGGCGCGATCGTAGGCAGCAGCGGCGGCTCCCTTCGATACATCCGCCGTGGCCACGAGCATGATTTCTTTGCGCACGTGATCGAAGGCAAGCACTTCATCGAAGAACAGCAGGCAGGCGTCGGGAACGCGCAGCTCGTCTTTGGCAAGCTCGGGAAGGCGCTCAATCTGGCGGACCGCGTCATAGGCAAAGAAGCCGACAGCGCCGGCAGTGAACGGGGGCAGTCCGTGCAGGCGCGCCGGCTTGTGGCCGCCGAGCGCGTCGCGCAGCACGGCAAAGATGTCGCCCTCGATATGCGTGGTCTTGCGGCCCTCGGTGATCACAATCTCGCGCCCACGGGCCACGATGCGTTTGAATGGCGTAAGGCCGATGAAGGTGTAGCGGCCCACCTGCTCGCCGCCTTCAACCGATTCGAGCAGAAAGCATTCGCGCTCCGTCCATGCCGCGCGCAGAAAGGCCGAGACCGGTGTTTCCAGGTCGGCCAGAAGGGTGCGGCAGACGGGCACAAGCGTATGCGTCCGGGCGAGGTCCAGAAACTCCTTGCGGCTGGGCTGGGCGGGTCGCGATGAGGCTTTCACAGCCTAAGTGTAACTGCTGGTGCGCGGTGAGCGCTGCCGTGTTGCTCCCGCTTCGAGCTGGCCGCCGCAATCAGAATGCCGGCGCACAGAGATGGCTTGATCGTGTGTCCCGGCGGCTTGACGCGAAACCTCGGGTGGCCTAGACTCACTGAGGTTTGGGCTAACGGCCGATTGCAGGCAAACCGTACGCGGCCGCAAGAGAGCCAGAGAGCCGCGCGGGTTCGACGAGCCGGACGCGAAAAACCAAAGGAAAATCGCCGCCTCGACTGTATTCTTGAGAAGCGGAGCTTGATTCCGAATTCAGAAGATCGGCGGGACAGGGGAGACCAGATATGGCAACCGGAAATACCGGCATTACATTGGATCAGGAGATCAATCCCTGGGAGGCGCAAAGCGCGCGCTTCGACTTTGCCGCGCGCAAGCTGAATCTCGACGAAGGACTGTGGAAGGTGCTGCGCTCGCCGTCGCGGGAAGTGATCGTTCACTTTCCCGTGGCCCTCGACAACGGCATGATCGACATGTTCACCGGTTTCCGCGTGCAGCACTCCATGGCGCGCGGGCCGTGCAAGGGCGGAATCCGCTACGCGCCGGATGTGACGCTGGACGAAGTGCGCGCGCTGGCGAGCTGGATGACGTGGAAGTGCGCGGTGGTCAATATTCCCTTCGGCGGGGCAAAGGGCGGCATTATCTGCGAGCCCCACAATATGAGCAATGGCGAGCTGGAGCGCATGACGCGCCGCTACACGTCGGAGATCATCGAGTTCATCGGGCCGGAGAAGGATGTTCCCGCACCGGATGTGAACACCAACGAGCAAACCATGGCGTGGATCATGGACACCTACTCCATGCACATGCGCCAGACGGTGACGAGCGTGGTGACCGGCAAGCCGCTGAACATCGGCGGCTCGCAGGGGCGCATTGAGGCCACAGGGCGCGGAGTGGCGGTGGTGTGCACGGAGAGTCTGCGCCATCTGGACATGGACGTCGAGGGCTGTCGCGTCGTCATACAGGGATTCGGTAACGTGGGATCGAATGCCGCGCGCCTGATGCAGGAGCAGGGATTCAAGATTGTGGGTATCGCGGAACGCGACGGCGGCCTATACAACTCAGGCGGCATCGATATTCATCAACTGCTCGAGTACAAGTATCGCAACAATACGATTCTCGGATTCCGCGGCGCAGAAGCCATGCCCAGCGAGGAGCTGCTGCTGGCCGACTGCGAGATTCTGATCCCCGCCGCGACAGAAAACGTGATCACCAGCCGCAATGCCGACAAGGTGAAGGCGCGCATTATTGTGGAGGGCGCCAACGGGCCAACCACTGCCGTGGCCGACGAGATCCTGTCGGAGAAGCGCATCTTCATTGTGCCCGATATTCTGGCCAATGCCGGCGGCGTCACCGCAAGCTACTTTGAGTGGGTGCAGGACCGCCAGGGGTACTTCTGGAAGGAAGCGGTTGTAAACGAGCAACTGGAGACCATTCTGCGCGACAGCTTTGACGATGTAGTGCGCTATGCCGATGCGCACGACGTGAACAATCGCATCGCGGCCTATATGCTGGCGATTGATCGCGTGGCGTACACCATCAAGCAACGCGGCTTCTACGCGTAGCGCATCGGGCGCAACGGAACAATCGTGGCGGGGAGAGCGCGGAGCTTTTCCCGCCATTTCTTTGCGCGCGCAACCAAAGTCGTTTGGCCTGCATCCAACACTTCGGATAAATAGCTCGGGGGAGCAAGACGATGAAAGCTGCAATTGTATTTCTATGCCTTAGTGTGACTGCGTTTGCGCAACAGAAAGGACGATTCAGCCAGCAACCGGGGCAGAACCGGCTGGCTTCCGCCTGCGGACCTGCACACATAAACTTCAAGGTCGACCTGGATCGCAGTCAGCATGGTCCCGTGCCGCCCGAGGCCGGAAAGGCACTCGTCTACTTTGTTCACGAAGCCGGCATACCGTTTGAGAATCTGACCATCGGGTATCCAACAACAAAGTATGGTGTGGACGGTTCCTGGGTGGGCGCCGGCCACGGCGACTCTTGGTTCGCGGTTGCAGTTACGCCGGGCGAATACCATGTTTGCACGGTGCTCCAGTCGTCCTTTGTCGACCAGCGCGTGGAGCTTGCACACTTTACGGCCGAAGCAGGGAAAAGCTACTACTTCCGCACCCAGCTGGTGACATCCGGGTCGGTGGAACTGCTGGAACTCGAGCGGATTGACAGCGATCAAGCCGACTACCTGATCTCGTCGTATCCGCTGGCCACGGCGCACGCGAAAAAATAGGTCCGTGCGGCCTCCATTGATTGGGCGGATTTAGAGCTCGGAGACCTGATCCGAGACAGTCGACGACTTGCTGCAAGTCTTCGCTTTGCCGGCCAGCTTCTGTTCCTGTTTCTCGCCCTGGACGCTGGCGGTCTCCACTCCTTCGGCGTTGCTGACTGCATATAGAACCAACTCGACACGCGACTATGGTTTGCATGCGGAAGGATCGTGTCGAAGACGGGGCATATATCATCACTCGACTGGGGCAGCTCATGGACTCAAGTCTTTAGGTGACCTCGAATGCCATCACGATCTTACCTGTGAAGTTTTTCGACCTTTAGACTGTCTACGGTCGTAACACTACTGATTCAGTGTCAACGTGATAGTGCCAACCGGCACCTGCAGCACACCAGAACCTGTTGTCGCCTGAGCAACGACATTGATCGAATAGGTCGATGAGCCTCCCCCTCCCCCTCCGCCCGTGCTGCTTCCGCCACCGCCGCACTCGGATATTGCAGACACAAGTACGAGAAGGACGACGGCATGAAGGGTCTTCCGCCACCATTTCAAAGAGCGCTTCGGCGAGAGGACCAACAGTACAAAGCACGCCAGGACAACCCTCCACGGCCGCCCCAGACTGGGCGCCATCACGGTCGCGGAGGCCGGCGGAGTCACAATAAGAGCAAGGGTCGCCGTACCACCGTCGCTGAGCGACGCGTACGGGCTCGCTGTGGTGCAGATTACGTTACTTGCAGATTGGCACAAAAGCGAGATTTGACTGTTGCTGAAGTGATTCACAGATGTAAATTCAACGTTGAACGTCGCGGATTGGCCGCTCGAAATCGTGGCGCTATTGGTCTGGAGGCTGGCGCTAAAGCTGGAAACACGGAGAGTCGCGTTGACGCTTGCCGATTCACTGCCGTATGTCGCCACCACCTGGAATGGGTAATCCTGGGCGGCCATCCCGATCTGAGCCGTGAGTAGGGCTGTCCCTGACGGGCTTTGCGGTGACAGTGCGCCCGGTCCGGTGCATGTGGCTCCGGCGGGCAGGCCATTGCAGGTTACAGAGATCGTCGGCGCAGTGGAGCTGCTGAACGTTGCCGTGATGATTGTGATCGGAAGGTTCGGCCCGTGAATCCGAATCGTCGACGGATTGGCGCTTAGGGCGAACCCGTCGACCTGAAGCGCCAATGGGACGTAAGGCGAAGTCTCTCCATTGCTGGCGCCTATGGTTAGGACGTAGCTCCCTGCGAGAGTACTCGAACTCGCGGTGAGATTGAATGCGACCTGCGCAAATCCGCCAGGAAGAAGAACAATGCTGGACTCGCTGAAGTCGCATGTGGCCCCTGGTGGCAGTCCCGAGCAGGCGAACTGGCTGAAGACTCCGGAATACCCGGCTACGCTTTCGAGCGTGAGAAAAAGAGCAATCGAATCGCCAGGGGCGACGCTCGCCGATTGCGTACCAGTGGTCGATACCCCGATCAGCGCAATGACTCCAGGCTGCAAATTCGGATTCGGCTTGGCAAAATAAGCCATTGCAGTTTGTCCTGCGAGATTGCCTGAAACTGCAAGTAAGTGCGAGGAATCGAAGCCCGATCCGATTGTAAAGGTAAACGATTGCTGACTCTGACCCTGGCTGAACGTGAGACTACTGGGCAATGTCACAGCCGGGTCGCTGCTGCTGAGTTCGACCGTTTCGCTTGAAGCTGCGGGCTGCGTAAGGGTCACGGTTGCCGATCCCTGGTTTCCGATAAGCGGAGAGGTATCTGCAGTAATGGCAAGAGCCGGCGCAGGACTCGCGGAGATTGTGTTGATGGATGAGGTTGAGCCGACCAGATCGAGCAGGTCTGTCACTCCAATGCCGCGCTAGTCCCCGCCAACCACAGGTAGATCGTATGCGGGAAGCTGATAGGGAATTCCGTTTGGTGCAAAAGTTCCGTCTCCATTTCCCTGAAAGATTTGGAGACGCCGTTCCCAGGGCCTGCCGATCGTCGACTGAACGATGGGAAGAGCGATGTCGACGTTTCCATCCCCACTGAAATCGCCCACAATCGCCGGATCGAAGGACGGGATCTGGAGCCCTGGTACATCGTAGGTGGCTTGCTTGGTAAAGGTGCCTCCGGGACCGCCCAGATAAATGGTTATGGCAGGCGTGATGTAGTCACCACCGGCCAGATTCAATGCACTCTGTGTAATGTTTGCGTCCGGGTCTCTTGCCTGGACGAGATCGAGATATCCGTCGTGGTTTACATCGGCGACAGCGACCGGGCCAAAGTGCGCGAAAAGTGTAGTCGGTGTCTGAAAGGTTCCGTCGCCATTTCCAAGCGCCAGGTCGAGGTCGTCTCCGCTATCGACCCATCCTTCATTGGTGTTGTTACCGATCAGCAAGTCTAGCTTGCCGTCGTGATTGAAATCGCCCGCAATCAACTGTTGAGGCCCCGCGCTGGTCAGAGCCGGGAATGTCTGGGCCGGAACCTCTCTGAACGTCCCGTCGCCATTGCCAAGAAACACATCCAGTTCCCAGGTGCTAAAGGAACCCGGCGTTCCCGCGCCCGTATATCCCAGGACAGCGAAATCGAGCTTCCCGTCGCCATTAAAATCTCCAGTTGTAACAAGAAACGGCAATGGCAGCGTGGCCAGCGTCGTTGCGGTCCCGAAAGTGCCATCGCCATTGCCGGGAATGAACGCAACAGGACTTGGCCTGCCGCGGAACGTATAGATAATGTCCGCTGCTTTTGCATTGCGGAAGTTGCCCGCCACAAAAATCGGATCCGGGACATTCGGTCCAACAGTAATGGGTGAACGGACGGGAGGCTGCAGCTTGCCTGCACCGTCATTGAGCAACGCGGCAATCTGCGAAGGCTGCGTCGCAAGATAGCCATACTCGATAACCAGCACGTCCGGCTTGCCGTCACCGTTCACGTCGATGGTCTGTGCCAGTGGAAAGCTTGCCGGGTTTGGCGCATTCGTAACCACGCCGTGGTCTGCAGTGGGAAGATAGCCGATGGTTTCTCCGCTCGGATTCCCAAACCCTCCGCTCGAGTCATTCAACAATTCGCATGCATTGTTTTCCGTTTCGCTGATGGTAATGATGTCGGGATGCTGATTGCCGCTTAAGTCTGCGACCGTAAGCGAGTAAGCCTGCGGGGCCACGCGATATATGGCGGGCTGCGCGACGCCCCCCTTGCCGTCACCCTTGAGGACCGAAACCAGGTAGCCACCTTGAGCTCCCACGCCGACACTTAGCCCCTCCTCATCGGTAAAAGCCGACGATGCGATGACATCCAGTTTTCCGTCATGGTCTAGGTGTGCTACCGCGACTGCATAGTCGACATCTCCCAACTCTGCGGCGGGCTGGCCTTGTGTGAAGGTTCCATTGCAGTTCCCCTTCGCGATGGTGAGGAATCCGTATCCGCCTGTCTCGATGGCATCAAGACAGCCGTCCCCATCCATGTCGGCCAGCGTCACAGCGACCGCCCCGTCGTCCGGGTTGAAGATCTGTCCCTGCTGGAATCCGGTGCCTCCCTGATTCAGGTAAGTAATTGCTCCCCCAAACGCCACGGTGACGACCAAGTCCAGCAGGCCGTCATTATTTACATCACCGGATGCAAGCCAACTCGTCGGTATCGGGCCGCCGCTTTCGTTATCGACCGACGGGGGTCTTATGGCCGAGGGAAACGCGCCTGTGCCATCGCCCAACATGACCTCAAATTGCGGTTGCGTCTGATCTGTAGCCACAACGAGACCAACTGCCAAGTCCGTGATCCCATCTTTGTTAAAGTCCCCGGCCAAGACAAAAGTGGGCGTTTGATTAAGCGTTGCGACGACCAAGGGCGACTGGAAAGTGCCATCTCCATTTCCAGAGAACACCTCAACCTGGTTGCTGTCTCCGTCAACTGCGATGAGATCAAGATGGCCGTTGCTGCGAAGTTTTGCCGCCGCCAGCCAGACCGGAGACTGCCCGGCCGTATAAAGCACCTTTGGAATCGCGAAGGTGCCATCGCCATTTCCTAAATAGACATAAATCGTATTGTCACCTGCGTTGCTTATCGCCAAATCAATCTTGCCGTCGCCGTTGAAGTCTCCTTGGATCACCGCCGTTGGAAGATAACCAGTCGGCAGATTGGCCGGCGACGCGAAGCCGGCGTAAGCAGTCGAATTCGCAGAATTCGTGAATGTGCTCGTCGCCGCTGTTGTGAAGTCGTTGGAGGTGATTGCGGGACTCAAGGCTGAAGATCGGCTCGGTCGTGCCCATCTGGAAGTGTCCTGGCTTGCAACCGCAGCATATTTCCAGCCGAGAAATCTCTCCCCTGATCGGCGTTGGCGTGACTGTTTGCTGGCGATGATTCCTCGCTCTTGATCGCGACGGAACTGGATCCGAGGCCCTTGGGAGTGACAGAATTGCCAGCAACTGAGGAGCATGCAGCCGGCGGCGAACTGTGATTTCGAAATGCGCCTGGGTGAAAGCATAGGTTTCAATGGGCAGATTTTGCCTCCCACCAGTTCGAAAGGCTAGTTCTCATCAGGCAGAATGGCGCCCATTCTACTCGCTCTCGTGCAGCAAGCGGCTAAGCCCTTGATAAGTCTGAGCCGACGCCGCTTTCCCTGGAGGAGAATCGCTACTAATGAAAGCGGTTCGGTGCCTCACCTGAGGAGTGCGTCCAATTCTCAACGAAGGGGTTCACTCCGTTCGACTGTAGTCAATTTTGTACCCGCACTGGCCACCGGCGCTGCGGGCGTATCGGGTTGGGAGGAGGCGTCGGAGATTGTAATCCCTTCAAGGTTTTCGACGACTCCTTTGTAACGCCGGGCATTGTTTTCCACGTGTACTTTGTCCCGCCCCGCATTCTTTTCAACGCAAACGAACGGGCGCAGTTTTCGACTCACACCAAGGGACACATGTTGCGTGCAGCAGAAAGGGAAGGGAAGGGAAGCAGAACGAATAGGATACGCAGCAAATCTAAACTAACGGTTGACGGCCCCTTTTTTTGACGGGCAGCAGGAAATGCCGCGCCTGAATTGTCACGACGGCGCCCATCTTCCGCATGGCCTTGATCGCTTCCTCTTCCAACTGCTGTTCCCTCGCTTTGACCCATGGAGCGTAGTGTTCCTCGGTCATCCTCACCGAGGAATGACAAAGAAGCCTGCTCACCTTGTCGAGCGTCACGCCTGCCTCGAGCGGATCGACAGCGATGAGCAGGGCTAGCTTTCCCAGAATCTCCGATTGCCACCGTGACGGCGAAAAGTTGGCGCGCGCCCTCTTTTCACTCGCGTTTTTCAGCCCAAAGTAACATTCCTCTGGGCGCGCGGATTTGTCTCCGGTGCAATAATGGTGTCACGCCACCAGAGACGGAAAAGCGTGACGCGGCCAAGATGAATCTGCCCAACTCCATAACCATGACGCGGATTATCATGATCCCATTGTTCCTGTGGATCCTATCGCCGCATTTTCCGTGGCAGGGGCCGAGTGGAACGCAGGAGATTCTGGCGTCGATTCTCTTTGTGCTGGCCTCGATCACCGATGGCCTCGACGGCTATCTTGCCCGCAAGCGTGGTCAGATCACCACCATGGGCATGCTGCTCGACCCGCTGGCCGACAAGATTATGGTCACGGCAGCCTTCGTTGCTCTCGTTGCCTACAACCCGCAGGTGGTCAAGGTGTGGATCGTGGTGGTCATCGTCGGCCGCGAGTTTCTCATCTCCGGCCTGCGATCCATCGCATCGTCTGAAGGATTCACCATCACGGCCAGCGATCTGGGAAAGCTGAAAACCGTGGTGCAGATCGTTTCTGTCACTTCGGCCGTCCTGGCTCACCGCTGGGATCATTGGCAGATCGGTGTGCTCACAATCCCGGTGAAATGGTATGCCATCGCGGCGATCTACTTCACCGTGTTGGTTTCGACGATCTCGGCGATCGATTATTTTATCGGCTTCTGGAAGAAGATCGACCATGCCTCCAGCGACCGGCGCAAGGCCTCGGTGCTTTCACGCGGCAAGAGCGTCCGCATCTCGTAAAAGCAAGGAGTAGGCCCTAGTCCCTCAGTCCCTACGTCCCTATTTTCTACTCCCTTTCTTTTCACTGGCCAATTTCATAGCGCACCACAGCCAGCGCCGTCTGGTACGCGTAGCGCGCATTGGTGTTGTCTATTTCGGCCTGTGTCTGGTTGAGCTGCGCCTCGCTGATCTCGACGATGCCGCTCAGGCCGATCTTGTAGCGCGCTGAGGCCAGGTCAAGCGCGAAGTTAGATTGATCAAGCAACTGTTTCGTGACCGCAATGCGCTGATAAGCGGTTTGCGCATTCAGCACCGCGGTGCGAACGTCGCGGGCGATCGTGTCGCGCAGGTTGCGCACGTTTTCCTGGGCGGCTTGTGCGCGCAACTTCGCGTCCCGGGCTTCAGCGTTGTAGAGAAATCCATTGAAAACGGGAATGCTGATGTTGCCTCCCGCGGCGCCGTACCACGAGGACTGGATCTGGTCTGCGCGCACTGGCGTCCCGCCCGCGGCCGCCATTGCGGAGACTGTCGGCAGCCACAGTTCGTGCTCGGCGGTTGAGTACTGGCGCGCTGCGAGGAATTGGTCGTTCAGCGCCGCCAGATCGGGGCGCGCGGTGAATGCGGCGGTCACAAGCGCTTCAGGATCGTCGGGCGCGGGAGCCGGATTGCTGTTGGTTTCATCGACCAATGCGTATTGCAGATCCTGTTCTGAGCCGAGCACGGTATTCAGGGCGGCCATGGCAGCTTGCTGGCTGTTCTCGGCGTCGAGCAGCAGCAACTGCGACTGCGAGAGCTGCACATCGGCAAAGCTGAGATCGAGATCGGAGCGAATCTTCGCCCTGGTGAGAGCACCCACCTGATCGGATGTAGCCTGGCGCTCGGCGACGGTACTCTGTGCCACTTTGAGCACCGCTTGCGCCGTGAGCGCCTGATAGAAAGCCTGATCCACGGTCAGCGTAATGTCGAGCTCCGTGGCGTGCTCGCTTTCAAGCTGCGCTTTGGCCGTCGACTCGGCGCTGAGCACAAGGTTATGCGTGCGGCCAAAGTCGGTAATCAACTGGCTCACGCTGAGGCCGCCCGCCGCGCGGTCGTAGACGGTGGGATTGTTCAGCAATCCCGCGGTGATGCGGCTATTGTCGTGCGCATCGACGGCGGTCAGATCGCCAATTGCAGTAGGCATCTCCGCCGATCGCACCTCGCGCGTCACTTGCGCCTGCGCCAGCGCCAGCAACCGCGCCACGCTGATGTTGGGATTGCTGCGGATCGCCATCTGCTCGGCTTGCGCGAGGATGAGCTGTGGGCCGGCGGGTTGCATGGCATTTTGCGGTGCGGTGGGCACCTGCGGGCCCGCGACCGCAAACGGAGCGGATGAGGACGAATCTTGCGCCAAAGCCGCAATAAGCCGCGATGCCGGCGCGTCGGGGAGCGACGGCCGCTGGGCCGCAATCGCTGTTGAAAGCGTTGTGAGAATTGCAACGCAGGCTGCGGCAAGGCGCGGGTTGTTGCGTTGTCTATTCATGGCCAACTACTTCCGCAGCCGTTTGTGCTCCGCGCCTGCCGTGGATGAGGAGATAAACGGCTGGTACCAGAAAGACGGTGAAGACGACGGAAACGACGAGTCCGCCGATGATGGCTCGAGCCAGCGGCGCGTACTGTTCGCTGCCGGCTTCAAGGCCAAGTGCGAGCGGAATCATGCCCAATAGCGTAGCCAGCGAGGTCATCAGGATGGGCCGTAGGCGAACGCGGCAGGCTTCTACCGTCGCTTCCAGCAGCGGCTTGCCCTGCTTGCGGAGAATGCCGGCGAACTCGACAATCAGAATGCTGTTCGAGACCACGATGCCGGCCATCATGATGACGCCCATGAGCGACATGATGTTGAGCGTGCTGCCGGTGAGAAGCAGGATCAGAACCACTCCGGCGAGTCCCGGCGGAATCGCGAGCAGGATGATGAATGGGTCAATGAACGAAGTAAACTGCGCCATCAAAATCAGGTAAACGAGAAGAACCGCGATAATCAGGCCGTAGCCGAAGTCGTGGAAGGCATCGTTCATGCTCACGACGGCTCCGCGCATGTCGATGACCGTGTTGCGGTCGTGCTTGGTATCGGCCAATAGGCGGTTGATCCTTGCTCCCACGCCCTGCAGCGCCTCGGTTCTGGTGGACACAAAAATGTCGATCACGCGACGGATCTGATAGTGATCGACCTCGGTGGGCGTATTGATCTCGGAAATGTCGGCCACTTCGCCCAGCGGCACGTAGCCTGCGGAGTGATCGCCGGTCAGGAGCGCTGACGAAGCTGGATCTGCCTGCTCGCTCTCCTGTCCCGGCGCGTAGCCAACTGGCCGCACACCGCGCAGCGGGATGTTCTTCATGTCCTCGAGTGACATGTTGTCGATCCACTGATTTTCATATTGCACGGTGACCATGTAGTTGTTTCCGGTACGCGGATCGATCCAGTAGCTCGGCGCCACCATGCCGTCGGAAGTGAGCGCCGTGATTACGTCGTCAACCACGTCCCGCGCCGACAAGCCGATCAGGCTGGCGCGTTCGCGGTCGATGTTCAGCGCCAGGCCGGGGTAGTTCACGCTTTGCGGAATGTAGACGCCGCTCACGTTGGGGATGGACTGGATTTTCGTGGCCAACTGGCTCGCCAGATTGTAGGCGCCGTTCATGTCATTCGATTTGATTTGAATGTCGATGGGCGCGGGAAGTCCCTGGTTGATGACGCCGTCGACCAGGCCGCCCGCCTGAAAATAGGTTGAGAGCTCCGGCATCTGCCGCGAGAGCTCGGCCTGCACGCGGCGCATGTACTCATAGCTGCCGACGCTGTGGTCTTCTTTGAGGCTCGTCTGCACGAATGCCGTGTCCATGGACGCGTTGGTGGTGTAAATGGCCGAAAGGTCGGGATAGACGCCGATGTTCGACACGATCATTCCCATGTCCTTCGGCTTCACCACGCTGCGAATTATGCCTTCGACCTTGGCGATGTAGTCATTGCTCACCTCAAGCCGCGTGCCGCTGGGCATGCGCACGTCGATGATGAACTGGCCGGGATCGGTGCGCGGAAAGTAAGCGCGCCCAAGAAACGGAAAGCACACAGCGACAACCAGAGCCAGCCCGCCGAGCATGACGGCAGTGGCAAGTCCGGGCCTGCGCAGCACCTTGTAGGCAAACGTTTCATAGCGGTCGAGAAGGTGCTGAAAGCGCCGATTAAAAACGACCAGAAAGCGTTTGAAGAAATTTGGCTTAGTTCCTTCAACGGCATCGATGTCGCCTTCGTGTTCTATGCCCAGCGGATCCTGACGAATGAACTTCGCACAGAAGAGAGGCACTACCGTCATGGCGAAGAAGTAGGACGCGAAGATAGAGAGCACCACTCCGAGCGCGAGCGGCGTAAAGATGTACTTGCTGACGCCGCTGAACGAAGTAACAGGAAAGAAGACGATGGCAGTCGTGAAAGTGGCGGCCAGCACGGCCATCGAAACTTCGGTGCCGCCCTCCGCCGCGGCAACCGGCGGCGATTTGCCCATCTCCATGTGCCGGAAAATATTTTCTAGCACGATGACCCCGTTATCGATGAGGCGCGAGAAGACCAGCGCCAGCCCGCCAAGGAGCATGGTGTTGATGGAGCCTCCCATGAAGTTGACAATCAGCAGGCAGACCAGCATGGAGAGCGGAACAGCAAGCAAGACCGCGACCGTCGCGCGCGGGCTTCCGAGAAACACGAGAATCATGACTCCCGTCATCACGAGCCCGATGACCGCTTCGCGCGTGACGTTGGCGATGGCCAGTTTAACGAAGACCGACTGATCGAAAACCACCGCGGTTTTAAGTGTGTCGGGAATATCGACGAGTTTTTTGACCGCGGCCTTGATGCCGTCGACAATCTCGATGGTGTTGCTGCCGCCGCCCTGCTTGAAGATGGGCACGTAGACAGAGCGCTGGCCGTCGATGCGCACGATGTTGTACTGCAAGGCGCCGGAATCGACTGCCTTGCCAATGTCGCCCACCAGCACCGACGAGTTGCCCGCCGACTTGAGCGGCATATCGTTCATCGCGTTCGCGTCGGGGAACTGGCTGTTGGCATAAATGTTGAAGTCCTTGGAGCCGATGCGCACGTCGCCGGCGGGAAGGATCAGGTTCGAGTTGTTGACCGCAGTGACGACGTCGTTCAGGCTCAGGTTGCGCGCTTCCAGCTTGAGCGGGTCGACGTAGATCTGGATCTGGCGATAGGTTCCTCCGTAAGGCTGCGGAACCGATGCTCCCTGCACGTTGGAGATTTGGTTGCGCACCTCGAATTGCGCCAGATCCTTGAGCCGAGTCTCGTTCAGGCCCTCGCCCTTCAGCGTGACCAGGCAGACCGGCTGCGTTGAAGCCGTCATGCCCAGCACAACGGGAGGCAGTGTGCCGGGCGGCAAGCGGCGCAGATCGGCCATGGCGAGGTTGGCGATGTTGCTCAGCGCAGCATTGGGATCGGTGCCCGGCTTGAAATAAATTTTGATCAGACTTACGCCGGTGAGCGAGCGCGACTCGCTGTGGTCCACGTTCGCGGCGAGCGTGAAAAAGCGCTCGAAGGTGTTGGTAATGTCGGCTTCGATCTGCTCGGGAGGCATGCCGTTGTAGAACGTGGCCACAACCACCACCGGCATGTCGATCGGAGGGAAGAGGTCGACGGGCATGCGCGCCACGGTCACCGTTCCGATGAGCATTACGATGAGGCATAGCATGAGAATGAAAAAGGGATAGCGCAGAGCGAAATTCGGCATTATTGACCTCCTCCGCTTGCTCCGGCTTTCAGGTCGATCATGCCGCCCGACTCCTGCACGGTTTCAGATGCGGGCGTGGACGCGACGATCGCGCTCACCTCTTCGTCTTCGTGGTACTTGTCCTGCCCGCCGATCACCACGCGATCACCAGGTTCAAGCCCGCTGGTAATTTCGGCCAGCTTCGATCCCTGCAAACCAACCTGTACGGAGCGGATGTGAATGTGGTTGTTCGCACCGAGCACGTAGACCGTCTCCTGCTTTTGCGCATTCAGCACCAGGGCTTCAACGGGAATGGTGATCACATTCTGGACGCTGCCGAGCTCGAGCGCTGTGTTGGCGTACATTCCTGGAGCAATGGAGAGATCTTTGTTGTCCACGTCCACTTCCGTTTCCATGGTGCGTGTCTCGAAGTTCACGTCGCGTGTGAAGCGAACAATCTTTCCGATGAAGGAGCGATTGATGGCGTCAACGCGAACCTGCAACTGGTCGCCCTCGTGAACGAATTTAACGTCGTCCTCGGGCACGGGAATCCGCAAGCGGAGCAGGCTGCTCTGCGAGATTCGGACAATGGGTAGCGCCTGGTCATTGGAACCCGTACCACCCTGGATGAGTGCGCCGGTATCGGCGTAGCGCCAGACGACAACGCCCGCGATGGGCGCGGTCACGGTGGTGTAGTCTTCGAGCGCCTGAACGCGCTGATTGTCGCTGCGGGCCGCTTCAGCGTGTTGCTGCGCGCCGGCCATTGCGGACTTCGCGGCATCAACCTGCGCCTGCGAGCTCAGGTCCTTGGCCTGCGCGTCGTCCAACTCCTGCTGGGCGATGAGGCCGGGACGCGTTGCGGCTGCCTGCTGCAGGCGCACGAATTGCGCATGTACAGCGGAGTTCATTGCTTCAGCGCTCTTGAGCTCGTGTTGGGCCCGCGCGATTTCTTCCTGGCTCTGTTTCAGTTCGAAGGCGCTCTCTTCAAGCTGAGCTTTCAGTTCCGGAACGTCGAGAACCGCGACCGTCTGCCCTTCGCGGACAATGTCGCCGATGTCGACGTTAATGCGCTTCATATAGCCGCTCACCTTGGGGTGAACGTCGACCACTTGATAGGCCTGAAACTGTCCGGCCAGGGTGAGCATATGGGAGATGTCGCCGCGCTGCGCAACGGCTACACGGGCCGACGGCATGGTGGCGGCACTCGCCTGGGGACCTGAGCCGTGGCACGAATTGAGGCCGATTGCCCCACACATCGCTGCCGCAACAAGAAGAATTCGTTGATACATGTCGAACCTGCTCCTGATTCCTCGCATCGCATACCACCGCGGTGCCTGGAAACCATTGGGAGTTGAACGAGCGGAGAACGGAAGCACTCGGTTGGATGCAGCCCGCCAAACGCCCGTTGGCTATTGGTGGTCTTCCGTGGGTTGCCCAAAGCCAGTGGCACGCAAACGCTTCTGCCAATGGCGAATTGCAATTCAGGCGTGCGCGGCAGACAAGTTCACAAGGACTCGCCAACCGATGAAGACCAGGGAATCAAATTGTCAGGGATGGAGCGTTAGAGCGCCGGCGGAGGGCGAAAGAGACTGGAAAACGAAAATCCGGCGGCAGGGAATTGCGAGCGATGACTGAGGAAGGCCTCGCTCCGGGCCTGCACGGAGAAACACAGTGACGGCATCGAGACGGCGATCGGTGGTAAAGCGGCAAACGAGGCGCGGGGATGCGCGGGATCCGGCGCAGGCACACCATGTTCAACGACCTTGGGCGTGGCTACAGGCTGTGCTTTTGCGGCGCGAACACTGCTGCCAAAGCCAACGGCCGGCCCATACCAGGCTGTCTTGGCCTCAAACGCAAAGAGAAATGCCAGCAGGCAGAGAGCCCAGGCAAGAGGTGCGCGCCGATACGACAGGGAAGCGGCGTACGATCCCGACATAGGAACATTTTACCACGCGGCCGCGATCGAGAACTTACTGGAGCACGCCGGCAGCAATTTCGATTTTGATCGCAGGCAGTGACAAGAGTGTGTTGTGAACCAGGCAATGATGCACGGAGCGCATCATTCCTTCAGTTTGCTCAGCGGTGAGCGAAACGGGGCTCGTGATGAGCACACGGAAGTTGCCCAGCCTCGCCGGCTTGAACAGCTTTTCAGCGGTCACCGAAACTTCGACTCCGCTTTTTGCCAGATTGCGGGTCCTGAGATACTCCGCGGCATAGAAAGCCGCGCAGGAGCCGAGCGACGCGAGCAGGAGTTCAGGTGGAGTCATGCCGGAGTCCGCGCCGCCATTCTCTGCTGGTTGATCGCAGGTAATCTTGTGCGTCCGCGCCTGAATATCGAACTTTACGCCTTCAATTTGCGACACTTTTACTTCCATGGGGCACACGCTTCCTATCTCTACAAAGCCATGAAGAAGGGGCTTTGTTACAGATTAGAGTGGCCTTTGTTGGAAAGATGTGACGGCCGACGCACGACACTGCACGATGCGGGATGCAAAGGATAGGGCGCGCCAGCGGCTCCAGAGAGGGGCTCAGTCGGCGACAGCGGTTTCAGCAACCGTGGCGGCCACCATGGCGCGAATGGAATCGATCACCAGATCAGGTTCGTCAAGATGAATCCAGTGCTCGCTCTTTTCGGCGATAACCTGGTGAGTGCTGTCGCCGATTCGATCGAGCTGTTCCTGCGAGAGCGGCGCTGAGTTGCCGGGCGTCAACACCGTGACGGGAATTTCACGGATTGGCGGAACCGCATCCATTTCCGTCACGGTGTCGGGAATCGAAACAATATGGCTGCGAATTCCAGCGTAGAATCCGGGGCGCGACCAGTGGGCCGCAACCGCAGGCCACACCTTCCGTGGCATCTTTCCCACTTCGGTCTTGATCCGCGTCAGGACGTGGAGCTTGTGGGCCCCGGCAGCTCCGACAATCTGATCTGAAACGTGGCTAGCGCGGCAGAACAACAAGCTGACCAGCAGGCGCGCGAATCCGCAGGAAGCGACGGGCATTGCGAAGCGAATGAGCCTGCGGCCCAAATCGAGCTGTGATTGCTTTGAGGGGTCGAGCGGCGGCCATTGATCGCAGCGCATGGGATCGATAAGCACGAGGCCGGCGACCTCGCCGGGATAAAGCAACGCGTAACGGCGCATGACGAGGCCGCCGAAAGAGTGCCCGACCAGAATGAAGGGCGGCTTGAGCCCAGCGCTGTCGAGCATCTGATGCAATTCATTGGCGACGTTGCCGGGCGTACGCGCCGTGCGGCAACGACTACTCCAGCCCAAACCGCAGCGATCGTACGCGACCGCGCCCGAAGACTCTGCAATCGCTTCCTGAATGGCTCGCCAGTTGAGATGCGTGGCGCCGATCCCGGCTTCAAACAGAACCGTAGGCTCGCCCATTCCCATCTCAAAGAGGTAGAGCTTGGCTCCGTTCGCGATAGGCACCCAGCGCCCCGATCCGGCGTAGCGCCGCCGGTCGCGCCAATCGCCGATCCATTGGTAGAGCACACCGGTCGCGAGCAAGACTGCGGCGATGGCGACGATCCAAAGGGCGGCGTGCATGAGTCTCCTAGAAGTGGGTGAGCGCGGCCGGGCTGAAATCTGCAACGGTAAGTTTTGCCTTGGCGCTGCCGCGATCAAAGATAAGCAATGTCGATCCCTGCTGGCCGCGCGTTGTGACCTCGACCTGGTGCGCGAACCAGTGGCCTTCTTCCTGGCGCACGCCGTACGATGTGAATTCTTTCACTGCTCCCGTTTCCTTGACGGTTTTTTCCGCGTAAACCGGGAAGCCGATGCTGGGATCGATCCATGTTTTCACTTGCGCGTAGTGCGTTCGATCGGCGGGGCCGGGCGTGCTTTTGATGACGTCGCAATTGCGCGCGCCAAACTTGGCGTGGCCCTCGGAAGTTTGTCCGGGCCAGAAATACTGCTGCTCGAGAAAGTCCTCGTAGTTGAATCCCGGACCGAGCAGATGAGCGTTCCACTTTTCAAAGGGCACGATATGGGCGGATGTTTCGCCGGGATGAGCGATTTGGATCGTGTGGCCGCCGTTGGCGCTCATATAGAGAAGAATGTGCTCGCGCAGGTCGCCGTGCGTCGAGGGCGGTTGCCCCAGATCGACGAAGATGCGCAGCTCGCCGGGAAACCAGTGCGTCTTGATGGTGATCGGATAGTTCACGCGCGCGCCATTGGCATCGATCGCGACCAGATGGCCGGTGACGCGAAAGTCGGAGGTTTCGATCTGCTTTCGAGCCGTGGAGAAGAGATCGTTAACGTTCGCGGTCTGCGCCCACAACGCCGGAACCAGCGCGGCGATCAGTCCCGCATACCGGGCCGCACGCGCGGCCCTCACGCTTCGATCCTTCCGTCGCGGATGCGAATGTGACGCGGAGCGCTCGAGGCAATCTCGTTCTCGTGGGTCACGATCACCAACGTCATGCCGCGCTGTTCCCGAATGCCGCGCAAAATCTCCATGATGTTCGCCGAGTTGACGCTGTCGAGGTTGCCCGTTGGCTCGTCGGCGAGAAGAATAGCCGGATCGTTGGCCAGGGCGCGCGCAATCGCCACGCGCTGCCGCTCGCCCGCGGACAGCTCATTCGGAAAATGCTTCAAGCGATCCTTGAGGCCCATCTCGTCAAGCAGCGCCGTCGCTCGCTCCAGGCGATGGTTGGCGCGGCCATTCTTCGCCAGCATCGCCACCTGCACATTTTCAACCGCGCGAAGCGTGGGCAACAGGTGAAAGGCCTGGAAGATGAATCCGACCTGGCAGGAACGGTAGGTGTCCAGATCGACCGCTTTCCCCAGAAGCGATCCCCGGAACAGAACCTCACCGCTGTTGGGCACATCGAGCCCGCCCAGCATATGCAGCAAAGTGGATTTGCCGCTTCCGCTCGGCCCGCTGATTGCGACGTATTCGCCGGCTTCAATGCTGACGTCCACGCCGCGCAGGGCCGCGACCCGCCCGTCGTCGTAGCTCTTCACCAGTGTGCGCCCTTCGAGGATGGGGCTACTCATAGCGCAACGCCTCCACTGGCGAAAGCCGCGCGCCGCGCCACGCGGGATACGCTCCAGCCACAAGCCCGGAGCCTATGGCGATGAGAAGCGACTCGAGAAGATGAATGGGCGAGACGGAAGTCGAAACCACGCTCGCGGTCTGCGGCATGATCGAAAGAATGCGTAAGGCGCCCCATCCCACAACGATGCCCAGCAAACCGCCGGCGAAGCCCAAACCTGTGGCCTCGGTCAGGATGAGCAGAATCACATGCCGGCCCTTCCAGCCCAGCGCGCGCAGGATGCCGATCTCGCGCGTGCGCTCGAATACCGACATGGCCATGGTGTTGGCAATGCCCACAATGCCGATGAGCAATGCGATGGACGAAGTGCCCCAGGCCACCGAGTGCGCGAGGGCCACAATCTGGTTGTTGCCCGCGCGTTCCGCGGCAGCTTCGGCGCGGACGCCGGGTTCCAGGGCATCGATTTCTTTCTGAGCGCGCTTGACGTATTCGTCGTACGACTCGCCGGCCGGCGTGGGAAGAAGCCGCACATGAAACGCGGTCACTTTTCCCTCCCGGCTGCCGATCAATTGCATCTGAGCGAGCGGCATAATCACCGCGCCGGCCTCCAGCGCCGTGCCCCCGTGAAAGATTCCCGTCACCGTGAAGGTCTCACCCAGAATGGTGACCGTATCGCCGGGTTTCTTGTTCATGTTTTCCGCCAGCATATCGCCCAGCACAATCTCCGGCTGGTTGCCATGAAAGGGGCGTCCCGAAGTGAATTTCAGTGAATCGAATTCGTAAGAATCGGCCGGCCATCCGTAAACCAGCGCGTTGACGTCGGGCGTAATATCCATCAGGTTGAAGATCAGCGGCGCTACCCCGGCCACCTCGGGAAGAGCCTTGATTTTCGCGCCCAGCGATTCATCGAGCGAGCTATTGAAGAAACTCGTCTCGATAACGGCAATGTCGGTGCCGGAGCTTTGGTAAAGCCGCAGCCATTCATGTTCAAACGAGCGCGAAAATCCAACCAATGCCACAAATGCTCCTATCCCCATCGTAATCCCGCACAGGGTGAGCAGCGTTCTGAGGCGCCGGCGCCGTAGATTTTTCCAGGCGAATCCGGTGAACGAGAGCTGGGAGGCCATGGCCTTGGAAAGATTCCTTATGTACACGGATGTTGAGGGGGGTCCGTCAGCGTTAGTCTATCGAGCGCAAGGGCTTCTGTCCAACCACGAATTCGCACTCGTCCGCGATTCGAACAAGCGGAGTCAACCCGCATTCGGCAAATGCGGCGGGCTTTCGCGCGCTGCCCGTTCGCGGTCGGGACGAGAAGAATTGGCGCCGGACACATCGCGGCCATCGGCCGCGGCGATGGAGACACAAATCTACCCGCGCGGGCGTCGAGCAGTGATGCCGCAGCCGTCAAAAAGCGAGCATGGCAATGATCAGGCGGTAGGTTACTCGGCGCGTAAACTGGCCGGCGTTCCTACTCCCGGTTAGCGCCCTCGCCCCCCGCCGCCGGTGCCCTTGCGCGCCGTGTAGCAATCCCTGCAGTAGACCGGGCGATCGCCACGCGGCTCGAATGGAACGGTAGTAGGCTGGCCACAACCCGAACAAATCACAGGTGTTCCCTGTGAAGGAGCCGAACGGTGGCCGGATCCCCCCTGATCGGCCTTCTTTGCCTGGCGACAAGGCTTGCAGCGCTTTGGGGTCGAGTAACCGCGTTCCTGAAAAAACTGCTGATCGGCAGTGCTGAAGGTAAATTCCTGCCCACAGTCACTGCACGTAATTTGCATATCTCCGGCCATAGGACTCCTTGTGTGGGATTGTACAGCCCAAACCACGTATTCTTTGCAAGGATTCTTCTCGAATTTCAAAAGGCGAGGCAAAGCGAGGCCTTCCAGGGGGCCAAAAGGCCTGGAGACTGGCCACGGTATAGTTCCTTTTGAGAAGCAGATCAGCGCACCGGGCGCGCAGCAGCCGATCAGCCATGAGTCGAAAATTCCGCAAGCCAGGTTACGCCCCAAAGTGATAGATTCATCTTGCCGCGCGGTTTTCCCTGTAACCTTTTCCCGCGCTGGCACTCAAAGGTTGCGTACCACCGAATTCTGTGGGGTGGACGAACTACAGCGGTTCCACAATTGCTATACCCAGGCCCGCTACGGCCGAGTGGCTTTTTCATTAACCGGGGTCCCCACAGACAGGTCTTCGTCTGTGGGGTGGAAGTAAAAGCCGCCCTGCAAGACGCTGGAAGGGGCATGTGAATTGTGGAACCGCTCTGACCATCCTGCCTTCCCCAACCCGCGGAGAACATCCGCGCCATTCCCCAACGAGGTCAAAAAACCATGAAGAACCCGCTCAACGCAGTGCTTCTCTCTGCTGCTCTCGCCGGCCTGGCCGGTGGCAGCGCCGTTGCCGCCCACGCGGCCACGCAAACCTCCGTCAACGCAAACTCCGCCAAGGTCATGAAGGCCGGTTTGCGCTACAGCGGTTCGAACTACGACACCGCAAAGCATTCCTGTAAAGGCAAAAACGACTGTAAGGGCCAGGGCGGTTGCAAATCCGGTGACAACGGCTGCTCCGGCAAGAACAGTTGCAAGAGCAAGGGCGGCTGCGCCACCGACGGCTCCCCGATGCCGAACCTTGCCTGAAAACCGTGGTCAGTTGTCAGTGATCGGTGGTCTGCACCTGAAGCACGCGTCTTCCAGCTGGGTTTCGTGTGCCGGCCACTTTTCACTGACGACTGATCTCTGTCCGCTCAAGAACTGACAACTGAGAACTGAGAACTGCTTTTCATGCCCGGCAATCGCTTCAATGCGTTTCAGGACCACGGCGTCGGCATCGGCCTGCGCATCCCGCACTACGAGCACATCTTCTCCCGCAAGCCCGTCGTCGACTGGTTTGAAATCATCTCGGAAAACTACATGTGCGATGCCGGCCGCCCGCTGGCCATGCTCGATCGCATCCTGGAACAATACAGAGTCGTGCAGCACGGCGTGTCGATGTATTTCGGTTCGGTGACGGCACCCGATCCGGAGCATCTGAAGCGCCTGAAGCAACTCGTCCGCCGCACCAAAACCCCGTGGCTCAGCGATCATCTTTGCTGGGGCTCGGTCGACGGTACCTACACCCACGATCTGCTGCCGCTGCCTTACACCTGGGAGGCCGTCGAACGCACCGTCGAGCGCGTGCGCATGGTGCAGGATTATCTCGAGATTCCCGTCGCCGTCGAAAACGTGAGCTCGTACGCTGCGTTCACCGGCTCTGAGATGTCCGAGTGGGAGTTTTTGACGGAAGTAGTCGAGCGCGCCGACTGCGGAATTCTCTTCGATGTGAATAACGTCTACGTCTCGGCGATGAACCACGAGTTCAATCCGTTGGACTACGTGAACGCCGTGCCCGCGCATCGCGTGGCGCAAATTCACATCGCCGGGCACTCGAAATATGAGAAGTACATTCTCGACACGCACGATCATCCGGTGATCGATCCCGTGTGGCAGCTTTATGCGCGCGCCATCGAGCGCTGCGGACCCACGCCCACGCTGCTCGAGTGGGACGACCACATTCCCAGCTTCGACGAGGTCCACGCGGAGGCGAAGAAGGCCGAGCGCTTCCTGCATGCGGCTCCGCAATCGGTGCCAGCTTTGGCCGAATCTCAATCCCCCAACGATGTCATCCTGAGCGGCGCGCAACGCAGTGGAGCGGAGCCGAAAGCCTGCCCTGAGCCTGTCGAAGGGGATCTGCGGTTGTCTCCTGCCGTAGTCGTGGAAGTGGCGAAATGAGCGCACAACCGAACGCCCAGGCAAACGCCCCGACCAACCAAAGCCCGATGGGCCTGGCTGCACTGCAGCGCGAGATGGCCGCCGCGGTCATGCAACCGCTGACGCCGGATGAGAACATGCGTGCGACTGCGCCCGATGGGCGACCGATGGCCAAGGTTGCCGAGTCCTTCGTCGCGCCCAACTCGCGGCTCACGGCCTTCGAGCGCCTTGAAATCTACAACCGGCAGTACTGGTACCGTGTGCTGGGCGCTTTGGCTGAAGATTTTCCCGCGCTGCGCGCTGTCATCGGCGCCCGTCGATTTGAAGCGCTTAGCATCGCCTATCTCGCCGAGCATCCCAGCCGCTCGTTCACGCTGCGCAACCTCGGCTCGAAACTTCCCGCGTGGCTTGCGGCTCACCCCAAGCACACCGGGCGACGTCACCGCCTGGCACTGGACATGGCGAAGATGGAGTGGGCCTTTGTCGAAGCGTTTGATGCGGCGGAACTAGCTCCGCTCACGCAGCGCCAGATTGCGGCACTCCAGGGGGACTCGACGCTCGCCTTGCAGCCCTATCTGCAGCTCATCGCGCTCCACTATCCGGCAGACGATCTGGTGATCGAATTGCACCGCCGGGAAAAACGCCAGACCAGCGAAGCGGGAGTCGCGCACGAGGACGATTCCGGTGCGCAAACTGCGGTGCCGAGGTTGCGGCCGCGTCCCATATGGCTTGCCGTGCATCGCGTCGATTTGTCGGTGTATTATCGGCGCATCAGTCGCGAGGAGTTTCAAACCCTTATCGCGCTTCGCTCGGGTTCCCCGCTCGGCGATGCGCTCGAGGCCGGATTCGTCGGCTCGCGCATCCGCGAGCACAAGCGCGCCGAGCGCGTGCAGGAGTGGTTTGGCAACTGGGCTGAGTTGGGCTGGATTTGCGCTGGATGATTTCGGAGGGAGCAGGGGCCTTAAGGCCCCTGAATCTGGGCAAGAAATCTGTCGGCCTTCAGGCCCGGGCTTTGAAGCGGCACGGCTTTAGAGCCTGCCCTGAGCGGAGCCGAAGGGTGCCGTAAAATGCCAACAAATCTTGTGGGCTTTAGCCCCCGAGGAACGGTTTTCAAGCGGCCGTCCACAACGATGCACCCGGCGCAACCCCCGGCGCCGCCGGATCCCCGACGAAGGAGTGTTATGTCAGCTCTCGTACGAACCGTCGCCGTCGCGTACGGTGGCGCGCGCATGTTTCTCAACAAGCTGCAGAGTCCGCTGCTCCTCGCGATAAGGCTCTACTGGGGATGGCAGTTCGCAACAGATGGCTGGGCGAAGCTGCACAATCTCGATCGCGTGGGCCAATACTTTGCCAGCCTCAACCTTCCCATGCCGGCTCAAACCGCCCTCTTTGTCTCGGTCTTGGAGCTTGTCGGCGGCATTCTGCTTGCAGTCGGCCTGGGCACGCGCCTCGTCGCGCTGGTGCTCTTCGTCAATATGACCGTCGCCTTCTGGACGGCGGAAAAAGGCGCCTTCCTCGGCGTCCTCTCCAATCCCGACAGGTTTCAGGGCGCCGACGCCTACAACTACTGGTTTGCGGCGCTTCTGATCCTGATTCTGGGTCCTGGGCTTTATGCGATTGACACGCTGATCGCCATTCGCCTGTCGCCGCCGGTCAGAGCGGTGCATTCTGCGGTATCATCGATCCGATCAATATTCAAGTAAAGATAAGCGTCAAGCAAGGTTCGGGTCCCATGCGCATTGTCTACCTGCTCGCGTCGCTTGGCGTAGGCGGTGCAGAAAAGCAGGCGCTAGCTGTTTCAGAGCGAATGGCCAAGCGCGGTCACACGGTTGCAGTTCTGGTGCTGATGCCGCGCCTGCATGAAGAATGGCCCACCGCGATTCGCACCCTTCATCTCGATGTGCGCAAAACGCCGGCCAGCGCGCTCAGGGGATTCATTCGCGGGCGTGCATTTCTGCGCGAATTTCGCCCCGATCTGGTGCACAGCCACAGCTTTCACGCCAACATCTTCGCCCGCTTGCTCCGCCTGGCCGGCCTGCCGTTCGTCGTGCTCTCCACAGTCCACAACGTTTACGAGGGTGGCTGGTGGCGCATGATCGCCTATCGCCTAACAGACAGACTCAGCCGCCGCACCGTCGCCGTGAGCCAAGCCGCCGCAGAGCGATTCATCCGCCTCAAGGCTGTGCCGGCGCGCAAATGTTCCGTCATCTTGAATGGAATGGACGTGAATGAAACCGATTTTGCCGGATTCGCTCCCGATGCGGAGCGGAGGGCACGCGTGCGCGCGGAGATGGGAATCGCAGCAGGGAGCGCGGAATTCATCTGGCTCGCCGTGGGCCGCCTCGCTCCCGCGAAAGATTATCCCAATCTGCTCCGCGCTTTTGCCGCAGTGCGAGCGAAGAAGCCGGACGCGCAGCTATGGATCGCCGGAGATGCGCGAGGAGACGAGCGGGCGCCGCTCGAATCGCTTGCGACGGAACTGGGAATCGGTGCCAACGTTCGCTGGCTTGGCTTGCGCCGCGACATGCCCGCCCTTCTCGATGCAGCGGATGCGCTTGTTCTGAGTTCGGCGTGGGAGGGAATGCCGCTCGCAGTGGGCGAAGCGATGGCCATGGAGAAGCCTGTCGTCGCCACCGATGTCGGCGGCGTTCGCGAGCTCGTCGGCGACGCGGGTATGGTGGTTCCGGCGAAAGACTCTCGAGCGCTGGCCGAAGCGATGCTGGCGACAATGGATCAGAGCAGGGAAGAGCTTGCTGCGCGGGGTAGTGCGGCGCGCGAGCGAGTGCTGAGCCACTTCAGCATCGACGCCACCGCTGACATGTGGGAGGCGCTGTACGAATCGCTGCTCACCGCGAGCGATCAGTGAACAGGGATAAAGAGCTAATAGCTGCTTTTCCTGTTCCCTGATCCCTTGTTCCCTTAGTCCGTCAGTCCCCCAGTCCCTGCTTCTAGAACTGGAACGCCGCCTGGACGAAGACGCGGCGCGCCGCTGAGCTGGTTGAGAAGATTCCGCCGGCAAGGCCGCTCGATTTGCCGAACTGCGCGCCCGGACCGTAAAGCCCCGTCGTGGCATCGAAAGTTGGCTGGATGCCGCCCACTGGCTTCCCCAAGTTGATGTCGTTGAACAGGTTGAGTGCCTGAACGTTGAAGTTCAGCGAGTACTTCTTCGCGTTCGTGTTCGCGCCGCCGCCGAACATTCCCCCGCGTCCGCCTCCACCGCCGAAGGGTCCGCCAAAACCGCCGCCACGTCCGCCCCCGCCACCACCCGGGGAAGGCCCGCCGGGCGATTCCACCTTGGGGCCGATCCCGAAGGTCCGGCCGACGCGCAGATTCACTGCGACCGAAGACGGGCTATTGCCCAGCGAGATGGGGATGATGCTTCCTCCTGACTGCGGATTGACATCGAGAGCGCCGAAGCTGGTCTGCACCACGTTGGGATCGTCGGGTGGCGACGACGCGCTCGCGTATGCGGGCCGGTCATTGAAGAAGGCATCGCCGGTTAGATCGTACGGCGAAGTGACGTTGTACGGCTGTCCGGCCTGAAAGACAAGAAACGGATTAAAGGTGATGTCCCATGGGCCGGTGTAGTTGCCCATCAGGAACAGCCACTGCGGCCGGATAAACGCCGCGCGCCCATAATCCTGTCTCAGGTCGTAAGAGTTGGAAGGGTTCGACCCTGCGCCGCCGTCGGAGTTGGCCCAGCTCCCCGCGTAAAAGCCCACCAGGCTAAGTTTTGGCGAGAAGCGGGCGTTCACGTTGACGATGAGCTGATTTTCGTTGAACACAGCCTCAGGGAAGTACTGCTTCACGATGCCCAGTGACGGATCGGGACGCGTACCGGTCAGCGTCGTGCTTCCATACTGGAACGTGCCGGGCAGGTAGGCGTTCGAATCGCGCGTCACCAGTTGGTGGAAACCGGAAGAGTGCATGTAGGTGAGCGTGAGCGTCGCCGCTTTGGTTACCTGGCGCTCCACGCTCATGCCGAGCTGTTCCATGTAAGGCGAGCGGTAGGTGGGTGAGAGCGAGTAGATCACCGGCGTGGCCGCTGTGCCCGTGCCGCAAGAGGCCACACCGCCGCTGATGGAGCCCAGGCTGGCGCCGTTGAAGCAGGCCGGATCGGCGATGGTGATCTGCGTTTGGCTCCTGGAGGTGCCATTCAGCATCTCCAGATTCATCAGGTTTCCCACACCTAAGCGGTCGTAGAAGAACCCGAAGCCGCCACGCAGGACGGTCTTGGTCACGGCGCCCTTTTTGTGGCCGTCGAGGGCGTATGCGAACGCCACGCGCGGAGCCCAGTCGCTGTGATCGGCGATGTGGTTTTGCGACTCCCAGCGCAGTCCTCCGGAGAGCGTGAGGAGTTTGTTCACCGTCCAATCGTCCTGGTAGAAGAGCGCGGCGTTGAACACATTGCCCTGGAAGGCTTCCGGGCCGGTGGTGTAGGTCAGCTTGGTGGGGCCGCATTCGCCCGCCTGCGTTGTGGGGCAGGCCGCGGCAATCGCCGCGATGGAATCTCCTGCTTCCACGCCGTTCCATGTGTCCACGAAGGCGGTCACCGACGGGAAGGTGAAACTGCCATTGAAGTTTCCATCCGTTGAAGTCGCGTTGCGGTCGTCGCGGAGCCAGGCGCCGATCTTGATCGCCTGCTTGCCCTCGCTCATCGTGACGAAGTTCTGCAGCTCGTAGTGATCGGAGTGCGTGTTGGAGGACTGGCTACCGTTGCCGCCGCCTGAAAACACGCTGGGCACGCCAAAGGCGGGCGCAGTGCTCACCGGCGCGGAGGAGGAGTTGGCGCGCCGATACTCGAAGCGCGTCTCGTTTACGATGCGGTCGCTAATCACCTGCGTATCGTCCAGTTGAATAGCGTGCTCCAGCGAGTCGGAGGTGTTGGAGGTGGATGGAAGCGAGGTCTGGCCAAGGGAACCGCTCACATTGTTCCGTTCGAACTGGTAGCGCATGGTGAGCGTATTCTTCTGTCCCAGTTGCAGGTCGATGCGCGGCGAAATCTCAAGGTGGTTGCCGGGGCTGAAAAGGCTGCCCGCAACTGTCCCGGAGCTGATCGACCAGGTGTTGCTGGCCGCGTCGAACACTGGGCCGCCGGGAATCGAATACACATTGTCGACTTGCGTATCCCGCTGCTCCACGCTGATGAAGAACGAAGCCCATTTGGAGAGCGCGCCGCTCAGCGTGGCGTTGTACTGGAAGCTGTAATAAGAAGGCAGCTCCTTGGTGAATGGGTTGCCGGTGTTGAAGACATTATCGTTCCCCTGGCTGAAGACTCGCCCGTGAAGCGTGTCGGTTCCGGGCTTGGTGAGAATCTCGATGCGCCCATAGCCGATCTTGTCGAACTCGGCTGAAAACGGATTCTGGTTGATGCGGATCTCGCGGATGGCGGATTTGGGCGGCAATTGGCCTCCGGTGAATCCGTCGATATAAATCTGCCCGCCATTGGGGCCTGCCGAAGGGCCGGCGAGCGCGGTGAGTTCACTCGACAGCTCGTCGGGATCGTCGGAGAGCGCGTCGAGGTCGCTGCCTTTAAGGACCATGGAGTTGGCGTTACTGCCGGCCTCGGTGCTCACCGTCGGGCCGCCTTCGTCCGTAACCACGACCTGCTGCTGCGCGGCTTCGATCGCCATCTTGATGTCGATGTTCTTGGTTTGTCCGGCGCTCAGCGCTATCGGCGCGGAGACGAAGGGCGCGAAGCCTGAGAAGCCGGCCTCGATCACATAGCTTCCCGCGGCAAGCCCGCGCACCTGGTAGCCGCCGGCGGCATCGGCGGTCACTTTGGCCACGTTCTTGCCCGCTGCCGTTGCCACCGTCACCTGTGCGCCGGGAATCAGCGCGCCTGTTTGGTCGAGGATGTGGCCGTGTAGTGTTCCCGTTGGCGCGGGCGCGGCCTGCGCTCCGGAAGCCGGCCCCGGCGTCGCTGCCGGCGCTGCCAGGTCCGCGGGCGCTTGCCCGGTCGGGGATTGACTCGCTTGCGCAACGGCCGCTGCCGCGGGAGCCGCTTGCGCTGCCGGAGATGGGTTCGTGGGCGTCGTTTGCGCCCGCACGACTGCGCCGGTGAATGCCAGCGCCAAGGCAACCATGAAAGCGATCAGAGAGTGCGATAAGGAACAAGATTTTGAATGCAAGATTCCCTCACTTGCGAATGTATGAAAACCTGATGAAATTACTCGACGCCCGCAGCGGAATCGCCTGAGTTCAGGCTCCAGCTTGAGAGCAGGTCCTGCGCTTGCGGCGCTTCGAGCAGCGGTTCCACACCGGCCAGCAGCTTTACCGCGCTCACGCCGGAAGCATCTTCGGTCGCCACGATCATCACCGCATCGCCTTTCTGCAAACTGGCGAGCTGAATCACCGGCGCGCGTTCCAGCACGGTCTCGAGGTCCATTCTCGACGCGCCGCCTCCGCCGCCCTGACTGAAAGTGCGCGGTGCGCTTCCACCGCTGGCTGCGCCGTTGCCTGCTGGACCCGCGCCTGCTGCGCCAGCACCTGCGGACGCTTGACCGCCGCCCTTCAGCCGCGCGGCCAGAACAGCAGCCATCGTGTCAGGGAGGCGCCGCAGTTGCGCATCGGCAGTGATGCGAATGGTCGTCGGCTTCTTGGTGGCCAGGTCCTTCACCGTCAGCGTTGCGCCGGTCGCATCGGTGGAAAGAATCGTTCCGGCGATGCTGAGGAAGCTGCCCGAAACGATGCCGTCGGCCGCAATCGCGGAGCCATCGGCGTTCTTGGTCCCGCGGGCCCACAACTGGTCGCCAGGCTGGATGGCCGCGATCGGCTCCGGCTGCGCCTGATCGAAGCGCACCGAGCCGGGAGCGTAGCGCTTGAGCACCGTGGCCTGCGTAATATTCACGGTGACCTCCTTCGTAATTGCTCCCACGCGGGTGTTCACCAGAATGACTCCGCCTGTGGCATTGATGCTCTTCACCAGGCCATGCACCCCCTGGTTCCACTCCTCGGCTTCGGTCTGCTGCTTTTTGGCTACATCGGACTGCTTGATCGCGATAATGCGCAACGCCTGCGGCGTGGCTCCGGTCGCGTTGGGGTCGAGCGTCACCAGCACGCGATCGCCGGTGGCGATGCTCGCGAAGTCGAGGGCCTCGGCCTTGGTCAGGTCCGTCTGGCCCGGCGCGATGCGCTTCAACTGGGCCGTCGACGGAACCTCAACCTGATTCACCTGGCCCTGGTCGGTCTTCACGGTCAGCGTGTCGCCGCTGATGGCCGTCACCGTGCCCAGGTAGCGCACAACCGGTGTTGGCGCCTGGGCCATGGACGCGGCTGCCGCAACGAGCGCTGCCAGCGCTACAAGGCCGGTTCCGCGCATCTGCATTCCCAATCGCATAAGTTCTTGCTCCTCAATGGTTGAGCGCCGGCGGCAGTTGAAATACACCAACCCTCATTGCGTAGACGAACCACCCCGGCAAAAGGTCGAAGCCTCGTCCCACGATCTGCAAGAGACAGGGAATAGGGAGTAGCCAGTAGGGAGGGGAATAGGGAGTGGGCAGTAGGGAGGGGAATAGGGAGTGGGCAGTTGGGAATAGAGAAATAGAGAATAGGAGACGATGAGTGGGGAATAGCTGGCCGGCGTCTGTTCAATCGCATTTCTCCAGACGTTAGTCGTTCGTGGTGTCGCGCCCGAATCACCACCTTGCTCTCTGCGCGCAACGCTCGAAGCTTCAGGCTCCAAAAGCTAAAAGCTGAGAGCTGAAACCTGGTAGCTAGAAGCTAGAAACTCCTACTCCCTGTCTTTATCCCTTCCATGCCCCCAGCAGTCGGCGCACCAGCACAAGCTGGCCCAGGTGGTAGGCGTTGTGATCGGCCACGAGCAGCGCCTCGCGCAGCACGGTCTGCCCGTTGCCATGCGGAATGCGTGCGAACAAATCGGTCGCCGGCTTCGCCACCAGATCGCACATCGCCTTCAGATCGCGTCGAAAGGCGCGCACGCTCTTGTCCCAGGCTTTTTCATCGGGCGGGGCGGCAGTCGCAGGCCAGTAGCCGCCGGGCCAGTCCGGGGACTGATGGCCGGGATCGCGCGAGAACTCCAGAATGTCCCATTGCGCGATGCGCAGGTGCTCCAGCAGCTGCCACGGCGAGTGCTCGGCGCCCTTGGGCCGCTTGCCGCGCAAGGCGAGCGGAAGGTTACGCACGGCTGTGTCGAAGTCCGCGTGCGCATGGCCGCCGTGGAGCAGTTCGAGCAGATGTTGGCGTAGACCCGCGTCGCGGTCGACCGTGCCGGAGCGCTTTTTCGTGGGCATCGTGATTCTCCTAGGCAAAACGGAATGGCGAAATTGACAATTCGATAAAGTGGATTCGAACGCGAGTCCTTCCGATGCAACAATTCTCGCGCGCAACTGAAAGCCGGTAGCCGGTAGCCTGTAGCCAGCAGCTAATAAGCTCAGAGCTACCAGCTATTGGCTACCGGCTAGCACCGCCCTCTGCGCTTCGAAGATCTCCTTCAGCCCGGCCTCGGCAAGATCGATGAGCCCGTTCAACTGGGCGCGCGAGAAGCTTCCTTTTTCCGCCGTCGCTTGCGTCTCGACCAGGCCCCCATCGGCCGTCATCACCACATTCATGTCCACCTCGGCCTGCGCGTCTTCTTCATAACAAAGATCGAGCAGTGTCTCGCCGCCGACAATGCCCACCGACGTCGCGGCCACCAGTTGCTTCAGCGGCGAAGTTTTGATCGTTCCCGCCTTGACCAGTGCCTCAAGAGCGAGCGCCAGAGCCACCGCCGCCCCCGTGATGGCCGCTGTGCGCGTGCCGCCGTCGGCCTGGATTACGTCGCAGTCGAGAATCACCGTTCGTTCGCCGAGAGCGTGCATGTCCACGACAGAGCGCAGGCTCCGCCCGATCAGCCGCTGAATCTCGTGCGTGCGGCCGCCGATCTTGCCGCGCTCGCTCTCGCGTGGGGTCCGTGTGACGGTCGAGCGGGGCAGCATCGCGTATTCCGCCGTAACCCAGCCCCGCCCCGAGCTGCGCAGCCAGCCGGGAACGCCCTGCTCGATGGTGGCGTTGGTGAGCACCCGCGTATTGCCGAGCGAGACCAGAACCGAGCCTTCAGCGGTCTGCACAAAGCCGGGTGTGAGTGTGAGCGGACGAAGCTGGGCATGGCTTCTGCCTCCTGGACGAAGGGAAAGAGCACTTACGGACATAGACGGATTGTAAGGGAGCGGGGCCGGGCGGGAAGCCGGTTCCGCAATGGGAATCCGGGAGATCCAAGTACCAGATGAGGAATCTTCCCGTAACAGGTTGATAGGACTGCCCTTTTGCGCGCCGCTCGCAAGTGGCCAGTTCCGTTTTGGAACCCCCGGCCGCTGCGATGCTCCGAACTGACTGGCCCATCGGAGACTTATCCCTTCCATGATCAGGAACTTAGGAAACCCGTCCCCGTTTGGCACGCAACGTGGATGAAAACAGGACAAGGCCCACCGCCCAACGCAGAAACGGGAATCTGGGCACGAGGCCACGAACCACGACCCAAGGTCCACGACGACGGCACGAAAGGAACCGGCATATGCACGAGACGCAGGCATTCAGAGGGACGACGGCACGGAAACGAGACATCGAAGTGCGCAAGCAGGCCAGCCTCGACCGCAAGCACCCGGGTCTGGACAAGCACCCGGGTCTGGAGTTGAAGGCGAATCGCACGGACGGCAAGCAAAACGCCCCCGCGAACACGCGGACGAGTCCTGACCGCAAGCGCGTGGAGACGGTTGTTGAGACTCTCGCCACGCTGCGCAGCCAGGGCGAGACCCTCGCCGAGGTGGCGCACGACGCGCGCAACATGGTCACTGCCCTCGGCCTCTACTGCGATCTTCTGGAGGAGCCGGGCGTGCTGGCTACCCCCTTCCTGCACTACGGACACGAGCTCCGGCTTGTGTCTGCGGCCAGCCGCCGGCTGGTCGAGAAGATCGTCACGATCGACGCGCAGAATAGTGCGCAAGAGGCCGCGCAACAGGACGCCCAGAGCCCAGCCAGGGCATCCGCGGCGCCAGTTGGCCTGACGCCCGCAGGATCGGGACCGGCGCAGCTGGAATTGGAACGGGACAGCGCCACGATCGCCTTCCCGGACCCAGGGCCCATCATGGCCCCCAACGCCAGTGCAAACCGCCGCTGGGATCTGCTGCCTGCCGTGCCGGTCGCGAACCTGGCCGCCGAACTCCTCGCCAACCGCAACCTGCTGGCGGCGCTGGCCGGGCCGTCGATTGCCCTGACAGTTCATGCCGAGGGCGGCGCGCAGCCTGTCCGGCTCACCGGGGAAGACCTGACGCGGGTCATGGTGAATCTGGTGAAGAACTCGACCGAGGCCATGCCCTCGGGCGGGCGCATCCACATCGGCCTGCGCGAGCAGCCGGCCGCGCAGGGCGCCGCGGCCTGCCTTCTGGTTACCGTCGAGGACAACGGGCCGGGCATCCCGGCAGAGGCCCTCGAGACAATCTTCACCTCCGGCTACACCTCTCACGGCATGAGCGATGCGTCGAACGGCAACTGGACCCTCAGCCATCGCGGCCTGGGCCTCACCATCACACGCTCCATCGTCGAAGGCGCGGGAGGACGGATCACCGCCGGCAACCGCGAACAGGGCGGGGCGCGCTTCTCGATCGAGCTGCCGCTGCGCAAGGCGAACTGAAGGCGGAGGGCTCAAGGCTGAGGGCTGAGGGCTGAGAGCTGAAAGCTAAGAGCTGTCACTTTAGGTTTTTCTAACACCCAAGAGGCGAATACAATGCTGGATACAGTCTTCAACACACGAGCGATGGAGTTCATTCCTCAACTTGCCGAGCCGGCGATCCGTCTGCACCTGCTGGTAGTAGACGCGGACGCGGCGGTGCGCTCTGCCTGCGCCGAGATTGCCGCCAGTTTGGGATATGCGGTGGACAGCACGGGCGACCTGGGCCAGGCGCGCAGCCTGCTGCGCGGCCACATGGCCGATATTCTGCTGGTCAATCTGCCCTCGGGTTCAAATGAGGGACTGGAGCTGGTCTCCGAGGTCAAGCTGCTTTACCCCGACACGTCGGTGATCGCCATGACGGCCACGGGCTCGGTGAATGCGGCAGTCGAGGCCATGCGTTGCGGCGCGTCCGACTACCTGACCAAGCCCTTCGCCATGGACGAGCTCTCTACGGTGCTCGACCGCGCCGCACAGAGCCACATGACCGATACCGCGACTCGCCAGTTGCGCGAGCGCCTGCGCCTGTCTGAAGGTTTGGGTTCCATGATCGGCCGCTCGCCGGAGATGGAGAAGATCTACCGCATCCTCTCCAAAGTCGCGCAGAGCACGCACCCCGTCCTGATTCTCGGCGAGAGCGGCACGGGCAAGGAGCTCGTAGCGCGCACCATTCACGCCTCCGGGCCCAATTCCCAGAAGCCCTTTTTGCCCGTCGATTGCGGCTCGCTGGTGCCGACGCTCATCGAGAGCGAGCTCTTCGGCTACGTCAAGGGAGCCTTCACCGGGGCCAACCGCTCCAAGGACGGCCTGCTGGTCTCGGCCGAAGGGGGAACCGTCTTCCTCGACGAGATCGGCGAGCTCACGCTTGATCTGCAGGCCAAGCTCTTGCGCGCGCTGCAGGAGAAAGAGGTCCGGCCGGTCGGAGCCACGCACCGCATTCCGATCAAGGCTCGCATCGTGGCCGCCACCAATCGGGATCTCGCCGCCATGGTTGAGAAAGGCACCTTCCGCAAAGATCTCTTCTACCGGCTCAACGTGGTCAACCTGAGGCTGCCTTCCCTGCGCGACCGCCGCGAAGACATTCCCCTCCTGGCCGCACATTTTCTTGACCGCATCAGCCGCGAGCACAACCGCAAATTCACGCTGAGCGACGAGGCCCTGCGCACCATGATGCGCCATGACTGGCCGGGTAACGTGCGGGAACTGGAAAATTCTCTTGAACGCGCCACCGCGCTCTCCTCCGGCCCGGTGCTGCACCTGGGCGACCTGCCCACGCAGTTGCAGCAGCAGGGCCTCAAGGAGAACCACGACGCGCTCCACGCCGGCGACGGCGAAGAGGCCGGAGTTGCTGCCACGCCCGGCGTCAAGCCTCTGGCCGACCTCGAGCGCCAAGCCATTTTGGGCGCCATCCGCACCCTGAACGGCGACAAGCTGCAGGCCGCGAAGTCGCTCGGCATCGGCAAGACCACGCTCTACCGCAAGCTGAAGGAGTATGGCATCGCCGACCCGCTGCAGGAGAACAGGGACTAGGGACCAGGAATCTAGGGCCGCCCGGCACCAAGCCTCGCGCCTTTACTCTGTGACTCCGTCACTCCTTCACTCCTTGACTCTTTCACTTCTTCACTTTCGCATGATCGATCCACGACTCACGAATCACGATCCACGCTTCACGGAGAACGAACATGAGCATCCTGCTGGTGACCGGAATCGAAGGTGCCCGCAACTGCGCCGCCGTGGTGGGCGCACAACTGGGAATGGAAGTTGAAGTGGCCGAAGGCCGCCGCGACGCGCTGGCCGCGCTGCGCAAGCGCGAGTTTCTGGCCCTGGTGATCGACGAAACGCTGGCCGAGTGCGACCCGGCAGCAGCAGACCGCATCTGCGAGCACGCCGGCCTCGCCATTCCTCTGCAGATCAACTTTGCCCTCTCGGGAGCGGCTCGCCTCATCCGCGAGATTCGCTCCGCGCTCCATCGCCGCGAGCGCGAGCAGGCCGTGGCCCGCCGCGCCGCCGCGGCAGCCATTGAAGCCGAGCTCAAGTCCACGGTCGCTGGCCTGCTTCTTCACTCGCAGCTCGCCCTCAGCGGCAGCGAAATCCCGGCCCCGGTTGCCGACCGCCTGCGCGTGGTCGCCGATCTGGCCGGCAGCCTGCGCCAGCAGCTTAGCATTCCGCTTGACGCCCGCGCCGCTGGTGCCGCCCGCGCAGGCGCTGCCGGTTGAGCGCTGCCACTGCGGCGCAATCAGCGCTGCGTGATTGCCGTCGAGTCGCGCTGGCGTGCCGTCGGCCCCAGCGCGAATGCAGCTTAACCTTGGACCAGCGCGCTCGCGACGTCCATTCAGGCGCGCAAACCGCCGCCTCGCCGCTCCACGAATTCGTACGCGCATTTGGGCAAATGTCTCTCTTTGCGATGAAGCCGCAGGTAACCGCCAGCCGCTTCATCGCGCTTTTCCTGTAGGCCGCTTTCCAAATCGAATCCCTCCATTCTCCTTTGCAACTCGGCGAAATACCTGCGGTTTACAAACGCCATGCGGCATCGAATACCCTAGAGCATGTAGGGAGCATCCATGACCGTCATCCGCCAGGAAGATTTCATCGCGAGCGTTGCAGCCGCGTTGCAGTACATCAGCTACTACCACCCGGTGGATTACATCCGCTCGCTCGCCCAGGCCTACGAGCGCGAGCAGTCGCCAGCCGCGCGCGATGCCATGGCGCAGATCCTCATCAACAGTCGCATGTGCGCCGAGGGACACCGCCCCGTCTGCCAGGACACGGGCATCGTGAACGCTTTCGTCAAGCTGGGCATGGACGTGCGCTTTGAGCCGGGGCCCGGCGAAGAACTCCTCGACCTGCAGCAAATGATCGACGCCGGCGTCCGCCGCGCCTACCTCGATCCCGACAACAAGCTGCGCGCCAGCCTGCAGGCCGACCCCGCGGGCAAGCGGACTAACACCAAAGACAACACGCCGGCCGCCGTCTTTGTCGAAGTCGTGCGCGGCTCAACGGTCGAAGTCACCGTCGCAGCCAAGGGCGGAGGGTCTGAAGCAAAGTCGAAGTTCGTCATGCTCAATCCCAACGATTCGGTCGTCGACTGGGTTCTCAAAACGGTTCCCACGATGGGCGCCGGCTGGTGCCCGCCGGGCATTCTCGGCATCGGCATCGGCGGCACGGCGGAGAAAGCAATGCTTCTCGCCAAGCAATCGCTCATGGACCCCATCGACATTCAGGAGCTCATCGCGCGCGGCCCCAGGACCACCGCCGAAAAACTCCGCGTCGAGCTTTACGACAAAGTGAATCGTCTTGGCATCGGCGCGCAGGGACTGGGCGGCCTGACCACGGTGCTCGACGTAAAGGTGGTCGACACTCCGGCCCACGCGGCGAATTTGCCGGTAGCGATGATCCCCAACTGCGCCGCCACGCGCCACGCGCACATCGTGCTCGACGGCTCCGGCCCCGTCTTTCTCGATCCGCCTCCGCTTGACGCCTGGCCGAAGCTCACCTATGACGTGTCGGGTGCGCGCCGCGTCAACCTCGATACCGTGACGCGCGCCGAGGCTGCCACATGGAAGCCCGGCGAAGTTCTTCTGCTCACCGGCAAGCTGCTCACCGGCCGCGACGCCGCGCACAAGCGCATGAGGGACATGCTCAACCGCGGCGAAAAGTTGCCCGTCGATCTCCAGGGCCGTTTCATCTATTACGTTGGTCCTGTGGACCCGGTGCGCGAAGAGGTCGTCGGCCCCGCCGGACCCACCACGGCCACGCGCATGGACAAGTACACGCGCCAGATGCTCTCGGAAACTGGATTGCTCGGCATGGTGGGCAAGGCCGAGCGCGGCCCCGAGGCCATCGCGGCCATCCGCGAGTTCGGAGCCGTGTATCTGATGGCCGTCGGCGGCGCCGCGTACCTCGTCTCAAAAGCCATTCGCGGCTCGCGCCTGCTGGCCTTCGAAGACCTCGGCATGGAAGCGATTTATGAATTCGACGTGAAGGACATGCCCGTCACCGTGGCCGTCGATTCAAAAGGAACCAGCTTGCACGAAACCGGTCCCGCCGAGTGGCAGCAGCGCATCGCCGGCATCCCGATCCTGCAGTAATCCCCTGCGGTTCGGTTTCGTGCTCATTCGTGTCTCAAGATTGAGAGGTCAGGCACCAGGTTAGGCAATGCCTAACGATGGATAAGCTGTTAAGCTGCGAGAACTGTGATGAGGTTCTTGCTTCTCGCGCTCTGTGCAGCGTTTTCTTTTGGTAGCGTCTGCGCACAAACTTCCGGCTGGCAGCCATCGCCGGGACACGCGCAAATCCCAATTTGGCCGGCGGAACCGCCCGACTCACGGACTGCCAAAGGGCCGGAAACCGCAAAGACCGACGCCAAGGACCTCGTCGCCGGCAGATCGTGGACTTATGTCGAGAATGTTTCGACGCCTACGATGACGGTCTACACGCCAACGGGCACAAACACCGGCGCCGCTGTCGTCGTCTTTCCCGGCGGAGGCTATGAAATTCTGGCCATTGATCTGGAGGGCACTGAGGCCTGTGATTGGCTTACTTCCAAAGGCATCACCTGTGTGTTGTTGAAATACCGCGTGCCGGCCCCGAGATCTGATCCAAATTGGGGAGCGTACCCGGAATCACCGATCGCGCTTGAAGATGCGCAAAGAACGATGGGGCTCGTGCGTTTACACGCCGCGGAGTGGCACATCGATCCGCACAAGATCGGAGTGCTCGGATTTTCCGCGGGCGGGCATTTGGTGGCTGCCGTCAGCACGCACTTCGACCAGCGTTTGTATCCTGCCGTCGACGATGCCGACAAGGAAAGCTGCCGTCCAGACTTCGCCATAGCAATCTATCCTGGGCATCTGTGGCTGGGCGACAAGAACTTTGAATTGAATCCGGCGGTGCCTGTCACCAAACAGACGCCGCCCACGTTCCTGCTCCAGAACGAGGACGATCATGTGGACGGCGTAAACCAATCGCTGGTTTATTACATGGCGCTGAAGAACGCTGGCGTTCCTGTCGAGATGCATCTGTACGCGCAGGGCGGCCACGCATTCGGCCTGCGGCGCACAAAGTTTCCGGCAACAGCATGGCCTCAATTGGTCGAGACGTGGCTCGAAACCATCGGCATGATTTCAGAATCGTCGCCCGCCGCCGCGCGTTCTAACTAACTCCGCTAGCTCCGCTAACTCCGCCAACTCCGCTGCCCTAAGCGTGCGTCAGATACCCCATCCCATCCAGCACGCCGCGCATGAACGCGAAGCTCTCGATCACGCCGGGCATCGGATCGTCGGGATGGATCTCGTATTCGAGATCGATGAATCCCTGGTATTCGATCTTGATCAGCGCTTCGAACATCTCGCGGAACGGCAGGATGCCCTCGCCCACGGGAACCTGGCTCTCCTTGCTCGCGAAGCTCGTCAGATCCTTCACGTGCATGTTGTAGAGGCGCGGTCCCGCGGCGTGAATCGCGTCAACCAGATTCGCTCCCGCGCGCGCGGCGTGGCCCACGTCGATGCAACAGCCCATGCGCGGGTCCATCTCCCTGACCGCCTTCAGCACATCGAAGGGTGAAGGGTAGAGCTTGTCCTCGGGCCCGTGGTTGTGGATGGCGATGCGAATGTCGTACTCGCGAACGAATTTCTCGATCCGCGGCAGAGTCGCCGGCGCGGGATCGCCCGCCACAATCACGCGAATGCCCGCGCGCTTCGCGTACTCGAACTTCGCGCGAATGTCGTCCTCATCGTCCGTGGGAAATGCGATGGTTCCGGCAGCGTGAAGCTTGATGCCCGCGGCGGCGTAATCGGCGAGAGCCTGCGCCTCGAGCGCGGGGTCCATCGGCAGATGGTCCTTCACGTCTTTGGCGTTCAGGGCAGTCATGTTCAACTGCTTCATGAAGCTGATCAGTTCGGCGCGCGTGAAGTTGCGAAACGTGTAGCTCGCCAGGCCGAGGCTGAGTGGCGAAAACTTGCCCGAGGCTGGAATCGCCTCCGCGCTTGCCTGCGCAACGCCCGTCAGCGCGGGAACGACCCCAGTCGCGACAAAGCCAGCCGCAGCCGCACCCGACTGCACAAATTCACGACGGGAAAAGCTGCTCTTCATTGCCTTAACGCTTTCTGCTTGTCGCGCCGTTGCCACGCGCGCCACGACTCACGATCCACGACTCACGATCCACGCGATTCCTAGTCCCTGGTCCCTAGTCCCTGCTTCTCTTACTGCTTTCCCCACCGGTACACCAGTCCGCCAGTGAACCCGCGGCTTGCCTGAACCGTCGATCCAAAGCCGGTAAAGAAATACTCAGGAGCGAGTTTGAGCGCGAGATTCGGAGCCACGTTCAGCTCGCCGATCACGCTCACGCTGGCGGCAAAGGTGTTTGCGTCGGGATACAAGCCGAGAAGCGTGGGCGGAATGCCGTTCGTGTCGCCTGAGAAATTTCCGTGCGCCCAGCCGCCCATCGCGCGACCGGAGATAGAGTACTTCGGCTGCAGGTAAAAGCGATACACCGGACCGCCGATCACGTCGTATTGGCTGATGGCCGGCCGCGTGAAGCGGCCTTGGCTATACGGATTCACGCCCACGTAGGCCGTTCCAAAGTAGCCGCGGCCGTCGAGCGTAAAGCCCAGCCGCTCGTTGGAAAATCGCGTCAGGCCCGTCTCCCACGCATAGTAGGTCAGCCGCTGCAATGATGGCCCCGGCGTGAAGCGCAGGTAGCCCATGTCCATGTACGACTCCCATTTGTGGTCGTACGCGTCGTGGATGGCTGTGGAACGGCGCTGCGCGCGCCGCTGGCGAATGCGCTCCTGCACGCTGATCTGGCCTTGGGTTTCGGCCGACGACTGCTGAGCATCGCCGGAAGGCTGATTCTGCGCCAGGGTTTGGTTCTGGTCCGGTGTCGCGCTGGATGGCGTTGGATTCGATGAGGAGCTGCTCGAGCTTTGTGCCTGAACGGCGGGCATCGCCGGCAAACTGAGCGCCAGCAAAATTGCAAGACGGCGGAATGAGACCATCGGGTTCGGATTTCCTCCAAGGGAGTGCGAAAGCTCGCGCGCTGACCTGCCCAAATCTGGATTTGGAGCGTCCGCCGCGGCGGATTCGCTCCCCATGTTTCGTGCCCTGACTCGTGTTTTGTTTCGTGCTTTCCGGGCGGTCTCGATGCGGTGCTTCCCCCATCTGGTATTAAATCACCTCGGGGGTGAACCCAGCCCCCCAACTCGCCCCGAATCTTGTGAGCTGACGCGCAGTTTAGACGCATGCCAGTGCCAAGCGGCACTGCCGAAAAGCAGTCGCTTTCAGCATTACAGCATTTTCGGAATTGCTGTAGACCGAAAGCACACACTCAAGTGGTCTTTTCCTCAAGAAAAAGCCACCTTTCAATGCGCTCAAGAAGTCTACGTGTATTCTGAAAATGCTCTAGCGGGAGTGTTGTCTGCGATGATAGCCATGGGAGGCGCAAAGAGAGATGGGGCGTATCGTATTCGGATTCATCTTGTGTTTGGTCCTGGTGCCGCTTGCGGTGCTGGCGTGGTTTCGTTTTGGGCACCCGCCAGTGGCCGTGGCTGACACGCCGTTTCCAATGGAGCGCCAGATCGTGCAGATTCCGCTCAACGCGCGCATCGACCGCGAGATGCCCGGCAACCCGCCCATCCAGGCCGACGAGAACAATCTTGTTGCCGGCGCCGGAATCTACCACGACCGGTGCGCTGCCTGCCACGGCTTTTACGGCAAGCCCTCGAGCTTTGCCGCGCACATGTATCCGGGCCCGCCTCAGCTTTGGCAGCAGCACAAAGGCAGCAACGTGGTGGGCGTCAGCGACGACCCTCCGGGCGAGACCTACTGGAAGGTGTCCAACGGCATTCGCCTCACCGGCATGCCGTCCTTCAAGGACACGCTCTCTGACACGCAAATTTGGCAGGTGACCCTGCTCCTCGCCAATGCCGATAAGCCGCTGCCTCCCGCTGCGGTTTCCATCGTGCATGGCGAGCAACTGTCGCCGCCGGATACAACGCAGAACGTAACTGCGCCAGCGCCAAAGTAAGCGCTGTTTGGGCGCCGCGCGAACGGGAAGGAAAGGGAAGCGTTCATGATTCTCTTTGATTGGTTGCGCAAGGGATTTGGCTATGTGCTCCTGAGCATGGGCGCGTCGCGGCCCGCGCCCAAACCCAGGCCTGCATCAAAACCCGAGTCCAAACCCGACAGCGGCAGCAAGAGCAACTGACTCACTTCGCAGCACCCCGCCGCCGCGCCGCTCCTCGCTCCCACGCGGCACGAGTCCCCGTACAATAAAGAAGGAAGCATGCACCACCCAGCCGATGGCGGATAAAGAAGACAATCAAACCGAACAGAACGGATCCCAGAACGGGCCCCAAAATGGACCCGAGAACGGATCTGTCCAGCCGAAGCGCAAGACTGACGACGAAGTCGTCGGCAAAGTTTACGACGCGCAGTTGATGCGCCGCCTTGGCCACTTCGTACGTCCCTACTGGCTGCAGGCCGGCATCGCCTCGCTCGCCGTCTCCCTCAAGTCGCTCTGCGACGTTGCCGGGCCCATCCTCGTGATGGTGGCCGTCGATCGCTACCTCGCTCCGGAAGCCAGCGATCTAGATCCCTCCAACGCCGTCGCTCACTGGGTTTCCAGCAAGAGCCCTCTTGCGCACGTTCTTCCTCAGGGCGCCGTGCAGGGCGTCACCCGGCTCGCCGCCATCTATCTCGCCATGCTGGTCTCGGCGTACATCCTCCAGTTCATCCAGGTTTACCTGATGCAGTGGATCGGGCAGAAAATCATGTTCGATCTGCGCCGCGACATCTTCCGCCACATGCAGCGCATGGACGTCGGATTCTTCGATGTTCACCCGGTCGGCCGCCTCGTCACGCGCCTCACCTCCGACGTGGACGCCGTCAATGACATGTTCACTGAAGGCGTGCTGGCCATCGTCAATGACGCTTTCATGCTCGCCATCATGGCTGTCGTCATGCTCGCCATCAGTTGGTGGCTGGCGCTGCTCGCCTTCGCCGTTTTGCCGCTCATTCTCATCGTCACGCGCATCTTCCGCGACCACGTGCGCGAAAGCTATCGCCGCGTCCGCACCGCCATTGCGCGCATCAACAGCTTCACGCAGGAGCACATCTCCGGCATGGCCGTGGTGCAGCTCTTCAACCGCGAGGACCGTGCCTACAAGGACTTTGAAGACGTCAACCGCCAGCACATGATCGCCTTCAAGGACACCATCCTCGCCTACGCGCTCTATTATCCCGCGGTCGACTTTCTCTCGTCGGTGGCCATCGCGCTCGTCGTCTGGCGCGGCGGTTTCGGAGTCCTTCATCTTCCGCCCACGGTCACCATCGGCGTGCTCATCATGTTCACGCAGTTTTCGCTGCGTTTCTGGCGTCCCATTCAGGATTTGAGCGACAAATACAACATCCTTCAGGCGGCGATGGCGGCCTGCGAGCGCATCTTCAAGCTCATGGACTCGGCGCCGGAAATCGTGAGCCCCGCGCATCCGATTCCCGGCGATGCATCCAACCGCATCGAGTTCGAGCACGTCTGGTTCACCTACCAGAAACTGACCGACGAGCAAAAGGCCGCAGTGGCCGCCGCTTCCCAGGAATCCAATCCAAAACACAAAACAGCGGAGCTGCTGGCCGCCCTCGACGGCATCGAGTGGATTTTGAAAGACGTCTCCTTCACTATCGAGCCGGGACAGACGGTCGCCATTGTCGGCCACACCGGCGCAGGCAAAACCACGCTCACCAGCCTGATGATGCGCTTCTACGAGGTCACCGCCGGCCGCATTTTATTGGACGGAGTTGACCTGCACGAGCACGATCTGACCGAGCTGCGCCGCCACTTCGCCGTCGTCCTGCAGGATCCTTTTCTCTTCTCAGGCACCATCGGCGAAAACATTCGCCTCGGCAACGAGCAGATCACCAGCGAAACAATGCGCCGCGCCGCGCGCGACGTCAACGTCCTGGATTTTGTCGACAGCCTGCCGCACGGCTTCGACGAGCCCGTCCGCGAGCGCGGCAACTCGCTCTCAACCGGCCAAAAGCAGCTCATCAACTTCGCCCGCGCGCTGGCCTACAACCCTCACATCCTCATCCTCGACGAAGCCACTTCCAGCGTCGACACTGACACTGAGCTGCGCATTCGCGGCGCGCTGGAGCGCTTGGTCGAGGGCCGCACCAGCGTGCTCATCGCGCACCGGCTCTCCACGGTTCAGCGCGCCGAAACCATTCTCGTCATGCATAAGGGTCAGTTGCGCGAGATGGGCTCGCACCAGGAGCTGCTCGCGCATCGCGGCCTCTACTGGAAGCTCTACCAGTTGCAATACAAGGATCAGGAGAACGGCTTCCTCGCGCCGCCCTCGCCCGAGCCATCTCCTGCGCAGGCGGTGTGAGCGGGGCAGGGAATTGGCGCTCCCCTCCCTATTGCTTTCCCTCGTGTTGTTTCCTATGCTCAATGCATGGAACTATTCACCCATGACGAGCTTGTGCGTCTCACCCCGTCAGAGCGCCTCGCATTAATCTCGCAGCTTTGGGACAGTTTGGAGGACGACCACCTTCCCCTGACAGCGGCGCAGCAGGCGGAGCTTGACAGCCGCCTCGCTACACTCGATCAGGACAGACGCGAGGGCATCACTTGGGCCGCTTTGAAGACCGAGCTTGAGCAGCGTTGCCCGTAGCGCTTCCTGTAATTTTCACCCCACGCGCCCGCGCCGAGTTAATCGACGCGCAGGACTGGTACGAGAACGAGGCTCCTGGCCTGGGCCGGCGTTTCCGCGCGGCGGTTGAAGCCGTGATCGATCTCATGAGCGCCAATCCCCGCCAATTCCCCGTGATCCACAAGAACGTGCGCCGCGCCCTGCTTCGCCGCTTTCCCTATGCTCTGATGTTCGTCATCGAAGCCGACGAAACGCTGACTGTCATCGCCTGCTTCCACGGCAGCCGCGATCCGGCACACTGGCAAAAGCGGGCGTGAACCACCCGCTTCCTCGTGCCGCCTTCGCCCAAATCGTCCGCCGCCTCATCGACCATCCAGCAAGATATGATGAATCATGAGACTCCCTCCCGCACATCTGCTGGATTTTGTGCGGGATTCGCGGACCTTGCAGGATCCAATGAAAGAAAACGAAACCCCAAAAGTCGAGCTCTTCGACACCAGCCTGCGCGACGGCCTGCAGCAGCCGGATCTCGAGATATCCGTGCCCAACGCCGTTCTGCTCTTGCAGCGGATGGTCGCCTTCGGGGTGCGCTACGCTGAGATCGGATTTGCCGGCGCCAACCAATTTGTTTCCGATCTCACCGCCGCTCTCGACCCCGTCGACACCGGCTCCATGCGGCTGGCGCTTTTCGGACGTTCGCGCGGCCGCGGCTCCAAAGTCGACGATTGGCCCGATGTAAAGTTCATTCTCCGCCACAAGCACCGCATTCCCGCCGCCGTGGTTGTCGTCAAATCGCGCCTGCTTGACGTGGAACGCTCGCTCGAAACAACGCCCGAAGAAAATCTGCTCATGACGCGCGAGACCATCGACTGCCTGCAGCAGCACGGTCTCGAAGTTCTCGTCGATTTCGAGCACGCCATGGACGCCAGTTGCGGCCGGCGCGAAAACGGCAACCCCACGGATGCGGAATTCACGAAACGCAGCCTCGACTACTTCCGCCAGTTGACCGAGCAATGCGTGCAGCAGAAGGTCAGCCGCATCGTGGTTTGCGACACCAACGGCGGCTCAAGCCCCGAGGAAGTCTCGGCCGTCATCGCCGGGCTTATCCGCGATTTTCCCGGCGCGCAATTCGGATTTCACGGCCACACCGATCGCGGCCTCGGCATCGCCAACACGCGCGCCGCGATTCTGGCCGGCGCTCGTCATGTGCAGGGCACGCTCATCGGAACCGGCGAGCGTTGCGGCAACGTGAACCTGACCACCGTCATCGGCGCCATGCAGCTTCGCGGCGAGGCGGAGTTCGTTCCGCCCGCGGCTCTGCCCGGCCTTACCAGCCTCGCGCATTCGGCCTACTCGGCCTTTGGGCTCGAGCCGCCGCACGGCGCGCCCATCGTCGGCCCCGGCGCATTCGGCACATGGGCCGGCATGCACGGTTCGAGCGAGCGCAAGAATCCCGGCGCATATCTCTGGACCGATCCTGCGCTGGTCGGCGCCAGTCCCACCATCGGCGTCAACGCGCAGTCGGGCAAGGCCAACATCATGCTGCTCTCGGAGTCGCTCGGCGTGCCGCTCAACTTCGCGCAGGCGCAGGCCCTGATGGATGCGAACCCGGCCATGATCGAAGGCGGCGGCTTCACGGCCAGCGAAGTCTCCTTCCGCCTGGCTTGCATGCGCACGCTGGGAACTCTGCCCGATTGGTTCACCGTCAAGAGCTGGCGCGTCTTCGACGAGTGCGACGAAGTTGGCGACCACTTCGCCATCGCCTTCATGACGCTCCTGCTCGGCAACTCGAAAGTTGCCACAACCCGCGCTGAGGGTGCCGGCCCTGTCGACTCTCTCACCAAAGCTCTCCGCCGCGAACTCGATTCTTTGTACCCGGCGCTGGCCCAGATGCGCCTCGGCACATTCACTGTTGCCGCGCTTGACGTCAGGGCGCACGATTCCGCCGCGCACGTTCGCGTCACTGTCAGCTTCATCGCCGACAGCCGCGAGCCCTGGGTCACCGCAGGCGTTAGCAGCGACCTGAACCAGGCCGCGCTGATGGCCATTGTGGACGGCTTCCACTACTGGCTGCTCGTCACGGGCGGATCGGCAAGCTCGAAACCAGGTGAGCCCACGCGCGAATCTGCGACACAGCCGATCAGCGGTCTCTCTCGCTAATTCCAGTTTGCAGAATGATTTACTAGCCCGGCAGCCCGCAGGGCAACCCTCTTTCCCATATGCGGCCGGATTCCCAATCGCGAACTGAGCGGTGCTGATTCTGTTCAGCCTGCCATCATGAGTGACTTTGCGCACAGCGCGTCCCAGCACACCCCTCCAAACTAGGAGCCAATCCAGCCGAAGAGCTGGTGTGATCCGGCAAAGAACCGGAGTTCGTGATGTCTGTTAGTTTCCTTCCGATCTGTTGTGATCGACCCCGTGGGAAATCCCCGGAGGGAGGACTGCAGTGTCCACACAACTTCTTCATGCACCGCTTGACTTAGCCACCATCGGCCCCGCGTCGCGGTACATCCGCGAGACGCGCGACGAGCTCCTCACCTATGAGACCGAAGAGCTGGCCGCGGTGCGCTTCTCCATCATTCTTACCGCTCGATGGGCCGACTCGGACGATGAAACGCCCGAGCGTCGCGCCGAACTGCGCGGCGAGCTTGAGTTGCTTCGCAAGCACTATGGCGACAAGATCGACGAGATTGCCATGACCTTTGGCGTTCTGCAGGCTATGCAGACAAGGGACGAAGTGGAGCGCAGAGTCGTCGTGCCCATCGAAGTGAAGCCGATCGCTAACCCCAAACGCAGCGCCAAACACAGAGAGTATACCGAGGAAGACTTGGGTCTTTGACGCCGGGCAGAATCGCCAAGCCCGGGCCCGCTGAAAACAGCTCACACAAAAATGCGCCACCCCCAATTGCGGAAGTGGCACATTCGCCTTGCGCTCTATATTTAACGAGTCAGGCTACTTGGCCGCCAGCGAAGGCCGCGTGTCGAGCGAGCCGTTGGCGTAGCCCTTCGCCATCTCGGTAATCGGAATCGGCGCGTAGTCGCCTGCGTGGCCGGCTTGCCCGAACTGCGTCATGCGCTGCGTCACCACGTTCGCCATCGCCTCGCGGGCCGGCTTCATGTAGTCACGCGGATCGAACTTCTCCGGCTGCGTCCACAGAACCTTGCGGATGGCGCCGGTCATGGCCAGCCGATTGTCGGTATCCACGTTGACCTTACGCACGCCGTTGCGGATGCCGAGCTGAATCTCTTCGACCGGCACGCCCCACGTCGGTTTCAGCTTGCCGCCGTATTCATTGATGATGTCCTGCAAGTCCTTGGGCACCGACGAGCTGCCGTGCATCACCAGGTGCGTATGCGGCAGGCGTCCGTGAATCTTGATGAGAAGGTCCATCTTCAGCACCGAGCCGTCTGGCTTTTTGCTGAACTTGTAGGCGCCGTGGCTGGTGCCGATGGCGATGGCGAGCGCGTCCACGCCGGTGCGCTCCGCGAACTCGACCGCCTGATCTGGATCAGTCACATGCTCCAGGCCCGTGCCGCCCGCGCCGTGTCCGTCCTCAATGCCGCCCAGCACGCCGATCTCGCCCTCGACCGTCACGCCGCGCTCGTGCGCATAGTCCACCACGCGCCGTGTCACGTCCACATTCTGCTCAAAAGTCGACGGCGTCTTGCCATCCTCCAGCAGCGACCCGTCCATCATCACGCTCGTGTAGCCCAGCGCGATGGCGCTCTTGCAGGTCTCAAAGCTGTTGCCGTGATCCTGGTGCATGGCGATGGGAATATCGGGGTTCAGCTCGGCCGCCGCCTGAATCAGCTTGAACAAATACAAATCCTCCGCAAACGCCCTCGCGCCGCGGCTCGCCTGCACGATCACCGGCGACTTCGTCTGCTTGGCCGCCATCATGATGGCCTGAATCTGTTCCATGTCGTTGACGTTGAACGCGCCGACGCCGTATCCGCCCTTCGCAGCTTCATCGAGGAGCTGCCGCATTGAAACAAGAGGCATATAAATTCTCCTTTGGTTTGGCTTCGGCCGCTTGGGCGCTCACGCAAATCGGTTCTTCGCGCTCACCCTTTTCAGTCCGGCCGCGTGGACTGCAGTCAGGTCTATGGTAGCAGAGGTGTGAGTGGAAAAATCCGGAGCGCGCCCAAACCCCGCATCGCCGCAGTGCCGAATCAGTCCGGCGCCAGCTCCGCCGTTTCCAAAAAGGTATAACTGCCCGACGGCGAAGGAGTGACGTTGGTCAGCCGCCGGTTATGCACCACCAGCGTGTCCAGATACCAGAGATTGATCGCTGGAAGATCGCGCGCCAGAATCTGCTGCGCCTCCAGGTAATCGGCGCGGCGCCGGGCCATATCCTGGCTCTGGTTCGCGTCGTCGAGCAGCGCATCCAGCTGCGGATTCGCGTACCGCCCACGATTGGCGCCGTTGGGAGGGAAACGTGCCGACGAAAACACCAAACTGAAAATGTCCGGCTGCTCGTTGCCGCCAATCCAATAAAGCGAATACATCTGAAAGGCGCCGCGCACCGCATCCGCATAAAAAGTCGCAAATTCATTGCTCCGGATGTCGAGCGCAATCCCCACCCGAGCCATCTGCTGCTGCAAGACCGCAGCCAGCAATCGCGCGCGCTCATCCGTGCTCGATTTGATCGCCAGGTGCAACCTCACGCCATTTGCGCCGCGGGGGTAGCCAGCCTCGTCGAGCAATCGCTCCGCCCGCGTTGGATCGAAATCGTACCGCGGGACGTCTCCGGTCCACGCCCAATGATTGCTGGGCAGTAAGCTCAGCGCCGGCCGCGCATGGCCGTGGTACAAGGTGGCGACGATCAGATCGCGGTTGATGGCGCAGGCAATCGCCTGGCGCACGCGCGCGTCCTTCAGAATCGCGTCGCGCGTGTTGAACGCCAGGTACTGCACTTCCGTCCCCGGCTCATCGTCCACCTGTAGGTTCGCCCGGCTGGCCAGAACCGGGATCGAATCCATGGGCAGTGAGTTGATTTCGACGTCAGCCGACCCCTTCTCGAGCTCGAGCGACTACGTGATCGCGTCCGGCACCACAACAAAGCGCACGCGTGCGATCTTGGGCTCGCTCGCCCAGCTCAGCGGGTTGCGCTCGATCACCACGTCCTGGTCGATCCTCTGGCTCACGAACCGGAACGGCCCCGACCCCACCGGATTCCGCCAGAAATCGCGCCCGCTGCCCTCCGGCACAATGCCGATCGCGTCCGCAGCGAGATTGGAGAGCAGAAAATTGTCGGCGTGCTTTAGATGAAAAACCGCCGTTTGCGGGTCACGCGCTTCAACCCAGTCGATGGATGCATAACTCGCGGCCTTCGGCGAGATCACCGCGCCCTCTCTCATAGAATCAATCGTCCACTTCACGTCCCTCGACGTCAGCGGCCGCCCATCGCTGAAGTGCACGCCGCCTCGCAGATGAAAGATGACGGTGCGCGGGTCCGGCTGCTCCCACGATTGTGCGAGCGCTGGAGCGAAATGAAACTGCGCATCCTTGTGGACCAGCCCGTCGAACAGCAATTCGTCGATGTGCTCCGAGGGTTCATCGGTTCCCACGCGCGGATCGAGGCTCGCCGGTGAGCTTTGAATGAGAAACACCACGGTTCCCGGATCGCGTCGCGGGGCGCCGCACCCCGCCAGCAACAGCAGCGCCGCCAGCGCCGGCATGCATGCAGGATGGAACCTGGGGGCCCTTTTCAAATTACGCGCTATCATCCTGAGCGAAGGTCGCCACAGCGACCGAGTCGAAGGACCTGCGGTTGCATTTTGGACGTCGGTCGGGTGGGGGGCAAAAGCCCGGGCCGTTCGCCAAGGCCGCTCCTACGCATAGGTCACCTGCCCCAGCACCACCGCCCGCTTCGCCCCGGTCGCCGCGGGCACATTCCCCGGCAGCCGGTGCCACGTGTGCCACGCGAGCAGCGCAAACGCCGCGGCCTCCTTGGCCTCGGCCGGCATTCCAAACTTTTCGCTTGTCGTCACAACGCATCCCATCGGCTCCAGCCACCAGCGCAACATCTTCATAATCGCTTGGTTTCGCGACCCGCCTCCCGAGACGATGAAATCCACACCGCGCGTTTTCATCCGCGGATGCACAAACCGCTCATAGCTCCGCGCGATCGTCACCGCCGTGAGCGCCGTCGCCGTTGCCAGCGCGTCTTCCGGATTCTTGCTGTATCGCCTGCACGCAGCCAAAAAATCCGCCGCGTAAGCCCGCCCGAATTGCTCGCGTCCCGCCGTTCGTGGCGGTTTCAGCAGGAAATACGGATGAAGCAACGCTGCTGACAAAACTGGCGCGAGCACTGATCCCTTCGCCGCCAGCGCCCCATTGCGATCGAAAGCCTTGCCGGACAGCTTCTGCGCCAGCCAGTCAATCACCATGTTCCCCGGCCCCGTATCAAAGGCAATGATCTGCTCAGGGCCGCCGCCCGCTGGAATCGCCGTTAGATTTGCGATTCCCCCGATGTTCTGCAACACGTGGCCGCGCTTCGCGTCCGAGAAGAGCACATAGTCGAGTAGCGGAACCAGCGGCGCTCCCTGCCCGCCGGCCAGCATATCCATCGGCCGGAAATTCGAAACCACGGGAACTTGAAGCGCTGCAGCAATCGCCTGCGCCTCGCCCGCCTGCCACGTGCAGGCAAATTGCCGTCCCGCGTAAGCCTCTGCGCGCGCTTGATGGTAGAGCGTCTGCCCATGGCACCCAACTAGGTCAAGCTTCGCTTCGTGTCTGCGTGCAGTCTCCTTCACCGCCTCCGCATAAGCCAGCCCGAGCCGCCAGTTCAGCCGCGCCAGCTCCGCCGTCGAAGTCGACTTCGCATCCATCGCCGCCAGCACCGCTTTCCGCAGCGCAGCAGGGAAGGGAAACGCCTCATGCGCCAGCAGCGTGAGCTTCGGCCGTAATTGATGCGCGGTTGCCCCACTCTTAGCCGTTCGCCGTGGCGGACGGCTAGGGTGGGATTCCGCAATGCGCACAATCGCCACATCGATCCCATCGGCCGATGTCCCGCTCATCACTCCCGCCACAGTCATTACATGGGTGCTCATGGCGCGGCCGACTCCTGTTTCAGTCCAGCTTGCGCCACGGTTTCGCCGAAGCGCAGAATCCTCGCGCGCAGCGCCTCAAACTGCCGCTTGCTCAGCGCCGCCGGCATCCCCACGCGAAAAGTCTTGGCCCGCTTCCGCTCCGATTCACGCGCCCGCGCCTGCAGCAGCCTGCCAAAAACCGCCGATCGCTCACCCTCAGCGATGAGCGCCTCATACACGCTCAAAATCGGTTCCGGATGGTGGCAGATCAGCAGAAGATCCGAGCCCACGCGCACGGCTTCGACCGCTGCGTCTCCCATCGTCATAACGTTGGCCACGCCACCCATCTCCAGATCGTCCGAGAGAACGATGCCGCGATAGCCAATCCGTCTCCTCAGCACGTCGCTGACCCAGAAGCTCGACACGCTGGCCGGCCGCTTCTTGTCTTTCGTCAGCGGATACGCCGCATGGCTCACCATTATCATCGGCAGCTCGTCGCGCAGCGCGCGGTAGGGCTCCAGATCCTCCTGCCACAACTGCTGCCACGTGCGGCGAATCTTCGGCGTCTCCATATGCGAGTCGAGCGTCCCGCCGCCCAGCCCGGGAAAATGCTTCCCGCATCCCGCCACGCCCTGCGCCGCAATTCCGGCCAGAAACTCGCGGGCGTACGTCACGACTTCCGCCGCTGTTGCACCGGCGCAGCGTGTTGCCAATACTTTTTGCGACTCGGGCAGCCCGAGGTCGAGCACCGGCGCCAGCGGCGAGGTGAACCTAAACGCCTTCACTGCCCGCGCAATCAGCTCTCCGTGCTCGCGAGCCAAGGACGCCCGCCCCGTAATTCGTGCGGCCTCCGCCACGGCCTCCACCGGTGCGATCGGCGCTAGCGCATCGCGCAGCCGGTCGACCGTTCCGCCTTCCACATCGACAAATCGCGCGCAGTGCGGCGCGCAGAATTGCGTCGACTCCGCGAGCAGCGCCCGCGTCTGCTTCACGTCCTCAATATTCCGCCTAAAGAGAATGATCCCTGACGGCCGCAACAGCTTGAGCCACGCGCGCTCCATCGCGGTAAGCTCCGATCCTTCTAGCCCGACCACGAGCAAACTTCCCGCCGCATTCCGCAAGCTTTGCGTCATCTTTTCCGCATCCTCGGTTCCTATTCTTTCTTTTCCTTCAACTCTTGTTGCAGCTCTTCCAACAGATTTAGCGCCTGCAGCGGTGTCAGTGAGTTCACGTCCGTCGACTCAATTAGGTCCACAATCTTTTGCGAGAGCGGCGTAAAGATGGTCAACTGCATCGGATCGGCTTCCGTCTCCACCTCCACGCTCTGGCGCTCCTGCTTCTCGTGTTGGCGCAGCACGTGCTTGGCTCGTTCGATCACCGCAGCGGGCAACCCCGCCAGCCGCGCCACTTCAATTCCGTAGCTCTTGCTCGCCGCGCCCGGCTCAATGTTGTGCAGAAACACAATTCCACTCGCCGTCTCTTTCACGCCCACGCGAAGATTGCGCACGCGCGGCAGTTTCTCGGCCAGCATTGTCAACTCGTGGTAATGCGTCGCAAACAATGTTCGCGCGCCCACCTCGGCGTGCAGGTACTCCACCGTCGCCCACGCCAGCGAGAGTCCGTCGAACGTCGCCGTCCCGCGCCCCATCTCGTCGAGCAAAATCAATGACCTCTTCGTCGCCGTGTTCAGAATTGTCGCCGTCTCCGTCATCTCTACCATGAAGGTCGACCGCCCGCGCGCCACATTGTCACTGGCCCCGATTCGCGTGTAAATCCGATCTACCAGTCCCAGCCGCAAGCTCTCCGCCGGAACAAAACTCCCCATCTGCGCCATCAGCACAAGCATTGCCGCCTGCCGCAGGTACGTGCTCTTGCCGCCCATATTCGGGCCGGTCACAAGTAACAGGCTTGGCCCGGCAGAACTCGAGTCTTCGCGGCCCGCATTCAAATACAGATCATTGGCGATGAATCGCCCCTCGCGCGTCTCTTCCAACCACTGCTCGATGACCGGATGCCGGCCGGCAACGGCTTCGAGCACGGGCTCGTCCGCGAGTTTTGGCCGCACATAGCGCCGCGCCGCCGCCAGATGCGCAAAACACGCCAGCAGATCCGCCTCGGCCACTGCCGCGGAACTGCGCCGAATCCGCCCCGCGCTCTCAAGCACGAATTTCCTCAGTTCGGCAAAAATCCGCTTCTCGATCTCGATGCACCGGTCGTGCGCGGAGAGAATCTTCCGCTCATACTCCTTCAACTCCGGCGTCGTAAACCGCTCGGCGTTCACGAGCGTCTGTTTGCGCTCGTAGTCGGCCGGCGCCAGCGCCATGTTCGCCTTCGTAATCTCGATGTAGTAGCCGAAGACCGAGTTGTAGCGCACCTTCAGTGAGCCGATTCCGGTTCGCTGCCGCTCGCGATCCTCGATAGCCGCGATCGCCTGCCGCCCTGACGACGAAATCGATCGCAATTCGTCCAGCTCCGCGTCCACGCTCGCCGCGATTGCGCCGCCATCGACCAGCGTCAGTGGCGGCTCGGCCACGAGCGTCTTCACAATGCGCGCAGTCACGTCGTCGAGCGTATCGAGTTGCGCAGCAACCGCACGCCACCGCCGCGCAGCCATCGCATCGAGCGCCGTCTTCAGTCCCGGCAGCCGCGCCAAACTTGCCGCCAGCGCACGCACATCCCGCGGCCCGGCAGAATCGAGCGAAATTCGCGCCAGCAGCCGCTCCAAATCGAGAATTCCGCTGAACGTTCGTCGAATCTCCTCGCGCGTCAGCAGATCGCCGAGTGCCTCGGCCACAGCTTCGTACCGCGCTTCAATCTCCCCCGCGTTGTTCAGCGGCCGCAGAATCGTTGCTCGCAGCAGCCGCTTGCCCATCGGCGTCAGGCACGCATCGAGTGTGCGAAAGAGTGTCGCGCGATCGTCTTGTCCTGAAAAAAGAGGTTCAACCAGCTCCAGATTCCGCACCGTCACCTGGTCCAGTTCCAACGCCGTCGAGTGCTCTTCGAATTTCAAGCTGTCAATGTGCAGAGCATCGTTCTTCTGTGTCGAGCGCACGTAGTGCAGCACCGCACCCGCCGCGATTGCCGCTGGCTCGTGTCCATCCAAGCCAAATCCCTCGAGCGAGCGCACATTCAACTGCCGCTCCACCAGCGGCACGGCGTACTCCCGGGTCCAAACCCAGTCCTCAACCCGCGTGCGCGCCGGAATCTTCTCCAGTTGCGCCGGCGCCTCCGCACTGGCCGCCAGCAGCACCTCGCTCGGCGCAGCCAGCAGAAGCGCATCAATCGCCAGCGTCCGCGCATGCTCGCCCCGAAACTCCATCGTGCGAAACTCGCCGGTTGAAACGTCGAGCAGCGCCAGCGCGCAAACTCTGTCGGGCTGCCTCACCCTCGCGGCGTTCTTGCCCTCGCCGCCAGCGTGGGAGTCCGCCTCATACAGCGCCGCCAGAAAATTGTTCTGCTCCTGTCCCAGCCCCGCATCGAGCGCCGTCCCAGGCGTCAGCACTCGCGTCACCTCGCGCTTCACCAGCTTCTTGGTGAGCTTCGGGTTCTCCATCTGGTCGCAAAGAGCAATGCGATAGCCCTTGCGCAGTAGCCGCGTGATGTACTGCTCCACCGCGTGATATGGAACGCCACACATCGGAATGTTGCGTTCCTTGTCCCGTGCCGTCAGCGTCAGTTGCAGCTCCCGGCTGGCCACGGCCGCGTCGTCATAGAAGAGTTCGTAAAAGTCGCCCATCCTGAAGAACACGAGAGCATCGGGATTCTGGTGCTTAGCCGCGGCCCACTGGCGCATGAACGGAGTCAGATCGGCAGAATTTTCTTCTGCTGGGACCTTTGCCGTAGGCAGTGAAGTCAGCGCGAACTCCGGTTCGGCCTCGGTGGAGGACGTTGCGGCCCCGTCCAGGACGGATGCCGGTGGCGCCGCCGCCAAGACTGGGTCCTCCTCCAAAAGAGGAGAGCGCGGAGCGCCGGGTTGGGAGTCTTCCCTGGTCACGCTGCCTTCAAGAGTATCGCGGCGGGACAGCTCAAGGGCAAGCGGTTGTCACACCATCAGCGCCGGAGCGTTGCGCAGGTTCCCGTCTCACGCAATGAGCCTTTCTGGTCAGAATTGCGCTCGGCGATAAGCGAGCATCGGTATATCGCAAGGGAAGCAGCTCGCCGCGACCGGAATCCGTGCGCAACTTGAGGTTCACATTCCGGAGGGTCAAAAGGAGAATCGAATGAAATCCAGGAAACTATGCGCTGTTGTCGTCGGATCATTGGTTGTATTTGCAATGTCGATGCCGGTCGCGGCACAGGACTCCACGCAATCCACCACCACCACCACCACGCGGACTCCGGATCAGCCAACCACCAAAACCTCCCAGTCCGACAAAACCAAGACGAAGTACAACCGCCACCATCAAGTGAAGGAATCGAAGGAAACACAAAAGGCGAAGACCAAAACGTCCCCCGGCGCGGAACAGCATACGAAAACGACGACTACAACCACCGTTCCGCGGCAGTAATTCCGCGAAGATGTGCGGCACCGCGCCGACGCGGTAGCGGTGCCGCGCCCCCGAATCGCCCCCGCGAAGACTTGATTGGGATAGGGAAGAAGCTCGGCGGATCCGCGATCGGCTCCTATGCCGACAGCGGGCGCATGCGCCCCGAATCGCGCTCCGAACATCGCGCTCGCCCGAGCTGCCTGACGGTGCACGCCCATCCCGGCAAAACAAAACTACTCAGCAGCCGCCGCCGGCATGTAGAATCACTCGGTCACCCGGGCCGAGCCTCTCCCCAGAATTCGGGCCCCCATTCAATTTTCCAATTCAAAATTCCCCAAGGAGGAATTTGCAAATGTCCAGCACCAAGCGGTATGCAGTCTGCGCGCTAATTTCAATGGCCGCCCTGTTCGCGGCCACGGCTTCTCACGCCCAGTCGCCGTTCGACGGTACCTGGAAGACAGATTTGTCGAAGACGAAATTCAGCCCCAAACCACTCACCTTCTATATCAGCGCGGGCTGGTATCACTGCGTCAGTTGCAGCCCCGCCTTTGACGTCCAGGCCGACGGCCAAGATCACCCCGTCGCCGGGCAGTCTTATGACACCACCAGCGTCACCATCGTCGACGCGCACACCATCTCGGACGTCACCAGGAAGGGCGGCGCCGTCGATTTCGAGCAGACCCGCACCGTCTCTGCCGACGGCAAAACGCTCACCGTGAAATCCACCGGCCATCCTCAGAGCGGTGGTCCACCCACAAACTTTGAAACGATTGGCAAGCGTAGCGGCACGCTGCCCTCCGGCGTGCACGCCACTTCGGGCAACTGGGTCATCCAGAAGCAAAGTGGAACCGACAACGCCTTGCTCACCACCTACAAGACTAACGGTGATGAGCTCACCATGACCTCGCCGACCGGTGAGACCTACACCGCGAAGTTCGACGGCTCCGATTACCCGGTGAGGGGCTCGTATGGCTATGACGCCGTTTCGCTCAAGAAGATCAATGCCCATACCTTCGAGGAAACCGACAAGCGCGACGGCACGGTCGTTGACGTATCCACGCTGGCCGTCTCGGCCAACGGCAAGACCATGACCGCGGTTGACACCAGCAAGCTCACCGGCCGCGTAACGACCTACGTTGCAACCAAGCAGTAACGGCAACCGCCGCACCTTCAGCAACTTAGCTGGATCCAGAGCCCGCCGCCGATCACCGCGGCGCGCCTGGTCCCGTCACCTCCCACCGAATTGGCAGATCGAGTGATTGAAATCACATCCAACAGGCGGTCTTCCGGGCAAAGTGGCTTCCTCGATTACAGAACCACGAGGGCCGCGTTTCATGAATAACACCATTCTGCTCCAGAAGCTCATCGCCATTGAAAAGTCCATCGGCGCAGCCGACAACGGCACGCTTCGCCAGCTTGTCTATGAAGCCGAAGATTGCCTGCTTCAACTTCAAAAGGAACGTGCGCAAAGCTTCTTCCTGGACTCCTGGCGCGCCACCATGCCCCGGTTTCACGTGATCAGTGAGGTCTCGCAGAACCAATAAGCCCATTCCGGATACAAATCCCCTCGAAAAATCAGAATGGACGGCCCGCAGCCGACACTTGCCCGAGATTGCCTCGGCGGGTAGCGCAGATTTCTGCTATCGTTCCTTTGCTGACATTTAGAGCGAGGGCAGCAGCCTTTGTCCATGGAGCGAGTCGAAAAAACTGTCTTCATCAGCTATCGGCGCACCAATGTTCCCTGGGCGCTCGCGATCTTCCAGAACCTCACCCAGTCCGGGTTTGACGTCTTCTTCGATTACAGCGGCATAGCTAGCGGCGACTTCGAGAGCGTCATCATCGGCAACATCAAGGCGCGGGCGCATTTCCTCGTCCTTCTCACCCCCTCTGCGCTGGAGCGCTGCGACGAGCCGGGCGATTGGTTGCGCCGCGAAATCGAAACGGCTTTGGGTAGCCGGCGCAACATTGTACCGCTGATGCTGGAGGGGTTCGACTTTGGGACACCAAGAATCGCCAGCCAGCTCAAAGGCAAATTGGCTGCACTCAGGCGCTACAACGGGCTAAGCGTCCCGCCGGACTACTTCTTGGAGGCCATGGGCCGCCTCCGCGACCTGTACCTAGACGTTCCTTTGGCAGCCGTATTGCATCCTGCGTCACAGCCTGCAAAACGAGCCGCTTCGGAACAAAAGGCCGCAGCCGACGCGGCCCCACCGGTCAAGGAAAAGGAATTAACGGCCCAGCAATGGTTTGAACGGGGGTTTGCCGCCACCGAGGCTCATGAAAGGCTACGCTTTTACACCCAGGCAATCCGGCTTAAGCCGGACTATTCCGAAGCCTTCAACAACCGAGGATGCGCACTGCTCGAAAAGAAGGACATCGACGGGGCGCTTAAGGACATTAACGAGGCAGTTCAGCTCAACCCGGAGAACGCACAGGCCCTCTCCAATCGGGGAATCATTCTTCGGATGAGAGGCGATCCTAAAGGCGCGATCAAAGCCCTCAATAAAGCGATCAGGCTCAAACCCGATATGGCGGAGGCCTTCGTTGCCCGTGGCAATGCTCGATACGACAATGGTGACCTACAAGGAGCGCTCGAAGACTACAGCGAAGCAATCCGGCTCAAGCCGGACTACGCTCTGGCCCTATCTAACCGCGGCTTGACACTGCGCGAAGTGGGCGATCTGCAGGGCGCGCATACCGATCTGAAAGAGGCTGCCCGGCTTGGGTACAGGCCCAAACGCAAAAACAAGCCCGCAGTTTCGCATTCCTAGTTGCTCCAAAAGGCGAGCTTTGAATCGGGGGTTCAGACCTAGCAAGTCGGAGACCCCGAGACGCCGACGTCATTCAGACGGCCGGAAGGGCCAAGGCGGGCCTCTAAAGGTGATTTGCATCACAGTATACTGAATGGTTACGCCTTTAACGTAAAAGCTGCCATGTACCTGCTTTGGCTACGAGTTGCGGCCATTCTCTATGCCGGTGGATGTGTCGCCGTCTTCCCGGCGGTGCTCTATAACTCCATCCCCTGGCGAAAGACCTGCGTCCACTTGGGCGGCCTGGCCTTCTTCTTTCATTTCGTCTCCGTCGTCGAGATGCTCGTCCTCGCTCACCGCTGGATGCCCGTCGGCGTCCGCGAAATCGAGTCCCTGCTCGGATTTCTCGTAGCCGGCCTCTTCTTCCTCGTTTGGTGGCTCTACGACGCCATCTCGCTCGGCATCTTAGCCCTCCCCGCCACATTCTTCCTCGTCTTTATCCCCGCGCTCGGGCCCGGCACCTACCGGTTTCCGTCGCAGCGAGTGTGGATGAGCTGGCTGGTGGCCCACATCATCGCATTGCTGCTGGCTTACGCGGCGCTGTGTTTCAGCTTGCTGGCCTCGGTCATGTACCTCGTCCAGGAGCGCAGGATCAAGGCCAAGCACAAGCCCGGTCACACCTCAAGCTGGTGGGGACCCCTCGACTGGCTGCCGCCGCTCGACACCCTCGAGCGTCTGGCTCTCGCCACCCTCGAATTCGGTTTTCCCTGCATGACCGTCGGTTTGTTGATCGGCGTCGTCCTGGTCCAGGAAACCTCGCTCGGCGCTTCCTATTTTCTCGATCCCAACATCCTTGCTTCGTTCGCCATGTGGATCGTGTACGCCACGCTCCTTTCGCTCCGCCTCGGCGTTGGACTTCGCGGTCGCAGGGCCGCCTACGTCTCCGGCGCGGCGATGGTGGTCATGATGGCCGTCTGGGCCGCCAACTTCTTCAGCCAGGTGCACAGGTTCGGTCCCCAATGACGCTTGCACTCGTCGGCGTGAACCACAAAACGGCGCCCATTGCGCTGCGGGAGAAGATCGCCATCGGCCGCGACGAGCTTGCCGAAACCACGCGCTCTCTCGCTGCCACGCCCGGAGTCACCGAGTGCATGATCGTCTCCACCTGCAACCGCGTGGAGCTGCTCGCGGCCGTCGAAGGCGAAACCGCACCCGTTGCCGCATTCCTCTCGCGCCAATTCGGGATCGATGCATCCGTCCTCGCGCCCCACCTCTACGAGTACCGCGACAGGGAAGCCGTCAGCCATCTCTTCCGCATGGCCGCGAGCCTCGATTCCATGGTCGTCGGCGAGCCGCAGATTCTCGGCCAGGTGAAAGAGGCCTTCGCGGTCGCCCGCGCCGCAGGAACCGTTTCCGGCCAGCTCGAGCACCTGCTTCAAAGCGCCTTCGCCGCCGCCAAAAAGGCGCGCAGCGAAACCGGCATCGGCTCCAATTCGGTCTCCATCGCGTCCGTTGCCGTCGATCTGGCCCGCAAAATCTTCGGCTCGCTCGAGGGCCGCACCGTCTTCCTCGTCGGCGCCGGCAAAATGAGCGAGCTCGCCGCGCGTCATCTCGTGCAGCAAGGCGCCGGAGCCATTCTCGTCAGCAATCGCACCGCCGAGCGCGCCCGCCGCATGGCCGAAGAGTTCCAGGGCGCACTCGTCCCTGAAGTCATCGACTACGGCCAGCTCTACGAAGCCGCCAGCCGCGCGGACATCGTCATTAGCTCCACCGGCGCGCCGCATCCCATCTTCCGCCCAGAGCACGGCCAGGCCTTCCTCCAAAAGCGCCGCAACCGCCCCATGTTCTTCATCGATATTGCCGTCCCTCGCGATGTCGATCCACGGATGAACAAGCTCGACGGCATCTTCGTCTACGACATCGACGACCTGCAGCAAGTGGCCGTGGCGCATATGGAAGAGCGCAGCCGCCAGGCCATCGACGCCGAGGCGCTCATCGCGGCGGAGGTCGACCGTTTCCACCAGCGCCAGCGCACGGTCGACGTGGCTCCGGCGATCGTTGCCCTGCAGAAGAAGGCCGAAGAGATTCGCGTTGCCGAAATCGAGCGGCTTCACAGCCGCCTCGGAGTGCTCACCGCGGAGCAACTTGCAGCCGTCGAGGCGCTCACCCGCGGCCTCGTGAACAAGTTCCTCCACCCGCCCATGCAGGCGCTCAAGCAGGCGGCGCGCGAAGGCGATTCCGCAAAGCTCGACGCGCTCTGCGAGGAGTGGTCGGTCCCGCCCGCTGCGCCGAGCGAAACTCCATCCACCGCTGCGAGCCCGGCGGCCCGTAATCAGGAAGCCGTCGCGAATCCAGTCAGCTCCCAAGAGCCGGACGCCCCCAAGAACGCCGAGAGCGCGACCACGAGCAAGACTGGCGTGGGGGCGCGCCGATGAAGCTGCGCATCGGCAGTCGCGGATCGCAGCTCGCGCTGTGGCAGGCTAATCACATTGCCGAATTGCTGCGCGTCCAGGGCCACGAAGTCGAAATCGAAATCATCAAAACTACCGGCGACCGCCTCCAGGAAGTCACTTTTGCCGAAGTAGGCTCCAAAGGAATGTTCACTAAGGAGATTGAAGAAGCGCTCGCCGCGAGCCGCATCGATCTCGCAGTGCACTCGCTCAAGGATTTGCCCACCGAGCTTCCTCCCAGCTTTGCTCTCGCGGCTACGCCGCCCAGAGTTGACCCGCGCGATGTGTTTGTATCCGTCAACCACGCGAGCCTCGCTGAGTTGCCGCGCCGCGCTCGCGTCGGCACCAGCAGCCAGCGCCGCCGCGCGCAGTTGAAGGCCTTGCGTAGCGACATCGAAGCCGTCGAGTTTCGCGGCAACGTCGATACGCGCCTGCGCAAGCTCTCCGAGGGCCAGGTCGACGCGATTCTGCTCGCCGCCGCAGGACTCGATCGTCTCGGCAAAACCGATTGGGTGCGCGAGCGCCTCGATCCTCAGGATTTTTGCCCGGCTGCCGGCCAGGGTTCACTCGCCATTGAAATTCGCAGCGGCGATGTGGAGACGCTTGCTGCCGTCGCCTTCCTTGACCACGCCGACACGCGCTTCGCTGTCACGGCCGAGCGCGCGGCCCTCGCCGCTCTCGGCGGCGGATGCCAGGTTCCCATCGGAATTCATTGCCGACCGTCATTTGCTGAGGACCGCGCGGGGACGGCGTGGTATGAGATCTTTGGCGTCGTCGCTTCGCCTGATTCAGGCCAGATCGTCCGCGTGCACCTTCACGCGCCGCTCCAGAACACCGATCCCGTCTCGCTAGGACATGAGGCCGCCGAGATGCTCCTCGCACAAGGTGCGGCATCGTTGCTTGCGGCCGGTAGCAACCCTCCCGGCGGAGCCGCCTGATGACCGCGCTGCCGCTCGTCGGAAAGCGCGTGCTCGTGACGCGCGCCGCGCACCAGGCCGGCAAGCTCAGTGAAGGATTGCGCGCACTCGGCGCCGAGCCGGTCGAAGTTCCGGTCATCGAAATTCGGCCGCCCTCGGATTTCGCGCCGCTCGATCGGGTGCTGCGCACACTCGACTCCTACGATTGGCTCATCCTCACCAGCGCCAACACGGTGCACGCGCTCGCGGAACGCGCGGCTGCGCTCGACCTTAGTTTGGCCGCAACAACTACAACTCGCTTCAACGTGGCCGCCGTGGGAAAAGCCACGGCAGAGGCAGCGCGCCAGGTGGGCTTCGCGGTCGCGCTCGTTCCAGAGACCTACGTCGCAGAAAATCTCATTGACACACTCCTCCGCGCCACACAAGAACCCACAGGCCACCAAACAGCTTCTCGGGAAAAGCACGAAGTGTCAGGGCACGACCGGGGCACCCACCCAGTGGGTGGGTCGCGTGCCGTAGAAACGCAAGAATCACCGGGGGCTTCATCCCCTGCCGGAGGTGCAGATGTTTTGAAGGGGCACGGCTTTAGCCGTGCCAATCAGCCCGAAAAAGAATCCGGGGCTTTAGCCCCTGCGGGAAACCTTCGTGGCCAGCGTTTCCTCATTGCGCGTGCAGCCGTCGCCCGCGACGTGATTCCTTATGCCCTTCGCGCAGCTGGTGCAACAGTCGACGTCGTCGACGCCTACAGAAACGTCATGCCCGAATCAGCTCCCGCGCTCCTGCGCGAAGCACTACAAAAGGGAATCGCCGCCGCGGCCTTCACCAGCTCGTCCAGCGTCACCCATCTCGCCGACGCCGCGCGCCAGGCCGGAATCGCGTTCCCATTTGCCGGAGTCGCCGCCATTTCAATCGGCCCCATCACCAGCCAGACCCTGCGCGACCTCGGCTGGGAACCGGTGGACGAAGCCAACCCATCCGATGTCCCCGGCCTCATTCAAGCCATCGCCCGCGTACTCGCTGATTCGCCGGCTCGTTGACCTCCTGACCTACTGACTCGCTAACTTTGGCAACTCCGCTAACCCCGCTAGCTCCGCCATGTTTTGTCTTTCGACTGGCACAGCGGCTCCAGGTTGCACCGGTCGCACTTCGGCTTGCGCGCATCGCACACCTGCCGCCCGTGCTGGATCACCTGGTGCGAGAAGCCGATCCACCTGTCGCGCGGCAGCACCTGCATCAGCTCGTGCTCCACCTTCTCCGGCGTGTCGCCCTTGGCCAGCTCCAGCCGCCGCGCGATGCGGAAGACGTGCGTGTCGACTACCACTCCCTCAGCTTTGCCAAAACACACGCCGAGAACGACGTTTGCCGTCTTGCGCGCCGCTCCTGGAATCGTGATGAGCTCGGCGAGCGTCTGCGGAACTTGGCCGCCGAAGTCCGCGATGATTTTGCGCGCCGCGCCCTGAATCGACTTGGCCTTGTTGCGGAAGAAGCCCGTCGTCCGAATCAGCTCTTCAAGCTCCGGCAAACTCGCCTTCGCCATCGCTGCCGGAGTAGGGAAGCGCCGGAACAATTCTGGCGTCACCATGTTCACGCGCACGTCCGTGCACTGCGCCGACAGGATCGTCGCAACCAGCAGCTCCAACGGCGAGCGATGATTGAGCGCGCACACGGCATTCGGATACGCCTCGTCGAGCGCCTTCAGAATTGCGGCGACGCGTTCCGCGGCAAGCGCCCCGCGCACTGTCTGCTTTGGGCTTGTCCTCTTCTTGGTCGGCGACTTTCGAGCTTGCATGGCTAGGAGTCTAATCCCCACGGTTCAAGGTGGCGCATTGTTCAATTGTGAAATACAGCCATTATGTGGACGTACGAGCCAAAGAAGACCGCGACCGCGAGGGCTATGCAAGGCAGCCCCAGGCACGGGACGAATGGGAGCCTTGGGAGGCGGAGGCGGCGTGGCCGGAAGAACAATTGAAGCCGATGCCTAGGAGTCAATCCGGCCGTCAAGCCAACCCCCCAGCTTCTCCACCGGCAGCCGCACGCCGATAAAGAACTGCCCGAACAGCGCGTACACCGCGCTCACTTCATCAAAACGCATTTCATAAATCAGCTTCTTGAAGACGACGGGATCGTCGGCGAAGAGATCGACGCCCCACTCCCAATCATCCATCCCGATTGAACCCGAAATGATCTGCTTCACCTGCTCGGCGTATCGCCTGCCAATCATCCCATGTTCATGCATCATGCGCTGGCGCTCGGCAAATGGCACTGTGTACCAGTTCACCTGCTCGCCGCGCTTGCGATCCATCGGATAAAAGCAAAGGTACTTCGCGTCAGGAATCGTCGGAAACAGCCGCGGCTTCATCGCTTCCGACGCGCGCTCGAGCGACGCCGCAATCTCCGCATTCCACTCTGCTGAAAACGCCTCGAATCCCTTGGCCGTCGCGGCCTCGTACGTCTTGCGAGATGACTCGTACAGCCCGAGCTCAACAACCGAAACATACGAATGGCGCAGCTCGAGAAAATCGTAGAGCGGCGTCTGTGCGAGAGCGAGCTCAATCTGATTCAGCTCCTCCAGCGAATCGCGGAAATGGATGAGCATCAGATCGCTCTTATGGCCGAGCTGCGAATACAAAGCCGAGCGAACTGGCGCGTTCGCATCCTTGCGTTCGAGCGTCTTCAGCGTTGCGACAGCCTTGGCAATAATGCTTCCACGTCCGCCGTCCGCGGAGGACCCGCCCGCGCAGGCCTTCCACGCCTTCCAGTCAAAGCGGAAGAACTGGTGCAGCACACTCGATCCCTCAAGCGTCAGCGGAACCGGCGGATGCGTGGGCGAAATCGGCGGATGATCTGCCACTTACCCTCCCTCGAACACATCTCATCCTAACAAATGAGAATTGCAGACGTGTGCATGTCTCTTTTGTTGCAGCCCTAAACCAAAACCTAAAAGCACGGAGTGCCGCCGTGAGTGCCGCCTTATATACTGGGAAGGCTCATGAGTGAAAGAATCCTGGCCCTGCTGGTGGAGTTCGTGACCCGTGTGATCAGCGCCGGGGGTTACGCAGGCATTGCCGCACTCATGGCCATCAACTCGGCCGGAATTCCGCTCCCCTCCGAGCTCATCATGCCGTTCTCCGGCTATCTGGTTTATCTGGGTCGCTTCAATCTCTTCATGGTGGCGATCGTCGGAATGGTGGGCTGCAATGTAGGCTCGGCCATCGGCTATTGGATCGGAGCCAAAGGCGGCCAGCCATTCGTAGAGCGTTACGGCAAATGGGTTCTGATGAGCCATCACGATCTGGACCGCATGGGTTGGTTCTTCGCAAAGTACGGGTCGATCGCGGTCCTGCTGGCGCGCATGATGCCTGTCGTGCAGACGTTTATCTCCATCCCTGCGGGAATCGCCCGGATGCCGCGCCTGCGCTTTCACATCTACACGTCTTTGGGCTCTTTGACCTGGTACCTTTGCCTGGCCTATGCGGGCATGAAGCTTGGAGAGAAGTGGCACACCGACCCGCGTATCGAGCAAGTGTTTCATCGCTTCCATCTTGTCGTGGAGATTGCGATCGTGGCAGCGGTCATCTGGTTTGTCGGTTCGCATCTGCACCGCGGAAGACAGCCGGATACGGCGTGAGCAAATCGGCGCGGCTCTTAGGCGCGCATGATCGAGCAGTGAAATCGATTTCGAAATCATCCGTAAAGGAAGGTTAGGAGAAGCAATGGCGACGAAGAAAAAAGGCGGCCGAAAGAACGTGGCCCCATCATCGATGAGGCGGAAGACCGGGGTCCCCGCGGACAGGTCCTCGTCCGTGGGGCGCAAGACCGCTGCAGCGATGATTGAGCCCGCGAAGGGCAAGTTGGGCGTAATGGTGGTTGGACTGGGCGCGGTGGCCACCACAATGATTGCCGGCGTTGAAGCAGTTCGCCGCGGACTGGCCAAGCCGATCGGTTCGCTCACACAGATGGGCACGATCCGGCTGGGCAAGCGGACCGATAACCATTCGCCGCTGATCAAGGATTTTGTTCCGCTCGCGGACTTGAAAGACATCGTCTTCACCGGCTGGGACATCTTTGAAGACAACGTGTACGAGGCGGCCGCGCACGCAGCGGTTCTGGACACCGACACGCTCAAGAAGCTGAAGCCGTACCTCCAGAAGATCAAGCCAATGCCCGCGGTCTTCGATCGCTACTATGTGAAGCGCCTCGATGGCACCCACGTCAAGAAGGGCAAGAACAAACGCGATCTGGCCGAGCAGTTGCGGGCCGATATTCGCGCCTTCAAAAAGACCGTGAACCGCGTCGTCATGATCTGGGCCGGCTCGACCGAGATCTTCCTCAAGCCGACAGCCGTGCATCAGTCCATTGCGGCCTTCGAGAAGGGACTCGAGAAGAACGACCCCGGCATTGCTCCCTCGCAGATCTACGCGTACGCGGCGCTCAAAGAGGGCGTGCCATTCGCCAACGGCGCGCCGAACCTGACCGTCGACGTTCCGGCAATGATCGAGCTCTCCAAGCAAAACGCCGCCCCCATCTGCGGCAAGGACTTTAAAACCGGCCAGACCTTTATGAAGACCGTTCTGGCGCCCGCCTTCAAGGCGCGCATGATCGGCGTGAAGGGCTGGTTCTCAACCAACATTCTCGGCAATCGCGACGGAGAAGTGCTCGACGAGCCACACTCCTTCAAAACCAAGGAAGAGTCGAAGCTGGGTTCGCTCGAATACATCTTCCAGCCCGATCTTTATCCGGATCTGTACAGCAACATCTACCACAAGATTCGCATCAACTACTATCCGCCGCGCGGCGACGAAAAAGAGGCCTGGGACAACATCGACATCTTCGGTTGGCTTGGGTATCCGATGCAGTTGAAGGTGAACTTCCTCTGCCGCGACTCGATTCTTGCCGCCCCGATTGCGCTGGACCTGGTTCTCTTCCTTGATTTGGCTAAGCGCACGCCGGAGCTCAGGTCCCTCGGCATTCAGGAGTGGCTAAGCTTTTACCTGAAGTCACCGCAAACTGCCAAGGAACTTTACCCTGAGCACGACCTCTTCATCCAGTCGATGAAGCTCAAAAATACCCTGCGCCACATCATGGGCGCTGACCTGATCACGCACCTCGGCCTCGAATACTACGACTGAGAAGTCCAGTGTCGCCCGGCGATGCAGCCTGCCACAAGAAATGGGTGCCCCAGGTCCCGATTCTGGGACCTGGGATAGCACAAACGTTCCGCTGCCGCCGAAAGCGGCGGCATAAGCCGTGTCGGTGCCACACGATATCGTAATCTGAACTCAAGATGAAAGATTCCGCAGTTTTGCTCATCGACTGCCCCGATCGCAAGGGGCTGGTGGCGCGCGTGTCGGGGCTGCTCTATGAGCGCGGCGCCAACATTCTGCATGCCGACCAGCACCGCGACCAGGAGCTTGGCCTCTTCTTCATGCGCGTGGAGTGGGAGCTAGACGGGTTCGATCTTGCGGCATTCAAGTCAGTGTTCGCGCCGATGGCTGCCGAGCTGGGGATGACGTGGAAGCTTACGTCGAGCGCGCGGCCGCCTCGTGTTGCGCTCTTCTGCTCGCAATATCTCCATTGCATGGCCGATCTGCTGCACCGCTGGCGCACCGGCGAGCTTGTCTGCGAAATCCCGGTCATCGTTTCGAATCATCGCGAAGCAGAAAATCTGGCTGCGTTCTACGGCGTGCCGTTCGAGTTCATGCCGGTGACGGCCCAATCGCGTGCGGACGCGGAAGCGCGGCAACTCGAGCTTCTGGCGAGTCACGAAGTCGAGTTGGTGGTGCTGGCTCGGTATATGCAGATTCTGTCGCCGCAATTCGTGGCGCAGTTTCCTGCCGCAATCATCAATGTGCACCACTCGTTCCTGCCGGCATTCACCGGAGCGAAGCCCTATCATGCAGCTCACGCACGCGGAGTCAAGCTGATCGGCGCCACCAGCCACTATGTCACCGAGGTGCTCGATGACGGCCCGATCATCGAGCAGGACGTCGCGCGCATCAGTCACCGCGATCAGGTTGAGGACCTCGTGGCCAGGGGGCGAGATTTGGAGCGAATGGTCCTCTCCCGGGCAGTGCGCTGGCATCTGGACCGGCGAATCCTCTGCTACAGCAACAAAACGGTGGTCTTCGACTGAGGGTGCGAAGGGGCCAATAGCGGACCCAATAGCGGACATGGGCTCCTTCGATCCCAGAAATGCGTGAGTCCGCCGACCAGCCGATGACGTGCAACTCCTCGCAAGCAATAGTCCCTATAAATCTGCTATTTGCAGCCGTTTCCTGATGAAAACGCAACAAAAGAACTTGCCAAACAGCCAGCTTGTAGGTTAATTTACTAACCAGTTAGTTAATTATGACTGCACATCCCACAACCGAAGCCCAGGCCGAGCGATCGGCCGAGACACGCAGCCGCATTCTGGACGCCGCACTAAGCGAATTCGCCGCCAATGGCCTCGCTGGGGCGCGGACGGAACAGATTGCCGCCGTCGCCGGCGTAAACAAGGCGCTGATCTACTACTACTTCGAAAGCAAGGAGAAGTTGTATTCCGCGGCGCTGGAGATGGTGGCCGGACGGGTGCGCGACCGTTCGATGGCGGTGTTTCTCCGTGATGCCAGCCCCGGAGAGCGGGTGCTGCGCGCAGCGTTGGATCATTTTGATCGCATCTTGACGCAGCGCGAATTCCAGAGCCTGATGCAGCAGGAGATGATGCGCATGCACAAGGGCGAGGAGGGAGAGCTTCCCATCCTGGTCAAGCGTGTCTTCGCGCCGCTGCATGCAATGTTTCAGTCGCTGGTGCGCGAGGGTATTGCTTCCGGCGAATTGATCGAAGTGGAGTGGATGCAGATGGTGCTAGCGGCGCTGGGGGGGAACGTCTTCTATTTCCTGAGCGCGCCGATTTGGCGGCAAATGCTGGACTTCGATCCATTCGACCGGGAGGTGCTCGCGGCGCGCAGAGTGTCACTGGTGGAGTTTCTGGGCAAAGCGATCTTCCAGGACCGGAAGCATGGTGCGGAACTGGCGAACAAGGTGCTGGCCGATACGCCGATGCCGGAATGCGCCAATTTCAAAGGTTTGAGGTGATAAGCGAGTGAACGCGCGAAATCGAGTTTTCATCATTCTAGGGATACTGCTCGTGGGATCGCTGGTCTGGTACCTAATGACTACGCGGCGCACCAGCGATCTGCAACTGGTCGGAACCGTGGATGCGAACGAGGTAGTGGTTAGCTCGAAGATACCGGGCCGTATACAGACTCTGAAGGTTGAAGAAGGCCAGGATGTACAGGCCGGAGAGCTGATCGCGGTCATCGAGAGCGACGATCTGGAGGCGGCGCTGAAAGCGGCGGAGGCAACTGCGGCGAGTGAGAAGTCCAAGCTGAGCGGGACGGTCGAAACGGAACAGCAGAACCGCGGTGAAACGACGAGCGCGACCGTGAGTGCGGAGGCTCAGATGAACGCCGCCCAAGCGACGCTGGCGCAGGCGCAGGCAAACTTCGAGCATCAGCAGGCCGACACCAGCCGGACAGTGGCGTTGGCCAAGCAGGGAATCATGAGCACGCAGGCGCGGGATGAAGCCGTGACCAGCCTGCAAGCTGCGCGGGCGGCGGTGAACGCGGCGCGCGACAACCTTTCCGCGGCGCAGGCCAATCTACGCCAGGCCCGCGCCCACGAGCTGCTGGCGGCAGTGTCGGCGCAGACAGTGAACCAGACACGCGCCGAAGAGGCAAATGCCCGCGCGCTGGCCCAGGAAGCGAGTGTCGAGGAGAGCTATGCGCAGGTGGTGTCGCCGATCAGCGGGAAAGTGGACGTATGGGCTGCGCGGCAGGGTGAAGTGGTCACCGTGGGCGCGCCGATCGTGACCATCATGGACCTCACCCAAACATGGGTATACGCGCCGCTGCCGGAAACACAGGCCGACAGCGTGCAACTGGGCGATTCACTGCGGGTGGCCATGCCCAGCGGCGACACCGTTTGGGGGCAGGTTATCGCCAAATCGGCCGAGGGCGACTTTGCCACGCAGCGCGATGTGAACGGCATGAAGCGCGACATCAAGACCATCCAGCTGAAGTTGCTCATCTCCAATCCCGGCGAGAAGTTTGTGCCCGGTATGACGGCGTATGTCTATATTCCCAAAGCCAAGTTGGTGAAGCAGTGAGCGCGTCGTCAATTTACAGTCCGGCTGCGAACGGCAATGGTGCGCCGCGCTCGACCGCGATCGCGGTCGAGCACATCGTAAAGCGCTACGGCGACTTTGAAGCGGTAAAGGACGTGAGCTTCAGCGTGGCCGAGGGCGAGATCTTCGGCCTGTTGGGGCCAAACGGAGCCGGAAAGAGCACGCTGATCCGCATGATGACCACGCTGATTCCGGTCACCGCCGGGAAGGCGATCGTAGCCGGCCACGACGTGGCGAAGGATCCGGATGATGTGCGGCGAGTGATCGGCGTGATTCCGCAGGCGCTCACCAGCGACCAGGACCTGACGGTCGAGGAGAACCTGAGTATCTACGCCAAGCTCTACAGCGTGCCGCGCGCGCAGCGCGAGAAGAATATCGCCGAGGTGCTGGAGGCCGTGGATCTGACCAAATGGCGCGACGCGCAAACCAAAACGCTTTCCGGCGGCATGAGACGGCGGCTTGAGATCGCGCGCGGGCTGGTGCACAATCCGCACATCTTCTTTCTCGACGAGCCCACGACGGGCCTGGATCCCGTATCGCGCATCGCGGTGTGGGAGATGCTGAACAAGCTGAAAAGCACGCGCAACCTGACCATGCTGCTGACCACGCACTACATGGAAGAAGCCGACAAACTCTGCGACCGCATTGCCATTGTGGACCACGGCAAGTTGATGGCTCTGGGAACGCCAGTGGAGCTGAAGAACAGCGTCGCCGGCGCCAACGTCGTCGAGGTTCACTTCGACCGTGAGACGGAAGAGTGGGAGGAGCGACTGAAGAAACTTGAAGGCGTAACCACCGTGCAACCGGAAAGCGCCGGGTTCTACCGCGTTCTGACCACGTCGGGATCGAAGACCACCATGCAGATTGTGGAGTTGGCGGCGAGCCTCGGCGAGACGCTGACGTCGCTCAGCGTACAAAACACAACTCTCGACGATGTGTTTATCCACTATACGGGCCGGCAACTACGCGACGAGCAGGTGAAGCCGGTATTTACGATGCCGCCGCGGCCGGGAGCGCAGCCATGAACCGGATGTTCGCCATTATCGAGCGCGAAATGCGCAAATTCTTCCGCTCGCCGACGCTGATGATCATGTCGCTCATGATGCCGATTCTGCAGTTGATCATTTTGGGCAATGCGTTCGGCGGGAAAATTGTCGGCACGCACGTCGCGGTGGTGGACTACGACCACGGGCCGCAGGCAGTCAAGGTGCGCGAGGCTTTTGACGCCATCGCTGCCAACATCAAGACATTCACCACCATTGAATACACCGATGAAGTGCAGGCGCGCGAGGACGTGCGCACGGGCAAGATCGACGCGGCTGTCATCATTCCGGCGCAATACTCGCGGCGCGTGTACACGCAGGATGCGCCCAAGCTGGGCTTCGTCGTGGATAACTCCGACTTGTTTACCTCGTCCAGCCTTGAGGCGGAGATGCAGTCGCTGGTCGACTCGATGAACGCGCCGCAGGTTCAGCCTCGGCTGGCGACGCAAATCGCGCTCGAGGTCGTGGAGCTTTATCCGTATGTAAATTACCTCAAGTTTCTTCTCCCTCTCACTATCGCTCTGGCCATGTATATCTCGGTCATGATCGGCGGCGGCATGTTATACATCGACGACAAGGCCCGGGGCGTGCACGAGGGCTATCTTGTAACTCCCATCACCAAGTTCGAGTTGGTCTTCGGCATGAACATCGCCGGCTCCATGAAAGCCGTGCTGGCCGGCATTTCCCTCACCGTAATCGGCTCGCTCATGGCCGGTCTCGGAGTCATCTTTCATCCCGAGGCCCTGGCAGAGCTTCTTTGCCTCATCGTTGCCGCCTCCATTGCCTTCAACGGCATGATGTTTCTGCTCATGGTTCGCGTCGACGACCCGCTGGTTCCCCGCGCCATGTTCGGAGTCCTCAACACCCTTCTCCTCTATCCCTCGGGAGGTATGTATCCCATCGCTGCATTTCCGCGCTGGCTTCAAGCCATCTCTGTCATTGACCCCTTCACCTACTGCGTCCACGGTTTCAAAGCCGTGCTTCTCAAAGATGGCGGCTTTGTTGCCATTCGATACGATCTGCTGTTTTTGTTTGCCTTCGGCATCGGCACGCTGCTCATCGCCACGCCGCTGTTCAAGCGAACGCTCTAGCCGTAAAGTTCTAGCTCGTTGCCTACGTTCCCCGCGGAAATGACTACCCGGTTACTGCCGAGTTGGCGACTATACTCCCGGAATTCGCGACGCTAGCCCAAACATCCCCTGGAAACGCGCCTCGGGCTGTTCGCAACAAAGGACGGCCATATCTCTGAACCCCAGGCGCATTTTTGCTCCTGCCGATCTGCTGGCCTGTTCGAGACTACGCGTGTCACAGCGCTTGACACAGCACAGCCCGACCTAATTTGTGCTGAGCGTCGCGACAGCCGCAACCTGCGCCACATCGATCGTGACCGGGCTGTCGAGAACCATCTGGAACTGCCAACCGGCGTCGTAGAGTACAAAATCCGTTTCTTTGTTCGCGCGATGATGCGCCACGACCAGCGCTCCGATAACGAAGGCGGCCGCAGCGCCACCGACAATTCCGGCGATGATCGCCGGGTTGCCTCCGCCCCCTCCGTACAATCCAGGCGCCCCGATCGGCGGCTCCTGGCCCTCGCCCATGGCAAACCGAGCTCCCGGCAGCCGAAGCGGCGTCAGCTCAGCCACTTCATTTGCGGGCGCGCTGCTATCGGGTGGCAGCGCCAACGCCTGTATGTTCTCGCCATTCAATGCCACTGAATAGCCGTTGGAATAGACCAGACGGGTGAAATGGACGCGAAACAACGGCGGCTGCCCGCCCTTGGGGTGTGCCATCACCTGGCTCACGTTGCCGTCCACGAAGGTTCCTGCTGGAATGGCAAGCTCGGTTCCGATAGTCACAGGAAAAGCGACCACGGCGCGCACCGTGTCTCCTGCTTTCGTCGACTTGCTCTTCACGGCGCTCATCAGCGTGAGCTGAATCGCCGTCCCGGCGGGAACGATGATCGCATGTGTCGCGGGCGCGGGCGCATTTTGTCCCGTCGGCGCCAGAGTGCTTTGCGTGGCGGGAGGCGTCATTGGCGTTGCGGGAACCGGAGTTTGCCCCATCGCGAGCGAAGCAATCATCACTGCGGTGATGGATTCTACAAACATGAGACCGTCTTCCTTTGAAGGCGCAGTCCTATCTTAAACCTGCGGTTTTTCAGCGTGCAGTCACCGGCTCGGAATCCTGCGTCGGTTGGTTCGCGACCAGGCTCGGCAGGAAGGCGAACCAATCTAGACGTCGGAGGGGAGTTGAGGGAGGGGTGTCTGAGAAATCGCTTCGAAAGGAGGTACATCATGGCCTTTTGATTCTGGCCAAGGCTATGCCGGGCGCATCCGGTTCTTTGTCTCTGGAATGAATGCAGAAGAGACCAGCTGCAGCAGCTGGCGGTATACTGTTGTCGCCGGGAAAGCGAGATGGAAATCCCGGTTCTAATTATTTTGATAGCGCCGGAGACCCTCCGGTCTCTGGTGTTTCTGAACCCATCCGGACTTTATCTCGCTACGGCGGGAGGCATTAGATGCGTGCATTGCGGGCGTACTCCCTTCAGAGCTCCAGCCGGACCGCCATTCTTTCCTTACCTCTTTTCCTGGTGTTATCGCAGCTCTTGCCGGCTCAGGCGCCGGCAGCAGGGACACCACTGCCCGGCGGTCAGGCTCTCGCCCTACCCGCGAAGCCGGATTCTTCGGCGAGCCCGCCCTTGAGCACCACCGTCGACGAAGTCTCCCTCGATATGGCGGTTCGGACCAAACACAATAAGCCGGTCCTCGACCTCGAGCCATCGCAGCTGACGGTGACCGACGCCGGATCGCCTGTTCGGCTCTCTTCCCTTCGCCTTGTCACCGCCGATTCGGGATCGGAGCATCTGGTCGCCCTTGTGTTCGATCAGCTGAGCCGGAGCGCCGCGAAAAGAACACGCGCAGTGGCGGAAAAGATCCTCGGAGTGTTCCCAGAGAAGGGCTTCTCCTTCGCCGTTCTTCAAGTCAACGGGCGGCTCCGCCTGCTCCAGCCCTACACCCAGGAACGCCAGCTCGTCGACGCGGCTATTGCGGATGCGACACCCGCGACACCGGCGACTCCTTCGGCCGAGCTCTCCCCAGCCGAAAAAGCTCTGACAGCTTCTGTCCAGACTTACTCTGACGCGCTGGGTTCTGAGCACCGCGACGAAGGGAAACTGATTCTCTCCGCACTCGAGGAGTCGCAGCGGATCCTCGAGGAAAGCCACGGGAATCCTTCCCTGGCTGCGCTTCAGGCTATCGTCCTTAGCGATCGGCTCCTGACCGGCCGGAAATTCATCCTCTATTTCTCCGAGGGAATCGGCCCCGAGGCCCACGACAACCTGCAATCCATCGTCGGCCTGGCCAACCGCGCAGGAGTTACCATCTGCGTCGTGGATGCCAATCTGGAGAATCCACAGGTGCGATCTGCCCAGGCGGCGGCCATGGCCAGCTCGATCCTTTCAGGCGGCAACTCCTTCGGCCTGGGCACCATGCCTGGCAGCACCGCGTCTTCCCCCATCGGCCAACCCGGCACGGGATTTGGTCTCGCCGCTGTCCACAACAGCTCGGGTTTTCAATTTGGCGACGTTGACGACCGCGAGGGCCCCCTCGTCCCCCTGGCCGCCGGGACCGGCGGTATCTATATCGGCCCCTCGGGAGGGTTCGACCATCCGTTGCAGCAGCTCCACGGCGACCTGACCAGCTGGTACCAGGCCGCCTGGGCGCCCCAGATCAAAAGCTACGACGGCAAGTTCCGGCCCATCGCCGTCCACTCGCTGCGCAAAGACGTCGTCATTCGCGCTCGCTCAGGCTACTTCGCCGTCGAGCCCACGGAAGCGACGGGGGTTCGCCCCTTCGAGATGCCACTTTTGAACATCCTGGCCGGGTCCACGCTTCCCACCGATGTCGCATTTCACGCTGGGATCCTGCATTTGGGCGAGCTGCCCGACGGAGATGCAGGCGAACTGACGGTCCAGGTTCCGATTTCGCAGCTCGCGGTTCGCGAGGACACGAACGCCCACATCTCGGCCGTGCATGTCGCCATTGTCGCCGTCATTAAAGACAGCAAAGGCACGATCCTCCAGCGCTTCGGCCAGGACTTTCCTCTGCACGAAACGCCGGACATGTTCCGCGCCGATTCCGGCCACGGGATTACGCTCGACAAGCATTTCTCCGCCGATCCCGGCGTCTATACCCTGGAAGCCGCGGTCATGGACCGCATCGCCAACAAGGCGAGCGCGCAGAGCACTACGTTTACCATCGAACCACCGCAGAAGGGCCCATCACTGAGCGACATCGCCCTGGTCGAAAGCGTGAAGCCCATTGATGAAGAGTCCGAGGCATTCGAGCCGATGCGCTTTGGCGACGGCCGCGTGGTGCCCAACCTCGTCACCGCGCTGCCCGGAGACACACACTCGCTGTCGCTCTTCTTCCTCGTGCATCCAATTGCCGGCAGCCAAAGCCAACCCGGGCTGCGCATGCAGATCTTCCGCAACGGCCAGCTGATCACGGAAATGCCCATGGAGCTCGATAAGGTCTCCGGCACCGGCGCGGCCATTCCTTACCTGGGCACCATAAAGGGCCATGCCTTTGCTGCCGGGGATTACCGGGTCAAAGCGCTGCTCAGCCAGGACGGCGGCACCGCTTCAAGCTCCATCGCGTTCAGTGTCAAAGGTGATAGCGCCGTCTCGAACGCGCCCAACTCCTCCCTCACCGCCGCCGGATCAGGGAGCGCAGAGGGGATAAATTCGAGTCTGGTCTCAGAAGCTTCCACTGCCAACAGCGAGTTCGTCGTCACCAGCCCCAAAGACCCCGTTCCCGCGCCGACGGACGCCGAAAAACAAGCGATGATCGAGGGCGCTCGCCAGCGCGCCCTGGCCTGGTCTGACTCGCTTGTGAACTTTCACTGCTACGAGGTCACGGACCACTCGATCGATGACACCGGTACCGGCGACTGGAAGCACAAGGACACCCTTGTCGAGATGATGCGCTACGTCGACCGGGGTGAATCGCGCAGCGCCGTACTGCTCAACGGCGATCGCAGCAGCGTTCAGCCCGATCAGCTCCAATTCGCACATTCCGCCGGCGAATTTGGCGCGATGTTCCAGATCGTCTTCAATCCTTCAGCCAAGGCCGTTTTTACCTGGAAACAATCGGCGTTCATTGATGGCCAGCCGGTCCAGGTCTTCGCGGTCAAGGTCGCCCGTGCCAATTCGAGCTTCGACCTCTACGATCGCAACGGCCGTGCCGGCCAAGCGGGCTTCCACGGCCTGGTTTATCTCGATCCCGTCACGCTCAGCGTCCGCCGCATCAGCATCGATGCCGACGATATTCCTCCCACGCTGCTCATCCGCGCCTCCAGCATGTCGATCGACTACTCCTGGGTTACCATGCAAGACAACGATTTTCTGCTGCCGGCGCGCGGAGCTGTGAGCCTGCAGGAAGCCAGGAAGCGCCCGGTCCGCAATGAATTTGAGTTCCTCGGCTACCGACGCTTCGGTTCGCAGTCTCGCGTCCTGACGGAAGAGGAGATAAAAGCTGCCATGAAGAAGTGATCTCCTATCGCGCTTGCGCGTGGCGTGCGACGGACCTACTGGAGAAAATGGCTGAAGTGCGCCGCAGTCAGGGCCGCTCGAAATTGCTTTCGTCGTCGGTGTTGCCTTGCCCTTTGTATTGAGCGTGCTTCGGATACGGACAAAGCGGCAGCGGCCGGGGAATGCCTGCTGAAATCTCCAAGGCCGAAATGCACTGTGCCAAAACTTTGGGGACAGCGAGAAACAAGCTGTGTCGAAAGCCAGCAATCGCGCAAGCCGAGCGTCTGGGAGGCGCAATTCAGGGTTCCGGTCGGATTATCGGCAACTCGGCAGTTACTTTTTCATCGATACTGACCCGCGCCTCGATTCACCGGACGGTGGACCTGACCGGAGGCAGTCCCGCGCAGGGCTCGGCCTTTTTTCGCAACCGCTTGCACGGAAATCGATCTGCGGTCCCCGCCCTGTCAAGGCCCCTGCGCTCAACTTTTTTCTCCGCCTTGCCGCCTTGGTATCCTAACCCCTTTCAATCCTTCACCTGCGCCACACTCCCTCAAGCGCAGGGCAATCGCATTTGGAAATCCGCAGCCAGCAGAATCATCGGTCGTGCGGCACGATCAAGGAACGGTCGCGGATCAGAGGCGAAATATACAGATGTCGCAGGGCCGAGATTACTCGCTTGGTTCATCCCGGTGATGCCTCGGGAGATTTGGCAATCAAAATCAAGTGTGTTCTGGTCGAAAAACGCTCCTGCATCTCAGCCCTGTTTTCAAATGCGATTGCCCTGCCCTCAAGCGCTTTTTCCGCCCCAACTTTGCCGATTAATTCTCCCAAATCGCTAGCCTTAATGATGAAGGAGCTTTTCCATGGCAAACACGGCTGTTTCCACCGATACCGCCCCGGGCGCACCTGCAATACCGCCCTCAGCCTCCAGCCAAGACCTCAGGCGACGGGCGCTGCAGCGGAACCAGAGTCGGCGTATCCCGAAAGCACTGAGCCCAAGTCGACGCGACCATCAGGGAGCGGCGACCCTGCGCAGAACTTAACAGGACACGGTTACTCTGGTTCCGCTCTAAATCCGGCGGAAAACGCTCGACAACTTCGGCCGACGGCACGGGGGAGTGATTTTATACACTCTGAAACTCGAAAAATTGACATAACTCTTTTATCATCAATAAATAGTCCTCAAAAATCGCTTCGATTTTTTGCGATTTTTGTCGATTTTTATGCGCAAAACGGCCCCAATTCGACCCAAATCAGCTCCGTGCCGGAGAACCAGGCGTCAGGTGCTAGGGGCCTTTTACTTTCCCAAAATCTGCTCGTAGAAGCGGACGTATTGCGGGACAACGAGCGTAGAGCAGAAGCGCTTTTGCGCGGTTTGGCGGGCAGCCTCGCGCATGGCGTCGAGCCGGGATGGATCGTTCAGCAGGCTCAGAGCGCCGGCAGCCATAGCGTCGACATCGCCCACGGGGAACAGCAGCCCTGTGATGCCATCGTCAATGAGCTCGGGAACCCCGCCGACGCGCGTTGCAATCGACGGCACCTTGCACGCCATGGCTTCGAGTGCGGCAAGACCAAAGGACTCAAGTTCGCTCGGCATCAGGAGAAGATCTGCCAGAGCGAGTAACTCGCTGACGCGCTCCTGCTTGCCGAGGAAGTGGATGCGGGCGTGGATGCCAAGGTCGTGTGCAAGCCACTCGGCAGAAGAGCGGTCAGGGCCGTCGCCGATGAGGATGAGTTGCGCGGGGTGCTCGCGCGCGACCAGCGCAAAGATCCTAACGACGTCGGTGACGCGCTTCACCGGCCTGAAGTTTGACAGGTGGACCAGCAGCCATTCGTCGGGCGCGGCGTAGTGCGCGCGGCAGCGGGCGCGCGTGGCTTCGTCGTTGATGGGAGTATAGACGTCGCAATTGACGAAGTTGGTGATGGTCTCGATGTGCCGCGCAACGTTGAAGTCGGCGATGGTTTTATCGCGGAGATAGTTCGAAATACTGGTAACGCCGTCGCTCTCCTCGATGGCGTGGCGCGTAATCGGCAGATAGCTGCGATCGATGCCGACGAGAGTAATGTCGGTGCCGTGAAGCGTGGTGACGAAAGGCAGTCGACGGCCGCGTTTCGCAAGCATCTGGCGGGCGAGAAGCGCCGAGACAGAGTGAGGAATCGCATAGTGCACATGGAGCAAGTCAAGGGAGTAATACTCAGCAACCTCTGCCATGCGCGAGGCCAGAGCGAGATCGTACGGGGGAAACTCGAAGAGCGGATAGCTGGAGACGGGAACCTCGTGGTAAAAGATGCCGTCGTCGCGGCCGTTGAGGCGGAAGGGCTGCGAGTAGGAGATGAAGTGAACTTCGTGTCCGAGAACGGAGAGTTCGATGCCCAGCTCGGTGGCGACGACGCCCGAGCCGCCATAAGTGGGATAACAGGTAATCCCGATGCGCATTTTGCCTTCTTAGGTTTCGCTTTGCCGCCACGTCTTGGACGCGCGGGAGTGAATGGAGGATGCAGAGAATGAGCAAACAAGCGCCGCGGCAAGGCCACGGGAAATGCGCGCCGTTCGCTGGTCAAGGCGAGTGCGGCTGCAGTTTGGCAAACGACACAAGTTCAACGGCCGGGAATTCTTTGAGAGCCACGAGTGCCGCGCGCTCGATGTCGCGTGAAGCATGCAGGCGCGTGCGGACGCGTTCGAGGTCGGCGTCGTTGTAGCCGGGATGGGTGACGAGCTCCCAAGTGCCGGGCGGCAGACTCTGGAGCAGGGAGCGCAGCGTGTTTGCGTCGAGCACGCCGGTGCCGGCGACGGCGATGGTGCCGCTGGTGGTCACAAATCCTTCTTTCTCGATGATCCGGCGGCAAACGGGCTCGAGCCAGCGCAAACCGGCGACCTGGGCGATTCGAAGCCAGGGAGCGCCATGCGTAGCGCGAATAGCCCACCCCGGCTCGAATGGGTTGCGAATCGCGCGGATTCCGCGAGCACGCGCGGCGCGAAGAACCGGGCGGAGAACAGCAGGAAGGATGTGCGTGTGCTTGTGAGTGTCAATGTGAGTCAGCCGAACGCCTCGTTGCTGGAGGAAGTCGATCTGCGCCCCGGCTTCCGCCTCGATTTCGGCAGCGCGGATGCGTCCCGTGAAAAGGCGTGCCAGAAACGTGTTGAGCGAAGAGGGAAAGCAGCCCGTTCGCGAATCGACGAGTGTGGGAATCTGATCAGGCGGAAGCACGGGCTCGCCGTCGACCAGAACCACATGGCAACCAACTCCAAGCGTGTGTGCAGATAGCGCCAGTTCGATGGCTTCCTCGGTGGCGCTTGCGCGAGCCATCAGCGATGTGCTGGTGACAAGGCCGGCGGAGTGCAGCTCGATGATGGCGCGATTGACGCCCGACGTCAGCCCGAAATCGTCGGCGTTCACGATCAGATGGCCCACGGGGTGAGTTTATCAAGTGGTTGCGCGGTGCCTTCCGCATCATGAGCGCTGGTATCATGAGTTCAGGCCACAGCCCGCGAGCGGCGGAGTGGGCGGTTAGCTCAGTTGGTTAGAGCGCCTGCCTTACAAGCAGGAAGTCGGGGGTTCGAGTCCCTCACTGCCCACCATAAGCCCTTCCTAAGCCATCCGAGAACATCCTAGAGAATGTACGAATCCCCGATAAACATTGGGAATTTCGTATTTTTACGTCCAAAGGCATACCATGGAAGCCAGATTCAGACGGGGGTACATTTTGGGGTATCCGGCAAATACCCCCAGAACTGATACCCCCAATACCCCCAAAGTACCCCCAATTGAGGAGGGCCTCCATGGGATTGACCGACACCGCAATCAAACGATCGCGCCCCGCAGAGAAGCCGTACAAGCTGGCCGATGGCAAAGGTCTCTACCTGCTGGTCAATCCATCGGGAAGCAAACTGTGGCGCTGGAAGTACCGGCATGAGGGCAGGGAAAAGCTCATGCCTTTCGGCGCGTACCCAGATGTCTCTCTGGCCGATGCGCGTCTCCGCCATGCAGAAGCTCGCCGCTTGCTTGCAGCGGGCTCCGATCCGATGGCCGAACGCAAGGCGGAGAAGGAATCCGCCATGGAAGCGGGCGAGAATCCTTTCTCTGAAGTCGCCGTCCTTTGGTTCGATCACTGGAAGGTGAACAAGAGCAGCCGTCATGTCGATGCCACGCGCCGCCGTCTTGAGGCGAATGTTTTCCCTGCGATTGGTGCAAGGCCAATAGCCCTCATCGAGCCGCCGGAACTGGTGGCCATGGTCAAAGCCATCGAGGCGCGTGGAGCAGGGGATCTTGCCAAGCGCGCGCTGGAGACTGCCGGGCAGGTCTTCCGTTACGCAATCGCCCACGGCTATGTCCGCCGGAACCCCGTTGCCGAGTTCAAGCCTTCCGACGTTCTCCGGCCAACAAAGAAAGTGAATCTGGCGCGAGTGGACGCAAAGGAACTGCCCGACCTGCTGCGCGCTATCGAGGTCTATCGCGGAAAAGTCGTCACACGGCTGGCTATTAAGCTGCTGGCGCTCACCTTTGTGCGCACATCCGAACTCATCGAGGCTCGCTGGGAGGAAATCGACTTCGAGGCGCAACGTTGGAACATTCCGGCAGAACGCATGAAGATGGATACTCCGCATGTTGTCCCCCCTTGCACGGCAGGCGATTGAGGTTCTGGAACTGCTGCGCACGATTACAGGCGCAGGGGAATTGATCTTTCCGGGAGACCGCGAGCCATCCAGGCCAATGAGCAACAACACCATTCTGCTGGCTCTTGACCGCATGGGCTACCGAGGTCGTCAGACCGGCCACGGCTTTCGGGGGCTGGCCTCGACCATTCTGCATGAGCAGGGGTACGCGCACGAGCACATCGAATTGCAGCTTGCCCACGCACCCCGCAACGCCGTGAGCGCGGCCTATAACCACGCTCTCTACCTGGAGCCACGTGCCAAGATGATGCAGGATTGGGCCGACTTCCTGGAGCACACCCAACGCGGCGGCAAAGTGCTTCCATTCCGTGGTTCTGCTGCATAGTCACCGCGCGTTACAGTCCCGCAGGAAGGCTCGCACCCGCGTCCCGCAGCTTTCTGGCAACTGCTTCCGCGATTTCTTCCACTCCCGGCTGGCTTGACTGCTGCGCACCACCCAGCCCTCGAATAATCTCTCCCTGCCGATCCGTCGCCACCTTTCCATAACTCATCAAGGTCGTAAGCATATTTTCATGCCCAAGGTTTTGACTCCACCCCTTAAGTGCTTCATGCGATTTGCAAACTCGTTGTCCTAGCTGCCCCAGTGTGCTCCGGAAGCTGTGCGGATTGAAGTACGGCAGGCCAGCGTGTTCAAATGCCTGACGGAAAATCACCCGAATCGGCGTCGCTGTACTCCAGTGTTCCGGCTTTACTCCCACTGCTTCAAACTGGCGCGCCTGCCCTAACGCAACGTGTGTTGTTGGAAACAGCGGATCGTCATTGCCCCACAGCTTAACTTCCCGCAGATAACGCACCCACTCCACCACGATCTCCCGAATTTCATCGCCCACTGGGAAGAAGAATGTGTCGAAGGTCTTGCTAAATTTTGTCTTCACCTCGCGCGCATCCTGGTGAACGCAGCCTTCTTTCAGGTCAAGGTGCTTCAATTTCATGGAAGCGGTGGCAGAGTCCCTCGCGCCGGTCAGCAGCGTGAAGGCCACGAGCGCGCGGTTCCGGCCTTCAATCTCGGTTTCGCCCGGCATTATCTGGATCACGTGCTTCACCTGCTCCAGCGTTGGGGCTTTCCGCTCGCGCTGTGCTGTGGCAATGCGCGCGTCTTTCTCCGACAGGTTGAAGTAGTCTGCATCTGAATACTGAAGTCGTGCCTTGTAGCTTGGCTGCCCCGCCAACCAGAAAAAGAACGCCCTCAACTGCTTCAGCGTGGCGTGCAACGTAGCTTTGCTCAGCTTTTCTTCGGAACGCTGCCCCGTTTGCACCGCCAGATGCCGCTTGAATGCAATCGCCTGCTCAAAATGAAATGCCTTGAAATCTTTGTACTTGTTGTACTCCTCAAACCTACTCAGCGCCTTCGCGGCGGCATCCACCGTTGGCTCGCTGTGGCGCTTTGCTTCCTTGAGATAGGCGAAGTATTTGCGCTTGATTCGCTCATTTTCCGGGTTGTATTTCGTCATGGCTGCTCAACCTTGATTGAAGTCACTGTTTACGGTAGGAGAGTTGCTTTCACTTACTTGTCGCCGTGCCTCCGTAATCGTGATGTCCAATTTCCCTCGAATCTGTGCCAGCTTTGCCAGACTGGCGCGTCGGTAGATCATCCCTTGACAGTCAGGGCAGATGCCCTCAAGGTTTCCCAGGCTCTCCGTGATCGGCACGTAATCCGCCATGCTTCCAAAGGGCTGTTTCGGAGCACGGCATCGGACGCAATAGATTTCTCCCGGCTGGCAGGGCCGCTTGTTCTTCGTTCGCCGCGCCTTGAGATACCCGGCCAGCTCGCCACCAAGAATCAGGATGGGTCGCTTGCCGTCGCAGGTTGGCAGTCCGGTCTTCACCCATGCGCGCACAGTATTCTTGTGCGTACCGAACAGGCGCGCAACTTCTTCCACCGTGTAGCTGCGATGGATTTTTACCAGCCGGTAATTAGGGCGGCGCTTGCGCATGGCGTTTTCGTCCTTCGCTACGCCACGCCCTTGCGGGCGGCTTCCAGTTGCGCCACCAGTTCTTGAATCTCACTGTCCGGCTTGCCTGCAATCCGAGCAGCGTTCAATGCCGCCACTTCATTCGCGGGCCAGCCCACGGCGCGTCCGCCCAGGCTCACCGGATGCGTGAAGGCCCCCTGGCCGATGCGAAGGTAAAGCGTGCTGCGCGAAAGGCCGGTTGCCGCTTTCACAGCGGGAAGCCTCAGGATGGTATGGGTCATGTTGGCACCTCTTTGAGCGAAATTGAACATGACCCAATTACGAGCGAGACAGGGGGCTAGCCTGCAAGCTGGCTCGCGGAAAGCCTTATATCTGTTTGGTTTTCTGGATGGACGAGACAGTCCGCCTAATACGCTGGCCGTCGATGCGCCGCCTTCGTCTCGAATGGTCTCGCCAGTAGCTGTTTAAGGCGTGAGACGGAAATGCTTTCCTCTTCTGAGACCTTCTTCAAGAATGCCTTGTTGCCTTTGGCTTTCTCGGCCTGCACACGCTTCTTAAGCCTTTCGCGCCGCTGTGCCGCCGATTCCTGATCTCCAGCTCCGGCGACTGGCTTATCAACGAATCGAATCAACGTCTGCTTATCGAGCTTGAACGAATCGCCGTCAAGGGTCAGAACATCGGCCAGCGCAACAGTATGCCCGGCAACGCAGAGAGTAAGCTGGCCGTCTGCGATTAGTACTATGTGGCTGGAGTGCTTACGCCCCTTGAGCATTCCGATTTCCCAGCGCCCGGAAGAGATAGCTCCTGCATCCGGGCTGCGCAGGCCCAGCAATTCCGTAATCAAGTCAGCGATGGAAGCGGCTGATGCGCGCCACTGCATCAGCCGCTCGGCTGGCACCGCCACCCGGTTGATGTCATCCCGTTTGTCGCAGACAACAAACGAAGTCGCTGCCCCGGCCTCCGCAGGGGGTGTATGCACCGGCATAACGCATTCTTGTTCACAGCCCGGACATACCACGCTGACAGCCGGACTCGCTCTCTGAAGCAGCTTTTGCGATTTCAAGCCTCGCACAGCCTCTGAGGGCTACTGGCTCAGTTCCTCTTCGCTCACGAGTACCGCCGCGCCCTGGCTGGCTCCCACGCGCTCCAGCAATTCCAGCAGCGCCTCCAGTGGCGTCATGCCTCAGCAGCCTCCGCCCCGGTCAGTTCCATGCTTTCCGTTGGCTCTCTCGGCTCAATGCCGGAATCCACCAGCATCTGGCGCAGCTTCAGGTCTACATCGTCATACTTCAGTGAGCAGGAATTCGGATGCGTGATGCGAACTGCCACCGATTTTGGCTTCTCGTCAGCCTTCATTGCCACCAGCGCCGCCAATTCCACCTGCGTCACGTTATAAGTGCGCAACCGCACCGAATTGCCCACTTCATCCAGCAGGTCATAGATGGCTTCGCGTCTTGCGGCGGCATCCGCCTCCAGCGTGATGCGGTTCCCCTTGACTACCTTTGAGGAAAGCCGGAGTTTCTTCACTGCCACACTCTGAATGCCGCTGGCCGGACCGTAGACAAACTGAAAACTTCTCTCCCGCAGCGGATTCAGATCGTAAACGCGGTCATCCGAGGGATCAGGCGGCAGTTCGGACAACTTCAAAATTGCTGTGGCAAACATCGCTTGTAGCGGCTCAACGGCTTTATTCGCTTCGCGACAGTTCAGGTCCAGTGTTCCGTCTTTCTGCGAGTACACATAGATCACTTCAAAGGCAGGATTGTGCGGCCTGGGCGCAAACTCGCCTTCCACCCATTCCAGGCTCCGGTGGGAGTAGTCTTCTGGATAGGCGAAGAAGTAATCCAACTCGCCCCGGCGGAACGCTTCCACCTTGCAGTTTTTGCCCCTTCCCTCCGTACGGTGAAAGTAATTGCGAATGCCGTCGGCCAGCGCCTGCCGCCCGTCTTCATGGACGGATGCAGGCTGGTGCGGCAACCCCTTCCGCTTACGCCAATAGGGCAAGGTGTCCGCGTGGCAGAATAGCGTTGCGCCCTTCCAAAACTGCGGGAATTCCAGAAAAGCCGCCATTGCCCGCTCAAAGTGACCGTCCAAGTCCCCCAGTTTTTCGACAAAGGCCGTAAACGCATTCTGCTCTTCCCGGAACTGCCATTGAGCCTCGTCCCGGATCGCGCACCAGCCCTTCTCGCAACTCAGCGCGTGAATCTCGCGGAAGTCCGCATCCATTCCGTTGCGCTGGCTCTCCGGCAATTCCAGCCACGCGGCAAACAATTCATCTATCCGGGTTTCCTTCATGGCCGCAAAGTCCAGTTCCGCGAGCACGTCATGTGCCTCAAAGTAGCGGGCGAGCAGTGCATTAGGCATCTGCCGAAAGAAGTCTCTTGTGGAGTAATGCCGGGCCATGCGTCCCCCTTCATGCCGGGAGTGAGCTCAACGCCCTCGGACGGTATAGCATTGTATCGTACACATTTCATTGTATTCCGCAGGCAGGTTTACGGGCGTTGTGAGCGCGTCAAGTGAGGAAAAGCAGGGGTAGTGGTGCCGTTCGAAATCCACAGGTGGCTGGCGCAGCAGTAAACTTAGGGTATGGCAAAGCGTATGCTCCGCATCGTGAAAACAATCCCGGACTTCCTTGGAGTCTGCGAACGTTGCGGCTCTCGGTTCAAATCCGCTCTGCCGGTCCAGTCCGAGGCCGAGGCCGAGATTACTACCGCCTTCGATGCTCATAAATGCCTCCCCCTCGACAGCAGCCAAATCGCCCTCCGCATAGTTCGGGAAGCCACGGAAAACAAATAGGCTACTCCTCCGCCGCGCGAACCTTCTCCTGCATAGCCATGAAGTGCTCATATTTGAGCAGGACGGCCAACGGCTTATCGTTGTCTTGGATCACGAGCGTCTTATCAAGATCGCGCAACTGTGTGACGTTGAGCGCCCGCAGTTTGCTGATGCCTACGTGCTGAACGGTCGGGTCCAGGTAAGGTATCGAGACTTGGCTTGCCTTCGTCGCCATAAATCCTCCTATGCAGTCTTTCTGAGAGCTTTCGAGATCAGTTCCCTGTCTATTCTCTGAATCGGATTTTCCTTGGGGATCAGATCGCACAGTTCCTCAAGTGTCCAAATGTGATCTGTGAGTTTGGCCTCCATCGCTGGCGTCACCCGCAAGGTCTTGTGGACACGGCAGAAGTTGTAGTGAAAGAAATAGAGTGCGACCTGATGCGCATGGTTCTCAAATTTCTTGCTGAATCCGTTCGTCAGCCGCGTGAACCGGCGCATCTCCATGCGCATAGAGAGATTCTGGCGCTCGACGTATGACGTACTGACATGCTTTGGATCAGGATCACCGCTCACCACCTTCATGTCAGCTCCGATGCATTTCGCCGGGGAATAACGGTGCTGATCGGCATCGGTCGGAGCGCCGTATATCTTCTGTAATTGTGCATAATCCACATCGCAGCCGAACGCGCCTTCCACGGCTTGCAGATAGGCTTTGTGGGCGTCTGTGGTTAGCTGCACACGCCCACGGATGCGCTCAGCGCAGTCCTGCATGAAGTCATAGGCCCATCCTGCATCACGACCACCTACGAGGTACGAGACGCAGAGCTTCGTATCGGCATCAATCGCTGTCCAGGTCCAAACGTCGCCCCATCCCTCTGGCTCTTTCTCGGGCTTTACATTCTTCGCCTTGGCTCCGATGAACGACCAAATTTCGTCGCACTGCAAGCGACGCACACGCAAATTGCGGACATACCTATCGTGAAACTTCGCACAGGCGCGGCCCGCATCTTCCAGCAGTCTTAGAACCGTATGCTTTCCCACTCCGAACATCCGGCAAGTCGCGTTGATGGAGTTTCCTTCGACCAAGGCTGCTATCACCTGTGCCCGTTTTGCTGTGCTCAATCGGTTCATGTATGCCTCTATAGTGCCTATAGTAAGGCAATATAACGGCAATTGTCAAGCGTTAGTTTGCTTTTTTATTGCGACTATCCGAGATAAAGAGGTAAACTACTTCACAAATCGCAATTCCCCCACAGCAGGCCAAATAGATGAGAAACCAGGTCATTTCTTTTGCTCTTTTGTTCATAAGCGAGGCATCAACCGATCCCGTGCGGTTGAAGCTTGCAGCGGAGAGCGCGAAGTGGTTTAGAGACTTGCTCATTTCAGGCGGCATCGTGGCATTTGGATGCTTGCTTGAAATCTGGGAAACCGCAGTATCCCTCCGAAAATGGTTCAGAGCGCGAAGAGGGTTCGAAGAAAAGGAAAACCCGAGGAGTTGGGGAATTCCTATCGCTGCGATTGGCCTGCTATTGGTAGTCGGTGGAGTTGTCGGTGAAGTGGTGTATGAAGGGCTATCTTCAAACGCGGATGCTAAATTGCAATCGCATGAATCCAATGTACTTTCCGTTGCCGAAATAACAGCAAGCCAAGCGCAGGAACGCGCCGCAGTGAACGAAAAGGAAGCGGCACGATTAAGAAAACAGGCCGAAGACGAAGCGCTTACACGCGCCACACTGGAAACGGAATTTGTCAAAGAAGAGCCACGGATAACGCTTCTTAATTGGCACAAATCGCAAATAGTGAAGCGCCTGCTGCCATTCGCGGGCCAGAAGTTCGCGGTGCTCAGTTGCTTACAAGGCACTGATACAGAAGGAATTCGCACGTATTCTTTCCTGCAAATAACGTTGGCATTCGGTGCCAAGTGGACTAGTATCTTTGGGCCCAATAGCTCCCTTCCGGGAAAATGCACCGCAGTGGGGGTGTTTGTTTCCGTCCCGCCAAACGCAACTAAGGTAACCCGTGATAACGCAAAAGCGCTCTTCTCTGTTCTCCGGGGTGTCCTAAAAACCGGTGTCGAATACGAGGACACGGAAAACATGGATTTCATGCCCATTGTCGAAGAAAGTCTCGGAAGGGCCGTTTCGGGTAGACAAAAAAACAACAATCGTGGTCGCAGTGGGCGAGCATCCATATCCTCTCTCCCCTCCCCACGTTAGCAGCAGCGTGCCAACCAAAGCCCCGGCTAAGAAGTGACGCAATCGGGTTACCATCTTCTTGGCCTGTGAAAATCGAACGGCACCACTACCAAAGCAGGCCAGAGAGTACGGAATCTCGCGGGAGACACTTTACCTCAGATATTTGGGGCAGACAGATCCGCTCCGTCAGGCGCTGCTTGAGATTTATGTGTCCATCGTACTTAAGCGTGGAGGTTGATTTCACAACAGATCGCTATCCTGGCGGGTCACAGATTCGGAATTGGAACTGCACAACGCACCGCGTTAATAGCCAGGACCGACTTTCTGCAGCCAGATAGAAGAAAACGTGTTTGGCTCTTTCTCCATGTTTTCGTAGCCGGGAATCAACTCCGCTAGAAACGCCTCGTCATGGTGGCGAATCAGCGGAGCGGAAAGTTTTATAGCAAACTGTCTATTGCCGCATAACAATGCATGGAGCAACATCGATTCGTTCCACCAAACCGGCCAGCGGCTCTCATAAATCCATAATTTGGGCGGATAAGGGCCGTGATACGGGAAGGGAATGTCGTGGATTTGGATATGCACTCCAGGACGCAGAATCGGCAACACCTCCAGCAGCAGGAAGGGAACATCACCATCTAGGCGGACAATGTGACTTGAGTCGATAAAGAGCAGATCGTCTTCGCCAAGGCCGGTGAACAGGCCGAGGTTCTCCTCTTGTACTTCGTTGCATCTGACAGAGATTCCGGGAATCGTGGCGAGCGCAGGAAACGGATATGGTTCAATGCACGTTATACGCATTGGATGACCCTCCTCTGAGTTTCTTTGCGCCGCGGCGCTGGCATAATACGTGGACAGACCGGAGCCAACCTCCAGATATTGGGCGGGCTTCTTCTCACGGATCATGGCATAGAGGACCATTGCATCGACTCGCGTATAGCCAGGTCCAAAGCCCTGCTTGACAGACTCGCAGTATGGGACCAGAGCACAAAATTCTTCGCTCCACTTATTAATGAGATGTGTAATCGTAGATTTCATTTCGGACAGGTCTATCTCAAGTCCCTGCATGGAACTTGGCCTCGTCCAGCGGGGCATGGTGCGTGCCAGCTTTCTCCGCGACGGTAATGGCGAGTAATAGTCACTGGTTCGCGCTACAACGAAGCCACATAGCTCCATCGTCCGCTGGAAGAATCGAGCTGGCGCTTGCCTCGCCGTCCGGATACGCCGACGCACATCGGAAGGCAACCAATTTTTCAGCGTTTCACGAATGGACATCCACATCCTCTGCCCCGGTGACTCTTGCCATCGGCCTTATCCGGAATCTCCATTTTGAAAACAAATTCCCGGCAATTCTACGCCCGTTGGCGCAACTTGAAAGACGAGCGCGGTAGTTTCAAGGGAAAAGCCGGGCGATTCGCTGTCGTCCTTGCCTCCCCCGCCTCATCGAGAGCCCAAATGGAGGTGCCGTAGGCCACCCCCCACGCCTTGGACAACCATCCTGACGGTCGCGGGGGCCAACGCAGGCCGGTACGCGGTCCAGTAGGGCAGGGACAAGGCCAAGCCAAGGGGCTAAGCGTACCCATGCCTTCCTTTCCTACGGAGCCGCGACTGAGAAGGATGGCGGGCAAGGCAGAGCGTAGCAGTACGGGTGCTCGCAGGCTGTACGGCAGGCGTGTAGCGCTGCGTGACGGGCAGGGGTGCGTCCGATGATTATCCTCTTCCTCGTGCAGGAAACCCGCTAGAACCCTCACAGCGCCCCGATGCGTCCCAAGCTGGAAGGGGGGGAGGCAGGGACGGCTCGCAGGCGCTCACAGGCCGCTCTCTGTGCGTCCGGACTGGATTCTCGCTTCATTGTCAACCCTGCCAAAGGGCCAAGGGCGAGCCATCACAGAGCAGGGGCGCGGGATTGCTGGCCAACCTGTCCATTTCTTGCGCCGATTTTTCGCTCGAATTTTTTCTTTCTAACTTTTTCTGCCCGTGAATGAGCAAAACCCGCCCGAGGCTTTGCGATGGGGTGGGGGCCGGACAACTAATCCGACTGCCAGTTTCTGCCAACATCGGCGACTCTCGGAGAATAGCCCCGCTGGGCTTGGCAGTCGCCAAGAATCATCTTTAATCGCAGTTTTTCTCCAGCGGCGGGCGGGGTTGTGCCGATCCGCAGCGCCAGGCCAGGGCGGGGTTGGCGCGCCCTCTTTCTGGGGGAATGCAGTAGTGGAACATAAAGCGCAGACGCACACTGGCTGTTTTGCTCTTGTATCCAGTTTATTTCGAGCGAGTTATCTTGCCGCACCTGCGTACTTTTAAGGGGGGGCATTTGCGTCACAGTTCAGAGCGGCCTGCGAGGACGGAAACAGGCTCACGAAGGCGCAGAGAGCATGATTTCGTGGCGGCGCGGAGTCGATAAGGCTTAATCAGTCAAAATCGGCCTTAATCGTGGTTGTTCGTGGAGAATCGTGGCAAATCAGGCTTTTTCGCGCTGACGCGCCGTACCCTCCGCTCCGGCATCCGTAAAGGCTCTCCGCTTCGCTCCGTCCGCTGTGGCGGCGCTTCGCGGCCTTGACCGATGCCTTCGCTGCGGGTGTTTCTCTTCCATGAGAAGAATGTCTTCTTCTCATGTTACCCATGCCCAGGACCACGGCTCCCGGCCCCTTGAGAACGGCTGATGATGATCGAAGGGGAAACCGAGGGACAAAGAGCAGCGACGCCGGGCGCAACGGGGCAATTCAAGAGGCCTTTGAATTGAGCGAATCAGCCCCTTAGCGGCGACCTGTGGGGGGTACTTTTGGGGGTATTTTTGATGGCTAGATTTTCAAATGATTGATATTACAAGCCTTATTATTTGATTCGAGTCCCTCACTGCCCCATTCCTTCGCCCGCAATTGGCGGGCTACCGCATTGCAGGTCATTTCAGACAAATCGCCGCGGAGGCTGCGGCACCGAAACCCAAAGGACCCCGTCACAAATGTAGGCTCTCCGCGGCGCCGTTGTACCACGGTGCGAACCCCTCCTGCGCATCGCTTTATCTCAACGGGAGATAGCCTTGCAACGACAGATCGAATTTTTGCCACAGATAGTCGTATACGCCCACCACGGCGGGTAGCGTTTCCGCTGCGACGGTCAGTTCCAGTCGGTTCGAGTTGCGCGAGATGGTCAGGCCGAGGGTCGCAATGCTGCGGTACGCGTGCACGAGTTGCATCACGTGCTGCCCAACAGGGACTTCGAGATCGATGGTTTGGCCCATTTCCATGGTTCGCAGTTCATAATCATCAAACAGGATGGTATTCGTAAACCAGATGGGAAGGAAGTCCCCCATCTTGGCGAAGAATGGCTTAGGGAGTGTGAACCTGACCCTGGCTAGCGTTGTTGCTCCCTGGGCTGCAATGGGGTCTGTGTGTGGGGCTACAGGGGAAACAGTCGCGCCGGAATCAGGAGATACGCCGTTTACACCGGCGCCGCACTGACCGCAAAACATCGAGCCATCTCGAAGCAGATGGCCGCACTTGGGACAGTGCCTGACAGCGGCTCCGCACTGACCGCAGAAGGTCGCGTCATCTCTAAGCGGCTGGCCGCATTTCGTGCAGTCTGGCATCAATACGCCTCGAAGCGAAAGGTGGTCCGGTAGTCTCGACAATCATAAGCACATGCCCCGGGAACGTCAACGAATTGCGCGCCGCATTCAGTGGTCAATTGGTTTTAAATTCTGAGAGTACCTGTCACCTTGGCCTCAGAATGGATTGACGAGACGGATTTCTGTGGCTGGCATGGCGCGTGCTTTCGGCGATGATAGGAGTGGCAACACCAGGAGAGCAGCGAGATCGTGAATGAATTCCAGACGGGCCCGAAAAAGTCGGCGATCGTGGTGGGCGGCGGCGTGGCCGGCATGAGTGCGGCGTGCGCTCTGGTTGAGGCCGGGCTGCGCGTCAAGCTGGTCGAGCGGCGCGGCTACCTGGGCGGGCGCGCGAGCTCCTACCGCCATCCGGGCGTGGATGAGGTCATCGACAACTGCCAGCACGTGCTCTTTGGCTGCTGTACAAGTCTGATTGGCTTTTACCGGCGCATCGGCGTCGCGGAGCGCATCCACTGGGCGAACGCGATGACTATGATCGAGCCCGGTGGACGGCGCACGCTGCTGAAATCGTCACGGTGGTTACCGGCGCCGCTGCACGGCCTGCCAAGTCTGATGGCGGCAAATGCGCTCACGCGCGAGGACAAACTGGCTCTTGCGCGCGCGTTTCGGAAGCTGATGCGTCCAGTGCCGCCGGATTCGACGGAGACGCTGGGCGCGTGGCTCAGGCGCAACGGGCAAACGCAGGGAGCCATCGATCGCTTCTGGCGGCTGGTGATTGCGAGCGCGCTGAACGGCGATGTGGACGTGATCGCGCTGCCGTACGCCGCCAAAGTGATCCGCGAGCTGTTTCTGAACTCCGCCAAGGCAGGCAGCATGGGAATGAGCACCGTGCCGCTGAGCGAGCTTTATGCCGGCGCTGAGCAGTATTTGCGCGAGCGCGCCGGCGAAGTGATTTTCAACGCGGGCGTGGAAGGAGCGGCATGGGACGAGGAAACGTCGCAGTGGACTGTGAAGACGCGCGCGGGCGTGCAGGTCGCGGACTTTCTGGTGCTGGCGCTGCCGTTCGAGGCCACGGCAACGTTGCTCCCGCAATTGCCGCCGGCAGACGGCGTCGATAAGCTGGCTGGCCAAATCGGAAAACATGAACACGGGCCGATCTGCAGCGTGCATCTTTGGTTTGACCGCGAGATCACCAAGCTCGACCGCGCTGTGTTGCTCGACCGTGAGATTCACTGGATGTACAACAAGAGCCGGCTGCAGCCGTGGCGCAAGACGAAGGGCAGTTACCTCGAACTCGTCGTCAGCGCGTCGCAGAAATTTGCCGCGCTGAGCCGGGAGGAAGCAATTGATCTGGCCGTGCGCGAGCTTGCGGAGTTTTTTCCGGAGGTTGCAACGGCGAAGGTCGAAAAAGCAGCCCTGGTGAAGGAAGTTCGCGCAACATTCACTGTGCCACCGGGAATCGATGCTGCGAGACCGAAGGCCACCTCGCCGTGGCCGAACTGCGTGCTGGCCGGCGACTGGATTGCCACGGGATGGCCCTCGACGATGGAGAGCGCGGCGCGAAGCGGCCATTTGGCGGCAGAGGCGGTGTGCGCGGCGATCGGCGAGCGACGGAGGTTCCTGGATCCCGACCTAAAGCCCCGCGGCCTTATGCGTTTCTTCCAGTAATTCGGCGGCAAACGAGACGGCATCAACAGTCCGCCGGCTTCTCAGTGCGCCAGCAAATACACGCCAATGCACACCAGCCCGGCGGCTGCCCAGCGGCGCCGGTCGACGTTCTCTTTGAGGAAGATTTTTCCGGCAACGGCGTTGGTGACCAGCGTCAGCGATGCCGAGGCGGGGGCCACCAAACTCAGGTTCAGGTGATTGAGAGCGAATAGCAGCGAGAAGAACGCCAGAGCGAGAAAAAAGACTCCAACAAAGAAAAGTGGGCTGGTCACCACGGCGCGAATGGCGCCTTTGAGGCCGGATCGGGCGCGAATCAGGTCGAGGTCGCCGATGGACTTCATGGCGGCGGCGGTGAGTACTTCGCCGGTCGTGGAAGCGAGGACGACGGCTCCGATCGCGGCGGCAGCAAGCCAGGGATTAGCCGTTGTTGCGAGCGGCGCAAAGGGGAGAGCGAACGTCATCATGGTTGCCCTCCCGTTGCGACAGTCTCTTCCGGCAATGATTCCTCGGCAATAGGCGTGGGGTGTTGGGTGAGGGAAGGCCCCTGCGCGACAAAGCTCACGCCGAGAGTAATCAAAACAATTCCAGCCCAGCGCTCGAGCGAGATGGCTTCATGCAGCCAGAATCGCGAGAGGAGCGCGACAATGACGTTTCCGAAGGCCGTGGCGGGCAAAACAAATGTGAGATCGGCCCAGGAGAGCGCGGTGAGATAGCTGGCGAAGAAACCGATCAGGAGAGCGATGCCGCCGGCGATCCAGGGCGTGAAGACGGCAGCGATGAGCGCGCCCGGATGAGCAAGCGAGATTGAGGGCATCGCAGTCATGCCGCGCGAGAGACAACTGTCGCCGAGAGGTGCGCAGACGGCAACCAGGCTCAGGATCAGGTATTGGCGCGGCAAGAGTTTGTGTTGAACCATCAGTCCAGTATCTTGCAGTTTCGATGTAGATGGCCTAAAGAAGTTGAGGGCGGACGTCCGCCGCGGCGGACGCCACCCTCGATGTTAAGGCCCGGAGATTGCCTACGTGCCGGCACCGGCGGGGGCGGTCGGCGTGGCCTGTTGTCTGCGCGTCTCCTTCACCATCTTGTTGCGCTGTGCGCGCAGCTTGAGGAATGCCTTGGCCTCGACGTACAGGCGAGGCAGATCGCGGTTCATCATGGCCTTCCACACCACGCGGAAGGCGGCCTTGGGACGGAAGTAGTACTCGTCGTAGAACCGGTGCACCATCTCCATCACGTAATCCGTGGGCAGGCCGGGGTACTCGATGTGCGCCATCTGGTGGCCGCCGCCGTCCTGCATGTTGTTGTTGGTGATGAAACCGTTCTGGGCGGCGTACTCGTAAAATTCGGTGCCCGGATAGGCGTGGGCGATGGAGACCTGAATGGTCTCGACGTCGAGCGACTTGGCGAAGTTGATCGTGTTGCGGATGGATTCTTTTGTCTCGCCCGGAAGTCCCAGGATAAAGTCGCCGTGAATGGTGAGGCCAAGGTCGCGGCAATCCTTGGCGAAGGCGCGAGCGCGCTCAACAGTTGCGCCCTTCTTGATGTTTTTGAGGATCTGCGGATCGCCTGATTCGAAGCCGACGATGAGCAAACGGCATCCCGCTTCGCGCATGGCCTTCAACGTGTCGTAGTCGGTCGTTACACGCGATGTGCAACTCCACGTGAGGCCGAGAGGCTTCAGCTTTTCGCAGAGCTCGATGGTGCGCACCTTTTGGATGTTGAAGGTATCGTCGTCGAAGAAGAATTCCTTCACTTCGGGAAAGTTCTCCTTGGCCCATTTCATTTCCGCGGCGACGTCATCGCTGGAGCGCTTGCGCCATGCATGACCGCTCAGCGTCTGCGGCCACAGGCAGAACGTGCACTGCGCCGGGCAACCGCGAGTGGAGTAGAGGGCAATGTATGGGTGAAGCAGGAAGGGCACATTGTAGCGCGTTACGTCCATGTCGCGCTTGTAAATTTTGGTGGCCCAGGGCATTGCATCGAGGTCTTCGATCTGCGGACGGTCTGGATTATGGATAATCTGTCCGTCCTTCTTGTAACTGATGCCCAGAATCTCGTTGAGCGGCTTGCCCTGCGCGAACTCCACGACGGAGTAGTCGAACTCGCGCCGGCAGATGAAGTCGAGCGCCGAGCACTCATTCAGCGCGCGGTCGGGATCGGTAGTTACCGGCGGCCCTACGAACGCGACCCGAATCGAAGGGTTGGCGGCTTTGATAGTTTCGGCGAGGCGCTGGTCGCCTTCCCAACCGACCGTAGAGGTAAACAGCACCAGAAACTCGTAGTCCTTGCAGATCTCGATAGTTTCCTGAGCAGAAACATGGTGGGGTGGCGCGTCGAGCAGCCGCGAACCCTCAAGCAGGCCAGCAGGATACGTGAGCCAGACCGGGTACCAGTAAGACTCGATCTCGCGAGTCGCCGGCCAGCGCGAACTTGCGCCGCCATCGAAGTTCTCAAACGAAGGAGGGTTGAGGAAGAGTGTTTTCAGGGGCATCGGCATCTCCTTCATTCTACCATTCAGGCTGTTTTGTTAGACGGATCGCCCCAGAAACACGGGTCAGGCGAACACCCCCAGAATCGCAGGCCTGGCTGCGCATATAAGCCATGCGGAATCAGTCCATTGTCTCGGATTCTTCTACCACCGAATACGGTTTGGAGGGGTTGCTCCGGGGATACCCGGCCGCAATTACTTGGCGTGCAGCTCGTTGAGCCAGTCCTGCATGTGGCCCAGGGCGCGCAGCAGGTCGAGCCGTGCCTTGCTCAGGTCGAACCCGGCGTCGAGCGCGTCGAGGTACTTCTGGCGCTCATCGATGCGAGCCTGTTGCTCGGCTGTGGGGGATAGTTGTGGCGGAGCGCCGGGTGTGCCGGTGGCGCCGTTCCCCGCTTCCAATTGTGCGGCGACGCTCTTCAACTGCTCCTCGGCGATCTGTTGCTTGAGACTGGCAACTTCAGCCTCGGCATCGAGTTCCCGAAGACTCGAAGTGAGCTGGCTGATCTCAATGTCATTCTGCTGCTGTGCCTGCTCGGCCTCCACTTTCGCGCGCAAGGCGTCGGCGGCAGAGACCTTGGCTTTTGCACGAATAGCAAAGTCGAAGAAGGGAACCGAAATCTGGAGTCCGAAACTCACGTTGTTAGGAGTGAAGTGGTTGTAATAGGTGCTGTAACTATTCAGCTCATTGGAGTCGTAGTTATAGACGGCGCCGAACCCGATCGATGGGCGACGCCACGCCAGATCGTCTCCCTTTGCCTCCAGTAGTTTGGAGCGCGCCAGAACAGTTGCGGATTGAATGCCGAGAACGGGACGTGGCGCTTCGTCGGCGGAGACGGCAGGAATCTCGGGAATGCTCGAGTGATCGGGTGTTATGGAGCCGGCGGGTAGGCCGGTAAGCACTGCGAGTTGCGTGGCCAAGGTTGCGGAGCGAGTCTCGAGATGCAGCCGTTTGAGTTTGAGTTGGGCGGCAGTCAACTGTGCCTGCAACTGGTCGTTGAGGGGGTCGACGCCGGCCTCCACACGCTGCTGCTCGATGGCGACGAGACTGGCGGCATCGTGCTCCTGCTCGCGTACAGCCTCGAGTTCGCGCTGGACAGTGTCCATCTCAATGTAGTCCGAGGAGGCGTCGAGGGCGACCTGCTCCTTCGCATCTTTGAGACTCAGGTTGGCGGCCTCCACACCGGCCCGTGCAGCCTTGACGTACTGACGCTGAGAGAAGCTCAGAACGAGGGACTGCATCGTAGCGTTCCCTACAGAGGGCTGGCCGGTTGGAAAGCCGTGAGAGTACCCGACCTCGGATCCGATGACGAAGTTGGGGATATATGCGTCTTCAGTCCGGGCGAGGGCGGCCTGCGCCTTTTGAAGGTCGGCGTTGGCGAGTTTGACGGCACTCGAGTTTTGCTGAGCCATCTCAACTACGGTGGTGAGCGAGACCTGCGCCGGCGCAAAAGCAGACGAGCAGGCAAGCGCCATGATCGCCAAGACCGGGGCCCCCGGCAAGCGAGCAAGTGGCGTGCTGGGGTGGAAGACCGGCGCCACGATCTCGAGCGACTTTTGTTGAAACTTCACAAGCGCCTTTCGTTTCAATGTTTCAACCTTGGGTTTCAAGCCTGCGCCGGATTAAACTCTTTCGCCAACCGTGCGGCAATGGCCAACTCTGTCTTGGCGCCCGCAGCATCGCCGAGTTGCTGCTTGAGGCGCGAAAGTCGAATGTAAGCGATGAATGCCGGCGCTTCCTCGGTCAGGGACGAACTTGACAGATAATTCTCCAGCATTTGCGCGGCAAGTGCCGGATTCCGATTTGCCGCGATGAGCACTCCGGCGCCGTCATAAAGGCCGACGCCGGAGTCCTTGTTCTTTGCCGCAGCGCTGACGCAATTCTGAATGGCGGCGTCCAGATCGGACCACCGCTGGCGTTTACGGTAAAAGTCGGCGAGTACGGTCCAATAATCAGCCGGCTCAGTCGCGATTGTCGCTGCCTGGCGATATTCATTCTCAGTCGTCGTGTAATCCTTTTGGGCCATGGCGATGTCGCCGCGCAACCGCTGGGCCCTGGCCGAATCAACCTTGTCCAGTTGTGACGCGATCGCCTGCGCCTTGTCGGTTCCGCCCCCTGCGATGCCGGGAGCCTGGGCATAGTAATCGCCGAGGTCGGACAACGCCGGGCCATTCTTGGGATTCAGCTTTACCGCAGTTTGCATTTCAGAAAGCGAATGCTTGGCAATCCCGTATGCGGAAAGGAAACTAGCATGGCTGGCCTGCTGGCCCAGAACGCGCCCCAGCCACATGTGGTAATCCGAATTCTGACTGTCAAGATTGACTGCCTGCTGGCACTCCGCCGCAGCTTGCGACCATTGCTGGAGCGTAAATCGAACCCTGCAAAGGAGGCTCTGCGCCTCGGCAGCACCATCTCCGGTGGAGGGCAGCGGCGCGAGCAGCGCGATCGCTTTGTCGGCCTCGCCGGCCTGCAAATCCTTATTGGCCTGGGAGAGCGTCGCAGTAGAGATTTGCGCGTACACCGGATTCACGGCAGCCCACGTCAGGGAAGCCAGCGCGAACGTGCACGCCATCGCAGGCGGGCGCATCACCGTTGTTCCTTGATCGGTACGCCCTCCTGCAAGGGCTGTCCGTTGGTTGTGCCGATCGCGACCATGTCACCGTCTTCGAGCCCGGAGAGAATGGGCACCTGGGTCAGGTTTGGGGATCCGATTGTGATTGGAACGCGCACCAATTCGCCGTTCTCGACCTTGAATGCGAAATATTTCCCGTTCTGTTCGTGGAGGGCCTCGCGCGGCATGCTCAGAGTGTCGGGCTGGCTTGAAGTCGTGACGGTTAGAGTGACATTGGTGTCGGGCAAAAGTCCGTCTGACGATCCATCGAAGTCGATAAGCACCTCACCTACATTGCGCGTAGTGTAAGTGACGACATCGGAAGGAAGGCGCACAATGTGCCCGTGCCACTCGCTGCCCGGCTTCGCGCCCCAGCGAATCACCACCTGCTGTCCAATTGCCAATCGCCCCAGGTCAGGCTCGTCGAAGTAGCCGCGGACGCGCTGATTACGCAGATCGGCAATCTGGAGAAGGAGGTTGCCGGCCGCGGAAAATTCCGAAGGCGTTGCATCCATGTTGTAGATATTTCCTGTGATCGGAGCGCGAATTACGGTCTGCGATTCGACGTGCTGCGCAGCGCTCAGAGCCGCTTGCGCATCGGCCAGCGCTGCCTGGGCGCGCGCCACATCACCCGGCGAAAAACGATGATGTGCGCTCTGCTCGGCGGCGTTCAGGCTTGTCTGTGCCGTATCAAGGCGTGCACGAGCCGCGGTCACCTCGCCAGGCGCGGCAGCCCCCGCAGCAACCAATTTGGTGAGCGCATCGAAATCATGCTGAGCTTGATCGCGGGTGAGGCGGTCCTGCTCGATTTCTGAAGCGGAAGCCTGACGCTCCGCCTGAGTTCCATTGTGAGTGACCGCTTCCAGATTTGCCTGCGCCGAACTCACCGAGCTCTCAGCGGCGGCCACCTGCGCCCTCGCCGCCACATCGTCCAACGTGACGAGCAGCTTACCCATAGGCACCGTGTCGCCTTCCTGGGCGTACACGGCTTTTACCGTGGTGGCAATCGGACTGTAAAACTGATAGTTCACTGTGGGCTCGACGCGGCCATCCGTGCTCACGGTGTTGACCAGCATCGCGTGTTCTACGGTCGCTACGCGCACCGGCAGGCGCTCGCGCAGAAAGTAGCGCGCCGTGAAAAACACAGCAAGCAGAACTACGACTGCGCCGGCCCAAAGCCACCGGCGGCTTGTTTGCGATCTTGCTTCAGACATGTAATTAACCAGAGTCAGTATATAAGACTCATTAACATCGGATAGGAAGCAGAAAAATAGAACGGGAACCGGATCGCGCCCAATCATTTCGGCACGTAGAATAACGGTATGCCAGTGAACCCGAGATACACCGACGAACACGCAAAGGCGGGACTGGATTTTGCCTTTCCGCCCATCGAGACCTGGCAGAACCAGTTTCCCGGATACGAAATCCAGATCGACGATCCGGAGTTGACCTCAGTCTGCCCCAAGACCGGCCTGCCGGACTTCGGCGTCTTGACCATCCGCTACATGCCGCGGGAGCGCTGCCTGGAGCTGAAATCGCTCAAAGAGTATCTCTTCAGCTACCGGAATCTCGGCATCTTTCAAGAGAACATTGTGAACCAGGTTCTGCAGGACGTAGTGAAAGCGTGTAACCCCGTTTGGGCGGTGGTGAAGGGTGAATTCAGGCCACGCGGCGGGATCGGGACCACGGTGGAAGCGCGCTGGCCGCGGCCGTCAGCGTAATCCAGAATCGCCGATTGGGGGACCGCGCTCGAGTGTGATATTCCTGAGTCCTCTCGTATCTCTGTTTCGCTCCGAGGGATCTTGCCGAATTCTACCCAGCGTCCGACTTTTACTTGGAATCTAGACCCTCGCATCAGCCCAGCCATGGGCACAGTCGTGCTGCTGCTCGCGCTCAATCTGCTGAATTACATTGACCGGTACATCCTCGCTGGCGAAGTCTCGCCTATCCAGCACGAGTTTCACGCGAGCGACCAGCAGATGGGTGCGCTAGGCACTGCGTTCTTTGTGTTTTACATGGTGGCAGCGCCGCTCACCGGTTGGCTGGGCGATCGATACCGGCGCAAGCCGATGATCATCACCGGCGCGATTCTTTGGAGCCTCGCGACTCTGGCTGCTCTTTGGATTCATAGTTACACGACGCTCTACATGCGCCAGGCGCTGGTCGGAATTGGGGAAGCTACGTTTGGGATCTTCGCGCCTGCTGTCCTATCGGATTTCTATCCGGAGCGCGAGCGCAACCGCGTGCTTTCGGTGTTCTACATTGCGATTCCGGTTGGCGCTGCGCTGGGGTACCTGGCCGGCGGACAGATCGGCTCACACTGGGGCTGGCGTACGCCGTTTCTCGTTTGCGCACTACCGGGATTTCTGGTTGCTGCGCTGTACGGCTGGATCGGGCGCGAGCCGGTGCGGGGTGCAAGCGATCACGTCGAAGCGAATTCGAAGCGCGCCACCGTGTGGGGAATCATTCAGAATCCAGCCTTCCTGACAGCGACCTTTGGCCTCGCAACGTTGACCTTTGCGATGGGCGGGATTTCCTGGTGGATGCCCGAGTTTCTGCGGCGCTTCGCGGGCATGTCAATGAGCACTGCGAGCCTGACAGTTGGCGCGACGACGGTGGTGGATGGCATCGTTGCCACGCTGGTGGGAGGGTGGATCGCCCATATCTGGCTGCGCAGGAATCATCGCGCGCTGTACCTGCTCTCGGCGTGGAGCGTGGCGCTGACGCTGCCGTGTGGGGTGATGCTGTTCTTCGGGCCGCACAAATGGGCCGTGCCCTCGCTGTTTGCCGCGGAGTTCTTTCTCTTCCTCAACACAGGTCCGTTGAATGCGGCGATCGTCAACTCGGTTTCAGCGCCGGTGCGGGCGACTGCCATTTCCATCAACCTGTTCTGCATTCACTTCTTCGGCGACACGTTCTCGCCGCAGATCATCGGCGCCATCAGCGACCGCTCGAACCTGAGCATCGGGCTGGGCGCGACACTGGTGTTCCTGGTCATCTCGAGCACGATTCTCTTCACAGGGGCAAGACACGCGCCAAAGCTGGAAGCGTGACGAGCCAGCCCTTAGCCATTAGCTCGGCCTTGCTGACACGGCGGCACCAGCTAATCCTGCGGACTCGTCACTTCCGCGACAGCGGTTCCTGATCTTTCGTGTTCATGAAGGCGCGCCGGCCGCCCTGGGGTCGCAGATTGGGGTCAGCGATGGGGGGCCGCTCCTGGTCGGCGGTGAAGCCGCGGGCGAGGAGAGGGTTGGGCTTGAACTTGGGCGGGCCGCCGTAGAACTGGCGGGAATGGCTCAAGACCATTCCGGCGCGGCCATGCATGGGCTGGACGATGCCGCGAATCTCGACGTCGGCGTCGCGGTATTTCTTGAGCTCGCCGACCTCTTCGCGATCTTCGGGCAGGCTGACGACGGTGAAGCGGCATTGGTCGTCGGGGGTTTGCGGCGAGCACACGTCGAGGAAACGCGTGCCATCGGAAAGTTCCACTACTTCATAAACATGTGCGGAGATGCAAACGTCCTTCTTGAGCATTTGCGCAGCCTGGTCGGCGGTCACGCAGGGCCGGGGTTTGGCGGCGAATACGAGTGCGGACACCCAGACTGCAAGAACCGCGATCGATGCGGGACGGATGAGCCGCATAAGGAGTCTCCAAGAAGATGGAGACAGCGTAGCGCGGAATCTACATGATGCGATGTGACGGCCGTCGCGGGGCGGAGAGCAGCGGCACAAACGGTTCGGCGACCAGTCGCCGAGTGCCCATCCTAAACACTCTTCCAGCGTTTAGGGCGGGATACTAATCACTAACCACTAACCACTAACCACTGCTTCACCGCGCGCCGACGAGTTCGCCGCTCTTGGCCGCCTGGCCGTAGTGGCTCTCGACGTAGTGGTCGAGGATCTGCTTGAATTCCGCCACAATCGTGTCGCCGCGCAGCGTCGTCGCCAGCTTGCCGTCGACGTAGACCGGCGCGACGGGATCCTCGAAGGTGCCGGGCAAACTAATCCCCAAGTTGGCGTGCTTCGATTCGCCGGGGCCGTTGACGACGCAGCCCATGACGGCGAGCTTGAGCTCCTCAACGCCGGGATACTTCTTGCGCCACTCGGGCATCGACGTGCGCAGGTAGCTCTGGATCTGCTCGGCGAGCTCCTGGAAGTACGTGCTGGTCGTCCGGCCGCAACCGGGGCAACTCGTCACCTGCGGCATGAAGCTGCGGATCGAAAGCGACTGCAGAATCTGCTGCGCGGCCAGAACCTCTTCAGTGCGGTCGCCGTTGGGCTTGGGCGTCAGGCTCACGCGAATCGTGTCGCCTATCCCCTGGAGCAGCAACGGCGCGAGACCTGCAGTCGACGCGATCAGGCCCTTCGATCCCATTCCGGCTTCGGTCAGCCCGAGATGCAGCGGATAGTCGCAACGCGCGGCGAGCTTCGTGTAGACGTCGAGCAGATCGCGGACGCCCGAAACTTTGGCCGACAGGATGATCATGTCGTGGCCGAGGCCATAGTGCTCGGCGGCAGCGGCGGACTCGAGCGCGCTGGCGATCATGGCTTCGATCATCACCTCGCGCGCAGGCTGCGGCTCCGGGAGCTTGCTGTTCGCGTCCATCATGCGCGTCAATAATGACTGATCGAGCGAGCCCCAGTTGACGCCGATGCGGACAGGCTTCTGGTTCTCGACAGCGCACTCGACCATGATGCCGAAGTTCGAATCATCTTTGCGGCCGATCGACACGTTGCCGGGATTGATGCGGTATTTGGCCAGCGCGCGCGCAGCGGCGGGATATTTCTTGAGCAGGATGTGGCCGTTGTAGTGAAAGTCTCCGATGATCGGCACGCGCAGGCCGCGCTTTTCGAGTCCGTCGACAATGTGCGGAACGGCTGCAGCAGCGCCTTCGTTGTTGACCGTGACGCGAACCAGCTCGGAGCCGGCGTCGGCGAGTGCCGCGACTTGGGCGATTGTTGATTCTATGTCCGCCGTGTCGGTGTTGGTCATCGACTGGACGACAACGGGAACTTCCCAGCCAACGCGAACGTTGCCGATGCGAACGGTTGGAGTTTTTCTGCGGGCGATTTCTGCCATGCTTCCAGTTTACCGAAAGGCAGGGACCGAGGCACCAAGGGACCGAGGGAACAAGAAAGCAAGGGACCAAGTGAGCAAGCAGGTCAGCGGGGCTGGCGGAGCTAGTCGAGAACTGCAGGGTGCTTACTATCTCGATATACCCCCAGGCCCCCCCACCCGTTTTGGGGTTAAGGGGTTTGTTTTCAGTCACTTGTACCCTCGATCACCCGCCGTAACCCATTGATTCCAAAGGAGTTGACAGCCTAAAGTCGTCATTCTAAAGGGAGTTACTGGCCATTTTCTGGCTAAACTAACCTCTTTGGTTAACAAATTCAGCGAGACAGCGGCTTTCCTCGGTCGCCCGTTTCCTTGGTTCCTCGTTCCCTTGGTCCCTTGGTGCCTCGGTCCCTGCCTTGATCATGGAACCATTGTGCTCCGAAAGGGGGAAATGATCGGCAAACTTGGCAGAGATCAGAGGTCAGGGGTTAGTGGTCAGAAAACGAAAGGCTTAAGGCGGAGAGGTCGGGGTTGTTTGGGCGGCGGGGGGCTTGACAAGGTGAATGGCTAGGTGACCGGTCCTAATTCATTCGTAGCGATCACGCTACCGCTAGCTCGTCGACCTCAAGGTTGTATTCCGCGTCCTCTATCAGTTCGAGGATTTCCTCGTCTGTTACCTCGTCGTTCCGAAGCTGGTTTGCGTCAAGCTTGATCTGAAGGGTCCCTGTGACCTTGATTGAATAATCCTCGTCGGCATCGAAGTAGTGGTCATTCCGTTCGTCAGTGCTGATCTTGGCTGCCTTGTCTTCGTCAAGACAGTAGAAATCCGATTTGAAAATCGCGTAATTCAATGTGCATTCAATGATCGCCACAAAGGGCACTCCGACTTCGCTGTCGCCGTAATACTCAACTCTGTCGAAATCGAAATCGACCTCGCTCGGTGCGCCGACCAGGTAAATCATTCCCTCGTTGTTATCATCTGGAATCCGGCTGTCGGTGACCGACTTCCCATCGAGCGCGCCTACTGCCTCGTCGCCCACGGCGGACTCGAGCCGTTCTTGCGCGCTCATTAAAAGTGCGCCGGCACGCTGGATGTTTTCAGAAACAACTTCCTCGGCTAGTTTTTCAAGTGCATCGCGACATTCTTTGGTGTTGATGAAGTCTGAAAGCTGCTCGTGCGCGATGATCCCGCTGAATTCCGTTGACGCGTTGCGCATTACCTTGTCCGCTTTGCAGAGTCTGACTAACGCGCGGAATGCACCGGAGTTCCGTCTACGGTTGCCGCTGAAGATATTCGTATCAAGCACGACGTGAATCATATTCAGGCGCGCGATCCTAAAACAGGGCGATTGTCGTCGACATCCTTCGATCATCGTTCATCGAGGCCGGGGACGTAAATACGCGGTGCTTTTTCAAAGGGGCCAGGACAATTTTCAGCAATCGGCGCTCACGGCCGGTGGGGCGATCCGTTCTCCAAGGACAGGTCGATGAGTTTTAGCATATGGCTTGCGATGAATAGCAGTTCCAGAGCCTCCCACTCTGACAGGTCCGGCAAATTGTGTGGTTCGTGGCTAAAGGAATTTCGGAACCAACCGACACCGCTCGATAGGAAGGCTCGGAGGTGTTCGCGATATGCTTCCTGGCTCTTTGCGTTGGCCTGGCTCAGCTTTGGATAAGGAAGGTCCAGGATTCCGCTTGAGAAAAGCTTGTGAACAACTGACGTGCCGCTGACGGATCTTACGGAGTCGTCCGGTGATGAGTCCCGAATTTCGTTGAGTCTATTCTCAACGCGCCCGAATGCAGCTCCAACGGCCTCTTTGCGTTTGCCTTCTACGAAGTAATGACCGTAGCTCTGCAGGTCTATGTGGAGGTGCGAAAGTGCATCCAGAAATGTTGGTTTAGGCAGGTTCGGCAATGGCATTTGCGGTTGGACTCTCACGGGTTTGACGACCTTCGTGGTTCGCTTGATATGAGATACGCGAGCCTGTTCTATAGCCTCCTTGAGGTTCTTGATAGCTTCGGGGAGTTCGCGGCGGAGGTGGAGAAAGGTGTTGGATTCGACTGTCTCCTTTGGGCTCGGGCGTTGAACAAAACTCGCCGATCCGAAGCTCAAGCTGGTTCACGGAACGGCCAAGTTCTCCGTACTCCTCGTCAGTAAAAACCGTGAAATTGAAGGCAATCATGTCTTCCAGTTCCATCAGCATCAGGCTCAAACCGGGGGACACGTTAGCTTCACGAAGTGCTTGAAAGAATTCCGGTTTCGAACCCTTGCGGACTAAAAATTCGGCGATGACTGGGAGTTCCGAGGAGCATTGTTTTGCTGTTCCGGCGTTCCGAGTCTCGCCCGGTTTGCGGTGGAAGCAATCGCTTCTGCAGATGCGCATTGCCAATTCTGCGCTGAAAGTGGACTTGTCTTGCCCCGGGAGCTCGTCATAGATCGCAACTAGCAGATCGAAGCTCTCGCTCTTAAAGTCGACCTCTTCGGGGTTCTCCCTGACCTTGCGAGGGCGGCTGTCCCGCGGGAAATCCCATTGCCATGGTGTGAGATAGTACAGCGTTCCGATGATGGCGGGCGGTTCAGGAACGGATTCGTAATGAACGGTGGGCTCCTTGCGCTCGCGGGTGAGTATGAGCTTAGCCTTTTGTTCTGCTTCGTAGTTCGTCATGAGGTCTCGTTGGCCAGATTCTACTTTAGTCTTTTGCTTTCCCATGCTGAAGCCCGGACAGCTTTGGGGCGGATTACGGCCCGAGTAAACGCGTGCACTGATACAAGACTCCCGGGCTGAAGCCGGGGTTGGTTTGAGGGCGTTTTTCAGGAGCCTAATGGCTCCTGCTCCCTCCGACTCAGCTTTCGGCTATCGCCTACCAACCCATTTGGCGCATGCGTTCTAGGATGAGATTGCTGTAGCGGGTCATGCGCTCGGGGCGGCGCTTGAGGGGAGCGGGGAGGATGGCGGCGAGCTCGGCGGCCTGCTGGCGGCCGACGCGGCGGGCCGAGGTTCCGTAGTAGTGCTGGGAGGCCGACTCCACGCCATAGATGCCGGGGCCCCATTCGACCACGTTGAGGTAGAGCTCGAGAATGCGCTGCTTGCCGAGGACGAATTCGGCGACGGGGACGAGTGTGAACTCCGCGCCCTTGCGGAGGATGGAACGGCGGGTTCCGAAGAAGAGGTTCTTGACGAGTTGCTGGGTGATGGTGGAGCCGCCGCGGATGCGGCCGCCTTCCATATCTTCGTCGGCAGCGAGTTCCATGGCCTGCCAATCGAAGCCGTGGTGCTGGTAGAAGCGCGCGTCTTCAGCGGCGATGACGGCATGCTGGAAGTCGGGCGAGATTTGGCGGAGGGGGACGAATTGGTAGTGCTCGTGGTAGGGCTTGCCGTGAATGAAGGCCTGGAGGCGGCGCTCGATGTGGACGGCGGTGGTGGGAGGGTCGACAAATTTGGCGGCGACGAGGGTGAGCGCGGCGGCGAGCCACGCGGCGACGAGGGCGAGGGCGAAGCAGAGGGCGATTGCTGGAAGACGGCGGGCTGGAAAAAGGGAGCGCAGGGAACGCTTGCGGCGCGGGGGTGTGGGCTTTGGCGCGGAGGGCGGAGCCGAGGGTGGCTCGGGCTTTGGCGCGGGCTTTGGTGCGGGCGGCGGAGCTGGGGCCGACGCGGGCTTCGGCGTTGGGGCTGGGTTGGGGTCGGAGGGCACGTACCAGAATAAAGGCAGGGGCTGAGAGGCAGGGACTAAGGGACTGAGGAGCAGCTTCTAGCTGATCGTGCCAGAAACGGAGCGGCGAGCGCGGGCCGGCGTGCGAAATCGCGCAGGAAATGGCGTCATAAGCCCGCTGAGGCGCGGTGAAGGCTCAGTTAGCGTGCGCAAACGCGCTATCTGTGAAATTACTCGCGACCTTTTCCGTCGAAATGTGAAATTCCAATTGCTCACTTACCCCGATTTCACGCAATTTTCAGGGGCACCACTCAACGATTCGCGAAACTTTAAGCGACCATTTGGGGCTTTTTGTGAAACTCTATGCGAACCTTTCGCGGGGTTGAGGTCGCACAAAGTCGAACATTTCGAGCGAGTTGAGCGGCTTTCGCGCGGCCCAGAAAAAAGGTGGCCCCTCGGCCGAGGTTCGATCACGGCTGCGCCGCGTATGAGAGCAAAAGCAGGTCCCTCGACTCCGCTGAAGAACGCTTCGCTCGGGATGACACAGCGTTGCTGTATCCAACTTGGGCGCGGGCGCTAGAGGGTGCGCTGGTAGCGGAGGACGTCGACGGGGGTGTTCCATACGATGTCGATGCGGCGGAGGCCGTCGGGGGTCCATTGATCGGTTTTGTAGAAGCGTTGGGCGCGGAGGTTGTCGACAAGAGTGAAGAGGTAGGCGTTCTTCAGGCCAAGTGACACGAGATGCGCGCGGGCGGCCGAGATGAGAGCGACGCCGACGCCGAGGCCCCAGGAATGGGGATCGACATAGAGGGCGGCGAGCTCGCCGTGGCTGGGAAGGTCGGGCTCGTGCGAGGGAGCGGTGGTGGCGAAGCCGTGGATGATGTTGCCGGTGGCGGCGACGATGGTGTGCGGGTGGAGGGGATCGGCGTTGGAGAGATCGTATTTTTCGGCGCGGTCCTCGGGGCGGAGCTGGTCGAGATAGTCGTCGGGGAGAAGGCCGCGGTAGCCGCGTTGCCAGGCGCGGACGTGGACGCGTGCGATGGCGAGTGCGTCGGGCGGCTGGGCGGGGCGGAGGAGCATGAGGGGAGTATCGCATGGAGGCAGCTATCAGCTCTCAGCTTGGTTCGTGCGGAGGGAAGAGGCAGCCAGTAGCCAATGGCCTGGAGCGAAAAGGCGGGGGCAGGGAGACGAGGAGCGAGGGAACGAGAAGGCAGGGAATAGCCGGTAGGGAATAGGGAGTAGAAAGGCAGCGGGCGAGAAGGCGGAGAAGAAGTGAAGGAGTGAAGAAGTGAACAAGTGAATAAGCGAACGAGTGAACGAGGGAGCAAGGGATTGAGTTAGCGATTCACCTTGATTGGGGCCACGGGGCGTGGGTTATAGTGGACGCATTCGCCGAATTAAAAGCAAGTTTCCCCGCGGCGGATGCGGTTCCCCGAGACAACAGTAGATTCCCCCGAAACAAAACTGAAATGAAAGCGAAAGAGGAGGTCATTGTGGGCGAGCAGCCGACACCGGAAAAGATTATGCAGATTGGCCTGGGATTCTGGGCCTCGAAGACACTGCTGAGCGCGGTGGAGATGGGGTTGTTTACAGAGCTGGCGAGGAAGCCCGAGGCGTTGGAAGACGTGCAGGCGCGGCTGGGGTTGCATCCGCGGTCGGCGAGAGATTTTCTGGACGCGCTGGTGGCGCTGGGATTTCTGGAGCGGCTGGAGGGGAAGTACGCGAACACGCCGTCGACGGATGTGTTTCTGGACAGGAAGAAGCCGTCTTACATTGGCGGGATTCTGGAGATGGCGAACCAGCGCCTGTATGGGCATTGGGGGCATTTGACCGAGGGGCTGCGGACGGGGCTGCCGCAGAATGAGGTGCGCGGCGGAGGGCAGCCGACGTTTGAGGCACTGTATGCGGATCCGGCGCGGCTGAAGGGATTCTTGAAGGCGATGAGCGGGATCAGCCATGGGTCGGCGCTGGCGATTGCGGCGAAGTTTCCATGGAAGGAATACAAGACGTATTGCGATGTGGGCACGGCGCAGGGCGATACGGCGGCGCAGATTGCGTTGGCGCATCCGCATTTGAGCGGGACGGGATTCGACCTGGCGGAAGTGGGGCCGATTTTTGAAGAGTACGTGGGCGAGCTGGGGCTGAATGGGCGGCTGAAGTTTGCGGCGGGAGATTTCTTCAAGGGCGCGATTCCGAAGGTGGACGTGATTGTGATGGGGCACATTCTGCACGACTGGGATTTGCCGACGAAGAAAATGCTGATCGGAAAAGTGTATGAGGCGCTGCCGAAGGGCGGGGCGTTCATTGTGTATGAGGCGATCATCGACGACGAGCGGAGCAAGAATGCGTTTGGATTGTTGATGAGCCTGAATATGCTGATCGAGACGTATGGCGGTTTCGACTACACGGGCGCCGATTGCCAGGGATGGATGCGCGAGGCGGGATTCAGGGAAACGCGGGTGGAGCATTTGGTGGGGCCGGACTCGATGGTGGTGGGGATCAAGTAAGGCAGCGTTCAGGGATCAGGTGTCAGGGGTCAGTTCGGGCCATGGGAGAACGTAGCCCAGTGCCAAACCGAGGATTTGCGGGCCCGGGGACGCTCGGCTTGGGTCGGGGCAAGTTCCGTAGCGACTTTTCCAGTTGCGGATGGGCGGAAGGTTGCAGCGTGCGAACGTGGTTAGTCGCCGAGTGAGATTGCGGGCTTGCCCGCCAGGCGCTCGCCGATGTGCTCGCCGATGCGGTCGGCATAGCTGCCGTTTTCGCCGATGGTTGTGTTGACGAGAACGACGGCGGCGTAATCGGCCTTGGGATTGAAGAACACGTATGCGCTGTATCCGCCGGTTGCGCCGTTGTGCCAGTAGTTGCCCGATTGAGGGTCAAAGAGCCACGCCAGTGCGATCCTCTGCGGAGCGAAAGAGTCGGCGCGCAGCTCGTGGGACTGTGTGAGTGCTGCAGCGATGGTCTTTGCCGCGGCCGAAGAGAATGCAGGCTTCACCTGCTCCGGATGAAGATTGGCTTCGGCATAAGTGAGCATGTCGGATGCAGTGGAACGGATTGCGCCGGCACCGGCGAAGGCGTCCAGATCCCAGGCGTGCGCCTCGTGATGGTCGGCGGTGTGTCCGGGAAGGAAGCGCGCCTGCTGCGCGGGCGTGAGCGCGATGGCGGTGTCGTGCATTCCCAGCGGGTCGAGCACCTGCTCTGCGAGCAGCGCCGGATAAGGCTTGGCCGCGCGCAGCGAAAGCGCTCGACCGAGCAAGCCGAATCCGAGGTTGCTGTAGAGAAACCCAGGCTTGTCAGTTTTTGAAACGCCGTGGCTGGCAAGGTAAGCGTACAGGTTCGATGCATGATAGTCCGCGTAGGGATTGGCCGGGTCACCGGGCTTGAAGTTGTCAGGCATGCGCGGAAGGCCCGAGTGCTGCGTTGCCAAATCCAGGAGAGTGATCTCCGCTCCCGCGGGCTTTTGTACGGTGCCGGGCGGCAAAAGTTCGCGAACAGGATCGTCAAAGGCGACCTTGCCCTGTTCAACCATCTGCGAAAGGATCAGCCCGGTAAACGTTTTGGTGATGGAGCTGATTTCGAAGATCGAGTCCGGCTTCGCTGCGCCGTAGCTGAAGACGCGCCGAACTCCGTGCTCGACGACGCCGATAGAGACGCCAGCGCCCGTGGACGGCGCGAGTTGTCCGCTCTTCAGTGCGGCGGCAAGATCCTTGTCAAGAACGGATTCGAGGTCGTCTGCCGAAACCGGGGCGAGCGCCGGATCGTAGGTGGGCGGCGGAATGGGAGTGGTGGCAATCGCGGTAGCCTGGCGCGTAAGAGTGAGTGGCATCGGGTTCCCGGTCTGGTTCCAGGCGCCGGTCAGCGTGTTTCCGTCAGCGGAGATTTTTCCGGCATAGTGGCCCGTCACGTCGGGAACATCGAAGGAGAAATCGTCGCCGGCGAAGACGACCTTGGCGCACTCCAGTCCCATGGCGTGCTGGTCGAGGCTGTCGAGCTCGCAGAATTCACGGCCGGTGTTATCGCTCTTGACATGAAGCTGAACGCGGAGCGACACACTGCCGGCCTGCAAGGCGCCGAGCCAGATGCCATCCACGCGTGAGGGTTTGGATGCGGGAACGAAGGAGTCACGCGTGAAAACCACCGGGGTCGGACTGCCCTGATCCCAGGTACCGGTGAGCGTCTTTCTATCGGCGGAAACAGAGCCCTTCCACGAACCGTGAACCGCCGGAACAGAGAAGCTGAGGGTGTCCCCGTCGAGGTGAAACTCGGCGCAGGGAATGCCGAGAGCGCCCTGGTTGGGGCTGTCGAGCGTCCCGGTAATCGCGGAGGCCGCGTCGACCTTGAGATGCAGCTGGATGCGCAACGGGCCAAGCGTGCCGGTGTAGTCACCAGCGATGCTTGCCTTAGCCTGCGCAGCGGCGGTGAGCGGCATGGTTACAAACATACAAACACCGAGAAGGGCAGCGATCGCGGTTGCGGCGTGACAATCGGAAGAGGACAGATTCTTGAATGAAGACATAAGGGTTCACCCTTTTCCGGACGACTGCGGCAATTGCAAAGATGCGAGGTAGAGACGCCCTGAATGATATACCCGGCGGGGCTCACAGGGATTTGTGCAGAGTGCGTTTATCTCATCGATGGAGTTTGAAGCTTCGCGGCCCCGAGAGACTGTGCGAAGCTGGCGGAGTTTTGTCCAATGCATGGCGGGTAGTGGGGGCTTAACAGGCGCTGCACGACGGTGCGTTAATCTAGGGCGATGGAAGTCACGAGAGACAACGGCGGAGTTGGAGAAGGTCCGCGATCTGCGGGCGGCGCGGCGTTGCGAATTCGCGGGCTGAAGAAGGCGTTTGTGGATGTGCAGGCCGTGGATGGGATCGACCTGGAGGTGGCGAAGGGCGAGTGCTTTGGTTTGCTGGGGCCGAATGGGGCAGGGAAGACGACGACGATTGAGATTTGCGAGGGACTGACCGAGGCTGATGAGGGGACGGTGGAGCTGCTGGGGTTGAACTGGCAGACGGGCGCCGATGAGCTTCGGCAGCGGATCGGAATTCAACTGCAGGAGACGCAGTTTCCGGACAAGTTGACAGTGGAGGAGACGCTGCGGCTGTTCCGCAGTTTTTACCGGCGCGGAATCACAGTGGATGAGTCGATCAAGCTGGCGCAGCTTGAAGAGAAGCGGCGGTCTCGCGTGGGCGGGCTGAGCGGCGGGCAGAAGCAGCGGCTGGCGATGGCGACGGCGCTGGTGGGCGATCCGGAGCTGCTGTTTCTGGACGAGCCTACGACGGGGCTCGATCCGCAGGCGCGGCGGCATTTGTGGGATTTAGTGGAGGAGCTGAAGCGGGAAGGGCGCACGATTATTTTGACTACGCATTATATGGAGGAGGCAGAGCGGCTGTGCGATCGCGTGGCGATTATGGATCACGGCAAGGTGATTGCCTTGGACACGCCGAAGGAACTGATTGCGACGGTGGGCGGCGAAGACATTGTGGAGTTTGCGGTGAACGGCTCCCAGGTCCCCAAATGCGAGGGACCTCCACCCCACGGACCAGGACCTGTCCGTGGGGACCCCGGACCTGGGGCACCCGATGTCGATGTGGAGGCGCTGAAGGCGATTCCGGGGGTGCAGTCGCATCGCGTGGATGATAGCTTGCACCAGCTTTCAGTAAGCGAGCTGCATACGGCGGTGCCGCGGATTTTTGCGGCGCTCGAAGATCAGGGGCTGCATTTGAGCGAGTTCAGAACGCACTCGGCAACGCTGGAGGATGTGTTTGTACGGCTCACGGGAAGGAATTTGCGGGATGAGTAGCGGAGATTCTCCCGGGCCTAAAGGCCGGTCCTTTTTACGCGGAGAATTCAGGGGCCTAAAGGCCCCTGCTCCTTCCGTTGTCACTTCTCAGGGGCTAAAGCCCCGAGTCATTTGGTCTATTGATGTACGTGCTAAAGCCCGTACCCTTCAGGTTGGGCCGCATTCCGGTGCGGCTAAAGCCGTGCCGCTTCAAAAAACTGAATTCTTCCGCAGCCTGCGAAGTGGCGATCGGGCAAAACAACGAAGTTTGAAAAGGATTGCGATCACGAAATGAAAAGCCTTGAAACCAGCAGCCTGTTTCAATTGACGGCGACGCGGCTGAAGCTGACGCTGCGCGAGCCGGAGGCAATGTTCTGGATTTTTGTGTTTCCCATTCTGCTGGCGGTGGGGCTGGGGATTGCGTTCAGGAACCGGCCGGCGGATGTGCTGCCGGTGGGCGCGACGACGGAACAACTGACGCAGGCGCTGGCTGGCGATAAGGGGCTGAAGGCGACGGAGATGGATGAGAGCGCGGGTGCGCACGCGCTGGCGGTGGGAGCGATTTTGCTTCTGGCCGAGCAGCGCAGCGATGGAGTGGTGTACCGGTACGACAATACGAATCCCGACGCGCGGACGGCGAGGATGATTGCTGATCGGGCAATTGAAGAAGCGGCTGGGCGGAAGGATGTGGTGACTGCCGAGAACGAGTTGGTGCACGAGACGGGGTCGCGCTACATCGACTTTCTGGTGCCCGGACTGCTGGGCATGAATTTGATGGGCTCGGCGATGTGGGGGCTGGGTTTCTCGATTGTGGAGGGGCGGCAAAAGAAACTGCTGAAGCGGATGGTGGCCTCGCCGATGCCAAGGTGGCAGTACCTCGCGGGGTATTTGCTATCGCGGCTGGTGATGCTGGTGATTGAGGTGGTGGTGTTTCTGGGATTTGCGCGGCTAGTATTCGGCGTGCCATTTCGCGGGCCGCTTTGGGAGCTGGGAGTGCTCTGCGTGATGACGTCGCTGGCTTTTTCGGCGCTTGGATTGCTGGTGGCGTCGCGGGCGACGACGATTGAGACGGTGAGTGGACTGATGAACCTGGTGATGCTTCCGATGTGGATATTGTCGGGAGGGTTCTTCTCGGCGTCGCGGTTTCCGGCGATCCTTCAGCCGCTGGTGCGCGCGCTGCCGTTGACGGCGGCGATCGATGCGATGCGTGGGAACATGCTGCAAGGCGTTCAATTGAGCCAGTTGACATTGCAGATGGGGATTCTGTTGGCGTGGTTTGTGGTGCCGTTTGCGGTGTCGCTGAAGATTTTCCGGTGGAGATGAGGAAGGCAGGGAGCAAGGGAACAAGGGAGCGAGAAAACGGGGAACGGGTGAACGAGTGAAGAAGTGAACAGAGAACATTCGATGGGTTGTTCTTGCGCGAGCGGAGAAGGCGGAGCGGTTGCAGGATGAAGTGATTCAGCGCGCGGAATCGGCGGCGAGGGGGTTGGCGTAGTAGCCGTCGCGGGTGCGGGCGATGAGGCCGGGCTGGTCGAGCCTGACTTCGATGTGGTGGTACTCGTTGGGCTTGTCGGCGGGCGAAGGATCGAAGGAGACTTCATACCAGAAATCGGCGTCCGCGAGGCAACGCTCGATCATGCGGGCGACATCGTTATCGGATTCGAACGTGAGGCCTCCGGTCTGGACGGAGAGGACCTGAATCGAAAGGCTCGCGAACTGCGCATCGTCGGTTTTCGCAACGCCTTTGAGGAAGGTCTGATAGTAGTTGGCATTGAACAGCGATTCGGAGACGCCGACAGGATTGACGTTGTAAAGAGTGATGTCTCCTTGCCGTAACTGCGAGGAGAAGAAGACAACTTCGCTGAAGATCTGCTGACGCTGTTTGGAGTCGAGGTCAACATCGGGGCCGGAAAGGAGGGGCCAGCCAGGCGAGATCCAGAGGATGATCTTTCGGCCTGGGAGAGCAGACGCAACGGCAGTGATCTGATGCAGGGCCTTTAAGCAAATCGTGAGGCGGTCAATTCCGCTCCATTGCGAGCTTCGTGTGATCTGGCGCAGGCCGATGAGGTGGTGTTCCAAGGCGTCGCTGAGGGCGTTTCCGTCCATGGAGAAGCTGTTATTGAGCTGAATACCGTCATCCGTGAGGACGGCGATGGTGGTGGGATGGGCCAGCTTGCCTTCATTTGCCTTGAGGAACTTTTCCGTTTGATTGCGCATGTCGGAAACCAATTCGATGGGAATGTTGACGGCATCGACCAAGACTATGACTGTGACGGGCTCCTTTTTTGCGGAGGCGACCTTGAAGGAAGTGATGGGCCGCGGAGATTTGTTGTCGAGGATGGTGAAGTCCTGCTGGCGCAGGCTGGTGACGGGCTGACCGGTTTTGGTATTGACGACGACGTCGAGTCGGATGCGCTGCGACGAAGACGATGGCGCCGGCGGTGCGATGGCGGGCAGCGATTGCTGGGCGCCGACCGGAAGCGCGGCAGGCAACAGCGAAACGAAGAGGGCGCAGGTGAGTTTGGTAAAAGCCATTGGGGGTCTCCGATTCATGTGCAGCGAAGAATGACAAAAAGCCGCGCGGGTTACAGAGGCTCATCATACAGCAACCGATGCGCGGCTGGCACGGAGATTGCGGCGGATGAGGGGGCGATTCCAGGCCGGTAAAATGGTTGATATGGAGCAAGGTCGCCAGAGCGTTGATGTGGCGGAGACGATTTTCGCCGGTAGCCGGTTTGTGCGCGCGTGCCTGCGCAAGCCGGTGGACCGGACGCCGGTGTGGTTTCTGCGGCAGGCCGGGCGGTATATGCAGGAGTACCGCGACGTGCGCAAGCACCACTCACTGGTGGAGATTTGCAAGAAGCCGGATCTGGCCGCGGAAGTGACCATTACCGCGGCGGAGAAACTGGGCGTGGATGCGGCGATCATCTTTGCGGATTTGCTGCTGCCGCTGGAGCCGATGGGGCTGGACTTCGAGTTTCAGGCGGGCGAGGGCCCGGTGGTGCACAAGCCGGTGCGGACGGCCGAAGACGTGCGGGCGCTGCGGACTGATCGGGTAAATGATCTGGGTTACGTGGCGCTGGCGATTGAGAAGGTGGCCGCGCATTTTCGCGACCGGCTGGGCGTGATCGGATTCTGCGGCGCGCCGTACACGCTGGCGAGCTACATGATTGAGGGCGGCGGCTCGCGCAATTACCTCTACACGAAACAACTGATGTACCGTGACCCCATTGCGTGGAGCAGCCTTTTGGATAAGTTGGTGGCTGTGCTGACCGAATATTGCCGGTTGCAGGTGCAGGCGGGCGCGGATGTGATTCAGATTTTTGATAGCTGGGTTGGGTCGCTCGCGTTGAGCGACTATCGTGAGTACGCTTTCGAAGCGTCGAAGCGGCTGGTGCGGGCGGTGCAGGCGATGGGCGTACCGGTAATTTATTTCGGCGTGGAGACGGCGGGGTTGCTGGAGCAGATGACGGCAACGGGAGCGGACGTGATCGGGCTGGATTGGCGGCAGCCGCTCGATGAGGGTTGGCGCGCAGTAGGACACGGACACGCGGTGCAGGGAAATCTGGATCCGATTACATTGTTTGCGCCGCTGGATGTGCTGGAGCAGCGAGTGAAGGAGATTTTGCGGGCGGCGGGAGGTAGGCCCGGACACATCTTCAATCTGGGACACGGGATTGTGCCGGACACGCCTGTCGAGAATGTGCAGGCGGTGGTGCGTATGGTGCGAGAATTCCGGCTGGAGGGCGCGGATGCCTAAGCAGGCGGTGCTGCTGCTGGCGCATGGAACTCCGGAGACGGTTGAGCAGATTCCGGAGTATCTGCGCAACGTGATGAGCGGACGGCCCGTGCCGCAGGTGGTGGTGGAAGAAATCCAGCACCGGTATTCGCTGATTGGGAAGAGCCCGCTGACTGAGATTACAAATGAGCAGGCGCGGCTGGTGGAGCAAGAGTTGGCGGCCGCGGGCGAGCGCGTTCCTGTGTATGTGGGAATGCGGAATTGGCGGCCGTATATTCCCGATGTGGTGAAGCAGATGCGCGCCGATGGGGTGGAAGAGGCCGCTGTGATCTGCATGGCGCCGCAGAATTCGCGCACGAGCGTGGGGCTCTACCGGCGCGCTGTGGAAGCGGAGGCGGGCGGACTGCGCATCGACTTTACTGCGGGATGGGCGGAGCATCCGCTGCTGGCGGACGCGTTCGCTGAGCGCCTGAGGCCGGCATTGGCGAAGTTGAGCGCGAAAACGGGCGAAGCAGTGCCGGTGCTGTTCACGGCGCACAGCGTGCCGACGCGGACGGTGGAGGCTCCGCCAGCGGGCACGGAGAATGCGGGTCCGCGACTCTGGCCGGGGTCGGCGGCGTCGGGCGATCCATATGCGGAGGATGCGCGGCGGACGGCGGAACTAGTGGCGGCGAGAGTGCCGGAGATTCCGCGGTGGTGGTTCGCGTTCCAGAGCCAGGGAGCGAGCGGCGGCCCGTGGATCGGACCCAGCGTGGAGGAGACGCTGGACCGGATCGCGGACGAGGGAGTGACTGTTTTGATCCTCCAGCCGATCGGATTTCTTTGCGATCATGTGGAGATTCTGTTCGATGTGGACATCCTTTTCCGCGAGTACGCGAGCAAGAAGCACATTCAGCTAGAGCGTCCGGAGTCTTTGAACGCATCGCCGACGCTTGCGCGAGCAGTTGCGGATTTGGCGGGAAATGGATTGCGGCGGCTGAGGGACGCGAGCGCAAATGGATGATTTGGCCTTCGCGAGAAGGCGGGGGGCAGCGGGCGACCTGATCATCAACGTTTCTGATCCATTGTTAAAGATTGTGCCCATTTTTCTGCCTGCGAAACAAAACCTGGGCATAAGATGGTGCCGATCAGGGTTTTCAATTTCTGATCACCCCTGCGACTGCGTTGGTAAGAAGCCGCTCGAGCAAGACGTTGATCAAAGAGCTTGCCGCGCAGGTGACGACAAATCCGAGGAGTATTCTGGGTGAGCACTGTGGCTGAGGAGAGCGCAACGGAGGCGCAGGCAGGGGATGTAGTTGAGATCATTGCTGTCCAAAATAGCTGGTAGCTCTTCACGCCTGACTGACACGCAAAGCGGGCTGATCCCCGTTACTCTGGAGTGGGTTCCCTGACAGGACCACATTCAGAGGGGAGAGGATCAGCCATG
>Ga0224555_1000028_pt1 | contig 176495 bp, 152 predicted proteins | sample 714S23034metaG_FD_180687 | JGI IMG/M metagenome (GOLD analysis project Ga0224555, IMG submission 180687) | Peat soil microbial communities from Stordalen Mire, Sweden - 717 S2 30-34 | ecosystem: Environmental > Terrestrial > Soil > Wetlands > Peat | place: Sweden: Norrbotten County, Stordalen...
CCCGCGTGTGGTCAAGCGGAAGATGTCCAAGTTCGCGCTCAAGCGCGCTCAGCATCAGGGCTGGCCGCAGCCGACCCGTCCGCCTGATGAAGCCATTCTCATGGCTAAGTAAACGGTATTGGGGCTAAGGCACCGGCCGAGAGCCGGCGATCCCCTGCCCGCCAGATCGACGCTCCCGACCGTGATCAGTCGGCTGCGATACCTGCGAATCGCGGGTCGCTGGCGTCGGCCGAGCCGTCGACGTCGCCGGTCAGGGGCCCGGTGAACGGCTGAGGTGGGGCGGCCTGGTCTGAGCGCGCGGAGGCGACGATCTGGAGCTCTCCCGCCATCTCGGCCTGGCCGCCCGCGGCCACGGCAATCTGCTGGGCGGTGGCGGACACCTCGCGGCTGGCCACGCTGACCTGCTCCATCGCCTCCACCACCTGCTCCGACGCCGAGAGCTGCTGCTGGGTGGCGAGCCGGACGTTTGAGCTGGCCTCGGTGACCTGCTCCATCAGCCCGAGCCCGATCTGGAGCTGGGCGGCGCCCTCCTCCATCGCGAGGACGGTGGCGCCGGTCTCCGACTCGGCGCTCTCGGTGATCGTGGAGATGTCCGCGGCCAGCGCCTTGGAGCGGTCTGCGAGGCGCCTCACCTCGTCCGCCACCACCGCGAAACCGCGGCCGGCCTCGCCGGCGCGGGCCGCCTCGATGGCGGCGTTGAGGGCGAGGAGGTTGGTCTGGTCTGCGATGTCGTTGATGAGGCTGAGGATCCTGCCGATCTGGCGGACCCGGTCGGTGAGGGCGACGGTGCGCTGACCCGAGGTCAGGATGCGCTCATGGGCGCGGTCGAGGTTCTCCCGGGTCTCCTCAGCTTGGGTGGCGACCCGCTCCACGGTCTCGGCGATGTGGGCGGACGTCCGGGCCAGCTCCTCCATGCTCGCCGACGTCTCGACGGCCGCCGACGTCTGCTGCGCAGTTGTCGACACCAGCTGGGTTGACGCCTCGGAGAGACGGGCGGCGGAGCCGGCGAGTTCGCCGCTCACCTCCCTGACCCGCTCGACCATGCCGCCCAACCGCTCGACCATGAGGTTGAAGGCCATCCCGAGCTCCCTGACCTCCGCCGCCCCGCCGGGATCGACCCGGGCGGCGACGTCACCGGAGGCGACCTGCCGGGCGAGCCGGCCGAGGGCACGGAGGTGACTGGTCTCCCGGTACGCGACCAGGAAGGAGGTCGCCCCGAGCAGGACCGCACCGACGAGACCGACCAGGATCGCGACCGAATGCACCTGGCCCGCCATGGCGGAGGTCCAGCCGCTTCCGGAGGTGACGGCGCCGAGGACCACAACGAGGAGGGCCATCACGACGATGCTGGCGGTGACGACTCCGGCGACGACGCGGACGAGGAACCGGTCCAGCATCCGCCGGATCGTCGCTCCGAGGTTGACCATGGCAGCCTCCAGCCCGCCCACGCCCAGCCGGCGTGGCATTCCGGTTCGGGTCTCAGATGTAGCACCCCCAGGAGTAAAGGTGGGGTGAGGTTTGCGTGACGGCCTGCTGACAGTCCGGCACGGCGATCCCGCGGGGGAGCGCGGCAGGCCCCGCAGGGGCCGATCTGGGCGCCGAGGCCGAGGAAGGGGTGGCCCGAGGAGGAGCGCACTGACGTGCATGACGACGAAGGGCGAGACCGAAGACGCCGGTGCCCGTAGGGGCGCCGAGGCCAAGCAAGGGGTGGCCCGAGGAGGAGCGCACTGACGTGCGTGACCACGAAGGGTCGGGCCCACTGACGCCGGCATCGGCGTCCCTACGGGCACCGTCAGCGGCGGACGAGCAGCTCCGTCAACGGTCCCGCATGCCCTGCGAGGAGCTCGTGGAGCTCGAGGATCTCGTCGCCCGAGATGGGTGCGTCGACCCGCTCACCGCCCTCGTCCACGTTCGAAGCGGGCACAGCCGCCTCCGGGGCCTCGCCCTCGGTCTGGAAGATGATCTGGAGCAGGTTCTCGTCGTTGCACGAGCGGCAGGTGACCCGCACCAGCGCCCGGTTGTCCTGCTGGGCGAGGACGTTGATGCCGCACTCGGCCATGCTCTCGCCGCACTGGACGCAGCGGTACCGGCGGGCCTGGGAGCGGAGCAGCTTGACGAGATCCACAGCCTCAGTATAGGCAGCCGCGCCGAATCACCAAGGCCCCCATCGCCGTTCGTCAACAGCAGACATGAGGGACATGCGGCTGTCGACGACCGCCGGTCGTGCCGGCGGGCTCCAGGGCGATCCCGGTTCCGCGTCAACGGGGCGTGCCGGGCTGAGCCCGGGCTGACCGCCCCTCGGACAGGCGTTTTCCGTCTCCGGCGCACTGACGGCGACAAGCGGGTGCCCGGACCGCATCACCCCCCGGGGAGCGGCGTACCGGAGGTGGTGAGGGTCGCCGCGGAGGCCACGCCCGCGGCAGCGAAGGCCACCGGTATGGGTAGACTCGCCTGCGCCACTGGGGAGTGGCCAAGTGGTAAGGCAGCTGACTCTGGATCAGCAAATCGTAGGTTCGAATCCTACCTCCCCAGCCAAGTGTTTTTGTAGACGCAACTATGCTGGTGTGGGCTCGCCCTCCTGGGAGCGCGTCCGGACAGCGCTGCGAAGACCGCGCTACGAGTGCGGGGCCTGAGAGAGGCTGGGCTACAGCTTCAACATCCCCCGATATCGGGGTATTTTGAAGTGCGCTCCCCGGTGTGGGGTCCCGATGCCCACGGAACGCCGCCGCTCGTCACAGGGTTCGGCGCGCGTCCTGACCCGGGCAGCCCTCAGAGCGAGGTGATGGCGAGCGTGGCGCCCATGCCGATCACGGCCGCGGTCACGACCAGCAGGACGACCCTCTCCCAGAGGCGCAGGCGGTAGGGGGCGGGCAGGGTGGTCCAGGCCAGCACGATGAGGAAGACGAGCACGATCGGCAGCAGCAGCGCGTTGAGGACCTCGACGGCGATCGCGAGACCGACCAACGAACCGCTGGTCAGCACCAGCACGGCGGAGAGTCCAACCGCCCCGGTGAAGACGCCGTAGAAGAGGGGTTCCTGGCGAAACTTCCGGTTGAGGCTGCGGGGCTTGCCAGCGACCTCGGCGAAGGCCCAGGCCGCCCCCAGGGAGACGACCAGGGCCGCGACCAGGGCAGCCCCGGCCACCCCCATGGAGAAGGCGAGACGGCCACCCGAGGCTCCGAGCGATGAGGTCAGTGCCGTGGAGATCTGGGCGACGGTGTTGAGAGAGCCGGAGTGCCGGTGGAAGAGGCTCGCCCCGGTCGCCACCAGGACAGCGATCATGATCACCTGGGTGACCACCGCACCGATGGCCGTGTTGATCCGCGCGAAGCGGAGATCCCGGACGGTGATCCCCTTGTCCAGGATCGCGGCCTGCTGGTAGAAGATCATCCAGGGCATCACGACCGCCCCGACGTTGGCCGCCACCAGAGCGAGGTAGGCCGAGTTCCCGAGTGGTTGCCCCATCCCCAGGCTGCCGACCAGTGACCCCGGATCCGGATGGGCCCGGATGGCGGCCACCAGGAAGGCCAGCTCGAAGAGCCCGAAGCCGATGCCGATGAGTTCCACCCGCCGGTAGCTGCCGGAGACGACCACCAGGAGAAGCACGATGGCGGCGCCGGGGACGATCAGCTGCGGCGGCAGGCCGACGATGCTGCCGACGCCCGCGATACCCGCGAACTCGGTGACCAGGGCACCCACGCTGGTGACCAGCAGGATGCTCACGGAGAACACCGCCCATCCGCGTCCGAATCGCGCCTTGATCAGCTCAGCGTGCCCCTTGCCGGTGGTGAGCCCGAGCCGGACGGTCAGCTCCATGACGAGGTAGAGGACCGGGATGAGAAGGACCTCGAGGGGAAGGAGCCGGTAGCCGAAGCGGGCCCCGGACTGGGCGGCGGTCACGACGCTGCCGGCATCGGTGTCGGCGAGCATCACCATCAGGCCGGGGCCGATCGCCACGGCGAGCCACATCCAGCGCCCGCGAAGGCGGCGGGAGGGAAGCTGCAGGGATCCCTCCTCAGCGTCCAGGCCTGAGACCTCGGGGGCCGCCGGCCCGCAGCCCGAGGGCCCGGACGTTCATCGCTCGCCCGCGCGGGCGCAGCGCGGCGAGGCGGGCGCCCTGGAGCTGGTCGCGCGGTGGCATGCGATCACGGGTCGGAGGTCTCCCTGCGCCGCGCACCGCCTCGGAGAGGTGGCGGCATCGGTTCGGCGTCCACTGATAGCGTCGCCTTAGAGCGAGCTAACATCCAGAGCCGAAAGTCATCGACCGATGGGGTCGCCAGTCACGGCAACGCAGCCCCTTGGCGCTCCGCGCCATCTTGCGCACCGGGGGCCCGCGCTGCGGCGCTCAGTATATGAAGCCCTCGACGTCGTTGCGAGTGGTCACCTCGCGGGAGTCGATGTTCCCGGGAATGTCGTCGAAGTTGGCCTCGTTGACGTAGAAGTCAGTCGGGCTCACGACCGCCACCACGTAGGCGACGTGTCCGTAGTAGCTGTAGCCGTTGCCCGGGCCCCACACCACGATGGCCCCCGGCTTGGGGGTCGAGCCGATCGAGTACCCCATCGCCGCGGCGTTGCCGAACCACTCGTCCGCATTTCCGCCCCATGGGACCTCGCGCAGCGAGGCGACGTACCAGGTGCACTGGCCCCAGGGGAAGGAATCGGGGATGCTCCCGAAGGCAAAGGGGCAGAGCACCCCGCCGCACGTGCCGGAGCCTCCGCCGCTCTGGACGGCGGGAGCAGCCGCAGCCGCCGCAGCCGCCGCAGCCGCCGCAGCCGCCGCAGCCGCCGCCGCCGCTGCGGCCTCCTCGGCGGCCTGCTGCTGGGCTCGCACCGAGGCGATCTGGCTGAGAAGCGAGTTGCGCTGGCTCACCAGGCCCACAGCCTGGCCGCCGAGGGAGGCCGCCTGCTGCTTGAGATTCGACTCCTGGCCCTGCAGCGCGGCCTGATCGGCCTCGAGCTGGCTCTCAGCCTGAGCGACTTGGGCGAGGTGGGACTGCTGCGTCTGCTGCAGGGCGTCGAGGGCCTGCTGGTCCGCCTCCACCTGGGCCATCAGCAGCTGGACCTTCCGGCTCACCGTGGTGGCCGAGTCCAGCTGCTCCATGAAGTCCGCGATGCTCTGGCTGTCGACCAGCCCGTCCACGACGCCGGTCCCGCCCTCGGTGTAGACCTCCACCGTGAGCTGGGTGAGCTGCGCCTTCTGCGCCGCGAGGTGGGTGGTATCGACCTGGATCGCCTCAGCGGTCTGGGCCAGGGCCAGGTTGAGCTGGTTGATCTGAGTCTGGTCCGACGCTATCTGGGCTTCGGTGACGGCGATCTGCTGCTGCACGGCGGCGGCCGCGGCGTTCGCCGCCGCCTCACCCCCCTGCAGGCTCTGCAGCTGGGTGCCGAGACTGTCGTACTGGTCCTGGAGCTGGTCGATCTGCTGGTCGTAGGAATCGGTCAGCCGGATGCCGGGGAGGGCCACCCCGGAGGGCGGGGGCACGGCAGCCGCCAGCGCTCCGATCAGCAGAACGGAGGCGGCGAGCTTGCAGATGAGGCGTGTGGTGCGGCGCAAAGATCCGTGTCCCTATGTCGACGTGGGACGCGGAGCTTACCAGCGGCTCACCGGGCTCCCAGAGCCCCTTTCGACGCCTTTTCATCGAGTCGTCACCCTGCCGTCACGGCCGTTCGGCAGGGGTGGCTGTTCGCAGCGCTCTTGTCTGCCACGGCCATTCCTCGCAGGCTCCCGGACGGAGGACCGCAGGCCACCACTCAGAGGGGAGCAGGCGACTGTGTAGAGTTGAGCGGGAACAGCAGATGGAGGGTCGATCAACGTGAGCGAAACGCCGGAGGTCAAGCCCGCCCAGTCGAGGACACCCACGCTCGCCCCGCGAGGCCTCGAGGGGGTCGCCGTCGCCGAGACCCGCATCGGGGACGTCCGCGGAGAGGAGGGCTTTTACCACTACCGCGGCTACGACGCGACCGAGCTGGCCCGTCACTGCTCGTTCGAGCAGGTGTGGCACCTCCTGCTGATCGGCGAGCTGCCCAACTCGCGCGAGCTCCGCTGGCTCCAGGACCAGGCGGTCGCCGGACGTGCGCTGCCCAGCGGGGTGTCCACCGCCCTCGACGAGATTGCGCGCCTCCCCGGCTACACCCCCCTCGGCGCCCTCCGCACGGCGGTCTCCTTGAGCGCGGCGGCCCTGAACCTCCAGCCGACGCTCGACCTCACCCCCGACCAGGTCCGCGCCGACGCGCTGCGGATGGTCGCGCTCACCCCCGTTCTGCTCATGAGGCTCTACCGCGTGCACCAGGGGCTGGCCCCGATCGATCCCGATCCCGGCCTGGGCTACGCCGCCGCCTACCTCCAGATGCTGACCGGCGAGCGGCCGGACACCGCGGCGGCGCGCGCTCTGGAGCAGTACATGATCCTGACCATGGACCATGGATTCAACTCGAGCACCTTCACCGCCCGGGTGATCACGTCGACCGGGAGCGACATGGGCTCGGCGCTCACGGGGGCCATCGGCGCACTCGCCGGCCCCCTCCACGGCGGGGCACCGTCGCGGGCCCTGGACATGCTCGACGCCATCGGCACCCCGGAGCGCGCCGAGGAGCATCTCCGCGGCGAGGTCAAGGGCGGCCAGCGCCTGATGGGCTTCGGGCATCGTGTCTACAAGACCGATGACCCCCGCTCGGTCCTCCTCCACGAGGTGGCGCGCGGTCTGGGCGGTCCGCAGGTGGAGTTCGCGGAGCACGTCGAGGCGACCGCGCTGCGGGTGCTCAGCGAGCTCAAGCCGGGCCGGCGCCTCTACACCAACGTCGAGTTCTACTCCGGCGTGGTCATGAACACCGTGGGCCTCTCGCGGGACATGTTCACCCCCACGTTCGCGTGCAGCCGCACGGTGGGGTGGACCTCCGCCGTCGCGGAGCAGGCGAGCAACAACCGGCTGATCCGCCCCTCGGCGATCTACGTCGGGCCTCCGGCGCCCCGGCCCCTGCCCGAGGGTTACGCGTACGCGTGAACCTGGGTCCGGCATGGCCGGGGCCGGCGCGGGACAATGGTTGCCATTCTTTCCCCAGAGGAGGAGTGCGCGATGCCCACACTCGTGCGACCGGCTGCCCCGGACCCCTACGACCTGCTGCCCGCGGTCGGCTCGTTCTCGCTGACGAGCGACGACATCGCCGACGGCCGGCCGCTCGGCGCGATCCACGTCCATCCCAGCGCGGACGGAGAGAACCAGAGCCCTCAGCTCCGTTGGAGCGGACACCCAGCGGAGACCCACGGGTTCGTGGTCACTTGCTTCGACCCCGACGCCCCCACCGGCAGCGGCTTCTGGCACTGGGTGCTGGTCGGGGTGCCCGCCTCGGTGGCCGAGCTACCGCGTGGCGCGGGAGGGTCGGACGCCCCCCTGCCTCCGGGGGCCTTTCACGTGCGCAACGACTACGGCACCCTCGACTACGGCGGGGCCGCGCCGCCGCCCGGCGACCGCCCCCACCGCTACATCTTCGCGGTGCACGCCGTTAACACCGACGACCTCGGTCTGGAGCCGACGGTGTCTCCGGCGGTGGTCGGGTTCACCCTCACGTTCCACACCATCGCCCGGGCCACCCTCCGCGCCACCTATCAGCGCTGATCGGTCGGGAGAGGGCGTCGCCTCAGACCTGGCTGGAGGCCGCCCAGAGGTTGATCCCGCTCTCGGTCGCCAGCCGGTCGATCGCCTCCAACTCTTCGGGGGCGAAGTCGAGCCGATCGAGGGCCGCGAGATTCTCCTCGAGCTGGGCGACGCTGCTCACCCCGATCAGCGCCGAGGTCACCCGCGGGTCGCGGAGGACCCAGGCAAGTGCCATCTGGGCCAGCGACTGCCCACGCCCCGCGGCCAGCTGGTGGAGCCCGCGGATCTTGGCGAGCGTCACCTCGGCCAGCATCTCCGGGCTGAGGGAACCCTGGCGGCGGGCGCGCGATCCCTCGGGGATGCCCTCCAGGTACTTGCCGCTCAGCAACCCCTGGGCGAGCGGGGAGAAGACGATGCAGCCGATCCCCCTGTCGCCCAGGACCTCCAGGAGTCCGCCCTCGATCCAGCGGTTGAGCATGGAGTAGGAAGGCTGGTGGATGAGGATCGGAGTACCCAGCCCGGCCATGATCTCGGCGGCCGCCTCGGTGGTCTTGGCCGAGTACGAGGAGATGCCCGCGTAGAGTGCCTTGCCCTGGCGCACCGCGGTGTCGAGGGCGCCGAGCGTCTCCTCCAGCGGGGTCTCGGGGTCGAAGCGATGCGAGTAGAAGATGTCGACGTAGTCGACCCCCATCCGCTTCAGGCTCTGGTCAAGGCTGGCCAGAAGGTACTTGCGCGAACCCCATTCCCCGTAAGGGCCAGCCCACATGTCGTATCCGGCTTTGGTGGAGATCACCAACTCGTCGCGGTGAGAACGGAGGTCGGTGGCGAGGATGCGCCCGAGGGTCTCCTCGGCGGAGCCGTAGGGCGGTCCGTAGTTGTTGGCGAGGTCGAAGTGGGTGATCCCGAGGTCGAAGGCGCGCAGCACGACGCTGCGGCTTTCACTCAGCGGCCGCTCGGCGCCGAAGTTCTGCCAGAGGCCGAGGGAGATGAGCGGCAGCCGGAGCCCGCTCCGCCCCGAGCGGCGGTAGGACATCGACTGGTAGCGGTCGGGAGCAGGGACGTAGGTCACCGGGGGCCCTCCATGCGACGGAAGTGACGCCGGGCGCGGGCCCCCTCGGGGGCCGGGCACGGATGTTTGTGTTGCCGCCAAAGTTTCGATGGCTATCATAGAGGTGTGTACATGTGTTCGCAGGTTCAGTGAATGCCCCTGCGCTGATCGGCACGGAGATCCGGAGAGCCCATGACCGGAGACGTCCTCAACGACTTCTGCGTCCAGGCGGCGACCGTCAACGGGTCGGGATCGCAGTCCTCCAACCTCGTCATCACCAAGGCGCTCTTCCATATGGGCATCCCGGTGGCGGCGAAGAACGTCTTCCCCTCCAACATCGAGGGGGAGCCGACCTGGTACGACATCCGGGTCACCCCGCAGGGGTACCAGGCGCGGAAGCGGACCGTCGACATCCTGATCGCCATGAACCCGGCGACCTGGGAGCGCGACGCGGCCAACGTCCGGTCCGGCGGGGCCGTGATCCACGAGGCGGCCCTCCCCCGCTTCGGCGCCGCCGACCGCGACGACGTCTCCTGGTACCCGGTGCCCTTCGCCCGACTCGCCCGCGAGAAGCTGGAGGCCAAGCCTGACCTCCGCAAGTACCTGCAGAACATGATCTATGTCGGCGTGCTGGCCGAGCTGATCGGCCTCGACCCGGCCGCCGTCGAGCGGGGGGTCCGGGACCAGTTCCGGACCAAGCCAAAGGCCGCCGACCTCAATCTTGCCGCCGTCCAGATCGGCGTGGACTACACGCGGGAGAACCTGGTCAAGACCGATCCCTTCCGGGTGGCGCCGATGGACGGCACCCGCGGAACCGTGCTCCTGGACGGCAATCGCGCCGCCGCGCTGGGCAGCCTGATGGCCGGCTGCACGGTGCTCGGCTGGTACCCGATCACCCCGTCGTCGTCCCTCTGCGAGGCGTTCATCGACTACGCGGAGCGCTACCGGGTGGACGTGGCGACGGGTGAGCGGCGGTTCGCCGCCATCCAGGCGGAGGACGAGCTGGCCGCCATCGGGATCGTGCTGGGTGCGGAGTGGGCGGGCGCCCGGGCCATGACCGCGACCTCGGGACCGGGGATCTCACTGATGGCGGAGCTCACCGGCCTCGGCTACTACGCCGAGATCCCCGCGGTCATCTTCGACATCCAGCGAGCCGGGCCCTCCACCGGTCTGCCGACCCGGACCATGCAGGGGGATGTGAGCTTCGTCCACACCCTCTCCCACGGCGACACCCGGCACCCGGTGCTCCTGCCCGGGACGGTCATCGAGGTCTACGAGGACGCGCAGCGGGCCTTCGACGTCGCCGACCGGCTGCAGACCCCCGTCTTTGTCCTGAGCGACCTGGACCTCGGCATGAACCTCTGGAGGACGGAGCCGCTCCCCTACACGGAGTGCGCGATCGACCGGGGCAAGGTCCTCGACGCGAAGGCCCTGGAGCAGGTCACCGACTGGGCCCGCTACCGCGACGTCGACGGCGACGGCATCCCCTACCGGACCCTCCCCGGCACCGCCAACCCACGGGCGGCCTACTTCACCCGCGGATCGGGCCACGACGAGCACGCCCTGTACACGGAGGACCCCGACGTCTACCAGGCCAACATGGACCGGCTCCGCCGCAAGATCGAGGGGGCGCGGACCCTGCTGCCGGCTCCGCTCGTCGAGGAAGCCGGCAACCGGGTGGCGATCTGCGCCTACGGCTCCACCCACCACGCGGTGGTCGAGGCCCGGCACCAGCTCGCCGATCACGGGGTGGAGACGGACTACCTGCGGATCCGCGGACTGCCCCTGCATCCGGGGGTGGCCGAGTTCATCGCCCGCCACGACCGCGTCTACGTGACCGAGCAGAACCGCGACGGCCAGATGGAGGCCCTGCTCCGCCAGGAGCTCCCCGGGGAGCTGGCCGACCGGCTCCGGAGCATCCGCCACTTCAACGGCGTCCCCATCGATGCCGAGGCCATCAGCGACCCGGTGCTGGCCGGTGAGCTGGCGCAGCGGGAGCCCGCCGATCACCAGGGCGTCACGAGCCGGCGCGGGCCGGTCGGCTGAGGAGAGGGCCATGGAAGTCGCCATCGAGAAGCTGAACCGCCTGGGGCTCAACCGGGATGACTACAAGGGCGCGCACACCACCCTCTGCGCAGGCTGCGGGCACAACTCGATCACCAACCACATCGTCAAGGCGCTCTACGACAGCGCCATCGAACCCCATCTGCTGGCCAAGATGAGCGGGATCGGCTGCTCCTCCAAGGCCGCCGCCTACTTCGTGGAGCACGCCCACGGCTTCAACGGTGCGCATGGCCGGATGCCGTCGCTCGCCACCGGAACCAAGCTCGCCAACCGCAACCTGGTGGTGTTCGGCGTCAGCGGGGACGGCGACACCGCTTCCATTGGGCTCGGCCAGTACTGCCATATGATCCGGCGCAATCTCGACATGACCTACGTCATCGAGAACAACGGCGTCTACGGCCTCACCAAGGGCCAGTCCTCGGCCACCGCCGACCTCGGATCCCGGCCCAAGCGGGGACCGCCCAACCGGTACGAGCAGATCGACATCTCTGCCCTGGCCATCGAGCTGGGGGCGAGTTTCGTGGCCCGCAGCTTCAGCGGCGACGGCAAGCAGCTCGTCCCGCTGCTCCAGGCCGCCCTCGCCCACCGCGGCACGGCGGTCATCGACGTCATCAGCCCCTGTGTCACCTTCAACGACCACGAGGGCAGCACCAAGAGCTACGCCTACGTCAAGGACCACGACGCCCCGGTCAACACCCCCGACTACATCGCCCCCCAGGGGGAGATCACGGTCGACTACGAGCCGGGAACCGTCCAGGACGTCGAGCTGCACGACAGCTCCCACATCCTGCTGCGCAAGATCGGCCCCGAGCACGACGCCCGCGACCGGATGGCGGCGATGCGCCTGCTCTTCGAGGCCCGGCAGAGCGGCGAGATCGTCACCGGCCTGCTCTACGTCAGCCCCGAGGCGGACGACCTCTGCACCCGCGAGGGGCTGCCCACACGCCCCCTGGCCCAGCTACCGATCGAGGAGCTGCGGCCGTCCCGCGAGCAGTGGGATGCGCTGATGGCGGGGCTGGCGTAGGCCCTTCACGCCTCCCTCTCCCTTACGCCGCGGGTGAGCCGCTCTCACGGACGAGGCCGAGCGCCGATCCCGCATCCCCGAGCCACGCCAGCAGCAGCGCGGGGGCACCGCGCAGGGTGGCGCCGACGGCGGGGACGAGACGCAGGCCGCGAAGGTGGGCGACGACCAGAAGCTGGAAGACGAAGGCCGCGACCGTCACCCACATGTACGCCGGGGCGAGCAGCGTGAAGAGGGGAGCCGCGTGCGACTGGACGGTGACCCCGGTGTCGAAGACGTACTCAGCCACCTCGGCCGGTCCCGCCAGGAGCAGCCAGAAGAGCACCGCCACCACGGTGGCCCTGCGCTCGAAGAGCCCCGCCACCCCGACCTCGCGCACCCAGCAGAAGAGGCCGATCAGCGGGATGAGCAGGAAGAGGAAGTAGGGACGCTCGGTGAGCGGGCTGGCCAGCATGATGGCCTCGATCGCAAGGCCCACCTCGAGGAGGGAGAGCGCGTCGCCACGGAGCGGCCGGGTCGACGTGACCGCGACGGTCAGGACGAGGACGACCACCGCGAGCACGAGCCAGAGGACGGTCACGGCCCCGGGGGCGACGGTGAGCGGGTGGGCCGCCGGGTTGACCGTGAAGAGACGGGCCAGCACCCCCTTGGGAGACTCGTCGTGGAGGAAGGGAAGGTACTGATTGGCCCAGAACCCCCAGGCGGTCCAGAAGTCCGACCACGCCCGCTGACCGAGGAGGAGAAAGGGCGCGAGCCCGAGGATCGCGGTCGACACGGCGGCGGTGATCGCGAACCGGAAGTCGCGCCGCCAGAGGAGGAGGAGGGCGAGCAGGAGCAGCTCCGGCTTGACGGCACAGCCGGCACCGAGGAGCAGGCCGGCCAGTCCCGCCCGGCCCGCCGTTCGCGCCCAGAGCGCTGCGCAGATCAGGGCCATCACCAGGAGGTCGCTCTGGCCGAGATCCCACTCCCGATGGACCGGAAGGGTGACCGCGGAGGCCGCGGCCAGGAGCAGCACCATCGTCGCGCTCGGGCGGAGCCCGGCGGCGCGAAGAGCGGCATAGACGGAGAACACCACGAAGGCGACGTTGAGCAGGTCCCAGGTGGTCAGCGCGCCCCAGTGAGGAAGGAGGGTGAGGGGCACCATGAGGTAGGCGAAGAAGGGCGCGTAGACGTAGACCTGAGTGGTCCAGTAAGTGCCATTGCCGGCCGGGGTGTAGGCGTGGATGAAGCTCATCGCCCCGAGGTAGGGGTTGGCGCCGGACCGGACGTCGAGGCCCGCCTGGTAGAAGGTGCGGAAGTCCGCCCAGCTGAACCGCGTCGCGCCATCGCGCATCACGTAGAGCGTGGCCGCCGCGATGACCAGCACGCTGATCGGCACGGCCCACGGACGCAGCCAGGCCACGATGCCGGGAAGCCGGCGATCGAAGACGGCCGCGTCGAAGGAGGTCTGGGGCGGCCCCGAATCCGGCTCACTGCCGCCGGGGTGCTGCGGCAGGCGCCCACCTCTGGTGCTCACCGGCGCGATGATGGCACGCTGGGCGGGTGGGGGACCCATCAGCCTCCGGGTGCCGGGCGCGCGCCGGTTGCGGGCGATGCCCGCGCGGCGCGGTTCGGGCCGGTGGTCAGCCGAGCCCGGTGGTGCCCATCACCGAGGCGCCCAGGTCGTCGCGCAGCCAGACGATCTCCGAGCCCGACTCGTCGACCTGCTCGTATCCGGTGGCCAGTACGGGGCCGATCTCCGGCCAGGAGGTCAGGCTCTCCCCGTCCGTGATCACGAGGGCGGGCTCCAGGTCTGCGACCCGCTGGGCCACCGGCCCGTCATAGCCGAGGAGGTGCTCGTCGTTGTAGATGGGCGGCGTCGGCAGGACAAGCTGGAGGTCGTCCAGGTCATAGAGCCAGACCTCCGACGACCAGACCACCGCAGAGCTGCCCTCGAGTCCGTGGGCGCTGATCCACGCCGCCACCTCGCTGTCCTCGGACACCCGGTAGTCGAACTGGTCCTGGTACGTCGTCAGCGACTGACCTCGGGTGAGTGTCGAGATGGCCCCGAAGTAGTAGGTGGCGAAGCTGTGATTGCCGACCGCCAAAGCCGGGGGCCAGTCCAGCCCGGTCGGCGCCGCACCCACCAGGGCGAGGCCGGTGGCCACGATGAGCCCGGCGACGGCCAGGCGCCGCTGGCTCGGTGCCACGGCCGGGAGGCGCAGCCCCAGGCTGCTCAGGGCAAGTGCGGTCGGGACCAGGGAGGGCAGCAGGTAGTGGGGATACGGCTGCCCGGCCACCGCCGGGACGAGGAGGGCCACAGCGGCCCAGACCCAGAGTGCCCAGGAGATGTCCCGGTCCCGGCGGCGCAGCCAGGCGCCGAACACGACCAGGGTCAGCACGACCAGCACAACGATCGCCCGGATCACCATCGGGATCTGCAGGTTCCCCTGACCGGCACCCGCCACGTGGACCTGGGTGAACTGGATCCAGTAGCCGACCAGGGCGTAGGCGACCTTGCCTGCCCCCGCGGTCATGACGGCCGGGATCAGCCACGCCCCGGTCAGGCCGGCCACGGTGGCCGCGTACACCGCCACGCGTCGCCAGCTCGCCCGGCCCGCCGTCGCCAGGATCAGGGCAAAGGCGCAGGTGTCCGCCAGTGCCGTCTGCTGGTAGGCGATGCCGATCGCCGCCAGCGCGCCCACCGCCACCGGCCACAGGGGCCAGCGACGCGTGTCAGGAGCGGCGACCCGGGTGACCAGGAGCGCCCCGGCCCACGCCATGGGGGCGATGAGGAAGCTCTCGGGGAGGATCAGCTCGGCGTCGAGGAGGGGGGTGCCCAGCATGATCGCGGCGAGGATCAGGGCGACCACGGTGCGGCGGCGGCCGAGGAGGCGGTTGGCCGCGTAGGCGATGGCGAGCAGGGTGAGCAGCCCGGTCAGGAAGGTGACGGCGTGGAGGGCCACCTCGCTCGTGCCCAGGAAGCGGATCACGGCGGCGACCGTCCAGATCTGAAGAGGTGGCTTGTTAGTCCAGATCTGGGAGTAGAGGACCTTGCCCTGGAGGAGGGCTCGGGCGGTGGTAGCGTAGCCGGCCTCGTCGGTGTACCAGTGGGGCTCGAGGAACGAGGGGATGCGGAGCAGGCTGTAGAGGGCGAGGGGCCCGATCAGCCAGATGCGGCGGCGGAGCCGGTAGGTGGAGAGGCGGCTCGCCGCCGCACGACATCGTCCCCCCGCCGCCGCCGCCACTGCCGTCCTCCGTCTCGGCGGCCGTCGCGGCCACCCTGCTCCGTCCCCGCGTCCGGGAACCCCCAATCTATCGTCCCCCGCCAACCTTTCGCACGCGTTAACGGGCGGCCGATGTGTCATCGTGCCACCCCGTGGCCGTCGCGCCGGAGCATTCTCCGCCCTCCGCTACCCCGCAGGCCCGCGCCCGCCTGCCCCACCCCGGCCTCGGCGGGCTGATCGTTGGCGCCGCTCTGATCGCGACGCTCGTCGTCATCTGCCGCCGGGTCGGCGACCCGGACTTCTGGTGGCACATGGAGACGGGCAGCTGGATCATCGACCACGGCGCGTTCCCGAGCCGCGAGTTCTTCACCTACACGGCCTACACCCGGGTCTGGGCGGATCAGGAATGGGGCAGCGAGGTGCTCGGCGAGCTGATCTTCCGGGCCGGGGGGTTGCTCGCCTTCAGCCTCGCGTACGTCGCCGTCACCTGGGTGGGCTTCTGGTTCATCTGGCGACGCATCGCGCTGGAGCGCGTGCCCGCCCTGATCGCGGGCGCCTGCATCGCGGTGGCGGCTGCTGCCGGCGTCGAGGTCTGGGGCCCCCGGTCGCAGATGATCAGCTTCGCCCTGACCTGCCTCACCCTCTACTGGGTCGAGGCCTACCTCCGGGGCCGCAGCCGCGTGGTCTACCTCCTGCCCCTGGTGATGGTTGTCTGGGCCAATCTCCACGGCGGCTTCGTCTACGGCCTGGCCGTGGTGGGGCTCGCCGCGTTCACCGAGGCCGTGCTCTGGCTCGTCTCACCAGAGGACGGTGCCCACCGCCGCCGATCGCTCCGGCTCTGGGCGGTGCTGGCCGCCTGCGCGGTGGCGGGCCTGTTCAACCCGATCACCTACCATGCCTACCTGGCCGCCATCCAGACCCAGACCAGCGCCGTCCAGCAGACCTTCATCGCCGAGTGGCACTCGCCGAGCTTCCACTCCCTCGGTGAGGTGGGCCTCGAGCTGCTCCTCCTCCTGGTGGTCTTTGCCATGGCCTTCCGCCGGCCCCGGCTATGGGACGCGTTGGTCACCGTGGTCGGCATCTACGCCGCCCTCTCGGCGGTGCGCAACGCTCCGCTCGCCGCCGCCGCGCTCACCCCGATGGTCGCCTGGTCCCTCGGCGGAGCCTGGGAGCGGAGCCGGTGGCAGGAGCCACTCGGGAGGTGGATCCGGCGCCGCGGCTCCGACCTCCTCATCCTCGTCTCGGCCGGTGCACTGATCGTCACCGTGGGGGCGGTCGGCATCGCGGCCCACACGCTGAGCAGCCAGACGGCGAGCACCGATGCCAACTTCCCGGTCGGAGCCGCCAACTGGCTGGAGGCCCACCCGACCGTCGGGACCCGGATGTTCAACGCGTACGACTGGGGCGGGTACCTGATCTACCGTTTCTACCCGGACCGCCCCGTCTTCATCTACGGCGAGGCGACCGAGCTGGGCAACCAGCTGATGCAAGAGGTCAGCGACGTCGAGAACGCCGAGCCCGACTGGCAGACCATCCTCAACGAGCATGGCGTCAACTACGTCGTCGAGCGCACCAACTCGGCGCTCAGCATGGCGCTGGGCGTGGACTCCCAGTGGAAGCCGGTCTACAACGACGGCTTCGCGGTGATCTTCGTCAAGCGTTAGACAGGCCCACCCGGATCCGGGTAACCTCTGTGTCGGCTCGGCTCCGGCCGGGCGGACGCCCGGGCGGCCGGGGCGGGCGTCGCCGCCGGCCCGGCCCGAGGAGACGCCACCGTGTCCAGCGCCTGGCCGCCGCCCCCGCCCCAGGGGGGAGATCCCACGCCGGGCTACACGTGGCCCCCGGCGGGCTCACCGCCCCCCTACCCGTACCCGCCGAATGCCGCTCAGGCCCCCTGGCCGGGACCCTACCCACCGCCGGGGCAGTACCCCCCGCCCTATCCGCCCCCATACCCCTATCCGGCGTACGCGACCCCGGGCACCAACGGCCTGGCGATCGCCGCCCTCGTGCTCGGCATCCTCTGGCTGTACTGGGTGGGGTCGATCCTGGCCGTCATCTTTGGCCACATCGCCCTCTCCCAGATCCGCCACAGCCACCAGGGAGGCCGGGGTCTGGCCATCGCGGGGCTGGTCCTCGGCTACGTCGGGCTGACCCTGTTCCTCCTTTTCATCATCGGAGTGGTGGCGGTGGGCACCCATTCCAGCGCCGGCACGGCAGGCCCGTAAGCGGTGCGGCTCCGCTACGCCTACCTCGGCCCGGAGGGCACCTTCGCCGAGACCGCGGTGCGCAGTCTCCCGGAGAGCGGGGACGTGGACCTGGTCCCGGTGGAGACGGTCGCCGACGCCTTCGCCGCCGTCCGGGACGGGTCGGTGGGAGGGGCGGTGGTGCCCTTCGAGAACTCGGTGGAGGGGTCGGTGAGCGGCACCCTCGACGAGTTTGTGAGCGGCAGCCCGCTGCACATCGCCCGCGAGATGCTGGTCCCCGTCCGCCTCTCCCTGCTGGCACGGGCTGGCACCGAGCTCGGCTCGATCCGGGTGGTCGCCTCCCACCCCCACGCAACCGCCCAGTGCCGGCACTGGCTCCGGGCCCATCTCCCCGAGGCCAGGGTCCGCGCCACGCCCTCGACGGCGGAGGCCGCCGCGGCCGTGGCGGAGGGCGGGGATGGCAGCGACGCCGCCGTCGCCGCATCCGCCAACGCCGGGCGCTACGGGCTGGTCGAGCTGGCCGCGGACATCGGCGACCACCACCACGCGGTGACTCGCTTCGTGATGGCGGTGCTGCCCCGTCCGCTGCCTCGGCCGACCGGCGCCGACCGGACCACCGTGGTCACCCTGATCGCCGACGACCATCCCGGGGCCCTCCTTGAGCTGCTCACCGAGTTTGCCGTCCGGGGGGTCAACCTCACCCGGATCGAGTCACGCCCGACCGGCCACGGCCTGGGCCGCTACTGCTTCTCGATCGACTGCGAGGGCCACATCGAGGAGGCCCGCGTCGGCGACGCCCTGGCCGCCCTGCATCGCTTCTGCGAGGAGGTCCGCTTCTGCGGCTCCTATCCCCGGGCCGACGGCGAGGCACCCCGGTTCCGGCATGGGACGGCGGACGCCGACTTCCAGGCGGCGGCCGAGTGGCTGGACCGGACCAGGCGGGGGACGGTCTGAGCCCTGCTCCCGGCCCAGCTGGGTTTGCGCTCCCGCGATCCCCTGTTACGCGGCTGTGGCCAAACCTCTGAGGTTCCCGTGAAGGCGCTCCGGTAGGCTCACTAGCAACGTCTAGTGCATTTGCTCTACCCGACGAGAAGGGCTGGAAAGGGAAGATCATGGAACGGCGCGGGCGGAGGCCCCGGGGCACCCGCTTCATCCGGGTGACCCTGGTCCTCGCGGCCACGATTGCGGGCACCGGCCTGGTCGGCTTCGGTGGCCTGGCGTCCTGGCAGGGCTACACGGAGAACCCCGGCAACACCGTCGCCGCCGGGACCGTGACCCACAGCAACGCCGTGGGATCCGCGACCTGCACCTCGGTGACCACGGTCGCCCAGCTCAACCAGACGGGCAACGTCTGCGCGGCGATCATCAACGTCTCCGGCGTCGACCCCGCCTCCCCGGCGACCCTGGCGACCGGCGGGGTCAAGATCACCAGCACCGGGACCCTGAAGAGCACCTTCACCATGCAGATGGCCGCCGCTCCGACGGGCAACCTCTGCGCCGACCTGTGGCTCACCGTGGTCGACGCGAGCAGCGTGACCAACTACCCGGCCACCGCGCTCACCACCGAGATGGGCTCCATCGCTCTGAACGACAGCGCCGGGGCCAGCCTCTGGCCGGGCACCTCCCCGGGACCGGCGGGCAACGACACCTACACCTTCACGATCACCAAGGGGGCCAACTTCAACACCGACGCCTCCGACGCCGGCCAGAGCTGCGGCTTCTCGATCCTCTTCACCCAGGTGGCTGATTAGTCAGCAGGGGCCGGTGTCAGGCGGTCGGCGCCACCTCAGGGGTGCGGAGGACGACGGCCGCGACCACCAGGCCGATGCCCACGATCTCGAGAGGCTGCGGGACCTGACGGAGCAGCACCAGCCCCATGACCGTGGCCGTGGCCGGCAGCAGGCTGAGCAGAAGCGCGAAGGCCCCACGGGAGAGGCGCCGGAGCAGCACCTGGTCGAGGGCATAGGGGATGACGCTGGAGAGAAGGCCGGCGCCGACCGCGAGGAGCAGGACGAGGCCGTGGCCGGCGCTCTCCACCGCGGGAGCGGCGGCGAGCGGCGCGATCGCCACCGTCCCGACGGCCATCGCCGCCGCCAGGCCCGTGGTGCCCAGACCGCGCCGGGCCACCTGGTGGGCCAGAACGATGTAGACCGCCCAGAACAGTCCGGCGGCGAGGGCGAGGCCGACACCCAGCGCGCTGCCCGACACGCTGATCCTGCTCAGCATGGCCACGCCGGCCAGGGCCACCAGCAGCGCGGCCAGGTTGCGCAGCCCCCGGACAGCGATTGCGGCCACCAGGATCGGGCCAATGAACTCGATGGCAACGGTCGTGCCCAGCGGGAGCCGCTCGAGGGCGAGATAGAAGGTGAGGTTCATGGCGGCGAGCGCGATCCCGAACGCCACGACCAGCAGAAGTGCGTCCCGCTCCTGACCGCGCAGCTCCCGCCACGGCCGCCGCCAGGCCCCGAGGACGAGCGCACCGGTGAGCACGCGGATCCAGGCGACACCCGCCGCCGGCATCGCTCCGAAGGCGCGCACCGCGAGGGAGGCCCCCGCGTACTGGGAGACCGCGTTGACGACGAAGAGCCCCACGAGGTGCGGGGCGGTGCCGCCGCGGACCGTCGGGGAGGCGGGGTCGGGGATGCTGGCGCTGTCGTTCACGGGGGACGGACCGCGGGAGGCCTCCTCCTGGGCGGGGCAAGCGCCCGCCCGGTGCGCGAGGTGCCGAGGCGGCCCGTGAGACTACCCGGTTTCGAGCGAGGCCCGCAGCCGGATCTCAACCCCGGCGAGCGCCTTGGACACCGGGCAGCCCACCCTGGCCGCCTCCGCCGCGGCCTGGAACGCCGCGCCGTCGATGCCCGGGACGCGCGCCCGGACCTCCAGATCGATGGAGGTGATGGCGGCGCCGCCGGCCCGGCCGGTGTCGAAGGCGACGCTGGCGGCGGTGACGATGCGCTCCGCCGGATGCCCCGCCCTGGCCAGCTCGTTGGAGAAGGCCATGCAGAAGCAGCTGGAATGGGCGGCGGCGATCAGCTCCTCTGGGCTGGTCGCCCCCTGCTCACGCTGGGTCCGCCGGCTCCAGGAGATGGGCATCTCGGGGAAGGCCCCGCTGCCGGAACGGACGGTCCCACCACCCTCGATCAGGTCACCGGACCACGTCGCCTCGGCGGTGCTGTGGGCAATCGGCATCGGTCAGCCTCCCTGTGACGGTCGCGGTTGCGCGCCAGCTGGCTGCAGGCGCCCCACGGATCCGGAGCGCCTCCGGTCAACGCTCTTTGATGATAGTGTCAATGGGCGATGTTGCGACTCTGGACGCTCAACTTTCACGGCCCATCCCGACGCGGAGGCAACCCCTGGGGAGGGAGCCCGATCCCCCGGTGACGGCGCACGCTCCCGGCTCGCCCGCGGGAGAGGACGGTACGTCCGCGGATGCGCTCGCCCTGGCCATGGAGCGGACCCGGTCGGATCTGCTCGACATCGCCGTCCACGAGCTGCGCTCGCCGCTCACGGTGATCCAGGGTTACGCCTCGCTGCTCGACGGAGGCGACCTTGGCGAACTCGGAGGGGCGGCGCTCAAAGCGGTGCGGGTGATCGCCGCCAAGGCTCACGAGGCTCAGGAGCTGACCACCTCGCTGCTCACCGTGGCCCGTCTCGAGACCAACGAGCTGCGCATCGACCGAGAGAAGATCGCTCTCGCCGCCCTCCTCGACGCCGTCCGCGACCGGGTGAGCCCGCGCCTCGACCTGGGCGGCGGGACCCTGAGCCTCGATTGCCCGGCCGGAGCGCGGGCTCTGGGGGACGCCGACCTGGTGGCGAGGATCATGGACAACCTTGTCAACAACGCGCTGATCTACTCCGACCCGCCGGCGACGGTGGCGGTGGCGGTGACCGTCCGCCCCGCCCCGGGTGCCGTCGAGATCCGGGTGGGCGACCGGGGACCGGGGGTGGCGGAGGGGGAGCGGGAGCGGATCTTCCAGCGATTCGTCCGGGGGGCGGGGGCGACCCGGGCGGCCGGGACCGGGCTGGGCCTCTACGTGAGCCGCGAATGCGCCCGGAGGATGGGCGGTGACCTCACCCTAGAGTCGAGCCGTCCCGGGGAGGGCAGCACCTTCCTGCTGCGGCTGCCCGGGTTCTGAGGCACCCACCGGCGCGCTCGGGCGCGAGACCCGTCAGCCCCTGGCGCCCCACAGTCTCCTCAGCCGACCTCCGTGACCACGCGGTCCGAGAAGTGGCAGGCGGCAAAACGGCCCGGCGTCTTCTGCTCCATGGGGGGCTCCACCTCGCTGCAGATCCCGGGTGCCTCGGCGATCGGGCACCGGGGATGGAAGCGGCATCCCGAGGGGGGATGCAGAGGCGAGGGGATCTCTCCCGAGAGATGAATCAGACGGCGCTGTGACTCCACGCGCGGATCAGGGACCGGTATCGCCGAGAGCAGGGCCCGTGTGTAGGGATGCTGCTGGGACTGGTAGAGCACATCGCTGGGAGCGATCTCGACCAACTTGCCCAGGTACATGACCAGGACACGGTCGCTGATGTGGCGCACCACCGAGAGATCATGGGCGATGAAGAGATAGGTCAGGTGGAACTCCGCCTGAAGGTCCTCGAGCAGGTTGACGATCTGTGCCTGGATGGAGACGTCCAGGGCCGACACGGGCTCGTCGCAGACGATCAGCTTGGGTCGGAGGGCGAGGGCGCGTGCGATGCCGATGCGCTGGCGTTGACCGCCGCTGAACTCATGCGGATAGCGGTTGTTGAAGTACGGGTTGAGGCCGACCACGCGGAGCAGCTCCTGGACGCGCCGGTCCTTCTCATGTCGTCCCGCCAGACCGAAGTTCACCAGCGGCTCGCCGATGATGTCGCCGATCGTCATCCGCGGATCGAGGGAAGCGAAGGGGTCCTGGAAGATGATCTGGAGCTGCTTGCGCTGCTGACGCAGGTGCTCGCCGCGGAGAGCGGTGAGGTCGACGCCATCGAAGAGAATCTGGCCCGATGTGACGGGCAGGAGCCGGGTGATCAGACGGCCCAGTGTCGACTTTCCGCAGCCGGACTCGCCCACCAGACCCAGGGTCTCCCCCGGGCGTATGTCGAAGCTCACCCCGTCGACCGCCTTCACGGTGGCTCCGACGCCAGCCGAGAAGTGCTTGACCACGTCGATCACCCGGAGCAGGGGCGCATCGGTCGCGGCAGGCGCGGACACGGGGACGACGGACGACGTCACGGCGCGGCGACCTCGGAAGGCCCCGTGGGACCCCCACCGTCCGCGGCACCGAACGGCGGCAGGGTGAAGCCGGGAGGGTGGACCCCGCTGGCCGCGCCCGGCCTGGTGTCGATGATGTCCGCCGCCCCCATCTCCTCGTACGCGCGCTTCATCGTCACCCAGCAGGCGGCGCGCTGACCACCCTTCACCGTCTGCAGAGAGGGTTCATCCGTCAGGCAGCGCTCGACGCGGAAGGGACACCGAGGGTGGAACTTGCATCCACGCGGCAGCGCGATGAGATCGGGAGGAAGGCCCTCGATGGAGCGCAGCCGATCGTGGCGCGCGAAGTCGATGCGGGGGATCGAGCGCAGCAGCGCCCAGGTGTAGGGGTGCTGGGGATTCTCGAAGATCTGCTCGATCGGCCCCTCCTCGACGATCTCTCCTGCGTACATCACGATGACCCGTGAGCAGAGGCCGGCGACCACGCCCAGATTGTGGGTGATGAGGATGATCGAGGTTCCGGTTTCGCGGTTCATCTCCCGCAGCAGATCGAGGATCTGCGCCTGGACGGTGACGTCGAGCGCGGTGGTGGGCTCGTCGGCGATAAGCAGCTCGGGACGGTTGGCAAGGCCCATGGCGATCATCGCCCGCTGGCGCATGCCGCCACTGAACTGGTGGGGGTAATCCCGGACCCGACGCGATGCATCAGGCACCCGAACCGTGTCCAGCAGATGAACGCTCCGGGCCGCCACCTGGTTCCTGGGCACCTTATCGTGGGCGTGCATCGCCTCGTCGACTTGGTAGCCGATGCGGAGCACCGGGTTGAGCGCGCTCAGGGGATCCTGGAAGATCATCGCGATGTCACGGCCGCGGACGCGGCGCATCTCCTCCCTGCTCAATTCCAGAAGGTCGCGCCCGTGAAACAGGATCTGGCCACTCACCACCTTCCCGGGCCTCTGAACCAGGCGGAGGATGGAGAGCGCCGTGACGCTCTTGCCGCACCCGGACTCGCCGACGATGCCGAGCGTCTCACCCGGATACAGTTGGAAGCTGACGTCGCGCACCGCGCGGACCTCGCCGTCTTCGGTGAAGAAATGGGTGCTCAGGCCCTTCACCTCGAGGAGGGGGCTCCCCGACCCTGGCATCTGGCCCATGCCGCCGCTGTCCGCGCTCATCAGCGCTTCTGCCGGGGGTCGAAGGCGTCGCGCAGGCCGTCTCCCAGAAAGTTGAAGGCCAGCAAGGTCACCGAGAGCAAGATCGCCGTCGGCAGCAGGATGTGAGGGGCGAAGCGAATCGCCGGCAGCCCGTCCGTGCCCAGGATGTTGCCCCAGTCGGGGGTGGGCGGGGGGATGCCGACGCCGAGGAAGCTGAGGAAGGCCTCGGTGAGGATCGCGGAGGGGATGATGTAGGTCGCCTGGACGATGATCGGCCCCAGAGAGTTGGGCAGGACATGGCCGAGCATGATTCGACCCGTCCTGGCACCGCTTGCGCGCGCTGCCTCCACATACTCGCGCTCACGGATGGAGAGCGTCTGACCCCGCACCAGGCGGGCCATGTCCATCCACACCGTGAGAGAGATGGCGACCATGATGTTGATGATGCTGGGCCCGATGACGATGTAGAGGATGAGCGCCATCAGGATGGTGGGGAAGGAGTAGAAGATGTTGATGGCGGTGCTGATGACGCTGTCCACCCAGCCGCGCAGGTACCCCGCCAGCAGGCCCAGCGAGACCCCCACAACCACCGCGATGACGGCGCAGCCCAGGCCCACCGCCATCGAGATCTGAGCCCCCACCATCATGCGGCTCAGCATGTCTCGGCCGTACTCGTCGAGGCCGAAGGGATGGGCCAGGCTGGGGCCGGCGTACGGGTTGCCGACGAAGACCGACGGCGGATAGGGCGTCCAGAAGAAGGTGACGACGCACACCAGCGCCAGGAAGGCCAGGAAGATGGTGGCCGCCAGCGCCAGCCGGTTGCGGCGCAGCCGCTGCCACCCATCGCGCCAGAGGCTGACCTGCTCGCGCGCGACGACCCCGGCGTCGAACTCCTGGGCTACCTCGGTGGCGATGCTCATCAGTATCTGATCCGGGGGTCGACGGCGGCATATACGAGGTCCACCCCCAGGTTGGCGACGCCGATGAGCGCCGCCAAGAGGGCGAACACGGCCACGGTGATGTTGTAGTCGTGGTTGAGGATGCTCTCGATGAACTCCTTGCCCAACCCGGGGATGCTGAAGATGTTCTCGATAACGACCACCCCGGTGATGATGGTCGCGATCAGCGGCCCCAGGATGCTGACCACCGGCACCAGAGCGTTGCGCAGGGCGTGGCGGATGATCACCGCCCACTCCCGGACTCCCTTGGCCCGCGCGGTGCGGACGTAATCCTGCTGGAGGACGTCGAGCATGGCGGCTCGGGTGATGCGGGCCACCTGTCCGGAGGTGAACAGACCGATGGCGAACGCGGGCACCGAGAGCTCCGCCAGGGTGCCGTATGTTCCCGTCCAGGTGAGCGGGTAGGAGAATCCCCCGTTGGTCAGGGTGGCAAGCCAGACCCCGAAGACTAGGTAGAAGAGCGTGGCAATCACGAAACTGGGGACGGTGTATCCGAGCACGGCCAGCGAGGTGAGGATGTAGTCGACCCAGGTGTTGTGGCGGACGGCGGCGATGACCCCGACACTCACTCCGAGGCCGATGGTGATGATCAGGGCGGCGCCGCCGAGCTCGCAGCTGACGCTGAGCTCGCGGATCACCAGGGGAGTGATGGGAAGGCCCTGGATGACGTAGGACACGCCGAAGTTGCCGCGCACGGCGTTGGAAATGAAGCTCCAGTACTGAACCATGATGGGTCGGTCGAGCCCGAATTGGTGCAGCTGCTGCTGCAGCGCCGCGCCGTGGAGCCGCGCGCTGATGAGTGCGTTGCCGGGAAGGCTGTGGACGGCGAAGAAGACCACCGACGAGACGAGGAAGACAGTGAATGCCAGCAGCACCACGCGCTTGGCGATGTAGATCAGGGTCCCCCGGGTCAGCACAGTGCGGCGATCTCCTGCAGGCAGCCTGAGGCGCCCGGCGTTGAGCCGGGCGCCTCAGAGGATGCCATCAAACCGTCAGTGAGAGAGGAGGCTGATCTGGTCCCAGTAGTAGTCGAAGGCGGTGTTGGAACCCGCGCCCTTGACGTAGGAGTGGATCAGGAAGTTGCCCACCGAGTAGTAGAGGGGGATGTAGACGGCGTCATCAGAGAGCATCTTCGCCAGCTGGTTGTAGAGGGGGAGCGCCTGCGTCGTGGGAAGCTGATCTGCCTGCGCCAGGATAGAATCGTACTGGGGGTCGTCGAAGCCGCTGGTGTTGGCGCCGGCGCTGAGCACCGCCGCGCCCCAGAGGTTGTCGTACCAGTCCTGGGGGCTGTTGTAGTCGAACTGCCAGCCGTCACGGGACATCACGTAGCCCCCCGCCAGCCGGTTCTTGATGAAGTCGGAGGCGTCCGGGTCGGCGTTGAGCGTGACAGTCACACCGAGGTTGGCCTTCCACTGTTCCGCCAGGTAGGTGGCCACCTGGTCGTTGGGCGAGCCCGCGTTGTACGAGTACTTGAGATTGGCGGTGAGCTGACCGGTGGGGTCGTACTCCTTGAGGAGCTGCTTGGCCTGGGTGGGGTCGAACTTGGCGAGCGGGTCCTGGTTGTCGCCCAGGTAACCGGTCAGCCCCTTGGTGATCAGCCCCCCGGTCGCCGGTGAGCAGGTCACGTTGCCGCACACCGTCTTGGCCAGGCCCTGCTTGTCGATGGCGAGGTCGAAGGCGAGCCGCAGGCCCTTGGCGGCCGCGGTCTCACCGACGAAGGGGCCGCCGGTGGCCGGGTAGCCGACGTTGAAGCTGAGCCAGGTCGTCCGGCCCTTGTCCACGGTGAGGAGCTCGCTCTTCTCGCTCGCGGTCCGCTGGATCCGCAGGATGTCGGCGACGGTCAGCAGCCCGCTGTAGCCACCGTAGCCGAAGATGTCATAACTGCCCTGTTCCCAGGCTGCGATGTCCTTCTCCGCGGCCGAGGGGTCGTGGATGTCGATGTCGATCTCGCTGACGGCGGGCTTGGCCAGCCCCGCCGCGGTGCCCCACCAGTTGGGAACCAGCTTGAAGACCATCGACTCCTTGGGGGTGTAGGCGGTGAGCTTGTAGGCTCCGGTGCCCACCATCTGGCCGGGGGTGTGCCACCAGCTCGCGGGGTCCTGGCTGACCACCTTCTGGTCGACCACGGCGCCCGTGGTGCCCTCGAGGGTCCAGGCGGCGAGGCACCACCCGCAGGGGTTGGCGAGCTTGATCTGGACGGTCTCAGAGTTGACCGCAGTCAGGCCACTCATGGCGAAGGCGGTGTTCTTGGCCGACAGCTGGGTCTCGATCTGCGCGTCCGTCATGCCGCTGGCCGCCTTCTGAACGTCGGCGAAACCCGCGATGGCAGCGAGGTTGGTCGAGTAAGCGCCGGCGTAGGCGACGGCGCGGTTCCAGGAGTAGAGAACGTCCGCCGAGGTCACCTTGTCCCCGTTATTGAAAGTGGCCTTGGGGTTGAGATGGACGGTGTAGGTGAGGCCGTCCGAGGAGATGCCGCCGTTGGCCTGGGTGGGCACCGCGGTGGCGATGTCCGGGACGATGTTCAGTGTCTTGTCGAAGAGCCAGAGGTTGTCAAAGACGTTCTCGCTGAGCTCGGACTCGATCTCCTGGTCGCCGAGGGCCGGGTCCATGGTCTGCGGGTCCGCGTAGATCGGGAAGTGCAGGACCTGCTTGCTCGCGACGGCCGTGGAGCCGGACGAGTTTCCGCTTCCGCTGGTTCCGCAGGCAGCGGCGGCGACCGCCAGCAGGCTCAGCGCCCACACCGCCAATGGCGGCCGGCGCTGGGCCACGGCCGCCCCTCCTAGGTCGGGTTTCCGCGAGGTCATGAGTCCCTCCTTGATAAGCTGAAACGAGGCTGACTGCTGCTCTCCATCACCGGGGACCGCACCGCGGCTACAGCCGGGGCGAACAGAGGCTGACCGGACCGCCACCGCGACGGTGGGGCGGCGCGTCCTGGCACCCCACCCCGCGCATGGGAGCAGGCGCGGTCGCCGCAACCTCGCCACCGCCGGACACGATCGACCCTCCGCGCCAACTCATGCGGTGCCCAATGTACGCCTCAACACTGTCACCGTGATCACCCAGTGGGGTGATACGCAGGTCAGCGCCAACCCACTCAACCATCCTCGTCCGCACGGAAACACGGCTCGCCAGCCACGGCCCCAGCATGCGCGGCGCGACGGCGGCCCGGCTTTGGGCGCCGGGGCCAGCAGCCAGGGGGCCGGCTTGGACGCGGCGCACAACCCGTCGGCGGTGCAGTGTGGACCGGATACCAACGGTTCCCGCGGGCAGACCCCGCGGAGGTGGCCGGGCGCGAGCAGCCTCGGAGGAGGGGCGGTGATCCCACGCTGGTGATGAGCCGTCCCGGGGAGGGCAGCACCTTCCTGCTCCGCCTCCCGGCCGTCTGACCCGCGGGCGGCTAGGAGAGCCTCACCCGGGGGTCGATGACGGCATAGAGGACGTCGACGACGATATTGGCGGCCACGATGAAGGCGGCGGCCACCAGCACGATCCCCTGGATCACCGGCAGGTCCTCGCGCGAGATCGCCAGCACCACGTTCTGCCCCAGCCCTGGCAGGCCGAAGACGGTCTCGGTGATGATGGCACCGCCGAGAACGGTGGCCAGGTCGATGCCGAACTGGGTGACGATGGGGGTGATGGCGGCGCGCAGCGCGTGGCGGTACATCACCCGCCGCTCGGACAGCCCCTTGGCCCGCGCGGTGCGGATGTAGTCCTCGCCCAGGGTGTCGAGCAGAGAGCTGCGCGACAATCGGGCGTAGGTGGCGGCCGTGATCAGGGCGAGCGTGATCCAGGGCAGGATCAGGTCGCGGAGCCACTGCAGCGGGTTGACATGCAAGGGTGTCCAGGTCCCCGCCCCGGGGAAGATCGAGATGCCGTGGGTGGTGAGGATGTAGAAGAAGATGTAGAGGAGCAGGAGGCCGAGGATGAAGGTGGGGGTGGAGAGCCCGGTGAGGACGAAGACGGTCGCGCTCCGATCCCAGACGCTGCGCGGGCGGCGGGCCGCAAGGATGCCGATGCTGAGGCCGAGGACGAGCCAGATGATGCCGGCGCCCACCGCCAGGGCGATGTCGATGGGCACCCACTGGCCGATCAGGGCGGTCACCGACTCGCGGAGCTTGTAGGACGTGCCGAGGTTGAGGTGGATCAGCCGGTTCAGGTAGATCAGGTACTGCTGCCAGACGGGATGGTTGAGCCCCAGGGCCACTCGGATGCTCTGCACCTGCTGCGCCGTCGCCGCCTTGCCGGCCAGAGCCCGAGCAGGGTCGTTCTGGCCAACGAAGAAGAGCAGGAAGACGAGGGAGACGATCGCCCAGAGGGTGAACACCCCCTGGATGACCCGGCGGATGATGTAGCGAATCACCCTGGCTCCGCCTGACCCAGGAGCCGCTCCTCGGCCTCCTGATCCGCGCCGTCGGCGCCGCCTCTCCCGCTCTTGCGGCGCATGGCGAAGATCCGCTCGGTGCGGGGGTCGAGGGCATCGCGCACCGAGTCCCCGAGCAGGTTGAACCCGAGCGTCGTGATCAGCAGGGTGAGCGAGGGGAAGATCCAGAACCACCAGTCCTGGAAGCCGCTCCCCTGGGCGTCGGCGAGCATGTTGCCCCAGGTGGGAGTGGGCGGTCCCACGCCGACGCCGAGATAGTCGAGGGTGGCCTCGAAGACGATCGCGGTGGGGACGAGCAGCGTGCCCAGGACGATGACCGGGGCCACCAGGTTGGGGAGGATCTCGACGAACATGATCCGCAGGTTGCCCGCGCCCAGGGAGCGGGCGGCCTCCACGTACTCCTTCTCCCGGAGCGAGAGGGTCTGGCCGCGCACGATCCTGCCGATAGCCGCCCAGGAGAAGAAGGCGATGACCCCGATGGTGAGGGAAAGGCTGGGACCGTACACGGAGGCCAGGACGATGGCCAGGAGCACGTAGGGGAAGGAGAGGACGGTGTCCATCAGCCGGGCCAGGACGGCGTCGATCCAGCCGCCGTAGTAGCCGGCGATCACGCCGATGATGGTCCCAGCCACGCTGGCGATGACCGTGGACAGCACCCCCACGAGCAGCGAGATCCGGGCGCCGTAGGCGATCCGCACCAGGATGTCGCGGCCGACGTTGTCGGTGCCCAGGATGTACCCACCCTGCCCCGGCCCCAGGGGCTGGCCGAACGAGTTGGTCCCCGTGAGCAGGTTGGGGTTGAGGGGGTCGTGCCCGGTCGCGGCCGAGATGAGAGGAGCGAAGATCGCGAGCAGGGCCATCAGGATGATGGCGCCGGCGGCGAGGAAGGCCATCCGGTCGGTGCGCAGCCGGGCCAGGGCCAGCCACAGCGGGCTGCGGCCCTCGATGGCGCGGGCACTTACCAGCTCGGCCACCTCCGACGCCTCCTCGAGGGGGGGGAGCCCGGTTTCGAGCGGCGTCAGGCTCATCCGGCGCCCTCCACGGCCTCGCCGAGCGGGGCCGCCGCGAAGTCGGCCGCCGCCTGGCGCACCTCTGCCTCCGCCCCGCGCATCTGCTCCCCGGGCGCGACCGGGAAGTGGCAGGCGGTGACATGTCCGGCGAGGTCGCCGGCCTGGACCGTGAGCGCGGGCGCCTCGACCGAGCAGATCGGCTGCGCTTTGGGGCAGCGGGTGTGGAAGAGGCAGCCCGACGGCGGGTTGATCGGCGACGGGACGTCGCCGGCGAGGACGACGCGGTGCGTCGAGCGGGCGCGATCCGGGTCGGCGATCATCGACGCCGAGAGCAGCGCCACGGTGTAGGGATGGCGCGGCGAGCTGAAGAGATCCCGAACCGCGGCCATCTCGACGATCTTCCCCAGGTACATGACCGCCACCCGGTCGCTCACGTGCTCGACGACGGCGAGGTCGTGGGCGATGAAGAGGTAGGTGAGGCCGAACTCGCCCTGCAGGTCCTCGAGGAGGTTGATGATCTGGGCCTGAACCGAGACGTCCAGGGCCGACACCGGCTCGTCGCAGACGATCAGCGACGGCCGGAGGGCCAGCGCGCGGGCAACCCCGATCCGCTGGCGCTGGCCGCCCGAGAATTCCGAGGGGAAGCGGTTGTAGTGCTCCGGGTTGAGCCCGACCACCTCCATCAGCTCCTGGACCTGCCGCTTGCGCCCGGCGCCGTCGGCCACGTGGTGGATGGCCAGGGGGTCGCCGATGATGGAGCCCACCCGGCGCCGGGGGTTGAGGGATCCGTAGGGATCCTGGAAGATCATCTGCATCTGGCGCCGGTGACGCCGGAGCTGCCTACGGGAAAGGGTGCTGATGTCGGTCCCGTCCAGCACCACCCGCCCCGAGGTGAGGGGGTACAGCCGGGTGATGCAGCGGGCGAGCGTCGACTTGCCGCAGCCGGTCTCGCCGACCAGTCCCAGCGTTTCCCCGCGCGGCACTTCGAGGCTCACCCCCTCGACGGCGTGAACCTGCCCGATCTGCCGCTTGAAGATGATCCCGCGGCTGATCGGAAAGCGCTTGACCACGTTCTCGACGCGCAGCAGCGGCTCGGCGGCGGGCCGCGGCGCCGGCGAGGGCTCCGCCCCCACTCCCGAGGATGCGGCGGAGCGCGGGTCAGGCATGAACCGCGTCACCCTTGAGGGCGGCCGCGACGCCGGGGAGGCCGAGGACGGCCTGGCCCCGCCGGCTCGTCGCGTAGCGCGTCCGGACCTGGTCCACCGCCGGGCTCAGTCCCACCGCGTAGGCGGGGAGCCAGCACGCCGACACGTGCCCCGCACCCTCGCTCACCGGGGCCAGCTCGGGCTGCTCACGGACGCAGGCGTCCATGGCGAAGGGGCAGCGGGGATGGAAGGCGCAGCCGCTTGGGATCCGGATCAGGCTGGGCGGGTTGCCCACGATGGGCACCAGCCGGCCTCCGGCGCCGGTCGCCCCGGGGATGGACGCGAGCAGCCCGCGGCTGTAGGGGTGGTGGGGCGAGTAGAAGATGGTGCGCGAATCGGCGCCCTCCGCCGCCCGGCCAGCGTACATCACCAGCACGCGGTCGGCCGACGAGGCGACCAGGCCCAGGTCGTGGGTGATGATGATCATGGCCATGCCCAGCTCGCGCTGCATGCCGGTGAGCAGCTCCATGAGCTGGGCCTGGACGGTGGCATCCAGAGCGGTGGTGGGCTCGTCCGCGATCAGCAGCTTGGGCCGGAGCGCCAGGGCCATGGCGATCATGGCCCGCTGCCGCATCCCCCCGGAGAGCTCGTGGGGGAAGGCCTGAATCCGGCGCTCGGGCTGGGGGATGTTCACCATCCGGAGCAGATCGATGGCGCGCCGCTTGGCCTCGGCGCGGCTCACGCGGGAGTGGGTCTGGATTGCCTCGCAGATCTGCCAGCCGACGCGGTAGAAGGGGTGGAGGCTGCTCAGCGGGTCCTGGAAGATCATGGCGATCTCGGCGCCCCGAACCCGCCGGAGCTGATCCTGATTCATGGTCAGCACGTCGCGGCCCCCGAAGGTCGCCGAACCGCTGATGTCGGCACCGGGGTTCAGGCCGAGCAGGCTGAGCGCGGTCACGCTCTTGCCGGACCCGGTCTCACCGACGATCCCCAGGGTGTGCCCGGCCTCCACCTCGAAGGACAGCCCGCGGACCGCCCTCACCACCCCATCGGAGGTTGGGAAGGAGACGGTGAGGTTCTCGACGGTCAGAAGGCTCACAAGCGGAGAAAGGTACATCGGTGAGTGCCCGCCGGGTTCTCCCCGGCGGGCACCGTCACCGCTTGGTCCTATCGGCTCAGCTCAGCCAGATCTGGTCGATTTCGTACTGCGCCGTGAAGGGACAGAAGATCGCGTTGTGAACCGAGGCCGCGCGCATGACGTTGGTCAGCTGGGTCTGGAAGGGGATGAACGGCGCCTGCGCCATCACCGCCTTGTTGGCCTGCTGCCAGTAGCTGGTGGCCTGGGACAGGGTGGTAGCCGTCTCGGCCTTGGTGATCAGGCTGTCGACGGCCGAGTTGTCGAAGAAGCCCCAGTCGGCGCCGCCTCCGGGTTTGAACAGGTCGGGGAGGATCGAACGGGCGTTGGCAGGGCCGAACCAGTCGGGCACCCAGCCCGGCTCGCTCATGTCCCATTGCGCTTTGGCGGCCTGGGTGGCTGAGGCGTCAAGGATGCCCGATGAGGTGTAGTAGCCCTTCGAGATCGGAATCCCGGTCACGGTGACACCGCAGGCCTTGAAGTCCTTCTGGACCTCTTCGAAGATGGCCGGGTGGTTGCCACTGGTGCGGTAGGCGTCGTTCAGGGAGAAGCCGTTCGGGTACCCGGCCGCCTTGAGCTTCGACTTGCAGGTGGCGGCGTTGCCCTCGTCGTTGGCGGTGGGGTAGGGATCGTAGCCGGCGATGTAGCCCTCGGAGCCCGGGCTGAACACCTGGTCCAGCGGCTCGTTGGTGGCAGCGCCGCCGTAGATCTTGTTCATCGCCACCTTGTCGATGGCGTACTCGAGAGCCTGCCGGACCTTGACGTTCTGGAGCGGGCCGGACTTCTGGACGTTGAAGACCAGATAGGGATTGGTGGTGCCCGGCGACGGGAAGGAGCCGAACTCCGCGTTGCTGTGGTTGGCGAGCGTGGGCAGGGACGAGGAGGGCACCGTGGTGTCCCACTCCAGGTCCAGGGTCCCGGCCTCGATCTCCTGCTGGACCTCGTCGGCGGAGGCGTCCGAGCTCAGGCTCTCGTTGATGCTGATCTCAGCGACGTAACGGTGCCGGGTCGGGTCATTGCTCCAGCTGGTGGCGGTGGTGTTGGTCCCGGAGGTGGCGCCCCAGTAGGGGTTCGGAGCCAGCACGAGCTTGGTGCCCGATGCGTAACTCTGGACCTCGTAGGGGCCGTCGGACCAGATCGGGTTGCCGGCGGTGAGCGGCACGTAGCCGACCGAGGAGGGCGGTGCCGCGGCGGCGAAGAACATCGCCATGATGTTCAGGAAGTCGGAGGCTGGGGTGGCAAGGGTGACGACCAGGGTGGAGCTGTCCGGCGTCGAGAGCCCGGAGATCGGGTTGGCGCTGATGAAGGCGGCCAGCTGAGCGGCGGTGTCGGTGGCGGGCAGGGCCTCGAAGTTGTTGCAGAAGTCCGAGTAACCCTTGATGGTCGCGGTGTAGTAGCTCGGGTTGCCATAGCCCGCGATCGCCGGGCTGCACTCTTCCTGCAGACCGCGCACGAAGTCCTGGGAGGTCACCGCGGTCCCGTTGTCAGAGGTGACCGGCGACCCGGTGGTCGGGTCGGTGACCGCCCACCTCATCCCGGACCGGATCTTGAAGGTGTAGGTCAGCCCGTCGGAGCTGACGGTGTAGGAGCTGGCGGCGTCGGCCACGATCGAGGTCGCGGTGCCGAAGTTTGTCGACGGAGGGTAACCGACCAGGGTGCGGTCCATCGCCAGCAGCACGGTGTAGCCGTTGGTGTCGTACTCGGCCTGGGGGATGAGCATGCCGGAGACGTCAATGTCGCCGGCGCTGGTCAGGGTCCCGGTGGGCGTGGAGGGTGGCGTCCCGGTGGCGTTCTGGTTGGCCGCCAGCCACGAGATCGTCGAGGTGTTGAAGTTGGTCGGATTGAACGCCGAGGACGACGTGCCCGACGAGCTGCTGGACGAGCTGCTGGATGAGCTGCTGGACGAGCTGCTGCTGCCGCAGGCGGCGGCGCCGATCGCGGCCAGCCCCATGAGGAGCCAGAGCCGGCCAGGCAGCCTGCCGCCCCACGCTCGCCGAACTTTGCCGCCTCGCTTAGACGGTTCCACGGACATGACACCCTCCTTTCTGACAGCGCCGGTATCTAGGCCGGCGTGCAGGCTACCTTGCGCGTGGCCCCGGGGAAGCGGTCTGGAGGGCCCTGGTCGCGCGATGAGAGCACATCCCCACGCCGTGTGCTCGAGAAAGCGGAGTTGCGCGCGGCCAGCCGCCACCCACTCGAAACCACGGCGCCCCGGTCGGTCAACCGCCGACCTCGGTGCCAACTCATGCGCAATTCAATGTACGCCTCGATGGGGCGATCGGTATCACCCAATGGGGTGATACACACGTCAGATCGGGTCACATGCGTCCGACGGCTCTGATCTCGCGCGGGAACGGCAGAACGGCCAAGCGCTGATCATGGGCCGGAGAGAACCTGACGGCTTCGAGCTCCGACCACAGCTGCCCGGGCGGGGGTTTGTGCTTCGCGCCCGATCCGGCCACGCCCGGGGCGGCGCGACCCTCAGACGCCGACCGGTTCCAAGGTCGGGGGCACCGGCGGTACGGGCTGGCCGGGACGGAGCGCGGTCAGGCCGCTGAGATGGAACCGGCGGCGCGCGATGGCGTAGGCGATGAAGCCCATCAGGGTCGCGAATCCCTTGTCGGCGATGCGCTGGAGGAGGGCGGCCGCGGTGGCCGTGGCCGGGTCGACGCCGGCCAGGACCAGCAGCCCGACCACGCTCGCCTCGGCGGCCCCGATCCCCCCGGGGATGAGGCTGACGGCGCCGGCGACGTAGGACGCCGCGAGGACGAAGGAGGCCATCGGCCAGCTCAGGTCGGTGCCGCCCAAACCGTAGACGACCAGCCAGAAGACGGTGATGCCCACCCCCGCCCCGGCGACGCTGAGCACCGACCAGCCGAGGGTCTTGGGCTGGTGGAGCAGCACGACGGTGTCCTGGCGGAGGTGGTCGACCTGACCGGTGAAGCGGCGCAGCACCGGGGTGCGCTCGACCAGGCGGTGCACGAGGTGGAAGCAGGCTGGGACCAGCAGCACCACCATGACGAGGGCGATCCCGCAGAGGGCCACGATCAGGCCGGGGAGAGCGCGGTGAATGGAGAGCACTCCGGGCACCGCGATGAGGATGAGGATGAGCATGAAGATCAGCTCCTGCACGGTCACCGTGGCGACCACCTCGCCGAACTCGACGTCACTGGACGCCTCGCTGGCGAAGATCGCCCGGGTCAGCTCGCCGAGCGGCAGCATCCCGGTCGACTGTCCGGCGATGTTGAGCAGGATGCTGTCGCCCACGCTGATGTGAGCCCCGATGTCGCGGAGGAGGAAGTACCAGCGCAGCCCCTGGAGGATGTAGAAGGTGGCGGAGAGGGCCAGGATCACCGGGATCAGCACCAGGTCGAATCGGGCGATGGCCCGGCCCAGCCCCCCGGGATTGCTGGCCACGACCAGGGCCACGATCGCACCCACCCCCACCACGGTGGGGATGAGCTGGGTGGGGCGGAAGCGGCGCCGCCGGCCAGGGCCTGCGGCGGGAGGAGGTCCGGCAGCCGAGGCGGGGTCGGCCTCGGGCAGGGCGGTGAGTGCGGTGCGCCGGCCTCGCCGCGACGGCGGACTGAGACGGGGCACGTTCAGGCGGCAACCTCGCACGTGGCGGGGACGGCTGAGGTGGATGTGGAGGCGGAGGTCAGGACGGTGCGGGGAGAGGCCACCAGGCTGCCGAGGTGGAGGCGCCGGTGGATGGCGACGTAGGCGAGCACACCGATGACGGAAGGCACCCCAGTGAGCAGGAGCCGCTCCAGCAGTGCGACCGCAGCGGCCTGGCCGGCCGGGACTCCGAATCCCACCAGCACCCCGATCAGGCTGGCCTCGTTGGCGCCGATCCCGCCGGGCAGGAAGCTGAGGGCGCCCCCCACGTAGGCGACCGCCACGACCAGCAGGGCCACCCAGTACCCGCGCTGGATGTTCATGGCGCGGAGGAGGAGCTCGAGCGCCCCGGCGGCAAGAGCGACCCTGGCCAGGTCGATGATCCCGCTGGCCAGAGCCAGCGGCCGGGTCAGCAGCACGACGCTCTCCCGGCGCAGGGTGTCCACCTGATCGACACTCTCCCGGAGGAGGGGGACGGCACCGAGAAGCCTCCGGATCGGCCGGTACACGCCCGGCACCACGAGGATCAGGAGGGTCGCCGCAATGCCTCCGAGCACGATCGCGGAGACGAGCCAGCCCCCGGGGATGCCCAGGAGGGCCGGCGTGGCGGCGAGCACCAGCAACGAGGTGAAGGTCAGATCCTGGACGGTCACCGTGGCGGCCGTGGCGCCAAAGGGGACACCGGTCGCCTGGGTCGCGAAGAGGGCGCGGGTGAGATCGCCGAGGGGGATGACCGCCGTGACGGTCTGACCCGCGAGGTTGATGAGCACCGACTCGTGGAGGTGCAGCCGCACTCCGGCCGCCCGCAGCAGGAAATGCCAGCGCACCCCCTGGAGGGCATAGAAGGCGACGGTCAGGAGCATCGCGGCTCCGACCAGACCGAGGTCGGTACCGTGCAGCGCCGCGAGCACGCGCGACGGCTGGATCACGAGGAGGAGCCCGGCAAGGCCGGCCAGCCCGACGACCAGGGGGACCAGACGGCGCCTCAGGCTCATGGCAAGGCCACCCGCGGGGAGAGCCGCTCCAGCCGGCGAGCCTGCTCGGCGAGCCGGCGCAGGCCCGCAGCCAGCGTCGTCTGCTCAGCCTCGGTCATGGCCTCGACCGCTCGCCGCAACGGGCTGTCCCGGAGCACGCGGACCGCGCCGACGAACTGGCGCCCTCGCGGGGTGAGGTGGATCTCGACGCAGCGGCGGTCGTCGTGCCCGCGGTGACGGAGGACCAGGCCTCGGTCCTCCAGACGGTCGAAGAGCCGGGTCGCCGAGGCGGCGGAGAGTCCGGCGGCCTCGGCGAGGTGCCCGGCGGTCTGGGGGCCGCCGTCCCGCAGGCTGCGCAGGACGGCGAGCTGGGCGAGGGTCAGCCTGGCCTCGCGCCACAGCTCGGTCTGGAACCCGTCGGCCAGCAGGCTGGCCCCCAGGTACGCCCCCAGCACCTCCCGAACCTGAGGGCTCAGACCTCCGTCAGCCTCGATCCTTGTCACGAGGTCAATGGTACACATCGGGTCAGGGAAGCTCACGACCCCCTCATGTGGGCCCGATGGCCCGCGCAATCGGATGCCTCCTGACCCTGACGCGCCAGGCATCCGGCGCGGCACCGTGACAGATTGGGGCTCATCGGCCCGGCCCGCGCTTGCCCGGTGCGGGCGCGGATAGTTACCATCAGAGAACTTTCCGGGGACGTGGAGGAGACGCATGTCCGTGATCGCCGACGCCCAGTTCTCCGCCGCGGGCGCCATCGCGGAGGGCGAGCCGGCCGCCTTCGGACCTGACGAAGCCCAGCCTGCGCTGCCTCTCTCTCTGAGCCGCCATCTCCCGCTGGTGGAGGACGCCCTGCGCTGGGCCCTGCCCGCCACCAGCTCTCCACTCGGGAAGATGTGCGCGTACCACCTCGGTTGGGTCTCCCCCGACGGGACACCGACCGGAGGCGGCGGGGGGAAGCTGTTCCGGGCGGCGCTCACCCTCTGGGCCTGCGAGGCGTGCGGCGGCGAGGTCGACTGGGCGGTCCCGGCTGCGGCGGCCGTGGAGCTGATCCACAACTTCACCCTGGTCCACGACGACATCCAGGATGGCGATGCCACCCGGCGGCACCGGCCGACGGTGTGGGCGATCTGGGGGGAGGCCCAGGGGATCAATGCCGGCGACGGCCTCTTCGCCACCGCCTTCATGGCGCTGCTGGCCCCCGGCCCCCGCTCCGACCGGCGGATGCGCGCCGCTCGCGGTCTCAGCCAGGCGGTGCTCGAGGTCATCGAGGGACAGAGCCTCGACCTCGCCCTGGAGGGCCGGCCGGACACCCCCCGCGCGACCTACGTCCGGCTGATCACGGCCAAGACGGGGGCCCTGCTCGGGGCATGCATGGAGATGGGGGCCATCCTTGCCGGCGCCTCGCCGCGGACGGTGACCAAGCTCCGCAACGCCGGGCGCCTGCTCGGCGAGACCTTCCAGATCCGGGACGACTGGCTGGGGACCTTCGGCGACCCCGATCGGACGGGCAAGGGGCGCACCTCCGACCTGGCCCGGCGCAAGCTGACCTACCCGGTGGTGAGCGCCTTCTCCCGGGCTTCGTACGCGGAGCAGCGCCGGCTCTGCCAGCTCTACGCCGACCCCGAGGCGGACGACGGCGAGGACCAGATCCGCGAGATCCTGAGCTCGCTCGGCGAGCCCGCCGCCACGGCGGTGGCGGCGACCCAGACGGTGAACGCATCGATGTCTGCGGTCGCCAGCTCCGGATTGGAGGCGCGGTGGGTGGATGACTTCGCGGCGATCGCGCGTTTCGTCGCCCACCGGACCGGGTGACGGGAGCCCTCCCGTGACCTCCGCCAGAGGCCGCCCCCGCCGGCGTGGGCCCAGCTTCGGCAAGGCAGTTCTGGGCGCCGGCCGGCCATGACCCAGGGCAGCGCCTCCCCTCTCCCCGCCGATGAGGCGGATCCGCCCGGCATCGTCGACCGGAAGGCGGAGCACATCCGGATCAACCTCGAAGAGGACGTGGCCGCCACGGGTGTGACCACGGGCTTCGAGCGCTACCGCTTTGTCCACCGCGCCCTCCCCGAGATCGACCTCGAGTCGGTCAGCCTGGAGACGTCCTTCCTGGGCCGCCGGCTGGATGCCCCTCTCCTCTTCTCGTGCATGACCGGGGGCACACCGCGCGCCCGCCAGATCAATCGGACCCTGGCGGCGGCGGCGCAGCGCCGCCGGGTGGCGATGGGCCTCGGCTCCTGCCGGGTGCTGCTGGAGTATCCCGAGGTGCTCGCGACCTTCGCGGTTCGCGACCTCTGTCCCGACGTCCCTCTGCTCGCCAACCTGGGCGCCGTCCAGCTCAACCTGGGGGTGGAGCCGGCCGCGTGCCGCCGGATCGTCGACCTGCTCGAGGCCGACGCCCTGGTGCTGCACCTCAACCCGCTCCAGGAGGCGCTCCAGCCCGAGGGCGACACCCGGTTCGCCGGGCTCTTCCGCAGGATCGAGGCGCTCTGCGCCTCCCTCGAGGTCCCGGTCATCGTCAAGGAGGTCGGCTGGGGCATCGCCCCCGACCTGGTGGTCGCGCTCTTCGACGCCGGGGTCGCCGCGGTGGACGTCGCCGGAGCGGGGGGAACGTCCTGGAGCGAGGTGGAGCGGCACCGGATCCCCGACCCGGTCCGGGCTCGGGTGGCGGGCGCCTTCGCCGACTGGGGGCTGCCCACCGCCGAGGCGATCCGGCTGGCCCGGGAGGCTGCTCCCCGCGGGACCCTGATCGCGAGCGGCGGCATCCGGAGCGGGGTTGACGTGGCGATGGCGATCGCCCTCGGCGCCGACCTGGCCGGCAGCGCCGGCTCGATGCTGCGGGCCGCCGACGAGGGCGAGGAGGCGCTCGACGCGGCCGTCGCCGAGATCACCGACACCCTGCGCATCGCCATGTTCTGCGCGGGGGCCCGCGACGTCGGCAGCCTCTACCGCGACGCCGGCCTGATCGAGAGGCGGGGCGGGGAGATGGACGCGGGTGCGGTGCTCACCGGGGCACCCTGGGCGCTGTTCACCCCGCCGCGCGAGGCGGATGCCGCCGGAGGCACACCGTGAGCGCCGAGCCCCGGGACGGCTCGGCGTCGCTCAGCCGGCGCGAGGCCGACGCCCTCTGCCTCCGCATGGCCCGGCGCCACTACGAGAACTTCTCGGTGGCGTCGCTGATCGTGCCCCGCCCCCTCCGGCTCCACCTGGCCCGGATCTACGCCTACTGCCGGACCACCGACGATCTCGGCGACGAGAGCGGCGGCGACGCGCTCTGGCGGCTGCAGCTCTGGCGGTCCGAGGTCGAGGCCATGTTCCAGGGGCGCCCACCGATCCACCCGGTGCTGGTCGCCCTCGCCGGCACGGTCCGCCGCTTCGAGATCCCACCCGAGCCATTCCTGGACCTGATCGCCGCCAACGTGCAGGATCAGCGGGTCAGCGCCTACGCCACCTGGGAGGAGCTGCGCGACTACTGCATGCTCTCCGCCGCGCCGGTGGGCCGGATGGTGCTCCGCCTCTTCGAGGTGGCGGACCCACGCGCGGTGCCGCTCTCCGACGACGTCTGCATCGGGCTACAGCTCGCCAACTTCGCCCAGGACGTCGCCGTCGACCGGGGCAAGGGACGCACCTATCTGATCCAATCCGACCTGGACCGTCTCGGCCTGCCCGGCGCGGTGGAGGCCATGTGCGAGCGCGCCCTCCAGCTGCTCGGGTCCGGCCGTGAGCTGGAGCAGCTCCCCATGCCGGCGCGGCTTCGCCTCCAGCTCGGCCTCTACCGGCGGGGCGGCGAGGCGATCATCGAGGCGATCCGGAGGGAGGGATTCCGGACCGACCGGAGCCGGCCGCGGGTCACGACGGCGACCAAGCTCAGCCTGGTGGCCGGTGCCATCTCGGAGGGTGTCCGCGGACCGAGCGGAGGCTCCCTGGCCGCGGCCGAGCGGTACTGCCAGCGGATGGCCCGCCGGGAGGCCGGCAACTTCTACTGGGGGTTCATCGCCCTCCCCCGCACCCAGCGGATCTCCATCTACGCGCTCTACGACTTCGCGCGGCAGATCGACGACGCGACCGACGGGCCCGGGGCCACCGATGCCGGGGTCTGGCTCGACGTGAGCGCCGGCCGCCACGACCCCGAGCGCCCGTCCGTCGACGGAGCTGCCCGCGCCCGGCTCGAGCTCCAGCGGCGGCGGCTGCGCCGCGCCCTGGCCGGCGAGCCCACCGGCGACCCGGTGATGCAGGTCCTCACTCGGGCGGTCCAGCGCCACAGCATCCCCGCGTCGGAGCTGGAGGAGCTGGTGAGAGGGGTCGAGATGGACCTCCACCAAAACCGGTACGCCACCTGGGAGGAGCTGCGCGGCTACTGCCAGCTGGTGGCCGGGGTGGTCGGCCGGATGTGCGTGCGCATCTTCGGCTTCGACGGCGACGACGCCCTGGAGCGCGCCGACTCCCTGGGCACGGCCCTCCAGCTCATCAACATCCTCCGGGACGTCCGGGAGGACGCCTCGCTAGGGCGCGTCTACCTCCCCCAGGACGAGCTGGCCCGGTTCGGCGTCTCCGAGACGTCGCTCCTCGCCGGCCGGCCCGACGGCGCCTGGACCTCGCTCGTCGAGTTTGAGGCGGCGCGGGCGCGACGCCTCTACGCCTCCGGGATCCAGGTCTGCGAGCACATCCCGGGCTCCGCCCGAGCCTGCGTCCGCACCATGGCCGGGATCTACAGCGGCATCCTCGACCGCATCGAGGCGGAGCCCGAGCTGCCGCTGCGGCAGCGGGTGCGGCTCTCCTCCGGGGAGAAGGCGGGGGTGATGCTCCGCTCGTGGGCCTCCTCCACGACGGCGGGCCTGGCGCGGTGAGCGCCGTGGTCGAGGAGACGCGCCCGTACGGCCAGGCCCCGAGCACAGGGAGTGCCGACCCCGTCCGCCACGTCGCGGTGGTCGGAGCGGGGCTCGCCGGCCTCACCGCCGCGCTCTCCCTGAAGCGCGAGGGCTGGAGGGTGACCCTGGTGGAGCGCAGCCGCCTGCTCGGCGGCAAGGCCACCTCCTTCCAGCTCGGCGACGTCGAGATGGACAGCGGCCAGCACGCGATCCTCGGCTGCTACTCGAGCTTCCTGGAGTTCGTCGAGGAGCTGGGGATGCGGGGCGACCTCCGCATCCAGGAGCGCTTCGACGTGCTGATGCTCACCAGCACCGGCCGCGCCCGGCTCCGCGCCCTCCGCCTGCCCGCGCCGCTGCACCTGGCCCTCCCCTTCCTGCGCTTCCGGGCCCTCAGCCTCCGCTCGCGACTCCAGGTGGCCCGCGCGCTGCTCGCCGCCAAGCGCCCCCGCCGCGGGGAGGATGACGAGACCTTCGCCGCCTGGCTCTACCGGCACGGCCAGGGGACGCAGGCCCAGCGGGTCTTCTGGGAGCCGTTCCTGGTCCCCGCTCTCAACGCCCCGTTTGACCGGGTGAGCGCCGCCGCCGGTCTCATGGTGGTCCGGACCGCCCTGCTCGGCAACCGTGATGCCGCCCGGATCGGCTACGCGACGGTGCCCCTCGCCCGCTTCGCGGAGCGGGCGGCCGAGCGCTGCGACGAGGTGCTCATGCGCACCCCGGTGACCGGGCTCCATGTCGAGGGCGGCGAGCTCCGCGGGCTGCTGACGGGCGGTGCGGAGATCGGCGTGGACGCCGCCGTCCTCGCCCTCCCGCCCGAGCGGCTCGTCCGGATGTCCGGCGTCGAGGCGCTGGCGGTCCCGGGCCTGGGAGCCTTCACCACCCAGCCGATCGTCGACGTGCACCTCTGGTATGGCGCGCCGCACGCCCTCTTCGCCGGCCTCGATTTCGCCGCCATGACCGGCTCGCCGGTGCAGTGGATCTTCGCCAAGGGGCCGGGGTACCTCTGCTGCAGCCTGAGCAGCGCCGGCGACCTCGTCTCCCAGCCCGAGGAGCGCCTGGTCGCCCTCGCCGACTCCGAGCTGCGCTCCCGGCTGCCGGAGCTCGGCGGTGCCACCCTCCTCCGCGGCGTCGCCGTGCGCGACCCGGAGGCGACTTTCGTCCCCGCCCCGGGGCTGCGGCGCCCAGGGCCGGCGACCGCCCTGGACAACGCGGTCCTGGCCGGATGCTGGACCGACACCGGCTGGCCGGCGACCATGGAGGGGGCCGTGAGGAGCGGGCGTGAGGCAGCTCGGACGCTGGTGGCGGCCCTGCCGCAACAGGAGCGCGCGGCCGGCCCGGGCCCCGGCCCAGCCCGGATCGCGCACGTCGACGATGGGGGTGGGTCATGAGTGAGTCGGCCCTGCGGGGCGCGGTGGATTGGCTCCTGGAGCGCCAGGATGGGGCAGGCTGGTGGACGGCGGAGATGGAGACCAACGTCACCATGACCGCCGAGCACCTGCTCCTGCTCCGCTTCCTCGGCCTCGACCACACCGAGATTGCGGACGGGGCAAAGGAGCACATCCTCGGCAAGCAGCGCGCCGACGGCAGCTGGCCCCTCTACCACGAGGGCCCCGGCGACCTCAGCACGACCATCGAGGCCTACGTCGCGCTCCGCCTCCTCGGCTTCGACGCCTCCTCCGCCCCGCTCGCGCGGGCCCGCCACTTCATCCTCGACCAGGGCGGTCTTGCCGAGGCACGCGTCTTCACCAAGCTCTGGCTGGCACTCTTCGGCCAGTACCCGTGGGACGGGGTGCCGTCGATGCCGCCCGAATTGATCCATCTGCCATCCCGCGTCCCGCTGAACCTCTATGACTTCGCCTGCTGGGCCCGTGGCACCATCGCGCCGCTGCTCATCGTGCTGAGCCGCAAACCGGTGCGGCCACTCGGCTTCAGCGTCCAGGAGCTGGTGGCGGCGGGCAGCGAGCCGCGCCTTCACCGGGTGACGGGCAGTGGCGTCTTCTGGTGGCTGGACCGGCTCCAGAAGGTGTACGAGCGGCTCCCCCGGCAGCCGGGTCGCGAGCGTGCGCGGCGCAACCTCACCGCGTGGATCACCGACCACCAGGAGGCCGACGGGAGCTGGGGCGGGATCCAGCCGCCCTGGGTCTACTCGCTGATCGCTCTCCACCTTGAGGGGATGGACGCCGACCACCCGGTCATGCGCAAGGGGCTGCGCGGCCTGCGCGAGCGCTTCGCCGTCAGCGACTCCCACGGATGGCGGCTGCAGGCCTGCATGTCCCCGGTGTGGGACACCGCCTGGGCGGTGCTTTCGCTCCGCGCCTGCGGCCTTCCGCGCAGCCATCCGGCCATCCGCTCCGCGATCGAGTGGATCATCGGTGAGCAGATCGCGACCGGCGGCGACTGGCAGGTGAAGGTGCCGGGCCGGGAGTGCGGAGGCTGGGCCTTCGAGTTCGACAACGACATCTACCCCGACGTCGACGACACCGCCATCGTGGTGCTCGCCCTGCTGGAGGGCGGCGAGGGGCGGCGCGCGCGGGCCGCGGCGGAGAAGGGTGCGCGCTGGGTGGAGGCGATGCGCTCGCGCAACGGTTCGTGGGGATCCTTCGACAAGGACAACACGCGGCGACTCGTCTACCGCATCCCCTTCGCGGACTTCGGGGCGATGCTCGACCCCCCCAGCGAGGACGTCACCGCCCACGTCCTGGAGATGCTCGCCGGTCTCGGACGGGGAGCCGGCGACCCATTGGTCCGCGGGGGGCTCCGCTACCTGGCGCACGAGCAGCGTGCCACGGGCTCGTGGTACGGACGCTGGGGTGTGAACCACGTCTACGGCACCTGGTGCGTGCTCTCCGCGCTCTCACCGCTCGGCTGCGAGCGCTCCGCCCGTGCCCATCGGGCCGTGGACTGGCTGCTCCGGGTGCAGAACCAGGACGGCGGCTGGGGGGAGAGCTGCCACTCCTACGAGGACGAGAGCTTCGCCGGGGTCGGGGTGAGCACCGCCTCGCAGACCGCGTGGGCGGTGATGTCGCTGCAGCGCACCGGCAACGGCGCGCATCCGGCCTGCCGGCGTGGCCTCGACTTCCTCCGGGAGCGCCAGCAGGGGGGGACCTGGCCGGAGCCGGAGTACACCGGGACCGGCTTCCCGGGCGACTTCTACCTCAACTACGGGATGTACCGGCACCTCTTCCCCACCATGGCCCTGGGGATGGCCGGAGGCCTCGAGCAGATCGCGGGAGCGCGCGGCGACCTCGTCGGGCGGCGGTCGACGGCGGATGGGACGCTAGTGGGCGCGAAGCCGAGGCCGGCGACGGCGGACGGGGCGCGTTCGGTCGCGGATGCGCACGGGGCCACGGGCACGGTGCAGGCCGGGATGCGGGCATTGCGCCGCGCCGCGGAGGCACGCGTCGCGGCGACCGCCGGCGCACCCCCCACAGACACCCCCATGACAGCGGGGAGGACGGTGACCGGACCGCCCTCCGAGAGCCCCGCACCCGACCGGGCACGCGAGGACTGAGAGATGGCCATACCCCTCCGCCAGACCGTCAAGGTGGGCGGCTACGTGGCGAAGCAGCGAATCCGCAAGAACGAGAAATACGCGCTGGTGCTGCAGCTCGAGCCCCTCTACCAGTGCAACCTCGCCTGCACCGGCTGTGGCAAGATCCAGCACCCCGACGACATCCTCGCCCGCCGCCTGACCGTTGAGCAGTCGGTGGCAGCCGCAGAGGAGTGCGGGGCCCCGATGATCTCCATCGCCGGCGGCGAGCCGCTCGTGCACAAGGAGATCCACAAGATCGTCGAGGCACTGGTCGAGCGCAAGCGCTTCGTCTACCTCTGCACCAACGCCCTGCTGCTCGAGAGGAAGCTCGACCTCTTCACCCCCTCCCCCTACTTCTCCTTCTCCATCCACCTCGACGGGTTACGCGAGCGCCACGACGCGTCGGTGAACCGACGCGGCACCTTCGACAAGGCGGTGGCGGCCGCTCGCGAGGCCAAGCGGCGCGGCTTCCGGGTCACCACCAACACCACCTTCTTCGACATGGACAGCGCCAACTCCATCCGCGAGGTGCTCGACTTCCTCAACGACGACCTCCGGGTCGACGTCATGCAGATCTCGCCGGGCTACGCCTACGAGAAGGCACCCGACCAGGACCACTGGCTGCAGGTGGAGAGGACGCACCAGCTCTTCCGCGACGCCTTCGCGGACGGCCGCCGCAAGAGGTGGCGGCTCAACCACTCGCCGCTCTTCCTCGACTTCCTGGAGGGGAAGGTCGACTTCCAGTGCACCGCATGGGGGATCCCCTGCTACTCGGTCTTCGGCTGGCAGCGTCCCTGCTACCTGATGGCGGACGGCTACGTCTCGTCGTACAGGGAGCTGATCGAGACCACCAACTGGGACGGCTACGGGCGCGGCCGCGACCCGCGGTGCGCAAACTGCCTGGCCCATTGCGGCTACGAGCCGACCGCGGTGGCGGCGACGTCGACGTCGCTCCGAGAGGGATTGCGCGCCGCCGGTGACACCCTGCGCGGGCAGGTCGCCAACATCAGCTGGCGGGGCCCCGTCGGCTCCGGGCCCCACCATCCCGAGGGGACGGGTACGCCGAGCGAGGAGCGCCAGATCGCGTGACGGATCAGATCGGATGACGGATGAGGTCTTCCTGACCGGGGCAACGGGGTTCGTGGGCGGCCACGTGCTCGACTCGCTGCTCGAGTCGGGGTACTCCGTCCGAGCGCTGGTGCGAGGCTCGCCGTCGCGACTCCGGCACCGGCCCGGCCTCACCGTGGTGAGCGGGGACGTGCGCGACGGCGGCGCGCTGGTGCCCTCGATCCGGGGCTGCCGGCTGCTCGTGCACGTCGCGGCGGGCTATTCGTTCGCGCCGCGGGACCGGCGAGAGCTGGAGCAGGTCAACGTGGCCGGCACCCGCAGCCTGCTCGAGGCGGCGCGGCTCGCCGGGGTGGAGAAGGCGGTCGTGACCTCCAGCTCCGCCGCCGTGGGGCCGCTGCGCGGTGGCAGGCTCGCCACCGAGAACGACTGGGCCGAGGTCCACGCCGGCCCCGGGTATCACTCCTCCAAGGTGCGCCAGGAGCGTGCCGCCCTGCGCGCCAATCTCCCGGTGGTGACGGTGCTGCCGACCGCGCCCATCGGCCCGCGCGACGCGCGTCCGACACCGACCGGCCAGATGGTCATCGACGTCATGAGCCACCGCATCCCCGCATACCTCGACGGGGGGATGAACCTGGTGGCCGTCGAGGACGTGGGGCGGGCGCACGTGCTCGCCCTGGAGCACGGCCGTCCCGGGGAGCGCTACCTGGTGGGAGGCACGAACCTGAGCCTCGGGGAGGTGCTGGACCTCTTTGCCCGCCATGCCGGCACCCGGCCGCCCGCGTGGCGGATGCCCTACCCGGTGGCGTTCGCAGCCGGCCTCGTGGACGAGGCCCGCTGCCGGCTCTGGCCGGGCGCGCAGCCGCGTGTGCCCCTGGAGGGGGTGCGGATGGGGCGGCTGCGGATGATGGTCCGCATCGACAAGGCCAAGGAGGAGCTGGGCTACCGGCCCACCTCGGTGGAGGACGCCGCCGGCCGGGCGGTTGCCTGGTATCGCGACCACGGCTACGCCTGAAGACCGTGGCTAACTCGCCCCGCCAGGACGTGGTGGTGCTGGCGGCGATGGGGATGGAGTGGCGGGCGATCCGCCGGGCCCTCTCACCCACCGCGAGCCCGGCGCAGGTGGTCCGCTGCGGGATCGGCCTGCAGCGATGGTCGCCACCACCACCGCCCCGGCCGGCTTTCATCACCTGCGGGCTGGCCGGCGGGCTGCGCTCCGACCTGCCACCCGGCACGGTCGTGGTGGCCGGCTCGGTGGCGATGGAGGACGAGGAGCCGGTGGCCTGCGATCCGGGCTGGGTGGCGGCGCTGGTCGCCGGCGCCCGCGCCTGCGGCCACGAGCCGGTCGTCGGCCCGATGCTGACGGCGCGCCAGTTGGTGGTCGGCGATGCCCGGGGCGCGTGGGCGGGCAAGGGCTTCGTGGCGGCGGAGCTGGAGACGGCCCTGCTCATCCCCACCGGCGCACCGCTCGCGAGCCTGCGGGTGATCCTCGACGCCCCCGCGGCGGAGGTGTCCGAGCACTGGGTCAGGCCGGGGCGCGCCGCCATCGACCCGCGGCGCTGGCGCGAGGCGATGTGGCTCGCGGCGCGCGCCCCGCGGTACACACGGCTGGCGGCCCGCTGCCTGGCCGCGGGACTGGCCGGCTCGGGGGGTTAGACCAGCAGGACGCCTCAGACCCCGTCGATGACCCTGGGAGCGCCCACCACCCTGGCGACCACCCCCTCCAGCGAGACGTCGACGCCCAGATAGAGGCGCAGCGCCGCCTGGAGCAGGGAGGTGACGCTGGGCAGGCCGGCGTACTCGGAGAGGCTCATCAGCGCCTCCCGCTGGCGGTGCAGCGCCTCCTGGGTCAGGCGCGTGCCGCGGGGTGTCGAGTGGATGCGGACCACCCGCCGGTCGGGCGTGGACCTCACGGTTCTGATGAGGCAGCGCTCGCCCATGTCGCGCACCAGGGTCGAGGCACGGGCGTCGGGGCACTGGAGCAGGTCGGCCAGGTCGCCCTGGACCAGCCCGTCCGGCCCGGCGGCACCAACCTCCAAGAGCAGGTGGTACGAGAGCGCGCTGAGGTCGTACTCGGCGAGCGAATGTGCCATCAGCAGCTGGGCGTGCCGGAAGCCGCGACGGAGGGCCGCCGCCAGCCGCATCTCCTCGATGCGCCGGTCCGCGGCGCCCTGACCCACCTCACGAGCGGCGCTCACCATGGGCCTACTCTAGCGCGCAAGTCACCCGGGTTTCGGGGCTCATGCCGCCGACAGCTCGACCTGGCACGCCACCCCGGCGGGGACGGTGAGCGAGAGGCGGGACGAGGACTGATCCCAGGTCCACTGCGCTCCGCAGCTGTCGCTCACCCGAGGGCTCCCCAGCGTGTAGTCCGACCAGGCGACCTCGGCCGCGGCCGGGCTGTGACCGGCGGTGACGGTGATGGTCAGCCGTCCGTTCATGCCGTCGGCCTGGCTGGCGGCGTACCCGCTCGGGGCGGCGGCGAGGTAGGGCTGGGCCAGCTCGCGGAGCAGGGTCGTGTTGAGGCTCTTGCCGTCCGGAGAGCGCACGTTCCAGGCCCCGGCCGCCCTCCACTGCCACCAGGCCCAGCCGGAGTTGTGGGCGGCGAAGGCGTCCAGGGCGTCGGCGATCCACTGGCTCGAATGCGGATCGTCGGTGTTGATGCCGAATTCGCCGACCCACATCGCCGCCGGGAGCTGGCTCGCCTCCCTGGCCAGCTCGTCGACGTGGGTGTCCAGGCTCTGCGGGTCACCGGTGAAGGAGGGAGGGAAGAGGACCCCCGTGTAGACGTGCGGCGCGTAGACGAGATCAGGGGCTGAGATCGGGACGACGCTGGTGGGGAGGTCACCGAGGGCGTCGTCCTCGAGGAGGAAGAGATGGTTGGGATCGACATCCCCGATGGCGGTGATGGCCCGCGCGTAGAAGGGGAAGAGGTCGTCCTTGTCGAAGCGGAGCGGCGGCAGCGGGAACGCGTGGGCCTCATTGATGATGTCGTAGCCGGCGACCCCGCTGTCGTCGCGGAAGCGCGCGGCGACGAACTGCCAGGTGCGCAGGTACTGCGTCTGCCAGTCGGAGGACAGCCAGAAGTAGGCCGTCGAGGCGTTGATCGCGGGCGAGAGCAGGCGCGTCACCGACGGCATCGGGCCCCATTGGACGTCGGGCACCAGGGGGAGCGTTGCCCATGCCGGTGCCCCCGAACCTCCGTACGCCGGGCTCCAGCCCAGGAAGTGCATGTCGAGCACGACGTAGAGGTGATGCGCGTTGAGCAGGGCGACGGTGCTCGCGATCCGATCCAGGTAGGCGGTGCTGAAGTGGCCGCGCTCCGGCTCGAGCAGCGACCAGGCGATCGGCAGCCGCACCACGTCAAAGCCGGATTCCTCCATGAGCGAGGCGTCGGTGGAATCCAGCGGTCCGGGGTCCATGGTCTGCTCGAGGAGCGCGTCGTCGTCGAATCCGTGGAGCAGCACGCTGCGCCCCGCTTGGTCGACCATCCGGCTGTCCGCCGTGGACAGCCAGGGGAGACCCGGCTGCGCCGCCGGCCGGGAGCCGGCAGCGGGCACGGCCGCGGTCAGCGCCGGCACGGGAAGCAGCAGCCAGGTCGCCACGGCGATGACCACCAGCAGCGCAAGCAGACGCAGTCGAGGAGCTCCGCCTCGCTCCACCGCCCGGGCCGCCCGGCGCCGCCTGCACGCAGGGGACGACCGCTGCGGGCGCGCGAGCCGCGCACTCCGACCGCTGCCGCTCATTCTCTCGGTCCCCGCCCCCAGACGGCATCCAGCGACCCGCCCTGCCGTCCCCGCGGTGCCACCTCCCGCTCCTTCAGCGCGATGCGAGGACGCCCCAGCAGCTGCTCAGTCCGCGCATTCCTGGGCATGATCCGGCGCAGCGATGCTACTAGGTCGGTCCGGCGAGGCACGGGGTCGATCGATCCGAGCCCCCGCGGCCGGTGAGGACCCTGCAGGGCCGGGCATCGGGTGCGGGGCTCCCGGAGGCGAGGCGGGCCGCACCGCCGCCGGGAGGACAGAGGAGTCGCACCAGCCTTGCAGAAACGTAATCATTGTACCACAATATGACACCATGGCCACGGTTCTCCGCCGCTTGGGGACGGTCTCGACCGTCCAGGCCCTCGAGGAGGACTTGGAACGGCGAACGCTGGACGGCGAGTTCCAGCCGGGTGCGCACCTGCGCGAGATCGAGCTGGCCCGGCAGTACGACGTCGGGCGCAACACCCTGCGGGCTGCCTTCGACGGGCTGGCCCGGCGCGGGCTGCTGGTCAAGTCCCGCAACCGCGGCGTCTTTGTCCGGGTGCTCACGGAGCGGGACCTGGTCGAGGTCTACGAACTGAGATCGGCGATCGAGATCCAGGCGGGTCGCAGCCTGGCAGCCCGACGCTCGGTCCCCGAGGCTGCGCGACGCGCGCTGGCGGCGGAGCGACGGCTGACCGGCGATTCCCCCCGGCGCGACCTGGTGGAGGCCGACCTCGCCTTTCACCGGGCCATGGTCGACGGCGCCGGCAACGGCCGGCTCTCCGCCGTGCATCGCGACATCGCCGCGGAGATCCGGCTCTCCCTCGCCCAGCTCATGGAGACCGAATACGCGACGGTCGAGGACCTGACGGCTGAGCACGCCGACGTGCTCCTGGCGGTCGAGTCCGGGGAGGCTGGCGTCGCCGAGGCGGTCATCCGCCGGCACCTGGAGGTGGCCACCGTGTGGCTGGTCCGCCACGGCACTCCCCCGAGCGAGGAGCAGCCCCGGCCAGAGCCCTGATCGGAGCTGCCGCCCTCTCTCGCAAAGGGATGTGGGGCGAGCCCACGGCGCGCTGACGCCCGCGAGCCCTCCCGAGGGAGCTCGTGCCCTGCCCGCGCCGGAGGCGCAGCCCGAGCCGCACCGCCGCTAACGTAGGCGGCTGTGACAGAGGTGGCAGACCCCGGCGTCCCCAGGATCGCCCGGACACTCAACGGATGGATGGGGACGAGCACCGGCCCGGCGTTCGTCCCCCGGATGCACCGCTGGCTGTACCAGCGCACCGGCGGGCGGCTGGGTCACGGGATCATCGGCGTGCCCGCCCTGCTCCTCCACACCACCGGGCGCCGCAGCGGCCTCCGCCGCAGCGCCGCGCTCGTCTACGGGCGTGACGGCAGCGCCTACGTGGTGGCCGCGTCCAACTACGGCGGCGATCACGACCCGGTTTGGCTCGGCAACATAAGGGCGAATGCCCGGGTGCAGCTGCAGGTCGCCCGCCGGCAGCTGGAGGCGGAGGCGCGGATCGTCCTGCCGGGCGACGCCGACTACCCGCGCCTGCTGGCGGTGATGAACGCGGTCAACCGCAACCGCTACGACCTGTACCGCGCCAAGACCGCGAGGCCGATCCCCTTCGTCGTGATGGGTGAGACAGAAGCCGGGTCGGTCAGCGTTTCCGTGCCAGCTGGGGCGCGTTGACGTAGTCGGTGAAGCCCAGGACGTTGCCCCAGGGATCCGGGGTCTCGACCACCCACCCGGTGGTGATCTCTCGGGCCGGGGCGCCGAGATGGCGGCCCGCCTCCCGGGCGTCGGGCACCTCGAGCCAGACGCGAGGGGCCACCCACTCCTGGCGGGCGATCACCAGGCCGGGCTCCTCAGCGCCGAGCCGGTAGAGGATCATGCCGGCGGCCGCAACCTCGAACTTCTTGGTCAGGCCCAGGAAGCCTCCGTAGAAGTCCCTGGCTCGCTGCAGGTCGTCCACCGTGTGCAGCAGGTTGTCGACTCCGAGCACCTCGATCATGTCGTCCTCCTTTGAGCGTGTGTACAGGCTGCGATCTCGTCTCATCGACCCTTGGAGAGCGTCGTCCGGGCGCGTCATCAGGGTGCCCACTCCTCGAGGCCGAAGAGGGTCACGGCGTCCGTGAAGGCGTCGGCGAGCGCCCTCATCCGGGCGGGTTCGGCGACGGCACTGCGCAGCCGCACCGGCCCAGCGAGCGGTGCCCCACGGAGCGTCCGCGCGCCGAGGGGGGTGAGGGTCACCTCGCGCAGGCGGCGGTCGTCCGCGCCCGGGGTCCGGACCACGAGTCCCCGCACCGCCAGGCGATCCACCAGCTGCCCGAGGGTCGCCGGGTGGAGCGTCAGCCGGCGGCGGAGGTCGGCGAGAGTCACCGGCTCCATCTCCGCGATGATCCGGAGAATGCCATGGCCTGCAGCTCGGTGACGGTGGTGGGCAACGCTCTGAGACTGCGCCGCTGGCGTCCGGGAACGGGGTCCTTGAGGGGAAGGGGGCGACCCGCGCGACCCCGGATCGTGGTCGCCTGACGCCCCTGACAGGGTACTGACGACAGCCCCTAGCGAGAGGGCACGCGGTCGCGTCACACTTCCGCGCAAGCAGGGAGGACAGGAGGTTGGAGGCCCTCTCCGCGCGCGTCATCACGGCTCGGCAGTACGCGTCAAACATCTCATTGGGGAGGCTCAGCCAGTGGCCATCAAACCCGCCGCACCCGTCGCAAAGGTGACTCGAACATGAGCGCGGCAGCCGCGCCGCTGGAGACCTCGGAAGGGTACGAGGCGTTCCAGCTGGAGCAGCGCGGCATCGACCTGATCCCGGAGTCCGACCGGAAGATGCGCCCGATGGGACTCTTCTGGCTCTGGTCGGGAGCCGTGTGGAACGTCGAGTTCCTCTTCTACGGCGTCCTGATCTGCACCTTCGGGCTCTCCTTCCCGCAGGCAGTCCTGGCCATCCTGATCGGGAACCTCGCCTACATGTTCCTCGGCCTCGCGAGCCTGCCCGGCCCGCTGGCCGGGACCACCGCCTTCATGGTCAGCCGCGCTCCCTTCGGGCGCAACGGCAACCGGCTCCCCTCCCTCTTCAACTGGATCACCCAGGTCGGCTTCGAGATCCTCGGCCTCGTCCTCGTGGTCTTCGTCGTCGACGCCATCCTCAACAAGGCCGGCGTCGCCAGCGTGAGCAACGCCGCCCAGGTGCTCATCATCATCCTGGCCGTGGTGGTGCAGTTCGTCATGCCGTTCCTGGGGCACGCCACCATCAAGACGGTGCTGCGCTACCTCTCCTTCGTCTTCATCGTCCTCTTCATCGTGATGGCCATCCTCGTCCTCCCCCACGTGCACTGGGCCAGCCTCCAGAGCGGCACGACGTGGTGGCTCTGGACGACCGCCGTGGTACTCATCGTCTCCACCGGCGGGCTCGGCTGGACCGAGAACGCTGCCGACTACTCCCGGTACCTGCCCAAGGACACGAGCAAGGCCAAGGTCTTCTGGTCGGCCAGCCTGGGTGCCGCCATCCCCTCCGTCCTCCTCGAGCTGCTCGGGGTGTGCGCCTACATGGTGACCGTCCACGTCGCGTCGGGAAGGGAGCTGGTCGGCATCCCATCAGCGTTCACGGCGTACGCGGACTGGTTCTTCTGGCCCTTCATGATCGTCGCCATCCTGCAGCTGTTCGCCATCAACACCATCGACATGTACTCGTCGGGAGTGACCCTGCAGGCTATCGGCATCCCGCTGAAGCGCTGGGGCTGCATCCTCATCGACACCGTGGTGAGCGGGGTGGTCACCGGCCTGGTCATCTTCAAGGGCAACCTCTACACCGACCTCTCCGGCTTCCTCGACTACATCCTCGTCTGGCTGGGCGCGTGGTTCGCCATCCTCATGGTGGATTACTTCCTGCGCAGGGGACGCTACGACGGCGCAAGCCTTGCACAGAAGATCGGCGGGCTCTACTGGCGCAACGGCGGCATCAACTGGAAGGCGATCATCGCCCTGGTCGTGGGCATGTTCGCCGCGCTGATGTGGACCGACGCCCTCTACTACACCCCCTCGTACCAGGGTCCGCTCTCCAACGCCACCGGGGGTGGGGATCTCAGCTGGCTCCTCGGCATGGTCGTGGCCGGGGTCATCTACTGGGCTCTCTCCTTCCGAAGCGTCCCCAAGGAGGTCTCGGGAGCGGAGGCCGTCGCCGCGCCGGCAGCGGCGAAGGTCGCGAGCTGACCCGAAAGCACTGAGCCGGACCCGCAGACCGCGGGCCGACCCAGAAGGGCCGGAGGTTCTCCACGGCGGAGGACCTCCGGCCCCTTGCTTTCTCCGAGAGGCCGCGTCATGCGGACGTCCGCATCCGGGGTTCTTCAGCGCCCCGCTGGCACCACGAGGCTCCCACCCGTGACCGTAGCCGTGAGGTTCATTGGCCAGTCGGCGCCCGGTGTGGACGTCGCCAACCCGCAGCAATTGAGGCGCCACGCCCAATCATGCTGAGATTAGTTGTGGAATAGCCCCAGGAAGTGCCGAAATCGCACCGCCACTCGAAAGTGATTCAGTGATGACCTTGTGATGAATGCCCTAACGACCACTCAGTCCGTCCCCCTGCATGACCCGGGCAGTTGTGCAATACTGAAGGCCGCACCCCCCCCTGCTTCGGTGCGGGGGAGGGGTGCCAGTTCTCCGGACGATGGTCCGTGCCGAGGACGAAGCCCACAGGCGAGTGAACGTGCCCGCGCACGCTGATTGCGGAGGCGCCGGGTCGCGATGTCCATCACCAGAACTCTATGCAGAGGGCACGCAGGGGCGGTGAGACGGCATGCTTCGCAGATGGCCGACCAGCCTGACCCGCCACCGCCGAGCCCCGAGGCAGAGGCCGAGCGCCGCCTCCGGCGCAACGTGCGCCTGGTGGGCACCCTGCTGGGCGAGACCCTGGCGGGGCAGGAGGGTGAGCCGCTCCTCGTCCTCGAGGAGGAGGTGCGGGCAAAGACCAAGCAGCTCCGCGATCGCCACGACGAGATGGTCAGCCAAGCGCTCGACCGCCAGCTGGGTGAGATCGATGTCGGCACCGCCACCCGGCTGATCCGGGCCTTCTCGCTCTACTTCCAACTCGTCAACGTGGCCGAGCTGGAGCACCGGGTCCAGGTGATCCGGAGCATCCAGGCCGTCCCGGCGGAAGGCCCCGCCTCCCCGGGAACGTTCCACGACCTCTTCACGCGCGCCGCCCACCTGGAGGGCGGCCGGGAGCGGCTGCTCGCCGCGCTCGCCGAGCTGGACGTCGTGCCGGTGGTCACCGCCCACCCCACCGAGGCGGTCCGCCGTTCGGTCCTCGACCACGTCAACGGGGTGGCCATGGCCCTGGACGACCTCGACGGCCCCCCGGCCGGCTCGCCCCGCCACGCCGCCCTGGTCGGCTCGATGCGCCGCGACATGGAGCTGCTCTGGCAGACCGAGGAGCTCCGCACCGTCCGGCCGACGGTCCTCGACGAGGCCCGCGACATCCGCTTCCACCTCGACCTCCTGATGGACGTCATCCCCGACGTCCACGCCGAGCTGGACCGCCGCTGGATCGAGGTCTTCGGCGGGCCACCACCGCCCTTTCACCCCTTCCTCCGCCTCGGCTCCTGGGTCGGCGGCGACCAGGACGGCAACCCGCACGCCCGGGCGCGCACCCTCCGCGACGCGCTCCGCTCCCAGAAGCAGATGGTGCTGGCCCGCTACCGCGATTCGGTGCACGCGATCTCCGTCCAGTACAGCCAGTCCACCCGCTGGACGGGCGCCGACCCGGTGCTGGCGGCGTCCATCGCCGACGACGAGGCGCGGATGCCCGAGGCGGCCCACGACCTCGGCGACCTCAACCAGACGGAGCCCTATCGGCGCAAGCTGACCCTGATCCACCACCGGCTGGAGGCATCGCTGGCCCTGCTCCAGGGGGTCCGAGCGGCCGAGCGCCCCTACTCCACCGCCCAGGAGCTGCTCGACGACCTCGATCTCGTCGACGCCGCTCTCCGCCGCCAGCGCGGCGCCCTCTTCGCGGACGGCGCGCTGCTGCAGCTGCGGCGCCAGGTCGGCGCCTTCGACTTCTACGGCTACGCGATCGACGTCCGGCTGCACTCATCGCGGCTGCGCGAGGTCGCCTCCGGGATCCTGCGCCAGTGCGGCCAGCTGGACGGCAGCCTGGACGACCTCGACGAGGACGCGGCGGTCGGGCTGCTGGCGCGGGCGATGCAGCAGCGCGGGCCGCACATCGGCACATTGACCCTCAGCGCGGACGACCGCGACCTCCTGGACACCCTGGTGGAGATGGGCCGCGCCCAGCGTTCGATCTCCCCCCACTCGACCGAGAACGTGGTCATCTCGATGACCCATTCCCCCGTCGAGGTGATGGCGGGGCTGTGGCTCGCCTCCCTGGTCGGGCTCGTCTCCTGGTCCTTCGGCGGCGTGCACACCAGCCGATTCGACCTGGTGCCCCTGATGGAGACGATCTCCGGTCTCCGCTCCGCACCCGGAGTGCTGCGCCGCCTGCTCGCCCAGCCCGAGTACGCCCAGCAGGTGCGGGCCCGCGGCAACATCCAGGAGGTGATGCTGGGCTACAGCGACAGCAGCAAGGACGGCGGCTATCTGGCCGCCCAGTGGTCGCTGTATGTCGCCCACCGCCAGCTCGCCCGCGTCTGCGACGAGGCGGGCGTGCGCCTGCGCCTCTTCCACGGCCGGGGCGGCACGGTGTCGCGCGGCGGCGGCCCCACCCACGAGGCCCTCCTCTCCCAACCACCGGGGGCGGTGCGCGGCCGGGTCCGGCTGACCGAGCAGGGGGAGATCCTCCACTACCGCTACTCGCGCGAGGAGGTGGCCCAGAACCACCTGGAGCTGGTCGCCGCCGCGGTGTGGGAGGCGAGCTCGCTGCAGACCCCGCTCCCCCCCGACCAGGAGGCGGTCTGGGAGACGGCGATGGCGGGCATCGCGGCCGACAGCTACCGGCGCTACAGGGCGTTCGTGTACACGGATGAATTCGAGCGCTTCTTCACCCAGGTCACCCCGATCGGCGAGCTGGGGCAGCTCAACATCGGCTCCCGCCCGGGCAGCCGCGGGGAGTCCACGCGGATCGCCGATCTGCGCGCGATCCCGTGGGTCTTCGCGTGGAACCAGACCAGGCTGATGCTGCCCACCTGGTACGGGGTGGGCGGGTCGTTGGTGACGTTTGCCGAGGGCCTCCCCGTTGATGCCGCAGATGACCGCAACGCGCCGCCTCCCAGCGAGGTCGACGCCCCGCTGCCCGAGGCGGGGACGGCGCGCTGGAAGCTGCTCCACCAGATGTACCGGCGCTGGCCGTTCTTTCGCGCGCTGATCGGCAACCTCGAGATGACCCTGGCCAAGACCGACATGGGGGTGGCGAGCCGCTACTTTGAGCTGGTCCGCGACCCGGAGCTCCGCGAGCGGATGTGGGTCGACGTGACCGCCGAGCACGCGCGGACGCTCCAGGCGGTGCTCCACATCACCGGCAAGCGCACCCTGCTGGCCGACCAGCCGCTCCTCCAGGAGACGCTCCGGCTCCGCGACCCCTACATCGACCCCCTCTCCGTCCTGCAGGCCCAGATGCTGGCCCGCTACCGGGCCCTGGACGAGGCCGACCCGCAGCGGGCGGCCCTCCTCGAGGCCATCCTCCGGAGCGTCAACGGGATCGCGGCCGGTCTGCAGAACACCGGCTGACGAGTACGCTGTCCTGGCAATGGAGAGAAGGGAGGAGCGCATCCGGGGCCGCGACGGACATGCCTTCGCTGGCTCGCTCTCCCTTCCCGAGAGCGGTGCGGGGCCGGGGCTGGTGGTGGTCCAGGAGATATTCGGCCTCACCCCGTATGTGAAGGGCGTGTGCGACCGGCTGGCCGGCCTCGGCTACGTCGCGCTGGCGCCCGACCTCTACTCGCGGCTGGAGCCCGACCTGGTGCTGGACGAGCACCTCCCCGAGAGCCTGCCGCGCGCCTTCCAGGCGATGCAGCGGCTGGACGTGCCCCAGTCGGTCGACGACGCGACGGTGACGCTGGAGCACCTGCGGGCCGTCCCCGAGGTGCAGGGCCACCGGACGGGCATCATCGGATTCTGCCTGGGGGGCGGCATCGCCTACATGGTGGCGGCAGCCTCGGACCCGGCGGTCGCCGTCTGCTACTACGGGTCGGCGATCCCCGGCACCCTCGACCTGGCCCCGCAGGTGAAGTGCCCGATCCTCTTCCACTTCGGCGAGGACGACACCTACATCAGCGCGGCGCAGCGCCGGGCGGTGGCCCGCGCCTTCGCCGGCCGCCGTCACGTGGAGCTGCACCTCCACCCCCACGCCGGACACGCCTTCGACAACCACGACTCGGCGCTGTTCTCCCGACCCCAGGCGGCGGCCCACGCCTGGGAGCAGACCGCGGCCTTCCTGGAGTACCACCTGCCCCCCAGGAGGTGAGCGCGGGCACCAAGGCCACGCCCGCCTTTCCGGCTGCAAGCCATGTGCTAGCGTCGCGGAAGTGAAGGCCATCTACGTGCGAAACGTTCCCGACGAGGTCTTCAGCAGGCTTCAGGGCTTGGCGAACCGGGCTGGGCTGTCCCTCAACGGGTTTGTGGTCGGAGAGTTGGCTACAGTGGCGGGGACGGCCGACGGCGACGATCTTCTCGCTGAGCTCCCCGACCTCGGCCTCTCTTCCAGCCTGGTGCTTCACGATCTCCATGCCGGCCGGGACAGCCGCGGTGCTCGCCCCTAAACTCGCGTCGTGGCAAATCCCACGCGAGACCCCGAGGAGACCCTGACCGCCTCGCAGCTGGAGGCTAAGCTTCCGGCCTTCGAAGCCGCGATCCGCGAGCAGGGTCTGAAGGCGTCGACCATCGAGTCGTATATGGGCTGCACCAGGTTCTTCATCCGATGGCTTGCCGCTGACGGGACCCCGGAACGCTGGGTGGCTCAGAGGGACCGCCAGAGAACGCGGCACGTGCTCGACGAACTCGCTCACAAGGTGGACGAGCAACAGATCTGTGATGCCCTCGATGCGTACCAAGTCGCAACCAAGTCCGAGGCAGCGCTCCGCGCACTAGTGGCTGTCACCGGCGGGTCCACCGACCTCCGGCGGGAGGACCATCGAAACGCCATCCTCACTTGGCTCTGGGCGTGGCGGTGCCGCCACTTGCGCCGTGCCGATCACGACTTGACGAGCCACGTATTGGGCGAATGGTGGGAGGCTTTCTCAGGACGACTTCCACCGATCTCGGCGGACCTCACTTCGCTGGAAAGGCTCGATCTCCACGAGGTGGAGTGCGCATATGACGCTCTTGCGGGCGCGGTGGGTGCGCGCTCTGGAGCTCCCTCCCGCCGTGCCGACCCCGCCCTCGGGGACACTGCAGCCAGCGAAGTCCTCGTGGCGGTCGGTCTGCGCAGTCAGAAGCCCGTATTGCTCGCTCATGTTGACGGGGTCTCCTGCACCGTAGCCATAGGGCGACAGACTGACGGCCACCATGGGGTCAACCGTGAGGAACTGGGCGGTGGAGGGATCGTAATAGCGGGCTATCTCGCGCCTCTTCACACTACCCGACCACCGGTCAGCCCGGCCGAAAAGGCCTCGATTCTCACCGCACTCACTTTAGGGGACGGAAGTCCAACTCAAGGAGCGAGCCGTTCGCCCAGGAGACATCCGTCGCAAGCCCATGGGTGGCGGCTGGGGCGCTCGTCGGCGTGACCGCGACGTCCGCCGTGGTCAGCCATGCCCGGAGTCACCCGGCACATATTCGGGCCCGGCAACCCAAGAGGGGGCATGCACGTGAAGTCTCAGAGCCAGGCACCATGGGCACAGGGAGCGAGCCTATCAAAACGCATCAGGCCAGTCAAAGGCACAACGGCACCGCCGCAGCATCCCCGATTCCAGCATGGGAATTGGGAGCGGTGGGTGGTGAGGTCAAGGGGTACGAATGGGGGGTACGTGTTCATAGATGACATTCCCGTGAGCGCTAACAATCCAGCCTTTCTCAACATCGCGTCAGTGGGCCGTCAGCTCAGCGGGCGCTGGCGTCGTGGTGCTCATCGCTACCTCTTCCTGACCAACGGTGACTATACCCAGTATCGCAAAACCCCTCGCCAGGAAGCCGCAGAGTGCTTATCAGGGATTCTGCACTGTGACCACTAGATTGACCTCCCCAGATGGCTGATCCGAGAAGTAGCTGACTAGAGCTCCCATATGTCTTAGCGATGGACTCGGGGTCACAGCGGCCTGGAGCCGGGCTCGGCGCGGCAGTTCTCCGCGCGGGGAGCCGTCGGCCTCTCACCACGCCCAGGATTCAGCCGTGGCTCCTTCGACGCCCTCGATCTGGTGACATTTCCATGCTCGCGCCAGTGACATAACCGCGCCCCTTCCGATGACAATTGCGCTCCCCCTCACAAGCAGGGCGACGCGAGCGTCGCTGCGCCGAGGAGGCTGCGGGTCCAGGTGGGCCTGCCAGTGCCAGATTGTGGCCGCTTCCACTGCCAGTTCTGATGGCTGCCGATCTTGCCAGTTTCGCGCCTCTTCACATCTGCGTGGCGATGGGGGTGGCCTTCCGCTAGCGGAGAGAGGGCCGCGCTCATGTCGCCGGCGGGTACTCGATGACGCGCGCGACCTTGTTGCCCTCCAGGAAGAGCACCTTCGCGCCCTCGAACTTCTCGGTCATCTGGTAGGCGATCACGATGCAGCGGTCCCCGACCTGGCCGAGCAGCGCGGCCCCGCCGTTCAGCTGAAACTCTCCCGGCGCACCGGCGAGAGCATAGGTGGTCCAGCGGTTGGCGTTCTGCAGGTCGATCACCTGGACCTCCTGATAGGGCTCGATCCCCGCGGCGTCGAGTAGCGCCCCGTCAATCGTGGCGCTCCCGCTGTACTCGATCTCGGCGGAGGACACCACGAGCCCGTGCAGCTTGGCGGCGACGTAGGTCTTCACGTTCTCACCTCGGTGGGGTTGGCAGGGGCACTGTACTCAAACCGCCAGGGCTGAACCGTTCCTTGGGTCATGGCGACCTCGATCTCGGCCTTGACCGGCGGCGCGCCGGGTGTTAGTGCTCACGAGAATGTCACTGCTTTCGCTCACGACGCGTCATGGTGAGGGGCCCGTCAGTTCGACGGCCACGCGTCGGCGCTGGCAGCGCTCGGCGGGGATCGCGGAGCGATCATCCGTGCGCCTGTGGCTGGTAATCCACCAGGAGCAACCTACCCAGGCCCAACTGCGGGTCCTGGATGGCTATCCCGTTCGCTGACGCCTTCCCTCACGCCGGGACCGGGTCCCTCAGATCAGACTGCCCATCCTTATGGCGCGCTCGACACGACCGGCTCACATGTCACTCGTGAGCGCCAGCCAGTGACACCTTGGTGATCGTTCCACCCTGCACCGGCCAGTCACACGTTGAGCGTCGCCCGTTGGCGGCGAGGACGGGACGCTCGTGGGTGCCCTGAGGACGGGCCCAAGCTGACGGCGAGCCCATCCAGCACCATGCCCAGCTGGCGCTCGAAGGTGACGTCCGGGTCCGGGTAATCCTCCGCCTCGACCACGATGCGCACAAAGGCGGGATACAGGCCCGAGTCGATGACGCGCTGCACATGGGGACCCATCCTCACCCGCCACTCCGCCTCGGACAGTCCGCTGTCCCGCCGCGCCTCCTCCTCCGCCAGCTCCGCCTGCACGAACCCCACCGTGAAGGCACTCACCGTGTTCATGAAGTCGAGCACCCCATCGATCTCGAGGCCCAGCCCGGAGACGCAGGCCACCCCGTGCTCGAGTTCGGCGAGGCCGTTGGGTCCGTGGCTGAGCCGGGCCAGCCTGAACCGGATCGCCCACGGGTGGCGCCGGGCGAGGCGCCGGCTGCGCCGTGCCAGCTCGGCCAGGTCGCGACGCCAGTCGCCCGTGGTGGGAGGAACCGGCTCCTCGCCCAGGACGGCGTCCACCATCAGGTCGATCAGGTCCTCCTTGGTGGCCACGTGGCGATACAGGGACATGGTTCCTGAGCCCAGCCGGGCGGCAACCCTGCGCATCGAGAGGGCACGGATGCCCTCCGCATCGGCGATCTCGATGGCCGCCCGGGTGATCTCCTGGTAGCCGAGGGAAGCCCGATGGTCATCGGGGGTCCGGCCCATCTGGGCCCAGATCGTCGGAGCGTCCTTGCGGAGGGGTGGCACGCGCTTCCTTAGAGGGAGGGTTGCACTCAGCATAGCACCGCGAGTACACTGTACCCGATGCGTACGCCGTACTCACGAGGAGAGCCACGGTGCTCATAGCAACCGACTGGGACCCCTGTGACAACTGAAGGCCTGACACCGCTCGGTCGGCCGTACCGCAGCTCCACGCAAGCTCAGGGTACCAGCTGCCCATCAGCCACCCCGGCCGTCGAGGCCCGCGGTTTGGCAAAGACGTTCGGCACGAACCTCGCCGTGGACGACATCGACCTCACCGTCATGGAAGGTGAGATCTTCGGGGTGCTCGGCCCGAACGGTGCCGGCAAGACCACGATGCTGAACATGTTGGCAACGCTGCTGCCGATTGATAGCGGCGAGGCGCGGATCTTCGGCCACGACGTGCGCGGTGAAGGCCACGCTGTGCGGCAACTGATCGGCGTCACCGGGCAGTACGCGTCGGTGGACGAGAACCTGACCGCCCGCGAGAACCTCTGGATGTTTGGTCGCCTGCAGGGATTGTCCTCCAAGAGGGCCCACAGCATCGGCGACGACCTGCTCGCGAAGTTCGACCTCACGGAGGCCGCTCACCGACCCATCTCGCAGTTCTCCGGCGGCATGCGCCGCCGCCTTGATCTCGCGGCCAGCCTGATCACCCGACCCGCCCTGATCTTCCTCGACGAGCCCACGACAGGTCTCGACCCCTGGAATCGCAGCCAGATGTGGGACACGATCCGCGACCTGGCCGCTGAGGGATCGACCATCCTGTTGACCACCCAGTACCTCGACGAAGCCGACGCACTGGCCGGCCGGGTCGCCGTCATCGATCGGGGTCGGAAGATCGCCGAGGGCACCCCCAGCCAGCTCAAGGCCCAAATCGGCACGTCGAGCCTCCGCGTCCAGATGGCCGAGGGCGCCGACACGGCGAAGGCGGTTGCTCTGGCTGCGGACCTGACCAGCGATGCGCCGATCGTCTCACCAACCGGCTCAGGTTTCAGCGTCAAGCTGAGCGACGCCAACCAGGCTGCCGACGTCCTCATCGCGCTCCGGAACCACCGGCTCGGCATCACGAACGCCACCGTCGAACAACCGAGCCTCGACGAGGTGTTCATGGCTCTGACCGGCCACACGAGTGAAAGCCGCGTGCCCGAAACCGAGGCGAGCGAATCATGACCTCAACCGTCACCACTGCAACCGTCACCAACCCAACCACCACCTCCCGACCGGCCGCACGCGCCGTCCAAGCGTCGGTACCCATTCGCGACGCGCTCACCCAGATCACGACGCTGGCATGGCGCGCCCTCGTCAAGATGCGCCGCAACCCTGAGCAGCTCGTCGATGTCACGGCGATGCCCGTGTTGTTCACCGTGATGTTCGGGTTCATGTTCGGCGGGGCCATCTCCGGCAGCCTGGCGAGCTACCTGCCGACCCTCATCCCGGGCATCATCGCGATGACGACCATCACCGCATGCGTAGCCGCCGGCGTCCAGCTCCGCGAGGACATGGACAAGGGCGTGTTTGACCGCTTCAGGTCGCTGCCCATCGCCCGGATCGCCCCCCTCGCCGGGCCGATGATGGCCGACCTCGCCCGCTACGCCATGGCGGCCAGCGTGACCCTCGTCGTGGGCGTGCTCATGGGCTACCGCCCTGGTGGTGGCGTTCCGGGCGTGGCCGCCGGAGTCGTTCTTGCCGTCATCACCGGCTGGTCCCTCGCCTGGATCTTCCTTTGGATCGGCACCAGAGCCAGAAGCGCCGGCGCCGTCCAGGGAATGTCCATGATGCTCATGTTCCCCCTGGCCTTCCTCTCCAACGCTTTCGTCCCCGTTAACACCCTTCCGGGATGGCTTCAGGCCGTGACCCGGGTCAATCCGGTTTCCTATGTCGTCTCGGCATTGCGTGATCTGATGAACGACGGCGCCTTGACCGCTCAGGTCGGATGGGCACTGCTCGGATGCGCCACGGTCGCCGCGATCTTCATTCCACTCGCTGTCCGCTCATACTCCAGACGGGTCTGACAAGCGCGGCGTCCTTCTCGGCCGCAGCTGCAGCGCTCGTGCCCCTCGACTGCACCTCTCACACAGCGCCTGCTTGACCGTGGCTGGCGGTTGTTGCCGCTCGTTCGGGCATGCCCGGCAGGTGCGGGGTGGGCGGCGAACTCGCTCATGTCCGCAGTCCAGCACGCGATCGCCGAGAACCTCACTGAGGTCGGGGACCTGGAGGTCTCATTGATCGCCTTGGCCCGCAGCATCACGGTTTCGGCCATCGGTTCTTCGGACTACACCGCGCTGATACGGCTCGTGTCGATGGAATCTGCCAACCTGCCCGAACTGCGGGACCACCTCTGGTCCGCCCCCGAACCAGAAGAAGCCGTCGCCGAGCGATTCGCCGACTTCGGCCGCCGGGGGCTGCTGGAGGTCCCGAATCCCCGACTGGCCGCCGACCACTTCGTCGCACTGACGCTATCGCCCTCCACTCACAGCCTCGGCCGCGCTATCACCCCCAACGACGCCGACACAGACCAGATGATCATCGACGGTGTCAGAGCATTCCTCCGCGCGTATCGCGTCAGAGGCGGCACTTCTGACCGCAAACCTGCGTGAGCCACCTCTGGCAGGAGAACGCCTCCGCCTGGCTCGGGCTGTAATGGTCGACCCGGAGCCGTTTCCCCGGATCCTCAACGCTAGCGGCATGGGCCCCTCGCGCACCCCCCTGGACGAGCACCGGCTCAGATGGAAGGGACCAACAAGCCTTTCATGACGACGGGGCCACCCTTAATCTGATGGCGGCGAGGCATCAGCGGCCTCCAGGACGAGATCGACCGCGCTGGCGAGGTCAGCGCGCAGGCGGCGGCGGGAGATCCCCCGGCGGCTGGCGAGGTGGTTGAGAAGGTCGGCTCGAACCGCCGCGAGCAGCAGGTGCGCGAGCAGCTCGCTGTCGCTGCCGCCCCCGGTGGCGCGCACCAGGTCGCAGAGCAGCTGGTGCACCAATTGGTACTGCGGCTGCTCGTAAAGGCTCGTGCCCCCGGAACGTTCTTCGACCGCGAGGGTCAGATGGCGGTTGTCGAGCTTGACGACGAGGATGGCGTCGAGAATGGCCGCGATGCGCTGGCGCGGGTCGGTCTCCGGGCCGAGGGGCGGCGGCCCGCTTTCGATCGCGTTACGGAGAGGCTCGTACCTACGCTGCCATAGGGCCTGGAGGAGCCCAGCCCGGTTGCCGAAGGCGCGGAACAAGGTGCCCTTGCCCACGCCGGCGGCTGCTGCCACGTCGTCCATGGACAACCGTGCTGGATCCGGCACCGTTGCGAACAGCTCGTCGGCGGCGACGAGCACGGCGGCACGGTTGCGGGCGGCGTCGGATCGCTCGGCGCGCGTCACGTCGTGGGGCCTCCTTTGCCTAGCGGACTGCCGGTCCGAATAGTATAATTTGTCAACCGGGCTGTCGGTCCGGATCGCAAACAACAAAGAGGACGGTATGTCGGAGACTGCAGACCTGCTCCGAGCGGGCTTGGAGCGCCTCGCCGGCGGTGACCTCGGCGGTTACCTCGACCTGTGCAGCGAAGATGTCGAGGTCGAGTTCCCCTTCGCCCCGCCCGGCCGGCCGCAGCGGGTGCGCGGACGCGAGGACCTTCGCCGCTACCTGGAGCCGCTGCTCGCACGCGTCGCCTACGATGAGATCAGCGACCTGGTTGTGTACGAGACCGACGTGGCCGGGACCATCGTGGCGGAGATGACGATCGGCCTTCGAATGCTTGATAGCGGTCGAGCCTACGCGAGACGCTACGTTGCCGTCGTCCGTTCGGCCGGTGGGCGCGTCGTGTCGTACCGTGAGTATTGGAACCCGGGCGCGTTGAGCGACCGGGCTGGCCCGGCCGAGGCGTCATGAGCGGCGTTCGAGCGCTCGTCACGGGCGCCACCGGGACGACTGGGTCGCGCGTAGCCGCGGGGGCGCGCTCGGCCGGGGCCGAGGTGCGCACCGCCAGCCGGCACGGCAGCGACGTCCACTTCGATTGGTACGATCGCGGCACCTGGCCGGCGGCGCTCGACGGCTGCGATCGTGCCTACCTTCTCCCGCCCGCTGGCCTCGACCTCGCGCCTTCGATGGTGCCGTTCATCGAGCTGGCCCGCCGCAACGGCGTCGAACGGCTGGTGCTGCTCGGCAACTCGGTCTTTCCGATGGGCGGCCCGGGTGTCGGCGCCGTGCACCAGGCCCTCGCCGAGGGCGGGCCCGACGACTTCGTGGTGTTGCGGCCCTCATGGTTCATGCAGAACGTGACCGGTAAGCACTACCTGGCTCGGATGGTCCGCGACGAGGACCGCATCGTGACCGCCACCGGCGAGGGACGAGTCGGCTTCATCGACGCTGGCGACATAGCCGCCGTCGCCGTGCACGCGCTGCTCGACGAGAAGAGGCCGGCGGCCGAGCTGGTCCTGACCGGGCCCGAGGCGCTGAGCTACAGACGCGTAGCCCAGGTCGTCGGCGCGGCTCGTGGTCGTCCCGTGGCCTTCGAGTCGGTGACGCCGGCTGAGCTGGTCGAGCGGCTCGCCCGCACCTACCCGCTGCCGTTCGCGCAGGCACTGGCCGCGCTCGACGCGGTCATCGCCGCGGGCGCTGAGGACAGGGTGACGCTCGACGTCGAGCGCGTCACGGGGCGGCCGCCGCGCAGTTTCGAGCAGTTCGCCGCCGCTGCGTTCCGGTCCGCCGGCTGACGCCGTGCCCGCGGGCGTTGAACCGATGACCTTGGACTCGGCCAAACAGCCAAGGCGACCAACATGACGATAGAGAAGGAGACTTCTGGTGCCGACCGAAGATGAGCTGTGGCAGCTGGTTCCGGACATCGACAGGGTGCCCTGGCCACGATCGCGCCCGCTGGCCGGCCGCAACTGTCCAACGTCCTGTATGTAGTTGACCCCGGGGCGAGCCACTGCTGCGGTGGCTCTCGGTTCGATGCTCCGCCGCGAGCCACCGGCCTCGATGGCGCCCGGCGAGGTCGGCCTTCTCACCGAGTTGATCCACCGGATCGCACGTGCTGCCTGACCGACCAGAGCCCGGGCGACCCGCGCACCCACCCACATCCCCAACCACGCCCGCCACCGGGAACCGGCGGTGGGTAACCAGGAACCAGAAGGAGAAGCGCCATCGCTGACAGCACCAACACCCGCGTCGCCCTGGTCACCGGTGGCTCAGGCGGAATCGGTAAGGCCGTTGTGCACAAGCTCGTCGCCGAGGGCATGGCTGTGGCCGTGCACTACGCCGGCAACCAGGCCAAGGCCGACGCCGTCGTCGCTGACATCACCGGTACCGGCGGTAAGGCGATCGCGGTCGGCGGCGACGTCGCCGACGAGAACGCCATGGCCGCCGCCTTCGACACCGTCCAGGCTGAGTTCGGCGGCATCGACGTCGTCGTCAACACCGCCGGGATCATGATCCTGTCCCCGGTTGCCACGCTGAACCTGGCCGACCTGGACCGCATGCACCGCACCAACATCCGCGGCACGTTCGTCGTCTCCCAGCTGGCCGCCAAACGGCTACGCGCGGGCGGCGCGCTCATCAACTTCTCCACCACCGTCACCCGTACCTCGTTCCCGACCTACGGCGCCTACGTGGCGAGCAAGGCGGCTGTGGAGGCCATAACGCTAGTGCTTGCCCGTGAGCTGCGGGGTAAGGACATCACCGTCAATGCCGTGGCACCTGGCCCGACCGCGACCCCGCTGTTCCTCGACGGCAAGGACGAGGCCACGATCGCCAACCTCTCCAAGGCCGCTCCGCTCGAGCGGCTTGGTCAGCCCGAAGACATCGCCGAGACGGTGGCCTTCCTCGCCGGCCCAGCCCGTTGGGTCAACGGTCAGGTGATCTTCGCCAACGGCGGCCTCGCCTGAGCTCAGTCCGACCGCGTCGCCACGCGACCGCAACAGATCGTCCGCAGCGTCCGTGTCGATGCGCCGCGTGGCCTCCGTCGACGACAACGCAGCCATCGAGAGCTTCCACAATCTAGAATCCACCAAGGAGAGCAATGACTGATATCTGTTTGCCGATGCCAACCGCCGAAGAGGCGCGAGCCGCTTTCGGAAATGATTTTGATCCTGACAAGACGCTCAATGGGGCAATCGCGCTGGCAGCCGCGGGCGATCTCGCAGTCCCAGCTATTGCACTAATGAGGGCGGTCTTCGCCTGCCCCGCTGCCGACGCCAGGATGCGGGAAGCAATGATTGTGCGAACCGCAGTGCGCTTGAACTGCATCTATGCCGTGCATGCTTCCACTCGTGTAGCGCTAAATAGTGGATTTTCTGCAACTGAGGTGGCGACGCTCACCGCTGACGGCCCAGTCGCCGGAATAGATCCGGACATCGTTTTGATTGCGCGGATGGCGGACGACGTCGCGGATCGCGCAACCCTCGGAGAGGATTTGCTGGAAGCAGCCATCGAGCGCTGGGGCGTGGATAACACGCGGGAACTGATTCTGATGCTGAGTTGGTTCAATCTCGTGAACCGCTATGAAAACGCATGCCGCGTTCCGAGTGACTCCGACGAGAAGCTGTCACGATCGTCCGGACCGATCTAGCCATCAGCGGTGTGTCCCGGTGCAACTGCTGATTGAGTGCTCGAGCGACAGACGAACCGAAGCCGTCGAGATTCTCCATGAAGAAGCGCTGGCCACCAACAGTGCCAGAGCGCGCCAAGACCGGGCCGGCCTGACGAACCTGCTCACTGGCGCCCGCTCCTCAGAAGGGCCCGCGCCGGGGCGATGCGCCTCTATGGGTGGCGGCCACCGAGAAGAGTCAAGTCGCCAGGGCTTAGACGGTCGCTCGCCGAGTTCGCCTGGTGCCAATAAGGATAGATGAGAGGCACGGCGCTGATCTCGTCAAGACGCGCCCGCGCCGTGCCATCGAGGGCCCATGTTGCTGAGGCGAGGTTGTCGGCGAGCTGCTCGCCAGTACGCGCACCTATCACGAGCGACGTGACACCCGGCTTGCCGAGGAGATAGGCGAGCGCTGTTTGGGCCGAGCTGCGGCCGTGCTCGCGTGCCACCTCTGCCAGCGTCTCGATGATGTCGAACATCCGGGACTTGTCGTAGATCGGAGGCTCGCTCCAATCGGTCGTGTGCCGGGCTTGCTTGGGAACGGTGCCATCACGCCGGTACTTGCCGGTGAGAAGGCCGCCGGCGAGCGGGCTCCAGACGATGATGCCAACCTGCTCGTCGATAGACAACGGGACGAGTTCGTACTCGGCCTCCCGGTGCAACAGGGAGTAATAGATCTGCTGGCTAACGTAGCGCTCGAGCCCGGTCCGCTCTGAGGTGCCGAGCGCCTTCATGAGATGCCATGCCGAGTGGTTGGAACACCCGATGTAGCGGACCTTGCCATCATGCACAAGCGTGTCGAGCGCAGCCAGGGTTTCCTCGACGGGCGTCAGGCCGTCCCGCTCGTGCACTTGGTATAGGTCGATGTGGTCGGTGCGCAAGCGACGCAGGCTCGCTTCGCAGGCTCGGATGAGGTGGTGGCGCGACAGCCCCGCGTCGTTCGGTCCGGCACCCATGGCGAAACGCGCCTTCGTCGCCAGCAAGACGTCGTCTCGCCGGCCCTGGAGGATCTCGCCAAGGATCTCTTCCGAACGACCATCGGCGTACATGTCGGCGGTGTCGATGAGGTTGACACCGGCCTCGAGCGCCTGGTCGACCAGGGCTCGCGCTTCACGGCTGGCCACACCCCCGAGGGCGGCGGCCGTCCCTGCGTCCCCGAAGGTCATCGTTCCCAGAGCCAGCGCGGACACTCGGAGGCCACTGCGCCCCAGCTGTCGGTACTCCACGTCAGCTCCTCCCTACTTTGTTGGTCGCCTCGACCGGGTGCGACAGCCCGAAGACCTCGCAAACGCTAGCGGGATCGCCCTGCGTGCGATTATGCCACGTAGGCGGAGCGAGATCCGGGCCCTGAGGCGGGCGTCCGGGCGGGCGCTAGCGTGTGGCTCTGACCGGTCCGTTTCCGGTTGCATCGAGTACCACCGCGACCCAGACTCGGGCTCCCATGGCGAGCGAGCGAGGTATAGCACCGACGGTGCGCATATCGCAGTCGCGTACCTCTTGCTCGTCACAGCCGTATGCGCCTCCAGTGCCAGTTTGTGGCCGCTTCTACTGCCAGTTCTGATGGCCGCTGATCTTGCCAGTTTCGCGCCTCTTCACATCCCGGAGGGCCCGGTGAACGGCAGGCGAGCCCGCCTACGCCGCTTCGGGAACGACCTCACCTCGAGAGATGCGCAGCGCCAGCACGACCCGCTCGAAGTTGGACGGCCCCAGACGCTTGGAGATCCCCCAGACGTCGACCTCCCCGCGGCCCTCCCAGAGGTCGTGGGCGGTGTCCACCAGAAGGCGCTCGCCTCCCGACATCGTCTCGGTCGCGACCAGGAGGCCGAACCAATCGAAGTCTCCGTCCTGCATGTATGGCCGGGTTCGCGCCGCGATTCTGGGGCTCTCCAGGATGTGCCGAGCGGCGGCGTAGGCGGCAGATGGGTGGCGAGTCTCGTCGGGGCTGTGATCTGGCCTCGCCTCAGCAGTCGCGGGCTCGAGGATCGCCTCGGGCTCCCTCGTTGTCCAGGTCGTGTCCATTGGGCTCCTCCTTGGTTTAGTAATACAATCCTACAAAACAGGGACGGTTACGGGTCGCGGGAGCCGGTGCCCCCGGCTCCCCGGCTTTGTCCACATCCCATCTCCCCATCCGTACCGGTTCGAGGCGCCGGCCGGCGTCCCCCAGGGCGAGGCCGCCGCAAACCTGCTCGAGCAGGCCATCCTCGGAGAGGGCGCGCAGACCGTGGCCGCCTTCATCGCCGAGCCGGTTCACCCATGCCGGCGACGAGGTGGTGACCGCGCGCACCCTCTACGGCGGCACCTTCAACCTGTTGCAGAACACGCTGCCGAAGCACGGCGTGAGGACCCACCTGGTCGACGGCTCCGACCCCGACGCGTTCCGCCGGGCCATCAACGACCGCACCAGGGCCGTCTTCGTGGAGACGATCGGCAACCCGGACATCAACGTCCTCGACTTCGATGCCATCGCGGAGGTGGCCGCCGGCGCCGGGCTGCCGTTGATCGTGGACAACACCTTCGCCACCCCCTACCTCTTCCGCCCGTTCGAGCACGGTGCCAACGTGGTCGTCCACTCTGCGACCAAGTTCATCGGGGGCCACGGGACCAGCATCGGGGGCCTGATCGTCGACGGTGGCAACTTCAACTGGGCCAACGGCAAGTTCCCCGACTTCACCACCCCCGACCCCTCCTACGGCAACCTCGTCCACTGGGAGCGGTGGGGGAACGTGCCCGAGGCGGGGAACATCGCCTACATCGTCAAGGTGAGGCTCCACTACCTCCGCGACCTGGGGGCGGCGATGAGCCCCTTCAACGCGTTCCTCTTCATCCAGGGACTGGAGACGCTCTCCCTGCGGATGCGACGCCAGGTGGCCAGCGCGCAGCGGATCGCCGAGCACCTGGAGGCGCACCCGGGCGTGGCCTGGGTCAGCTACCCCGGCCTGGAGAGCAGCCCGCACCACGCGCTGGCGCGGAGATACCTGCCCAGAGGGGCGGGCGCGATCCTCACCTTCGGCATCAGGGGCGGGCTGGAGCCGGCACGGCGATTCATCGAGGCCCTGACCATCTTCTCCTTCCTGGCCAACGTGGGTGATTCCAAGTCGCTGGTGGTGCATCCCGCCACCGTCACCCACGCCCAACTGACCGAGCCCGAGCTCCTCCTGGCGGGGGTGAAGCCGGAGCAGATCCGGCTTTCGATCGGCACCGAGGACCTCGACGACCTGCTCTGGGACCTGGACCAGGCACTGGAGAAGGCAGGGAACTGACGTTCCTGCGGGTCGGCACCGCCCGTCAGACCACCGCGTCCAGCGCCCGGCCGAGGTCGGCCAGCACATCAGCCGGCCAGGCGGACGAGCCTCTCGTGGAGCACCTCGACGAAGTCCTCGTGCTCGGGCTTCATGAGCACGCTGCGCAGGATGCGGACGGCCCCCTCCCCTGTCTCGACGTCCGGATGGCGGCGGTTGAAGCTGTCGCCGGTGACCCGCGCCACGCTCAGGTAGACAGGTTCCTCAGCTGCCATGGCGCGCTCGAAGAGGCTCTGGCTGGCGGCGTCGACGTCCGCCCCTGTCATCCCCTCCCTCCAGGGGAAGTAGCTCACGATGTCCAGCTCGGGCTCCTGGTAGAGGCGGAGGTGGTCCGACTCCCCGATCAGGCCGGCAAAGCTGACCGCCGCCCGGCGGCAGACTCCGAGGATCGCCCCCAGCCCGTCGGGCGTCAGAGGGAAGAGCTGGAGGGTCGTCCAGAGCGCCGCGGCGGCGGCTCCGGCCCGGGAACACTCCAGCGAGATCTCGCCGAGGTGCAGCTCCGAGGAGGTGAAGTAGGTGTACGGGGAGTCGTGGACGTAGAAGCGGCCGACCGACGGGTCGCGGAAGAGCACGCAGCCGCAGCCGTACGGCTGGAGGCCGTGCTTGTGGGGATCAACGACGACCGAGTCGCATTCGGCGATGGCGCGGAAGGGGGCGGCCGGAACGCCCTCGGACCCGGCCCAGCCGAGGATCGTGTAGAAGCCGCCATACGCGGCGTCGACGTGGATCCGCACGCCGTACCGCTCACGCAGTGAGAGCGCCTCGCCGATCAGGTCGACCGCCCCCAGCGCGGTGGTGCCGGCGGTCAGCACCACGGTGCCGATGGTGTCGGTCTGCAGGAGATGCTCCAGGGCGTGCATGTCCATCCGCCCGCGGGAGTCGGCGGGCACCCTGACCCCGCGGACGCCGAGCAGCCGGCACATCCGCTCATGCGTGTAGTGGGCCTCCTCACTGAAGGCGACGGCGGTTCCCGGCCTCAGCTCCCGGGCGACGAAGAGAGCCTCCAGGTTGGCGAGGGTCCCGCTCGAGGTGAGGTGGCCGAGGAAGTCGGGGGGGTAGTGGAACATCGCGGCGATGGCCGCCACCGCCTCCCGCTCCAGCGCAGCGGTCGCCGGCCCCCCGTCGAGGGCATGATTGTTTGGATTGATGAGCATCGCCATCAGATAGGCGGCAGCCGCCGCCGGGTGGGGCGGCTTCAGCATCTGACCGGCGTAGCTCGGGTGGAAGAAGGGGTAGTTGTCCCCCAGCCGGCGGCCCAGCTCCTCCAGCACCTGCTGCGCCCGCTCCGGGGTGACGGTCGCGGAGGGGTGCGAGGTGACGGCGGGCCAGCCGGCCTCCCAGCGCCGCACCGTCTCGACGGCCTGCAGGCTGGCGGCGTCGAGGTCCATCGCAAGGGAAGTCTACCGGGACCTGGGCGGGATCACTCCCGGCGCAGGAAGCCCGCGACGCCTCTTCTTGACCATCTTCGGCAACATGCTATAGTGCGAAACGCAATATGTCGCAGCGCATAAGCAGACCTCCGCAGGGGACCATCGCCCTGACCGCGCTCGCCCTGCTCACCGAGCGCCCCCTCCACCCGTACGAGATGCAGCGGCTGATGCACGACCGGCGGAAGGACTATGCCGAGGGCAAGATGCGCGCCCTCTACCGGGCCATCGAGGAGCTCGAGGCGGCCGGCTGGATCGAGCCCGCGGAGACGACCCGCGAGGGACGTCGCCCCGAGCGGACCGTGTATCGGATGACCCCAGAGGGGCACGAGGCGCTCGAGGACTGGCTCCAGGACGTCCTGGAGAAGCCGGCCCGCGAGCACCTGGTGTTCACCGCCGGTGTCGGCCTCCTCGCCTACCTCCCGCAGGAACGTGCCATCGAGGCACTCCAGCACCGGACCGTCGAGCTCCGGGCCGAACTGGCCGCGCGCGACGAGGCGTCCAAGGCCCTCGATGAGGAGATGCACCTCCCCCGGGTCGTCCTCCTGGAGGACGAGCACGAGCGGGTGCTGCGGGACGCCGAGCTGCGCTGGGTGCTGTCCCTGCTGGAGGACATGCGCTCGGGCCGCCTCGCCTGGGATCGGGAGAGCCTGAGCGCCCATTTCGAAGCCATGCACGATCATGAGACCGCGCGGCGACGACACCACCGCGGGCCGGTCTCCGACCCCGAGCAGTCATAGCCGTCCAGAGGGAGAGCCCACCGATGATCCATACGAGAGGCCTGCGCCGTACCTTCAAAGGCAGAAGGGGGGCGGTCGAGGCGGTTGCTGGCGTCGACCTGGACGTCCAGGGAGGTCAGACCTTCGGCTTCCTGGGGCCCAACGGGGCCGGCAAGACGACCACCCTCCGGATGCTCTCCACCCTCCTGCCGGTGACCAGCGGCCAGGCCACCGTGGCCGGCTACGACCTCCGCCACCAGCCCGCCAAGGTGCGGGAGCGGATCGGCTACGTGAGCCAGGAGGGGAGCAGCTACTCGGAGGTGACGGGACGCCGGGAGCTGGTCATCCAGGGGCGCCTCTACGGGATGAACCGGACGGCGGCCGACAAGAGAGCGGCGGAGCTTCTCGAGACCCTCGAGCTCAACGACTGCGGCGATCGCAAGACCAAGACCTACTCCGGGGGCCAGAAACGCCGCCTCGACGTGGGCATCGGGCTCATGCACCTGCCCGACCTCCTCTTCCTGGACGAACCGACCACCGGCCTCGATCCCCAGAGCCGGGCCCGGATGTGGGACGAGGTACGAAGGCTGCGCGAATCAGGCACCACCGTCTTCCTCACCACCCACTACCTGGAGGAGGCCGACGCGCTCTGCGACCGCATCGCCATCATCGACCACGGGAAGATCGTCGCCGAGGGCACCCCCGAGGAGCTCAAGCGCGAGGTCGCCGGGGATGTGGTGCTGGTGGGACCGGAGGGCCCCCTCGACAAGGCACGTGCCGTCCTCAAGGGGCAGGACTTCATCCGTGAGCTGACCGAGGAGGACGAGGTCCTCCGCCTCTACGTCGACCGCGGCGAGATCGCGATGCCCCAGATCATCCGGCTCCTCGACGGCGCGGGCGTCAGCCTGGCCACCCTCTCTCTGCACCGTCCCTCGCTGGACGACGTGTTCTTCCGCAAGACCGGGCGCTCGCTGCGCGAGACGGCACCATGACCGAGGCGATTGCGTTCCAGATGGAGTACAGATCGTGAAGCTGCTGCGCGACACCTGGCTGATGTTTGTCCGCTACTTCCTCATCTTCATCGGCAATCCGGCGTGGGTGATCATCGGCGTCATCCAGCCGGTCCTCTACCTCCTCCTCTTCGCGCCCCTGCTCAAGTCACTGGTGCACATCCCGGGATTCCCGCCGGGCGGTGCCTACAACGTCTTCGTGCCCGGCCTGCTGATCCAGCTCGGCCTCTTCGGCGCGAGCGGCGTCGGCTTTGGCCTCATCGACGAGCTGCGCTCGGGAGTGATCGCGCGCTTCCGCGTCACCCCGGTCAGCCGCCTCGCCCTGCTGCTCGGGCGCGCCGGCCGCGACCTCCTCACCCTGCTCATCCAGTCGCTGATCCTGCTGCTGCTGGCCATCCCCTTTGGCCTCAAGCCGACCTTCATCGGGGTGGTGGTGATGCTGGGTCTGGTCGCTCTCATCGGGCTGGGCATGTCCTCCCTCGCCTATGCGGCAGCGCTCGCCCTCAAGGACGAGAACTCCTACGCGCCGCTCGTCTTCACGCTCTCGCTCCCCCTGCTGCTCCTGAGCGGCGTCCTGCTGCCCCTGCAGCTCGCACCCCAGTGGCTCCAGGACATCGGCAAGGCCAACCCGCTCTCCTACGCCGTCACCGCCGCCCGTGACGTCTTCAACGGCAACGGCGGCTCCATCGACGTGTGGAAGGGACTGGCGATCATGGCGGCGCTGGCCATCGTCGGGGTCGCGATCGGGGCACGGAGGTTCTCACGGGCGATCGCGTAGGGTCACGCGTCCGATTCTGTCGGCCCAGTGGCGCAGTGCCGCGAGGGATGGATCACCACCTTGCCAAGGTAGGGGTCGCGAGTTCGAGCCTCGTCTCCCACTAGAACGTCGGCCCCGGCACCTGAGGGTGGCTTGCTAGCGTAGGTGCGGTGCCGTCGCCTCCACAGTTCAGCGCTCCAATGATCGCCGCCCCCCTCGGCGAGGTGACCACCGAGCGCTTGGAACTGCGGCGTCTCCGGCCCGACGACCTCGATGCGCTGTCCCAGATCTTCGCGGAGGAGGCCGTCTGGCACTACCCCCACCGCCGGGGGTTGACCGGCGAGGAGACGGCAGCGTTCCTCGATCAGCAGATTCGCCACTGGGACACCCTGCGCTTCGGACTCTGGCTGGCGGTCGAACGGGCCACAGGCCGGACCATCGGCTACCTGGGGCTCAGCGTGCCCACCTTCCTCCCTGAGATCCTCCCCGCCGTCGAGGTGGGGTGGCGGCTGGATCCCGCGGTGTGGGGGCGGGGCTACGCCACCGAGGGTGCCCGGGCCGCCCTGGAGCAGGCCTTCACCACCCTGGGCCTCGGTCAGGTCTGCTCCCTGATCCAGGTCGGCAATCGGCCGTCGATCCGGGTGGCTGAGCGGCTCGGGATGCGCCTCGCTCGGGAAGTCCAGGCCCCTGCCGCAAGCCGTCGCGGCGCCGTGCGCGACCTGATGTACGTGCTGACCCGACCCGAGTGGGCCGTCCGGGCCCGATCCCGACGGCTCTTCGCGGAGGCGAGCGGGGCTGCCGCCGGCAACGACCCTACCGTCCCTGCGGCCGTGCTCGCCCTAGCCGGTGGCCGCTCACTCCGGCTGGCCTGGACCAACGCGCTAGGGGGCATGACCTTCGAGCTCGGCCACGGCCCGGGCCGCCGCTTCGTCAAGTGGTCGCCCCGCACCGCGGCGATCGATCTCGGCGGCGAGGCGGCGCGAATGAAGTGGGCTGCAAGCTTCACCCCGGTGCCCCGCGTGCTGCAGCAGGGAAGCGACGCCGCCGGGACATGGCTCGTGACCGCGGCGCTGCCCGGCGAGAGCGCGGCCAGTGAGCGCTGGCGGGCCGACCCGGCCCGGGCGGTCGCGGCCATCGGCCGTGGGCTGCGGTCGCTGCACGATGCCCTCCCGGTCGATGCCTGCCCCTTCTCCTGGTCGGCCGAGGGCCGGCTGGCCGGGCTGCGCCGGGGGGTGCGCGAGCCCCGGGAGTGGGACGAGGAGCACCGCCGGCTCTCCGTGCCCCAGGCCCTCGACTTGCTCGCCCAGCCGCCGTCCGTCGACCGGTTGGTCGTCTGCCACGGCGACGCCTGCGCGCCCAACACCCTCATCGACGACGCGGGCCGGTGGTCGGGCCACGTCGACCTCGGCTCCGTCGGGGTCGCCGACCGCTGGGCCGACCTGGCCGTCGCCACCTGGAGCAGCGGCTGGAACTACGGCCCCGGCTGGGAGGAGCCGCTCCTCGCCGCCTACGGTACCGAACCGGATCCCGAGCGCACCCGCTACTACCGGCTTCTCTGGGACCTGGAGCCCTGAGCCGGGTCAGTGACAGCGCACCCCACCTGGTGCAGTGGCAATGCACCGGCAATCCGGTGGCAAGGCGGTTCTGCGCGGGCAGGGACCGCAGCCCGAGAGGGTCGGACGCCTCAGCGGCGGCGCAATCGACTGTCGGTGATCTCGGGGGGGGCCCAGCCGGCGTCGGTGGGGTTGACGTTCGTTCCCGGAGGCACGATCTCGTCGATGCGGTCGAGGGTGGCCTCGTCGAGGGTCACCTCGGCGGCGCCGAGCTGGCTCTCCAGGTGCTCAATGGTGCGGGGCCCGATGATCGCCGCGGTCACCGCCGGGTGGCGGATGACGAAGGCGAGGGCGAGGTGGATGAGGCTGATGCCCGCCTCGCCGGCAACCTTGGTCAGCGCATCGACGGCGTCGAGCTTGCGCTGGTTGACAGGGAGGGTCAGGTCGTAGCGGTCTGGCATCCGGCTGGCCCGGAGACTGGTCGGCGCCTGGTCGCGGTGGTAGGCGCCGGAGAGGAACCCACCGGCGAGCGGGCTCCAGGGGATGACCCCCATGCCGTACTTCTGGCAGACGGGGAGCACCTCGGTCTCGACACCGCGCACGAGAAGCGAGTACGGCGGCTGCTCGCAGACGAAGCGCTCCCGGCCCCGGCGCTCGGCGACCCACTGGGCCTCGACGATCTGCGACGGGGGGAAGGTCGAGCTGCCGAAGGCGCGGATCTTGCCGGCACGCTGCAGGTCGGTGAGCGCGCCCAGGGTCTCGTCGATGTCGCACGTGGGGTCGGGGCGGTGGATCTGGTACAAGTCGATCCAGTCGGTCTGCAGGCGGCGCAGGCTCGCCTCGCACTCACGGATGATCCAGCGCCGCGAGTTGCCCTGAGCGTTGGGGTCGTCGCCCATCTGGGCGTGCACCTTGGTGGCGAGCACGACCTGGTCCCGCCGTCCCCCGGCGAGGGCCTTGCCGACGATCTGCTCGGACTCGCCCTGGGAGTAGACGTCGGCGGTGTCCACGAAGTTGATCCCCGCGTCGAGGGCGCGGTGGATGATGCGGATCGAGTCTTCGTGATCCTTGTTACCCCAGGCGCCGAACATCATGGCGCCGAGGCAGAGCGGGCTGACCTGGATCCCAGTGCGGCCGAGAGTGCGTTGCTGCATCTCTCAGACGATACGCGCTCGGTACTCGACGAAGGCCGCCTCTGGTGCCCCCGGGCTCTCGGCAACCGTGAAGGGTGCCGGTGGGACACGTCGTCAGAGTGGGGGCTTTCGCAGGCGCGAGATGCAATCGCGCCGAGAACGAGGCGCGGACAGCAGAGCTGTCCGACGCCGGTCCCCCGAGACGATGTGCCACACCGGCCGCCCGCCCTCGCGATGACTACCCGAACGCGTCCTCGCCGGTGATGGCCTTGCCGAGGATCAGGGTGTGCACCTCCTCGGTCCCCTCGTATGTGAGCACGGCCTCCAGGTTTGCCATGTGACGGGCGACCGGGTAGTCGAGGGTCAGCCCGTTGGCCCCGAGGATGGTCCGGGCGGCGCGGGCGATCTCGATGGCGGTCCGCGTGTTGGCCCGCTTGGCAAGCGACACCTGGACGGTGTGGACGCGGCCCGCGTCCTTCAGGGTGCCGAGGCGGTGGGCCACCAGCCGGCCCTGGACCAGCCGGGTCGCCATCTCGGCGAGCTTGGCCTGGGTGAGTTGAAAGTGCGCGATCGGATGGCCGAAGGCCTCGCGGCTCCGGGCGTACTCCACCGCCGCCTCGAAGCAGGCCCGGGCGGCGCCGAGGACTCCCCACGCGATGCCGAAGCGGGCCTCGTCGAGGCAGGCGAGGGGACCGCTCAGCCCGCGCGCCTCCGGAAGCAGGGAGGCCTCCGGCACCCTCACCTCGTCGAGGATCAGCTCGGAGGTCACCGAGGCGCGGAGGGAGAGCTTGCCCTCGATGTCACGGGCCGAGAAGCCGGGCGTGCCCCGCTCCACCAGGAAGCCGCGGATGCCCTCGTCGGTCTGCGCCCAGACCACGGCGATGTCGGCGAGCGAGCCGTTGGTGATCCACATCTTGGTCCCGGAGAGGACCCAATCCCCTCCCGCGCGGCGAGCGTGGGTGTGCATCGCCGCGGGATCGCTGCCGGCATTGGGCTCGGTCAGCCCGAAGCAGCCGATCGCCCTCCCGGCCGCCATCTCGGGGAGCCACCGCTCGCGCTGGTCGTCACTGCCGAAGCGGTGGATGGGGAACATCGCCAGCGACCCCTGCACCGAGACGAAGGAGCGCAGGCCGCTGTCCCCGGCCTCCAGCTCCTCGCAGGCCACCCCGTACGCCACCGCCGAGGCGCCGGCGCAGCCGTGCCCCTCGAGGTGCATCCCCAGCAGACCCAGCTCGGCTAGCTCGGGGATGAGCTCTCGGGGGAAGGTCCCGGCCGCGAAGTGCTCGGCCACGTGGGGCAGGAACCGCTTGCGGACGAAGTCCCGCAGCGTCAGCTGGATGAGCCGTTCCTCGCTCGTGAGGAGCTGATCGACGGCGTAGAGGTCGACCGGATCGAGGCGGGGCCGCGCTCCCTCTCGAGCGCTGTTGGTGGCCATGCGGCCCATTGTCACATCAAGCGGCGGGGGGCGAACGGGAGGAGCCGGCCCGGCGACATCAGTGGCCGAGGCCCAGCTCGATGGCCTTGACGAACAGCAGGAGCACGGCCACCAGGATGTACGCACCCATCGCCGTCATCCCGATCCTGCGGCCGCGTGACGGCACCGGCCGGGTGAGGAGGGCGATGGGCGGCATCCGCCAGGTGAAGCGGTCCTCCTTGTCCCGCGCGCTCACGGTGGGCGCCAGGCTGCCGCGCGTGAAGAAGCCGATCCCGATCAGCCCGACCACAAGGATGCTGCCGAAGATGATCAGCAGCAGGGTGACGCTGACGCCCGAGAAGATGGTGGAGAAGACGAGGATCAGGGAGAGCACCACCAGGATGGCAAGGATGATGGTGGCGAGCACGTTGAGCCACGGCTTGTTGACCCAGGGGCCGAGCACGGCGGGATCGTTGCAGAGGAGGAGCAGGAAGAGGCTCGCGCTCGGCAGCAGGGTCCCGGCCAGGGCCTGCACGGCGGTGGTGATCAGACCGAGCGGGGCGTGGGGGATGAGCACGATGCTCGCCGCCACCACGACGACGACGGTGAAGACGGCGTAGAAGGGCTTGGCCTCCCGCCAAGAGCGGTGCAGCGAATGGCGGATGCCGAAGACGTCGCCGAACGCGTACGACGTCGCCAGGGTGACGGCGCTCGCGCCGATGATGGAGGCGTCGATGAGCAGCACCGCGAAGATGGCGCCGAGCGCGGAGCTGACGTGACGCGCCAACCCCTCTGCGACCGTCTGCGCGTCGCCAAAGTGGCCGGCGAGCGATGTTCCGTGGAAGGCCACCGCCGTCGTGATCATGATGGCCGCAGCGCCGATGACGACGACGAAGGCGCCCACCACGGTGTCGGTGCGCTCGTACGCGATCCAGCGCGGGGTGATGCGCTTGTCGACGACATTCGACTGCTGGAAGAAGAGCTGCCACGGGGCCACCGTGGTCCCCACGATGGCAACGATGAGCAGGGCGCCGTTGGAGCTCAGCCCGCCCTGGATGCCCGGGATCAGGAATCCGTGCAGGACCGGCCCGAGCGTCGGGTGGGCGAGCACGACCAGGGGGATCACCAGCGCGTTGCCCCCGAGGATGACGAACATCAGCCGTTCCCAGGTCGAGAACTTGCCGGTCACGGTGATGCCGATCAGGAAGAGGGCACCGACCGGGACGGCAAGATACGGGCTCACCCCGAAGTAGGCGGCGCCCAGACCGATGCCGATGAACTCGGTCGTGATGGTGAGGAAGTTGAGCAGGAAGAGGTCGCCGACCGAGAACCATCCCCAGAACTTGCCGAAGCGCTCAAAGATGAGCCGCCCGTGGCCGACGCCGGTGACCGCGCCGAGGCGGACCACCATCTCCTGGTTGACGATGAGCACGGGGATGAGCAGGACCAGCACCCAGAGCAGGCTGTCACCGTAGTTCTGGCCCGCCTGCGCATAGGTCGCCACGCCGCCGGCGTCGTTGTCGCCGACCATGACGATGAGCCCCGGGCCCATGATCACGGCCAGCGCGAGCAGCCTCCGCCGCCAGGTCCGCCGGGTGCCGTGCTCCTGCTCGTGGATGGTGCCGAAGGCACCCTTGATGTCGCCGAGGTGAGCGTCGTCGAGGACCGCGCTGCTCCGCGCCTTCCCCGCGCTCCGGTGCCCCTCGTCGACCAAGCCGGACCTCCCGCTGCCCGATGGGGCAGCACAACTGAGCGGACCCGCCGCTCAGGAGGTCACGACGATGTCAGACCCCTGTGCGGACGTGCCCCATTGCGCCGGCGCGCCACGACGTCGCAGATGACGTCGATGGAGCCCCGGACCGCCTACTATCGCCGTCTTCCATGGGCACCTCTGGCTGTTGACTGCCGGCGCCAGTCTACCAGGGGGCCGCGAGTCTCCCGACCCAGGTCCGGCGGGATCAGCGACCGTTAATCTTCCGCCTCAGCCGTGGTCGGCCTCGGAGCGGCGGCGCCAGGAGTCGGGGAGCATCGCCTCCAGCACGTCGTCCACCGAGATGACCCCGATGATGCGGCGGCCGTCGTCCACGACCGGGGCCACACTGAGGTTGAAGTCGGTCATCAGCCGCGCCACCTCGGGGAGGTCGTCGCCCGACTCGAGCGCGGTATCGCCCCGCTGCACCAGCTTGGCGACCCCGCCGTTGCCCCGCGCCTGGATCAGGCTCACCAGCGGCACGGCACCCACCAGGCGACCCGAGGCGTCGGTGACAAAGACGTCGGCGAGCACCTGGGGCGAGAGGCCGGCAGTCTTCACGGCCGCGAGCGCCTCGGTCACCGTCGCCGCCTCGGCCACCGCCACGAAGTCCGGGCTCATCAGCCCGCCCGCGCTCTCCGGGCTGTAGCTGAGCAGGGCCCGCACCTTGGCCTGCTTGGCGGGGGGGAGGAGGGCGAGGATGGCGGCGCGCCGCGCCTGGTCCAACTCGGTGATCAGGTCGGCGGCGTCGTCGGTGCCCATGCCGGCGAGCACCATGGCCGCCTCGGCGTCGGAGCGCGAGTGGAGGAACTCGACCTGGTGCTCGAGGTTGAGCTCCTCGAAGACGTCGGCCTCCAGCTCGGGATCGGCGTGGACGGCGGTGATGATCTCCTCCCCCTCCTCGTGCGAGGCGCTCTCGACGATGTCGGCGATCTCGGCGGGGTGGAGCCGGCGCAGCCGGCGGATGGGCATGAGCAGCCGAGAGCTGGGGACGTGACCCACGAAGGGCTCCACCTGAGCCCAGTCGACGAAGTAACGGGCTTGGTGGCGGGGGGCGTTGAAGGGTGGGGGGAGCATGCGCCGCAGCGGGCTCCGGCTGCCGGAGTCGACCCCCGCCACCTTCCACCCGCCGCGCCCGGCGGTGAGCTGGATGTCCTCGGCGGTGATCAGCCGCCCCGTCGCCACGCTGATCACGCGCCGCCCGAGCACATCGCTGCGCAGCAGCACCTCGCCCTGGCGGCGTTCGAAGCGGAGCAGGCTGAGCGTCTCGCCGGTGAGCTGCACGCGCCCACGCTCCACATCGCCCACGCGGTCCTGGGGGACGAAGAGGTGCCGCCCCGCAAGCCGCCCGATCAGCCCGGTCACGGGCGGGTAGCCACCCGCGCCGAGACGGACTATCACGTCCTCGACTCGCCCGAGTGGCTCCCCAGCACGGTCGACGATCCGGCTGTGGGTGACCTCGGTGAGCCAGAGGCGCGCGACCCCCGACGGCGACGGCTGCGGGTCTGATGTGGTCATCTGACGGCCCACAGTCTGCCACGTCCCCCGGCCCGAAGCGTCGTAGTCTCACCCGGCGCTCCCGGCCCCAGGCGCGGTCAGGGCCCGGGGACGGCTTCCGGCTCGCGCCCGCCGCTCAGGGAGCGAGGCCAGCTCACGCCCATGCTCGCCCCACCGGCCGGCGAGTCCCCGATCTGCCAGCGGCCTCCGGTGGCGGAGACCACCGAGTTGGCGATGGCGAGTCCGAGGCCGGCCCCGCCAGGCAGGTCGGTGGCGCGGCGGAAGCGGTCAAAGATGTGCGCCCGTTCCTCGAGAGGAATGCCGGGACCCGAGTCGTCGACCGAGAGCCGTATCCGGTTGCCGTCGGGCCAGACGGCGACGTCGATGGTCCCGCCCTCGGGCACGTACTTGCAGGCGTTGTCGAGAAGGACGCCGAGGAGGCGGTCCAGCCAGTCCGGCGGGGCGTGGATGACGAGCGGCACCGGGGGGGTGCGGACCGTGAGCCGGACGCTCCTGGCCTCCGCGACGGCGGTGAACCGGTCCGCCGCCATATGGGCGAGGACGGCGAGGTCCACGTGCTCCGCCTGGGTGCGATCGCGGGTGGTATCGAAGCGCGCCAGCCAGAGGAGGTCCTCGACCAGCCGGCGCATGCGAGCGCTCTCCCCCTGGACGCGCTGGAAGGCAGAGTGGTACCAGGCGACCTCGCGCGGTTGGGCGAGGGCGAGCGAGGTCTGCGCCTCGATCACCGAGAGCGGGGTGCGCAGCTCGTGCGAGGCGTCGGCGGTGAACTCCATCTGGCGGACCCGAGCCTCCTCGATGGGGGCGGCGACCCGGCGGCCGATGGTGAGCGCTCCCAGGAAGACGGCGAGGAGGAGGACGGGACCGACGATGGTCTCGGCCAGGATCAGGTTGCCCTCCGCGGAGCCGACCCCGCTCAGCGACTGCCCGATGACCATGCGCACCAGGGTGACCCGCTCGTAGATGGGGAGCTCGGTGACGGGGTCGACGGTGATCGGGACCTCGTACTGCACCGGCGGGGTGATGTCGGCGCCGATGATCCGGAAGTCGTCGCCTGCGATGGTGAAGGTCTGCGGGGTCGCCCCGACACCCTGGGCCAGCGCCGGCAGCTCATTGCCGGAGGTCGGGACCGTGCATGCCTGGAGCTGGGCCTGGGGATCGCAGACGACCTCGGTGCCGTCGGTGGCGACGAACCAGTACCAGAGGGGGGAGCCTGACGTCCCGCCCGATTGCCGGGTTCCGCCGGCGGTGGAGGCGGCGAGGGCCTGGCTCAGCTGGGCGTCGACCTCCGAGGCCTCCCGTGCGCTGACGATGAGGACCACCACCACCGCGATCACCAGGTAGACGGCGGCGACGATGGCGGTGCTGATCATTGCGACCCGGGTGGCCGCCACCCGCACCCGGCGCAGCGCGTCCCGTCCGGAGTCGCCGGTGCCGGTGGCGGTCCCGCCGGAGAGACGATCGAGGGCGCGGCCGACCCGTGCGAGCGGCCCGGAGCTCACCCCGCCTCCTCGAGCCGGTATCCCGCACCCCGCACCGTGACGATCCGGATGCCGGCGCTCGGGAGCTTGGCCCGGAGCCGGCTGAGCTGGACATCGATGGCGTTGGAGCCGAGGGCGTCGGTCTCGTCCCGCCAGCCGTGCTCGGCGATCGCCTTGCGATCGACGACCGCGGGAGAGCGCCGCATCAGGAGCTCGAGGATGTTGTACTCGGTGGTGGTCAGGTTGACCGGGTGCCCACCCGCGCTCACCTCGCGGCGGAGCGGGTCGAGCGCCAGGCCGCCCCGGGTGATCACCGGCGCGTCCACCCCGCGGGGCCGGCGCTGGAGGGCGCGGATCCGGGCCAGCAGCTCGGAGAAGTCGAAGGGCTTGACCAGGTAGTCGTCGGCCCCGGCGTCGAGGCCCTCCACTCGATCCGGCGGTGTGTCCCGGGCGGTGAGCATCAGGATCGCCGTGGGCCGCTCGTTGCGGCGTGCCCAGCGGACCACGTCGATGCCGGCGCCGCCCGGCATCCGCCAGTCGATGACGGCGACGTCGTACTCGTAGAACTTGAGCTGGTCGATGGCATCCTCGCCCCGGCCGACGGCGTCGACCTGGTAGCCGCTGTCCTCCAGGCCCTGGATCAGGACAGAACGGAGTCCGGGGTCGTCCTCGGCGACCAGGATTCGCATGGCATCAGTCTCCCGCAGTCGGGCGCCGAGCGCAGCCTCTCACCACGGTGGACACTAGGAGCTGCTGGTGGTCGTGGTGGTGGTCCCGCCCCCACCGCCTCCGGAGCCGCCGAACCCACCGAATCCCCCGCCGAAGCCGCCGAACCCGCTGCCGCCCGTGAAGCAGCCGGACGGGCCGGGGGGCTCGATGAGCAGGGAGCTGGCGGTCACCGCGCCCGAGGAGCTCCTGGGGCCGATGGCGGCGACGCAGGTCCCGGACACCAGGTCAGAGACCGAACCCGCGGTCGTCGTGGCAACCGTGGCGGTGCTGGGCACGGTGATGCCCTGGCTGGAGCCGCTGCTGGGCTGCACGGTCAACACGCCGCCATTCACGGCGGTGACCACCCCCCGGACGCTCGCGAAGTCGGAGGTGTACCCGCCGGACGGTCGCGGAGCGAAGCTGAAGTTGGGACGGCCGCCCGGGAAGCCGCCCGGATTGCCGCCCGTGAACGAGGTCGCCGGGCAGGAGCCGTTGACCTCCGGGGAGACCGTGACCCGGTTCGCCGTGATCGCACCCGAGGCGTCGCTGCCGGTGGCGGTGAGGCAGCTCCCGACCGTGATGTCGGAGACGCTGCCGGTGCCGGTCTCACTGATCGGGGTAGAGCCGGTGAGGTCGACGGTCAGGTCGCCGCTCGAGGTGCTGAGCACGAGGGTCGACCCGCTGAGGCTGACCACGCTCCCGTCGGTGAGGTTGCCGTCCCGGACTCCGCCAAACCTGTTCGACGAGCCGGTGGACGTGGTGCCACAGGCCGCGATCAGGAGTCCCAGCCCGCCGAGGGCGGCGACCCTGACGGCGCGCGCGCGTACACGCGCGCCAGCCGTCCCGCGTTCCACCGTGCCCATCTGCGTCACCAGCAACTCTGTCACCACTCCAGGGACCTCGACCGGGGGCCCGGAGTTGGGGGGTGGCGCCGGTCGCGAAACGCGGCCGGCACCACCCGGGCGGGAGGTCGGAGGTCGGTAGCGAGCCCATTCCACCCCAGTCGACCTTTCGAATCCGTGATGCCGGTCCATGCGAATCCGTGATGGCGGTTCAATGACCCCCGATAGCATGCGCATCGCCCTCGTCGCCCCGCTGGTCGCCCCACTCCGCGAGCCGCAGCTCGGCGGCGTGCAGACCTTCCTGGTCGACCTTGCCCGGGGCCTCGCCGGGCGCGGGCACGATGTCACCGTCTTTGCCGCCCGCGACTCCCGGGTGGACGGGGTGCGGGTCGTCGACACCGGCGTCGACCCCGCCCTGCTCGGCGCGACCCTCTTCCGTCCGGGGCGGCGGGACCCGGACCGGGATGGGGGGGGTACGGCCGGCGGAACGGAGGAGGACGCCGCCGCCGCTGCCGAGACTGCCGCTGCTGCCGCTGCCGCCGCCGGCGCCGCCTTCGCCGCCACCATCGCGCTGATCGGGAAGGAGGCATTCGACCTCGTCCACAACCACGCCTTCGACATCCCGGCGATCCGCCATGCCGCGAGCCTCACCGCCCCGGTGTTGCACACCCTGCACATGCCCGCCGACCCCCGGTTCGGGGCCGCCCTCGCAGCTGCCCGGCGGAGCCCCCACCCACCGCTCATCGCCGCGGTCTCGGAGGCGCAGGCGGCATCCTGGCGCGACCTGGTGGAGATCGACGCCGTGCTCCGTCCCGGGATCCCGACAGCGGCGATCCCCTGGTCCCGCGTCCCGACCTCCGACCGGCTCCTCTTCGCCGGCCGCCTCTCGCCCGAGAAGGGGGCAGGGGAGGCGGTCGCCATCGCCCGAGCGGCGGGGAGGCGCCTCCTCCTCTGCGGCCCGGCGTACGACCCCGAGTACGCCGCCCGGCTGAAGGCGCAAGGCGACGGCCCCACCGTCGAGCTCCGCCCCGCCCTGGAGAGGACCGCGCTCTGGGCGGAGATGGCGAATGCCGCGGCCGTGCTCTGCCCGGCGGTATGGGACGAGCCCTTCGGACTGGTGGCGGCGGAGGCCAACGCCTGCGGGACGCCGGTGGTGGGCTTCCGCCGGGGCGGGCTCCTGGAGGTGGTCTCCGAGGGGGTGACGGGGATCCTGGTCGCAGCGGGCGACATCGCCGGGGCGGCGGTGGGGGTGGGACGGGCGGATGAATTGAGCCGGCAATCCTGCCGCAGCCACGCCGAGCGTCACCTCGACCTGGAGGCGACCCTCGACGCCCACGAGCGAATGTACCGCCGGGCCGCCGAGAACCGGGGCTGAGGGCGGGCGGCCCTCAGGCCGCCGCGACCCGGTTGCGCCCCTCGGCCTTGGCGACGTAGAGGGCGTCGTCAGCGCGGTGGACCAGGATCTCGGCGTCCTCGGTGCCACTGGTATGGCCGACGCTGACGGTGACCCGGATCTGGCTGCCGTCGTCGAGGGTGAAGGGCGCCGCCGCGACCACCTGGCGCAGCCGTTCGGCCATGAACCGGACCCCCTCCGGCGGGGTGTCGGTGAGCACCGCCAGGAACTCCTCGCCGCCCCAGCGACCCAGGGCGTCCTCGGTGCGCATCGCCTGCTGGAGGCGCGCAGCGACCTCCCGGAGCACGGCGTCACCGGCGAGGTGTCCGTGCTCGTCGTTGACGTTCTTGAAGTGATCGATGTCAACGATCAGCACACCCACGCTGCGGTCGTGACGGCGGGCCGCGCTGATCACCGCCCGCAGGTGCTCGTCGAGATGGCGGCGGTTGTAGATGTTGGTCAGCATGTCGATGCGCGACACCCGATCCAGCTCGGCGTTGCGGGCGCGCAGCTCGTCCTGCAGCCACTTGGTCCGGAGTGCGGCGCTCACCCGCGCCATCAGCTCGTTGGCCTCGAACGGCTTGCGCAGGTAGTCGTGGGCGCCGAGCCGCAGCCCGTTCACCACGTCGGCAGTGTCGACCCGCCCCGTCAGGAAGACGACCGGGATGTCCTTGAGCTGGGGATCCGCCTTGAGCCGCGCCAGGGTGGCGTGACCGTCGAGCACCGGCATCTCGACGTCGAGGAGGACGACGTCCGGGTGGTACTCGCGGCAGGCGTCGATCGCCTCCTCTCCGTTGACCGCCTCGACGACGGTGTGGCCGTCGGTTTCGAGCTGGCGACGGAGCACGGCCCGCACCACCATCGAGTCGTCGGCGACCAGGATCGTGCCGTTCACTGGAGCTCCTTGGCGAGCTCGTCAGTATCGAGGAGCAGGACCATCCGCTGCTCCTCGGCCCGGATCACCCCGCAGACCACGGGGTTCTCCTGGCCGGCGGGCGGGGCGGTGATCTCGCTCGCCTCCACCCGGAGGATGCCGATCGCACTCTCGACGATCAGTCCGAAGCGCTCACCGCCTCCGTCCAGGACGAGCACGTACCCGGCGGCACCGCCGAGCACGGAGAGCACGGTGAGGATCTCGTCCCCGTGCCGAAAGACACCGGCGATCCCGGCCTTGGGAACCGGCAGGGGGGTGATCCCGAAGGGCAGCCGCACCTCCTGGACCCGCTCGATGGGGACTGCCCATTCGCTGTCCGCTGTCCCGAAGTGGACCAGTGTTCTCATGGCTCGGGTGTCCTCGTCAGCCGGTGGTCGATCATGCGGATCAGCTCCCCGATCTGGTAGCCCTCGAGAGCGACCTCGGCAGCCGCGGAACTGCGGCGGAGAGCGGCCCGGGCGACGCTGAAGGCCCGGCGGGCCGGGCGCGATTCGCCCAGGAGCTCAAAGGCCAGACCCAGCTGGAAGTGGGCGATGGCGTGATCGGGGTCGAGGTAGGCGACCTTCCGGAGCGCGGCCACGGCGGCGGCCGCGTCGCCGGACTGCAGACCGGCCTCGCCCTCGGCGAGGAGAGCCGCGATCGAAGGGTCGCCGCCGCCCTGGTTCGCCACGGCCGCCAGAGATGGCGGCTGGGAGGGCGCGGACTCCGCGGGCGGCCTGGAGGGCGTGGAGGGAGCGTGGGCGGAGCCCAGGCTGGCGCCCGCGGGAACGGGGGACCGGGAGCCTCCCTGGGCCTCGGCGTGGGTCGCGGCCCGGGCGCGACCGCCGCGCCCGGCGTCGAGGCCCGCCGCCGGTTGGACGGGGGCCTTGGTCCGCTTGGAGGTACTGCCTGAGTGGTTCGAATGGTCGGCGAGGGGAAGGACCCCAGCCGCCGGGGCCGCCATCGCCGGGTCGGGTTGCCGGTACGCGAAGGCGGTGCCGACCCGGACCAGATGGAAGCGCTCGGTGACCTGCCAGAGGGATTCCGAGTAGCCGAGGAAGACCCATCCGCGCGGGTCCATGGTGGTGGCGATCCGTTCCAGGGCGGCCAGCACGTCGTGGCGGTCGAAGTAGATGAGGACGTTGCGGCAGAAGACCACCTGCGCGCCGGCGGCCTGCGCCAGAGCCGGGTCGCGGATCAGGTTGTGCCGGAAGACCGTCACCTTGGACCGGAGCTCGGGGACGATCTCCCATTGGTCGCCGGCTTTGCGGAGGTACCGGCTGCGCTCCGTCTCGCCGAGCCCGGTGAGCTGCCGCTCCTCGTAGCGCCCGGAGGCGGCCTGGCGGATAGCGCGGGAGGAGATGTCGGAGGCGACCACCTGCCACTCAGCGATGCCGCTCTCGGCCAGCACCATGGCGATGGTGTACGGCTCGTGGCCCCAGGCACAGCCGGCGCTCCAGACGGTGAGCGGGGAGTGCAGAGTGGGCAGGACGTCACGGCGAAAGGCGGCGACCTGGGCGGGATCGCGGAAGAAGGAGGTCTCCTGGACGGTGAGCTCATCGAGGCAGGCCTGGAGCGCCGGCCCCTCAGCGGCGATCTCCTCGACGATCGTCTGGTCCGGCACGCCCCGCTGCTTCGCGGTCTGGTGGAGCCAGTAGTCGAGCCGGTGCCGCTGAGCGGGGTCGAGGCGCAGTCCCACGCTCCGTTGCACGACCTCGCTGGCGGTGTCGAGCAGGATCTCGCTGGTCATGCCGGCACCGGTGCGCCGGCGGCGCGGAGCACCGCGGCGGCGATCTCGGAGAGGGGCAGCACCCAGGCGGCACCGCCGTTGTCGTGGGCCGCCTTGGGCATGCCGTAGACGGCCGAGGACTCTTCGTCCTGGGCGATGGTGGTCCCCCCGCTCCGCCGGAGGGCGAGCAGGCCGGACGCCCCGTCATCTCCCATCCCCGTGAGGATCACCCCGATCCCGCCCTCGCCACCGCAGTCGGCCATGCTGTGGAAAAGGACGTCGGCGGACGGGCGGTGGAGGGTCACGGGCTCATCGAGCAGCGACAGCCGGTGACCGCGCCGCACGATGGCGTGCAGCCCCGGCGGCGCCACCAGGACCACCCCCGGCCGGAGCTGGGCGCCATCGACGGCGAGATCGACCGGGAGGGCGGACTCGCGGCGCATCCAGCCGAGGAAGCCGTCCACGAAGCCCGACTGCAGGTGCTGGACGACGATGACCGGGCGGTTGAGCCCCCCCAGGCCGGAGAGGACCCGGGCCAGGGCGGGGGGACCGCCGGTGGAGGCTGCCAGACCGACTACGCCGTTGGGGCTGCGCAGGCGCCCCCCGGGGAGGGTGAGGCGCGGCTCCCGGATCACCGGGCGCCGGAGCCGATCGCGGCGGCGCTGCGAGAGGTGCCCGAGGGCATGGAGGCGCTTGCGCAGCTCGGCCCCGACCGCGACGTCCCACTTGGCGGGGTAGGTCATCACCTCCACGGCGCCGGCGACGACCGCCGCCATGGAAGCGTCCCGGCGCTGGTCGGACGGGACCATGAGAAGGATGGGCACGGGGGCGAGGGCGAGGATCTCCCGGACGAGGCCGGGGGCCTGGCTGTTGCTGGAGAGCCCGGACATGTCGAGGCCCACGATGTCGGGGCGATCTCGGCGGACGCAGTCGATGGCCTGGGCGGGGGCGACCTGACCCACGACGCTCGCGTCGCGATCGGCCTCGACGGCCCGCGCGAGTTGCGTGGCCCAGGGTCCCGTCTGCCCGGTGATGATCAGCACCCGCAGGGTGTCCTTCACGGGCACGGGGCATACCTCATCGGCGAATCGGCGTCTGGGACGCCGTCTGCGGCGGCACTGCGCGCGGAGGCCCGCCGCAGCGCGAGCTGGGTGGCGGCCTCCCCCGCCGCCCGGTCCGTGGCGGCACGCCGGAGCGCGCGGCTGAGGGCGGCCCGCCTCAACCCGCGGCCTTCCGATGCCTGCATCACCGATCCGCCCCCAGCAGCCGCTCCACCGCGGAGAGGAGAGCCGACTGGTCAAAGCCGCTCTTCACGATGTAGCCATCGGCGCCGCATTCCAGCCCGCGCCGGCGGTCCTCGTCGCTTCCGCGGGAGGTGAGCATGATCACCGGCAGCGAGGCGAGCGAGGGTTGCTTGCGGATCGCCTCGGTCAGCTCGAAGCCGTCCATCCTCGGCATCTGCACATCGGTGAGGACCAGGTCGGGGCGCTCGTGGGAGATCTCAGCCAGGGCCTCCTCGCCGTTGACGGCCACCCGCACGCGATAGCCGGCGTTCTCGAAGATGGAGCGCTGCAGCTCGCGGACGGTGAGGGCGTCATCGACCACCAGGATCGAGGCGGCGCGGTGCGGGACGGGCTCCTCGTGGCCCCCTCCGCCGGCGGCCTCCTGAGACCGGTCGCCGTTGTCCGTGCGGCGGGCCCGCTCGATCAGACCCGCGGCCTCGAGCACGAGGAGGATGCTGCCATCGGGCTGGACTCCGGCCCCGGCCACCGCGGGGAGCCGGGGGACCAGCTCACCGAGGCCCTTGACGACGACGTCGCGCTGGTCGACGAGGTCGTCGACCGTGAAGGCGTGGCTCCGGGTCAGGCCGGCCAGGACCACTGCGGGGCCCACGGCGCCGTTGCCCATGCCGAGCACCGCGGAGAGGCTGCTGATCGGCACCGGACGGCCGTCCAGCATGGTCATGGCCCGCCCGCCCACCGTCGCCGAGGGCTGCGACGGCAGCACCGCCCGGACCGAATGGAGCGGGATGGCGAAGGCCTGCCCGCCCGCTTTGATGACCAGGCAGCGGAGCGTCGCCATCGTGATGGGCACCGCGATCCGGAACTCCGTGCCCATCCCGGGGTCGGATCGGACCTCGATGCGCCCGCGCACCGCATTGAGACTGGCGCGAACGGCGTCGAGCCCGACCCCGCGGCCGGACACGCCGGTGACCTTGGTGGCGGTGGTGAGGCCCGACCGGAAGATGAGGTAGAGGGCGGCCTCGTCGTCCATCTCGATGGCGCTGCGGTCGGTGCGACCGGCCGTCTCCCGGACCCGGGCGACGTCGATGCCCCGGCCGTCGTCGCTCACCGCGATGACCACCTCGGAACCGAGCTGCATGGCGTGGAGCCGGATCGTCCCCTCGGCCGGCTTGCCTTTCTGGCGTCGCTCGTCCGCGGACTCGACGCCGTGATCGACGGCGTTGCGGACCAGATGGAGGAGGGGATCAGCGAGACGCTCCAGAACGCCACGGTCGATCTCGGCATCCTCTCCCCGGGTCTCGAAACGCACCTCCTTACCGGTCTCCCGGGCCAGGTCGCGCACGGCCCGGCGGAGCCGAGGGGCGAGTGACATGACCGGGATCATCCGGGCGTGGAGGGCCAGCTCCTGCAGCTCGTTGAGGGAGCGGACGAGGTCGCGGTACTCGGTGAGACCGGAGGGATCGCGCTCCAGGCGCTCCAGCAGGGCGCTCCCGAGGCGGAGGGTGGCGGCTGATGCCTCGCCGATCAGGCGGACCAGTTCGTCGATCCGGTGGACCGGGATCTGGAGCATCTCGGTCGCCGTGGCCCGGGCCGGCTCGGCGTGACCCGCGGCGCCGTCGGCAGCACCGTGCGCATCCACCGATCCTTCTCCGGCATGGTGTTCGCGGGCCGGTGCCGGGGGCGGCCCCGGCTCGGCATCCGAGGGGGGGGCCAGAGGGGGCGCGGCCGGAGCCACCGGGGGAGGGGCCGCCGCCGATGGGGCCGGGACCGCCACGTCCGGCGCCGCCGAGGCCCGAACTGACGGGGTGGCCCCGGGCGCTGCTGCCGGGGCCGTCACGCCGGGGCCCGCCGCGGCCTTGTCGTCCACGACGGGAGGTCCCCCGACGGCGATGCGGAGCCGCTGCTCGGCGTCGAATGCCGCCTCCTCGTGCTCCTGGCCGGCGACCGCAAGAGGGATCAGGGTACGGATGGCGTCGACACCGGCGAGCACGGCGTCGATCAGGGCGGTGTCGACCCCGCGCCGCTCCCGGCGCACCTCCTCCAGCAGATCCTCGAGAGCGTGCGCCACCCGGGCGACATGAGGCATCCCGACCACTGCGGCGCCGCCCTTGATGGTGTGGGCCTCGCGGAAGAGCGAGGCGACCATCTCGGGGGTTGCGCCGCCCTTCTCCAACTCGAGCAGCTCGTCGACGAGGGTGTCGAGCCGGCCCTCCGCCTCCATCGCGAAGAGGCGCTGGAAGTCGTTCTCCGAGAGAGACTCCTGGGGGCTCACTGTGAGATCCGCCCAGGGCTGAGCAGCACCGGGATGTCGAGTGCGACGGCCAGCCGGGCGTCAGCGACCAGGTAGGTCTCGGTGGTCCCCTCAATGTCGGAATGGCCCACCGATTCGGTCAGCCGGACGGTGAGAGGCATGTCCGTGGCGACCAGCCCGGCTGTCCCGTGGGGGGTCTCCACCAGCACGGCGTAGGGCTCCTCCATCACCGGACGGAGGCCGAGCAGAAGGCCGGTGTCGAGGAGCGGGACGATGTCCCCGCGCAGGTTGAACACGCCGCGCACCACCGCAGGCGAGGTCGGCAGCTTGGTCACACGCGGATCGACCACCACCTCGCGGACGGTCTCCAGCGAGACGGCGTACGTGTCACTTCCCACAGGAATCAGCAGTGCGAGCTGTCCCGAGACGATGCGGGGCGTGGGCGCGCCGGCCACCTCAGGTCCCTCTCCCCCCGGGTGGCGCGAGCCGCGGATTGGGCGGATTATTCACTGGACTGTTTTCCCCGGGCGGCGCATTCCAGTCACCATGTCCGGTGCTGGGCCGGGCCATTCGAACGGCCGGATCATTTCACGGGCGCTGTGAAAAGATGGACACGGCCTGACGAAGGTCCGTGACGGGGGTTGACGGGGGGAGGGCGCGGAGGGGCGGAGAGGGCCGGTCCGAGGGGCGCCGAAGGTCCTGGCAAGTGCTGTCGAATTCGCAGTCCACTGAGCAGTCGTCAGGCTCAATCACGAGAGCTGCGGCCGACCCCGTTGGTGGAAGTTGGGCACCCGTACGGGGCTCGCCGACAACAGTCACGGAATGCAAGGTGGACTGCAATGCGCGGATCCCGCGGGATTGGGTCGGCGAGGGGATCGCGGCCTTGCTGGAGGTCAGGCGCTACCTGGAGCGGAGCCGGCAGATCGCACCCCCCCCGTCGTTCCGGGTACCGTTCGCGACGTGCACCAACCCTGCCGCCGGGACCGTCTCTGATGCTCGGTCTGGTCTTCGATCCGCGACCGGCGCGGCTCGCCATCGCGGGTGCGCTCAGCCGCCTCGATCCGCTGTGGGCCCTCTCCGGTGCCGGTCCGCTTGGCCTCCGCCGACTGCCCGATCCCGAGCCTCCCGGGCCCGATTGGGTTCCGCTCGAGCCGACCTTCACCGGGGTGTGCGGCAGCGACGTGACGCAGGCCACCCTGCAGGCGGACTGGGACAATCCGCTCTCCGGGTTGGTCTCCTTCCCCCACGTCATGGGCCACGAGGTCGTGGCCCGGGTCACCGCCCCGGCCGGGACCGACCTCTCAGTCGGGGAGACCGTCGTCGTCAACCCGTGGCTCGGGTGCGCGGCGCGCGGGCTGCCGCCGTGCCCCGCCTGCGCCGACGGAATGCTGCCCCTCTGCACTCACCAGGGAGAGCCTCTACCGGGGGTCTCGGGGAGCGGCATCCACACCGGGAACATCCGCGGCCTCCCCGGGGGGATGGGCACCCGGATGCACGCCCACCGCTCCCAGCTGCGCCGGCTTCCGGATGGCCTGGAGCCCCGGGCGGGGGTCCTCGCCGACCCGCTGGCGGTCGGCGCACACGCCGCCGAGCAGGTCCTCGGCGGAGGACGCCCCGCGAGGTCCGGCATCGTGGGGAGGCGCAGCGCGACATCCGGCATGGTCGTGGTGCTCGGCGCCGGCACCATCGGTCTGGCGGTAGCCGCCTCCCTGCGTCGCCTGGGAGCTGAACGGGTGGTGGTCAGCGCGGCCTGGCCCTACCAGCGGGCGCTCGTGGACGCCCTCGGAGCCGAGACCATCGACCACCGCCCGCTGGCTGTGGTCGAGCACGTCGCGCAGGCTACCGGGGGCAGGCTGAGCCGGCCCTGGCGTGGCCTCCCCTGGCTCATCGCCGGTGGTGCCGCGGCGGTGGTCGACGCGGTGGGGAGCACCGCCACCGCGGAGCTCTCCCTGGCGATAGTCCGTTCCGGGGGCCTGGTGGTGCGGGTCGGAGTGGGCCGCGCCCGGCGCACCCAGTCGACCCTGACCTACTTCAAGGAGGTGACCGTGGTGGGGTCCAATGGATACCGCCGCGACGACCTCGACACGGCCCTCGCCATGCTGGCCAGCGGCGACGTCCCGTGGCTGGACTGGCTCACCCACCGCTATCCCCTCGCCGCGTGGCGCCAGGCGTTCCGCACCGCCGCACGGCCCCAGGACCACGCGGCGGTCAAGGTCACCATCGCCGTCGGTGAGAAGAGCTGAGGGCGTAGGCTCCGGATCGACTGAGGGCGTGGGCACAGACGATGCCGCGAGCACGGGCTCACGACAGCCAATCCGAAACCTGGGAGGCGGTCATGCAAGAGTGGACTGGGGTCGCCGGCAAGCGGGTGATCATCACCGGGGCGACCGGCGGGATCGGGCTGGCGGCGGCGCGGGAGCTGGCCCACCGGGGCGCGCAGCTCTCGATCGTGGCCCGCAGTGAGTCCAGGGCGGCTGCCGCCGTCGAGCAGATCAGGGCCGCGGGGGGGGCTCAGACGGAGGTCGAGGTTCTCTTCGCGGATCTCAGCTCGCAGGCGTCGATCCGCAAGCTCGGCGCCGAGATCCTGGCCAAGCACCCCAAGATCGACGTGCTGGCCAACAACGCGGGAGGGGTCAACAGCTCGCGACGCCTGACCGAGGACGGTTTTGAGCTGACCTGGGCGGTGAACCACCTCGCCCCCTTCCTGCTCACCACCCTGCTCCTCGACCGGATCACGGCAAGCGCGCCCGCCCGGGTCATCACCACCAGCTCGAGCGCTCATCACGGCGCGCACATCCCGTTCGACCGCATCAAGGCCGACAAGGGGTACTGGACGGGCGGCTTCTCCCGCTATGGTCAGACCAAGCTGGCCAACATCCTCTTCACCACCGAGCTGTCACGGCGGCTGGAGGGCACCGGGGTCACCGCCAACTGCTTCCATCCCGGTTTCGTGGCCAGCGGCTTCAACCGCAACAACGGCGCGCTGATTGCCTTTGGCATGACGCTGGCGCGGCCCTTTGCGCGCAGCACGACCAAGGGCGCGGACACGCTGGTGTGGCTCGCCGACTCGGCGGCCGTATCCTCCGAAACCGGCGGGTACTTCGCCAACCGTAAGCTCAAGCAGCCGAGCTCCGCGGCGCAGGACGGCGCGGCCGCCCGCCGCCTCTGGGAGTTGAGCGAGGAGGAGACGCGCGGCGCGTAACGCCGGCTGTCCGGATTGCGCCGGCACCTCTGGCTCGACCACTGCCGACGGATCGGCCGGCGTGGCGCGTCAGCGCGGAGGCAGCACCCCGGCCAGCTCGTCGAGGTGGGGCGTCCAGTGGAGAGCCCGATCGAGCATCGCCCGGCGGCCGGTGGTCAGCGCGGCCTCCACAGCGGCGGGGCTCAGGGCGGCGATCCGGTCAACGACCTGACCGGCGGCCTCGATCGCCTCCGCCACCGCTGCCTCCGGAGGGAGCGCCAGCCAGAGGGGCAGTCCGGCTGCGTTCACCAGGTCGGTGTGGGTGTCGGGGAGGGTCTCAATGGCCCCGTCCCGGTCGTACAGGTCCCAACGGGCGCAGACGAGGCGGTCCCAGAAGGAGAGGTGGGCAAAGACGGCGGGCGCCGTCCACCCACCGCCCAGCTGCGGAGGCGGATCGGCGGCAAGCAGCCGCGACCCGAGGAAGCGCAACCGCTCCAGCTCTGCCACGTTGCGCGTGAGATGTGCGTGCTCGCCGTCAGCCATCGCCACCGATGGTGCCAGATCGCGCGAGCCGGCGACACGCCCGGCTGGCCACTGAGGCCAGGGAGTGCGGTGAGGCCCGGCTGGGAGGGTGCTCGCCGGTGCCCGCTAGGATGACGACCCATGCGCCATTCGCCTCCATCCGCAGGGGCCGCCGCCCAGGGCCGGGTGCAGCTGGCAGGCCGGCGGCCACCGGCGGGGATCATGCCGTGAGCCGGAAGGCGCTCGTCCTCTTCGCGGTCATGTGCGTGGTGTGGGGCATCCCCTACCTGCTCATCAAGGTGGCCGTCTCCGAGATCACGCCGGCCAGCCTCGTCTTTCTCCGCACCGGCATCGGGGCGGTCCTGCTCGTCCCGGTGGCGATCGCCCGCCGCGAGGTGCGGCCGATCCTCCCGGCCTGGAGGTGGCTCATCGCCTACACGGTGGCGGAGCTGGCGATACCGTGGTTTCTCCTCTCCAGCGCCGAGACGAAGCTCTCCAGCTCTCTCTCCGGCCTGCTCGTCGCCGCCGTTCCCCTATTCGGGGCGCTGCTCGCCTGGGTCACCCGCAGCGAGCACCAGCTAGACGGTCGCCGCCTGGCCGGTCTCGGGGTCGGCTTCGCCGGGGTGGCCGTCCTGCTCGGCTTCGACATCTCCGGCCACGACCTGCTCGCGGTCGGCGAGATCGGGGTGTGCACGGTGGGCTACGCCGCCGGCCCGATGATCATCTCCCGCAAGCTGTCGCACCTCCCTTCCGTCGGCGTGGTGGCGGCATCGCTTGCCTGCGCGGCGCTGGTGTACGCGCCAGTCGGGATAATCCAGCTGGGGGACAGCCATCCGACGACACGCGTCATCGCCTCCGCGGTGACACTCGGTGTCGTCTGCACCGCGGTCGCATTCGTCCTCTTCTTTGCCCTCATCGCCGAGATCGGACCGGTCCGGGCCACCCTGATCACCTACTTCAACCCGGCGGTGGCGCTGCTTCTGGGGGTGATCATCCTGGGTGAACCCCTCAGGATCGGGGCCGTTCTCGGATTCGCGCTGATCCTGGCAGGGTCCTACCTGGCCACCAGGCGGCAGCCGGCGGCCGTGGCGCCGCCGCCGGAGGCGCGCGATCCGGTGGCAGTGGAGGCTGGCCCGCTGAGCTGAGCCGATCCGGCGCCACTTCCCGGGGCGACCACCGGGATCACGCACACCTGCGGGTGACGCCTCTCCCGGACATGGAGAGGTCGCAACGGTGTCGTTCTACACACCCTGGGTTGCCAGATCCCTGCCTATCATCCCTGCTGCCATGTCTCGACGGCTCGTGCTCAGCTGCCTTCTCGTCGTGTGCGCGGGATTCGCGACATTCGCCTTGGTGCACATGTTCCCGCCCGCACCCTATGGCCTGGCCGATGACTGGCGGGTCTTCTACGCGGCGGCTCAGGTCACTGCCCGCGGCGGCAACCTGTACAGCCCCGCGACCATGCATGTGGCCGAGCAGATGGCCCAGCACTACTCCGCGGTCCAGCCCTCGCTCGACGATTTTGCCGATCTGCCCATCGTCGGATTGTTCCTTCGGGCCTTCGGCGGGCTGCCGTACTGGTGGAGCTACGCCGTCTTCACGGCGCTTGGGCTGCTGGTGGCGGCAGCCAGCCTGCGCCTCTGGATCAGCGAGCTCGGCTGGCCCCGGAGTGGTCTGTGGGTGCTGGGAGCCCTCTGCTCATGGCCGCTGCTGGTGGGCGTGCTCTCCGGGCAGTTCGACCTCCTCCTCCTGGGGGCGACCATCGGCGCGCTGGTGCTGATGCGGCGCGACCGTCCCTGGCTCGCCGGCCTCTGCATGGCGGCGGTGCTGCTCAAGCCGCACATCCTCTGGCCGCTGCCGATTCTGCTGGGCGGGGCCTGGATCAACGATGCGCGGCGTGTCCAGCGGTTCGTGCTCTCCGCCGGCGGTGTCCTGGCCGCCGGCATGGCGGCGGGGTTCGTCTGGGTTGCCCATGCGGGGTCGTTCTTCTCCCACCTGCTCAGCTTCGAAAGCACCGTGACCTCCGTGCAGCCGGACCTGGCCGGGATCCCAGGGCTCGTCGCTCACCTGCCCCACGGCGCCCTTCTGGGCGACGGCATCGCTGTGGTCGGCGTCGCGGGGGTTCTTCTGCTGGCGGTCGCCAGCCTCCGCCATCCCGCGCTCCGCGCCCTGCCGGACGATCGCCGCTACCTGATTCCGCTGGTGGGCCTAGCCTTCTGGCTGGCCTGCACCCCGTATGCCCACCCCAACGACGACGTGCTCCTCTTCCCCCTGCTCGCCGCCACGGTCGGTGAGAGCGGCCGCCGCCTCGACTCGAGGTGGATCGAGGTGGGAGTGATCGGATCACTCGCGCTCATAGCATGCTTCGTGGAGGCGCCGGTCGTGGGGGCTGTCCTGCTCGTGCTCGGCGCTGCCGGATGGGTCTGGGGGTGGCGCCGGATCTCAGGGCAAGCCGCCGCCTCACTGGCGCTGGCGGCTGTTGTCCTGCTTCCCGACATCTGGCCGCTGCACGTGGTTCCGGTGTCGTTGACGCCGATCGCGGTGACCCTGGTGTTCATCGCCGGTGCCCTTGAACTGCGCAGGGTCCTGAGTGTGCCTGGCGGAGCCGGAGCTTCACTCCCTTCCTGGCCACCGCCGCCGGTGGCTCGGCCTCTGCCAGGCAGCTGAGACGGAGACCCGGCGGGTGGCCGCGGGGCGCCGGCGAGCACCGAGCGCGGATGCGGCTTGCCACCGCGCCGCCTCGGACAGGTGGTGCTACGCTCAGCACCGTCCCGGGGTGCCAGATTGGCTGAGATCACACCCGAGAACCTGATCTGGGTAATGCCAGCGTAGGGAGGGCTCCGATGTCGGTGGCGCGGTGTCTCACCATCGCCACGTCCGATTCCGGCGGCGGCGCGGGAATCCAGGCGGATCTCAAGGCGTTCGCGGCCGCCGGCTGCCACGGGATGTCGGCGATCGTCGCCCTCACCGCCCAGAGCACGGTGGGGGTGCGGGCCATCCACGAGCTGCCCGCCGACTTCATCATCGCCCAGCTCGACGCGGTGGCCGAGGACATCGGCGTGGACGCGGCCAAGACCGGGATGCTCTTCTCGGCGCCGATCATCGAGGCGGTCGCGGAGTGGCTCGCGGGCACCGACTTCCCCCTCGTGGTCGATCCGGTGATGCTGGCGTCGTCGGGGGCGGTGCTGCTCCGCGAGGATGCCGTGTCCACGCTGGTGCGCCGCCTCTTCCCGCGGGCCACGGTCATCACCCCCAACCTCCCCGAGGCGGAGGCGCTGACGGGTCACCACGGCAGCCGCCGCGAGCTGGCCGAGCGTCTCCATGCGATGGGCGCCCCGGCGGTACTCGTCACCGGCGGCCACGGCAGGTCCGCGGTCGACCACCTCTTTGACGGGCGCGAGCACCACGAGATCCCGGTGGTGCGCCACCCCGTCCCGGCCACCCACGGCGCCGGCTGCACCCACTCCGCCACCCTCTGCGCCCGGCTCGCCCTGGGCGACGACCTACTCACCGCCGCCCGGACCGCCGCGCGTGTGGCGGCGGAGGCGGTGGCGTACGGCCTCGTCGAGATCGGCCACGGCGACGGGCCGGTCAACGTCCTCCACGCCCTCCACCAGGAGTGATCCCCATGCCGACGCCCACCACCGGCCGCTTCTCCCCCGCCGCATCGCTCCGCGCGATCCGCACCGGGCACCCGCTCATCCATCAGATCACCAACTACGTGGTGATGAACGAGACGGCCAACATCACGCTCGCCATCGGCGCCTCGCCGGTGATGGCGCACGCCCTCGCCGAGGTCGAGGAGATGGCCGGCTACGCCGGAGCGCTGGTGCTCAACATCGGCACCCTCTCGCCGGAGTGGGTGGAGGCGATGGTGCTGGCGGGCCGCGCCGCCAACCGCCACGGTGCCCCGGTGGTCCTCGACCCGGTCGGCGCCGGAGCCACCAGGATGCGCACCGACGCCTCGCGCCGGATCCTCGCGGAGGTGGCGGTCGCCATCGTCCGCGGCAATGCGGCGGAGGTCGCCGCGCTGATCGGAGAGGCGGCGGAGATCCGGGGCGTCGACTCCGTCTCCGCCGGCGACCCGGGCGCGCTGGCGGCGGCCGCGGCGCGGGCTCTCGGCTGCACGGTGGCGGTCACCGGGGCCGTGGACCACATCGCCGGGCCGGGCGGGAGTGCGGCGGTGAGCAACGGCGTCGCCATGCTCGGACAGGTCACCGGCACCGGCTGCATGGCGACCGCGCTCTGCGGCTGCTTCGCGGCCGTCAACCGCGACGACCCCCTCCGCGCCGCGACCGAGGCCCTGGCCGCCTTCGGCGTGGCCGCCGAGCATGCGGCCGTGGGCGCGCGCGGCCCGGGCAGCTTCCACGTCAACCTCTACGACTGCGTCGCCGGGCTCGACCCGGAGACCCTCGACTCCGAGGTCCGCATCGAAGCCACCGGCGCGGCCGCGGCGTGATCCTCCACGCCATCGTCCCCGACGCCGCCACCGCCGGCTGGGCGGCGGGCAACGGCGCTTCGGTGGTCCAGCTGCGGCTCAAGGACGTGCCCACCGCGGTGCGGGTCCGCGTTGGTCGCGAGGTGATCGCGTCAGTGGGTGATCTGGCCATGATCGTCATGAACGACGACGTCGCCGCAGCCGAGGCGCTGGGGGTCACCGTCCATCTGGGCCAGGGCGACCCCGGGGTGGAGCGGGCGACGCGGGCCGGCATCCGTTTCGGCCGCTCCGCCGGCACCCCGGAGGAGGCCCGCCGCGCCGAGGCCGAGGGAGCTCTCTACATCGGCGCGGGCGCGGTCTGGGCGACGCCGAGCAAGACGGACACCGGCCCCGCCATCGGCCTGGACGGCCTCCGTGCGATCTGCCGGGCGGTGAGCATACCGGTGGTCGCGATCGGCGGCGTGGACGCGAGCAACGCCGCGGATTGCGTCGCCGCCGGTGCGCGCGGGGTGGCGGTGATCCGCGCCATCACCGAGCTGCCGCGCCTTCGCGCACTGCTGGAGATCGCTGTCGCGGACAGCGGGGACGGCCGGGAGCGATGAGGAGGGTGGGAGGCGCCGCGGGGGCACGGGCGGAGGCCCGATGACGGAGGCACTCGAGACCCCCGCACGGCCGCTCGGGCGGGCGACCGTGGAGCTGGAGGGGGGCACGGTCCCGGTACGCGAGGGCGTCTATGGCGAGCGGGTCGCCGCCGTGGAGCCGGGCGGGGTCGAGTACATCGCGGAGTCCGAGCGGCATGGCCGGCCGCTGGGCCTCTTCTGGATGTGGGCGTCGCCCAACCTGGAGTTCGCCACCGTCTACGTCGGCGTCCTCCCGGTGGTCCTCTTCGGCGGCGGCTTCTGGCCGACCGCCGTCGCGCTCCTGCTCGGGACCGCGCTCGGGGCCCTCTTCCAGGGCCTGCTCTCGGTGATGGGACCGCGTTTGGGAGTGGCCCAGATGGTGGAGAGCCGGGCGGGCTTCGGTTTCTTCGGCAACCTGCTCCCGGCGGGGCTCCAGGTCCTCACCGCGGGAGCGGGCTGGGTGGCCGTCAACAGCGTGAGCGGCGCCTTTGCCCTCCAGACCTTCTGCGCCGCGGTGCGGCTGCCGGTGCCCGGCTTTGTCCTCGCTCTCGGGATCGTCGTTCTCGTCGAGATCCTGGTCGCCTTCGCCGGCTACAACTTCATCCACGCCATCGAGCGCTGGGCCTTCCCCTTCCTGGCCGTGGTCTTCCTGGCCTGCACCGTGATCATCTTCCTGCACGCCCGTCCCGGAACCGGGTTCGACGCGGCGGCGTCCGCAGCCGGGGGCGGGCCGGTGGGGGCGTTCATGATCGCGGTCTTCTTCGCCTTCGCCTACGCCGCCAGCTGGAATCCGTACGCCTCCGACTACAGCCGCTACCTGGCTCGGGGCACCAGCGGGCTGCGGATCGCCCTCTCCTCCGGACTAGGTCTGCTCGTCACCTGTGGTGTGCTGGAGGTCGCGGGAGCGGCGCTGGCGACGGTCGCAGGGACGCGATGGGGGCTCACCGACATCCCCACCGACCAGTTCGTGAAGCCGCTGCCCGAGGTCCTGGCGATCGTCGCCCCCCTGGCCATCTGCGTCGGCGCCGTCTCGGCCAACGCCATCAACCTCTACAGCAGCGCGATGTCGTTCCTCAGCATGGGCATCCGGGTCACGGCGCGGCTGCGCCGGGCGCTCGCCGCCGCCGGCTTCGGGATCGTCGGCTTCCTGGTGGGAGTCCTGGTGGTGAAGACCGACCAGGTGGGCCCGGGCGGGACCGGGGGCGCGTACGAGAACTTCCTCTTCTTCAGCACCTACTGGATCGTCGCCTTCCTCGGGGTGGTGCTCGCCGACTGGGCGATGCGCGGCGGGCGGCTGCGCACCGCCCTGCTGTTCGACCGGCGCCATTCGAACTGGCGCGGGGTGGCCGCCTTCCTGCTCGGCATCGCCTCCTGCGTGCCGTTCATGAACCAGTCGCTCTACGTCGGCTGGGTCGCCGGCGCCTACCCGCAGACCGGCGACCTCAGCTTCGTCGTCGGCTTCATCGTCAGCGCCGCCGCCTACTGGCTGCTCGGCCGGGGACGGGCCGCCGGTGACGACCGCGGGAGTCCGAACCGGTAGAGTGAGTGCGTGGCCCACGAGGACTCGCTCGAGTTCATTCGCAGCAACCGGCGCGGGGTGCTCGCCACCCGCCGCCGCGACGGCGGGGTCCAGATGTCTCCCGTGGTGGCCGCGGTTGACGCGGAGAACCGGGTGGTGATCTCCACCCGGGAGGGCGCGATGAAGACGTTCAACCTCCGCCGCGACCCCCACGCCACGCTCTGCACCTTCACCGATCGCTTCTTTGGGGCGTGGCGCACCGTCGAGGGCACGGTCGAGATCCTCAGCCTGCCCGAGGCGCTGGAGCCGCTCGTGGACTACTACCGGCTGACCTCGGGTGAGCACCCCGACTGGGAGGACTATCGGCTCGCGATGCACCGCGAGCACCGGGTGCTGGTCCGAATGACGGTGGAGCGCAGCGGCCCCACCCGGACGGGCTGACCCGGGGAACAGCGCCGCGTCGGGTGAGCCGCGCTCCAGGGGGACCCCGACCCGGCAGTCGCCCCCGACCTACTCGGCGGGCCCGATGCGGTGGACCAGCTCCTGCTGGGCGGCGCGCAGCCGATCCAGGCTCTTCTCGGCACCGATGAAGGCCATGGCGTCGAAGACGGGGACCCCGGCGGGAGTGCCGAGGATGGCGATGTAGAGGACCCGGAAGCCGTCGCGCGCCTTGACCCCGCGGGCGTCCAGCAGGGCGGCGAGCCGCTCCCGCATCGCCTCGAGGCCGTCCAGGCCGCCCGACTGCACCTCGGCGATGGCAGCGTCGAGAAGGGTCTGCGCGGTGCCGGCATCCACCTTGCGCGGCGGGAAGACGACCTCGGGATCCCAGGGAGCGGGTCCGAGCAGCGGCTCGCCCAGCGGCACGGCATCGCGCAGCGTGACCATCCGCTCCCGGAGGAGCGGCACCAGCTTGCGGCGGGCCTCCAGGCTGGTCTCGGGCAGGTGGAACTCGAGCGCCGCCACCAGCGCCTCGGGGTCCATCCGGCGGATGTGGAGTCCGTTGAGCGAGTCCAGGCGGCGGGCGTCGAAGACCGCGGGCGAGGACTGTATCCGCTCCAGGGTGAAGGCGACGATCAGCTCCTCCCGGCTGAAGACCTCCTGCTCGGTCCCGCTCGACCATCCGAGCAGGGCCATGGCGTTGACCATCGCCTCGGGCAGGTACCCCTGCTCCGCGTACTCCAGGACGGTCTTGGCCCCGCGACGCTTGGAGAGCTTCTGCCGGGCCTCGTCCAGCACCGTCGGCACGTGGCAGAAGACGGGCGGCTCCCAGCCGAGCGCCGCGTAGATGGCGAGGTGCTTGGGGGTCGAGGGGATCCACTCGTCGGAGCGGATGACGTGGGTGATCTCCATCGCGTGGTCGTCGACGACCACCGCCAGGTGGTAGGTGGGGAAGCCGTCCGACTTGAGCAGCACCTGGTCGTCGATGTCGGAGTTCTCGTATTTGATCGCACCATGGACGGCGTCGTCCCACTGCGTCGCGCCCTCGGGCATGCGCAAGCGGAGCACCGCCGGCACCCCGGCGGCGCGCTCTGCGGCGACCTCGTCCTGCCGGGCGAGGCAGCGACGGTCGTAACGCGGGGGCTGGTGGAGGCGCTGCTGCTCGAGCCGCATCTCGGTGAGGCGTTCGGGAGCGCACGTGCACCAGTAGGCGGCTCCGGAATCGACCAGCCTGCGCGCGTGCTCGGTGTAGAGCTCGAGGCGCAGCGATTGAATGTAGGGGCCATGAGGGCCGCCCACCTCCGGCCCCTCGTCCCAGGTCAGCTCCAGCCAGTTGAGCGTCTCCAGGATGGCGGCCTCGCTCTCGGGCACGTAGCGTCCCTGGTCGGTGTCCTCGATGCGGAGGACGAAGCTGCCGCCCGTCGAGCGCGCGGCCAGCCAGGCGAAGAGGGCGGTGCGGACGTTGCCGAGGTGGAGGAAGCCGGTGGGCGAGGGGGCGAACCGGGTTCGGATGGGCGCCACCAGACGGGCTCAGCGCTGCGCGAAGAAGTAGACGGAGAGCGCGGTCCAGATCAGCAGGACGGCGACCAGGATGGCGGCATCGAGGCCGGAGACCGAGAAACCGACCAGGCGGGGCGACCCACCGCCACGCGGGCGTCCGTCGACCGGCACGGCATCACTCCGGTCGTCACCCATCCCCCACGCGGGGATCGATCCGGCGGTGACGGGGGAGATCGGGGGGACCTCGTCGCGGGCGGGCATGGCACCTCTGCGTTGGGGGACTGCCGAGAACGAGATCGAGTATACCGGCGCCAACGGAATCGCCACGGCCGCGCGGCGCGCGTGTCAGGTGGTCAAGGCGAGCGACGCCGCAGCCGGGGCCGGCGGGTCCGGAGAGAGGTCGCCGCGGACGAGAGCCATCAGTGGGACCAGGGTGACGATCGCGACCGCCAGGAATCCGATCCGGGCGTCGATGGTTCCCACCCCCAGATCGCCCAGGAAAGCGACGGAGAGCAGCAGGGCAACAGCGACGGCAAGTCGCGGCCGGGTTCGAGCCGCCAGGGCGACGGCGGGGGCCAGGAGCAGGCAGTCCTGGACCAGGACGTGCGGAGAGAGGACGAGGGAGAGGCAGACGAAGGTGGCGACCGCGAGCTCCGGGCGGGCGCGGAGCTCGCGGCGCCAGCGCAACGCCGCTCCGACCGCGAGGGCCGCGGCGGCGCCCATGGTGATGTACCCGGCGTCGGTGCCGAAGGCGCCGGCCGCGAGACCCGGCAGCCCGAAGGTGGCAGCCATCTGCTCCCCGCCCGCCGTCAGAGAGACGGAGATCCAGGCGTGCACCTCGCCTGGTCCGACAAGCGCAAGGCTGCTGAAGGCGATGACGGCGGCGCCGATGGCGAGGCCGAGGAGAACTCGCCACTTCCGGGTGACGACGAGGGCCACGGGGACGAGCCATAGGTATTGCGGTTTGATGAGCAGCACGGAGAGCGCTAGACCGGCAAGGATGGGACGAGGCCGGAGAGCCCAGAGTGCAAGGACGAGGGCCAGGGTGAGGATGGCGGCCCACTGGCCGAGGGCGAGGCTGAGGATGCCGGGGACTGCGAAGACGGCGAAGAACGTCGGGAGCGGTGGGCAGCCGAGCGGTCCGGTGAGCACGCGGTAGGCGACGGCGATCGCCGCCATCGACAGAGCGACGAAGAGCGCGAAGCCGAGCGTCGCCGGCAGGACGGCGAGTGGGGCGATCACAAACGCGACCGAGGGCGGATTGAGGAATGGCAGGTAGTTCACCGTCCCGCTCGCGAGCGTCCCGGTCCCCCAGGGCACGGGATGCCCGAGCAGGTTCGTCTCGGACGCGGCCAGCTGGGAGGCGCAATAGAGGCACCGCGAGCCCTTGGCGAGAAGCCGGCCGGCGGCCGCGAAGACCACCCAGTCGTTGGCCCCACCCGCGGCCATGTTCCAGATTCCCCGGGTCACCGCCGCGACCACGTTGCCGAGCAGCAGGCCGACCGCGGCCGTGGCGAGCAAGCGACGGCTTCGCCTACTCATCGGTGCAAGGCCGGGCGGGGGAGATGGCCACGGGTTCAGTTTCCTTGCAGACCGCCAACTCGGGATGTCCGGCGCATCCGCCGAGTCTCGGGCACTCCGTCGGGCGCCCCTGACGCGATCCTGTGACGTGGCGGCATCGGGACGGCATCGCACCAGGTCACCGAGCGCCTCCCCGATCGCGGCCCGGGCCCGGTCGATACACTCGCGGGCGATGGCGTCCCTCCTCGCCGCGGCCCGGAAGGGCGCCGCCCGCCAGAGCGGCGTGCTACGCATCGCCCTTCCCCCCTTCGTCGCCAGCAAGCTGATCGGGCTGCTGGTGCCGATGCTGACCGCGTGGGTTCGCGGGCCCGGGGCGGGCCTGCCCTCCGGGTCGGCGCTCCTTCAGCCCTTCGCCCTCTGGGATGGAGCCTCCTTCGCGGAGATCGCCCAGCGGGGCTATCCGAGCGGGCCGCTCAACCTGACGGTCGGCGCCGCCGGCCACCTCTGGGCGTACTTCCCCGGCTATCCGCTGCTCGTTCACATCGCCGGTTTCGTGGTGCCCAACACCATCCTCGCCGGCATCGTGGTGAGCGCCATCGGCGAGCTGGTCGGCCTGCTGTTCCTGGCCAAGCTGATCCTGGTGGAGCGGGGCGACGAGGCGTCGGCGCGTTTCGCCTGCTGGGCGCTCGCCGTCTTCCCCTACGCCGTCTTCCTCACCGCGGTCTTCTCGGAGAGCACCTTCCTCGCCGCCGCCACCGCCTCGCTCTACTACATGCGCCAGGGCAAGGACGGGCGCGCCTCCATCGCTGCGTCCGTCGCCATGCTGGTGCGCATCACCGGTGTCGCCCTGATCCCGGCGCTCATCGTCGACCATCTGATCCGCCGGCGCGGCCAGCCCGGACGCGGCCTGATCGCCATCCTCGCGACGCCCCTCGCCCCGCTCCTCTTCGTGGCCCACGGGTGGCTCTCCACCGGCAACCCGCTCGTCTACCTGCAGGTGGAGCGGTCGGCCTCCTTCAACCGCCTCTTCGCCTGGCCGTGGGATGGAGCGCGAGCCACCTTCCAGTCGTTCGTGGGCGGCTACAACGGGTACAGCTTCGTCTTCGGGATGGAGCTGCTCTTCGGCATCGCGGGGCTCATCGCCGTCCTCTGGCTGGCCTGGCATTGGCGGACGGTGGCACCCTCGCTCACGGTCTTTGCCGCGGTCGCGTGGCTCATGTCCACCTCCCTCATCTACTGGCTGAGCGTGCCCCGGTACGAGATGACGGTGGTGCCGATCTACCTCGCCCTCGCGGACGTCACCCGGCGCCACCCGCAGTCGCGCACGGTGCTGATCGCGGTGTCGGCGGGCTGGATGGGCTTCCTGGCCACCCTGATGGCGACGGGGCAGTTCGTGGCCTGAGGGCCGGCCACCCCACGCGGCAGGCCGCGTGGGGACCCCCCTTCTCACAGGGGCTCGCCGCCCCTCGGCGGCGCGGCAGAGCCGCGCTCGCCTCACCCCGCCATGGGGGAGCGCCTGCCTCTCGCGCTCGCCCGGTCTCTGGTCACCGTACCCGCACGGGGAGTCGAACCCCGGTTGCCACCTTGAAAGGGTGAGGTCCTAACCGCTAGACGATGCAGGCGCTGCGGAGATGGTACCCGGGGCGGTGCTGAGAGGCAGGCGGCGGATGGCCCCGGTCACAGAGCCCCGTCATCGCACTGACGCGACCGGGAAACGCCGTTCAGCCGATCAGCGGTTCAGTGCCCCCACTCGACGTCGCCGAAGAATCCGCGTGGCTTGGGGTGACGCCGGTACGCTTCGCGACCCGCCGCGGCGTCCGCGACGGTGGTGCGCTGCCCATGGCCGGGCAGGACGATGGTGGCTGCGGGCAGCGGCAGGAGACGGGCGTCGATCGAGGCCAGGATCGTCTCCAGATCGCCGGCGGCGAAGGTCCGTCCCGGGCCGCCGTTGAAGAGGGTGTCCCCGCTGATCACCGCCCGGCCCACGCGCAGCGAGATGCTGCCCGGGGTGTGGCCGGGAGTGTGGAGGACATCGATCCGGATGCCTCCGACGCGGAGTTCCTGGCCGTCGGCGAGCCGGCCATTGATCCGTTCCTCGGGGATGTTGATCTCGGCGCCGCCGACCAGGACCGGGGCACCGGTCGCTGCGCGGACCGGGTCGTAGGTCGCCCAATGGTCCAGGTGCCAGTGGCTGGCGACCACCGTTTGAACGCCCCCCTCGGCGGCGATGGCGTCCAGGAGCGGGCCCTCCTCCAGCGGCATGTCGACGAGGAGGCCGGCATGCGCGGAGGTGTCGCGGACGATGTAGGCGTTGTTGCCGTAGGGGCCCATGGGCCCCACCCTGACGATCCGGACGTCGCCGTCCTCGAAGACCTCGACGGATGCGGGGCTGGTCTCGGTCATGGCCGGGCTGCCGGGGAGCGCCGGGCTCGCGCCTTCCCGGGCGAGCCGGCTGACGACCCGGCCGGGCCGGGAACTGCGCGTGAGGGAGCGCGGCGAGGCGGGTACTGAGCGCCCTCCGCGCGCATCGCCGCCTTGTGCGCCCGCTTCGCGGCCTGGTAGGCGCGACGCTCCTCCGCGGTGGTCACGTCGGCGAGGGTCGGGAAGTCCGGGGCCACGTCCTCCCAGCCGGGTGGCCTCACCCGGAAGTGGCGAGCGAGCACGCCGGTGACGATCCGCGCCTTGAGGGGGCCGAAGCCCGGGAGGGCCGCGAGCCGCCGATGGAGCTCGGCAGCCGTACCGGCCTCGCGCCACAGACGGGAGGCGTCGCCACCGTAAGTCTCCGCGACGATGCGGCAGATGCCCTGGGCGCGCTCGGCCATGCTGCGCGGGAAGCGGTGGATCGCGGGCGGGGTGCGGAAGGCGGTCGCGAAGACCTCGGGGTCGAGGGCGGCCATGCGCTCGGGGTCGAGGGTCCCCAGCCGCTCACGCACGCGCAGCGGCCCGAGGAACGCCTGCTCGATCGGGAATTGCTGGTCGAGGCAGAAACCGATCAGCAGCGCGAGAGGGTCCTCGGTGACCAGCCGGTTGGCCTCGGGGTCGTCGGTCCACTCGAGGAAGGGGGCGGGGGTCCTCGGAGGCATGGCGGGTAGCCTACCCCAGGAGGGCGCGACGACCCGTGGCCCGCGGCCACGCGGCGCACGGAGGTGTGTCGATCCCGTCACGACGGCGGCAGTGGGCTCCCCGGGTGGTAATAGCCAGGCCGATGGTCGGGGCCGACATCCACGCCCAGGCGCCACCCGGCGCCCGTCGGCTGGCGATCAGCCGGCGAACCGCGCTTGCCGTCGGCGCGGTGCTTGCCGCCAACGCCGTCGGCGAGGGGATCCACGGGCTGCTCGCGATGCGCTCGGGGGTGGCGATCGACTTCGTGGCCGTTGCCGGCGCCTCCCGGCTGCTCCTCGAGGGATCGCAGTGCCTCTACTGCACGGCGCCCCTGCACGCGGCCGAGAGTGCCTACCTGGGCATTCCGCAGGCAGCGTTCGTGCCCTTCCGGAACCCGCCGCTCGCCGCGCTGCTCCTGGCCCCGCTGGCAGCTCTGCCAGCCACGCTCGGGCTGGGCGCCTTTCTCATCCTCTCGCTGCTCGCCATCGGCGCCGGAGGATGGCTCCTGGTGATCCGCCTGGGCTGCCCGCTGTGGACGTCGATCCTCGCCGTCCTCTCGCTGCCGACGGCCTTCGGCCTCGCCGAGGGCCAGTGGGACCCTCTCCTCTTTCTCGCCCTGGTCGCCGCCCTGGTGCTCCTGGAGCGGTGCCCGCTGGTGGCCGGCCTCCTGCTCTCCGTGCTCGCGATCAAGGTGCAGGCGCTCTGGCTCGTCCCGGTCGCGCTGCTCGCGCTGCGCCGCTGGCGTGTCCTGCTCGGGATGGGCATCGGCGCCGCCATGCTCGGCGCCAGCGCGGTCGCGATCCTCGGTCCCCATCTCGCGGACTGGCCACGTGCTGTGCTGCTCGCCGGCGGCGCCCAGAACGCCGCCGCCGTCGGGCCGGCCGGGATCGCCGCCTCGCTGTGGGGGAGCGGCGCCGGTTTCGCGGCGTTCGGGGTGGGGGGCGCCGTCGCGGTTGCGACCACCGTGGCACTGCGCGGGAGGCTGCGCCAGGACCCCACCCTCGCCCTCGCCGGTCGCCGGCTGCCCGCGTCGAGTGCCGTCGCCGCGGCCCTGCTGTCGGTCGGCTACGCCGTCGGCTCCCTCCCCTCCGCCCTGCTCGGCCTGGATGCTTCCATTCCCGCCTTCCTGGTGGCGGCCGGCGTCGTCCTTGTCGTCCTGCTCCGCCGGCCGAGGGCCCACGGAGCCGCTCCGGCGGCGGCGTTCTGAGCGGAAGGAAGCGCCCGGCAACCGACTCGCCAAGGTGGTATCTCGATTCGGTCACGACGGCCGGGACGGCGCCTCGGCGGATGGTACTACCGGGGACACGCCGGCCCACCAGTGGGCCGCGCTGCGGCTTGCACTGCGAGGTCATGGCAATCACGTCTGCGCTGGCGGTCCCCCCGAACGAGATCGACCGGCGGCGCACCTTCTGGGTAGCCTGCGCGGGGCTCGCGATCGTCACGGCCGCCCTGATGGTCGCGATCGTGGTGCTGACGCGCGGCACCCTCACCTACATCATCGACGACGCCTACATCCACCTCTCGATGGCGCGCACCTTCGCGACCACGGGAACCTGGGGCGTGGTCCCCGGGGACTGGGAGTCGGCGGACTCGTCACCGGGCTGGATCCTCCTGCTGGCCGCCCTCATCAAGGTCGTGCCGGCGGTGACGGAGTGGCTCCCCTTCATCATCAACGGCCTGGCGGCGCTGGTCGTCGTGTGGCTGGTCACCAGCCGCCAGGAGCTGGTGGTGCTCCGCCGCGGTCGCAACTCGCCGGTGCGCTACCTCGCGGTGATGCTGCTGCCGGGCGTGCTCTTCCTGCCCGAGCTGATCGTCCTCGGCATGGAGCACACCGTGCAGACGGCGCTGATCCTCGGGCTGCTGATCGCCTTCGAATGGCTGATCCGGGATGGTGTCACCGCTCGCCGGGTGCTCCTGTACGCGCTCTTCAGCCTGCTCGGCGGCGCCATCCGCTTCGAGACCCTCTTCCTGAGCGCCGGCTGCGCCCTCGCCCTGGTGGTGCCGCCGCTCTGGTCCAGCCTCCGGCTGCGGCGACCCGCCCCCGGGCTGTGGCTGCGGATCGGGGCGGCGGCGGCAGGGACCGCCGCGGCTGCGGTCCCGATCGTCGTGATGGGGGTTGTGGACCTCGCCCACGGCGCCTTCTTCTTCCCCAACTCGATCGTCGAGAAGACCGCCCTGCTGGGACACCAGAGCCTGCTGCAGACCCTCGTTCCGTCACTGTCCACGATCTGGGCCAACCTGAGCCTGGACCCGTTCCTCATCGTGCTTCTCGGCTTCGGGATCGTGGTCGCGCTCCGGGGCCCGGTGCTGCGGCCCCTCTGGGCGGCCTGGGTCATCGGGACGCTCCTCCACGCCAGCTACGGCCAGTTCGGGTGGGACGACCGCTACCAGGCCTACCTGGTGATCGTCGGAGTCTGGCTCACGCTCCGCACGCTCCCGCGGATCGAGTGGGCGCCGGTCCGCCAGCACCTGGTGCTGGCCCTCGTGCTGCTACTGGTGGTGCTGCCGGTCGGCAAGTTCGACTACATGGTCTACGCCCCCGAGTCGGCGCTGGTTCAGACCCAGGTGCAGCAGCAGATGGCCGGCTTCCTGGCCCGCTACTACGACGGACGGACGGTGATGGTCAACGACATCGGCCGGGTGACCTGGGAGCACCGGGGCGGGCTCCTCGATGCCTGGGCGCTGGCCAGTGTCTCGGTGCTGCGCCTCCAGTACGACGGCGAGTACAACTCCGCGCACACGACCGTGCTCGCGCGCCAGGACCACGTGGCAGCCGTCGCCCTCTACTCGCCGACCTTCAACTTCCTGGTCCCCCAGGGCTACGTCAAGGTGGCGGTCTGGCAGATCGGGGCGGGCACCAACCAGGACGCCACGGCGGTGATCTTCTACGCACCGGCGGGAGCGCCGGCTCAGGCGATGGCGAGTGACATGCGCGCCTTCGCACCGGGCATGTCCCCCGGCTCCGGCGCCGTCACCATCTACGGGTAGCCGCCTTTCCGCACTCCCGCACCGGCCCCGAAAAGCGCGTGGATGCCAGAATGGCCGGCGTGCGCGAGTACCTGGTCGACTGCGGCACCCAGCACCTTTCGGTGCGCGAACACCCGGGTGGCAGCCCGCCGATCCTCGCCCTCCACGGGCTGGCGAGCAACGCCCGCTGGTGGGACCTGGTGGCGGCGCGGCTCAGTCCCCGGTGGCGGGTGCTCGCCCCCGACCTGCGCGGCCACGGACGCTCGGACCGGCCCGAGACGGGGTACTCCTTCGCCGAGGTGGTCGAGGACCTGCGCGGGCTGTGCGATGCGGCGGGCCTGGAGCGGGTGATCGTGGCCGGCCACAGCTGGGGGGCCTCCGTCGCGCTCTGGTTCGCCGCCGCCCTCCCCGAACGGGTCCTCGGCTGCGTCTGTGTGGACGGCGGCGCCGGGTCGATGAAGGAGCACTTCCCGACCTGGGCCGAGGCTGAGGAGCGCCTCCGCCCGCCCCGGATCTCCGGCATCACCGAGGACGCGGTGCGGGAGTGGGCGAAGAGCGGGCCGCTCGCGGAGGGCGGAGATCCCGCAGCGGCGGCGGAGATCCTGCTCGGCAACTTCGAGGCGGTGGGGGACGGCACGGTGCGACCCCGGCTGCCGATGACCCAGCACATGGAGATCGCGCGCCACCTGTACGAGCTGGACTCCTTTGAGCTGATGGCGAGGATCGAGTGTCCGGTGCTCTTCGTGCCGGCGCTCGGCGGTCCCTGGCCCGCGGAGGAGAAGGCCCGCGGGCTCCAGCGCGCCCAGGACGTGCTGGGCTCGCGAGCCCAGATCGTGTGGGTCGAGGGCGGTCACGACCTGCCCGTGCAGCGCCCCGAACAGCTGTCGGAGGTGATAGCGGCCTTCGTGGCGAAAGCCGGCTGAGCCGACCGGAGGAAGCGTCCGCAGCGACGACGGGCCCGGAGCCGTCATAGCTCGGGCGACGGCCACGCTGTCGCCCGCTCCCGGTCCCCGACGCCCCAAGCGGCGCCGGTGCGATGGATACTAGCCGTGGTGCCGGATCCTCTGCGAAACATCCTGATCATCGCCACCAGCCGCGGGGATGCGCGTGGCCTCTCCCAAGTGGCTCTGGCTCTTGCCGCTGCCGACCGAGCGTCGGTGCGCGTCCTCCTGACCGACGCTGCTGCCGCGGCATGGAATCCATCAGGCTCACACCTGCTCAACGAGGTGCCCACCCGCATCGTGCCATGCGGGTTCTCCGAGGCACGGAACGTGAACGAGTTGGCGCACGCCGCCCATGCGCTCGCCCTGGCCGCGATCGACGCCGCGGCGTCAGCGCCCACCGACATTGTTGTATTGATGGGTGACCGGCACGAACTTCTGCCCCTCGCACACGGCCTCCTACTCCACGGTGTGCCGATCGGTCACCAATCGGGTGGCGATGTCACCGAAGGCGTCTTCGATGACGGCGTGCGCCACGCGCTCACCAAGCTTTCGCATCTGCATTTCTGCACCACTGAACAGGCGGCGCAGCGGGTGCTGCAGATGGGTGAGGAGCCTTGGCGCGTTACGGTCACGGGGGAACCGGCGTTGGATGGCCTCGTCGAGGCGGCCGGGCGCATATCCCCTTGGCAAGCCGGCGAGCTCGGCTTTCCCCTCGAGCGTCCGCTGGCGCTGGTAACTTATCACCCTCCCACCCTGACGCCGGAACTGCTTGAGCCGGAGCTCGAGGCGATCGTGACGAGCCTCGACGAGGCGCGAACCATCATCGCAACCCATCCGGGGGCCGAGCCGGGAGCCCCGAAGATCGTCGCACGGTTGCAACGATGGTCTGCGCACGACCCGACCGTGCACGTGCTTCCAGAGCTCGGGCCCCTGTATGCGTCGCTCCTCGCCAGAGCCGACGTCGTGGTGGGCAACTCGTCCAGTGGGATCGTGGAGGCTCCGACGTTCAAGACGCCGGTGGTGAACGTGGGTGACCGGCAGCGGGGACGGGTGCATGCCATCAACGTCATCGACGTGCCCGGCGACCGCACGCAGGTGCGTGAGGCAATTCACCGAGCCCTAGACCCGAGCTTCCGGGCATCACTGGAAGGGCTGATCAATCCCTATGGGGACGGTCACGCTTCGGAGCGTATACGAGACATTCTGCTGGAAGCAGACCGTGCCAGCCTATGGCACAAGAGGTTCGTGGATCAGAGCCGGGGACCGGCATGACCTCAGGGTCCTCGCCGGAGGAGTCGCCGGGGGGGCGCCGCTCCATCGGTGGCGAGTTTCCGCTGCAGGACCCCTCAGATGCCGCCCCCTCGTCCACGCTCCTCCACCAACTGGAGCAGCTGGCCGCTGGCGACTTGAACCTCTTCGCATCCGGGCGCGGTGCACTGCGAGCCCTGCTTCGCGCGCAGGCGGCAGAAGGAAGGGACACCCTGATCCTGCCGGGCTACATCTGCGACAGCGTCCTACGGGCGACCAAGTACGCCGGGATAGATTGGCGGCTGCGGTTTCTCCACGTGACGCCCACCCTCGAACCTGACGCGAACGAGCTCGTGGCGGAGTCTCGGCGCGCTGGCGCGCGGGGCCTGGTTCTCGCAGTGCCGCTGTTCGGATTCGACTACTCGGACGCACTGCGCGAGGCGGTGCGAGACGCCCGCGACCATGGGAGCACGGTGGCGTGGGACCTGACGCACGGGCTCTTCTCCGACTGGGCAGAGCAATGCGAGGGGCCTCGCGTCGCCAGCCTTCGCAAGTGGTGTGGACTTCCGGACGGCGGAGCCCTCCTTGGCGGAGGAGCACAGATGGTCCACGTCATGGGTCGTCCGTCGGGCCGCGAGATCGGGCCCGCGGCCCGGTTCGTTCGACTTCGGCTGGATGGCATGGGCCTAAAGGGCGCGTGGGTGAGCGGAGCATCGGGGAGCGAAGACGCCTTTCTTCGCCTCTTGCAGCACGCTGAGCGCGAGCTCGACGGGGTCCGGGGCACCCCACCGATCAGCCCCATTGGCTTGTCTCTCACGGCCTCTGTGAACGCGGTGGAGGTTGGGCACCGCCGCCGACTCAACTACAACGTCCTACTCGACGGCATCCGCAGCATCCCCGGGATCAGGCCCTTGCACCCCGACCTCCCGGCCGCCGTCTGCCCTTTTGGACTACCCGTGCTCATCGACGATCGGGACCGGGTGCGGGCCAGGTTGGCCGCGGGTCGAGCATTCTGCCCAGTCCACTGGCCAGTGCCTGCATCCGTCCCGCGAAGTGACTTCCCGGAGATCCATGAGCTCGCCGGCAGGGCTCTGACCTTGCCGGTCGACCAGCGCTACGGGCCAGATGATATGGCTCGCTTGACAACTATGCTGCGTTCAGTGAACCACTGATGACACGATGGTGTGGCAAACGCCTCACGGGCTGGCGATGCTAAGCCCTGCCCGGTATTCTCCGCTCGTCTCCGTGCAACCACAACTTTCCGCGCTCTGCGTTACTTCGCGGTCCACGCTCCGCGAAGCCATCGAGGCGATCGAAGCCGGTGGCGCCGCCATCGCCCTGGTGTTGGACGAGGCTGAGCATCTCGTCGGCACTCTCACGGACGGGGACACCCGACGCGCGATGCTGTCCGGCGCAACCCTGGAATCACCCATCGTCAGCTACGTCACCAGCGACTTCATTGCTGTGCGCCCTGACCTCGACCGCGCAGCGGTTTTGGACCTGATGCAGGCTCGGCACATCAGCCAGATTCCCATCACCGACGGCGCTCGGCGCCTCATCGGGCTGCATCTGCTGCGTGACATGATGAGCGTCCAAGAGTGTCCCAACGCCGCCGTCATCATGGCTGGCGGCCGTGGTACGCGGCTTCACCCCTACACCGCAACCATCCCCAAGCCAATGGTCGAGGTCGCACACCGGCCCATCCTGGAACGCATCGTCCTCCACCTGGTGGGCGGTGGTATTCGCACCATCTTCCTCGCCGTCAACCATATGGCCGACGTCATCGAAGGCTACTTCCGCGATGGCGCCGACTTCGGTTGCTCGATTGACTACCTACGCGAAGACCCCGCCAACCCCCTCGGCACCGCTGGTGCACTCAGGCTGCTCCCCGAAGTGGGCGCCTGGCGCGCCCATCCACTCATCGTCATGAATGGTGACCTCCTCACCGACTTCAACGTGGGTGAGCTGCTGGCTGCTCACGGAGCGGCCCATGCCATGCTGACGGTGGGCATCACCGACTACGCGCATCAGGTCCCCTTCGGCATGGTCGCGCTCAAGGACGGTCGCCTCTTATCCCTCAGCGAGAAGCCGGTGGTGACCTGGACGGTCAACGCCGGCATATACGCCCTCGATCTCGCCCTCATGGCGCGCATTCCCCGGAGCGGCGACTACCTGATGACCCAGCTGGTTGATGCGTGTTTGGCCCGCGGCGAATACGTGCACACCCACCCTGTGGGCACCGGCTGGAATGACATTGGGCGTCCCGCCGACCTCCGTCGTGTGCGAGGCGAGGAGGGCTTGTTCGAGTGAATCTCCAAGGCCGTCGCGTGCTGGTCACGGGAGGCGACGGATTCATTGGCAGCCATCTGGTGGAGCGCCTTCTCAAGGAAGGTGCCCACGTCCGCGCCCTCTGCCTATACACGTCGACCGGTTCCCGTGGCTGGCTCGACGACTTGGACCCGCAACTCAGCGCGGAGCTTGATGTGTGGCTGGGTGACATTCGCGATGCGCCCTTTGTCGACCGCCTCGTCGAGGGCATGGACCTGGTCCTTCATCTGGCCGCTCTCATCGCCATTCCATACAGCTATGTCGCCCCCTTCTCCTTCATCGCGACCAACGTGATCGGGACCCACAACGTCCTTGAGGCAGCGCGTCGCCACGGGGTCAGCCGGATGGTGCATGCATCCACCAGTGAGGTGTACGGGACTCCAGACACCCTCCCAATCACGGAGAAGCATCCCCTGAAAGGCCAATCTCCGTACAGCGCGAGCAAGATCGCGGCCGACAAACTCTGCGAGGCATGGGCCTGCTCGTTCGACGTGCCGGTCGTGATCTTGCGCCCTTTCAACACATATGGACCCCGCCAGTCGGCCCGCGCCGTCATTGCAACCCTGCTCGAGCAGATACTCTCCGGGCTCACTCCGATTCGCCTCGGTAGTCTCGAGCCGCGACGCGACTTCACCTACGTCACCGATACGGTGGACGGGTTCATCCGTGCCGCCACGGCTCAGCTGCCCGCCGGCGAGGTCATCCATCTCGGTACCGGCACAGCGGTGTCAGTCGGTGAGCTGGTGAAGCGTGCGCAACGGCTGCTCGGGACTGAGCTGCCGGTGGCTCTCGACACGGAGCGGATTCGACCGTCTCTCAGCGAGGTCATGGTGCTCCAGAGCGACCCCAGTCGAGCCGCAGAGATCCTGGGTTGGCGGCCCACGGTAGATCTGGAAACGGGTCTTGGCGCCACCGCTGACTGGCTGCGGACGCGGGTGGACGCGCGCCGCGCGGCGATCTTCCAGAGATGAGCGCACGCCGCATTCCGCTTCTCGAGCCCGTGCTTCTCGGCAACGAGCGTGCCTATCTCGACGAGTGCGTGGTTTCCGGCCAAGTGTCGTCGGTGGGCCCTTTCGTTCCCCGTTTCGAACATGAGCTCGCCGAGTGGGTCGGTGCCGAGCACGCTGTGGCGTGCGCGAGCGGGACCGCCGCCCTCCACCTGGCGATGCTGGCAGTGGGTATCGGCCCGGGTGACGACGTGCTGGTGTCCGATCTCACCTTCATTGCGTCGGCCAACCCTGCGCGCTACTGCGGCGCCAAGGTGATCCTGGTGGACAGCGAACCGAGTGGCTGGAACCTCGACCCCGCGCTGGTCGAGGCGGAGCTGGATCGCCGGGGCCGAGCCGGGCTGCGAATGCCGGCGGCCATCGTCGCAGTGCACGCCTTCGGTCAGCTGGCCCCGCTGGAGCGAATCCTCGCCGCAGCGACCGACCACGGCGTCCCAGTGATCGAGGACGCCGCCGAGGCCCTGGGCGGGCAGTGGCTCTCCCCCCCTCTCCGCCTCAGACAGGCGGGCACCGTCGGCGAGATCGGCGTCTTCTCCTTCAATGGCAACAAGGTCCTGACCACAGGTGGCGGTGGCATGCTGATCACCCCCGATGCGGCAAAGGCTGCGAAGGCGCGGCACCTCTCGACGCAGGCGCGGCTTCCCGGATCCGACTACGTCCACGATACGATCGGATTCAACTACCGCCTGAGCAACATCGCCGCCGCCGTGGGGCTGGCTCAACTCGAGCGTCTCGATGCCATGCTGGCCCGTAAGCGGGAGATCGCGGACCGGTACGACGACGAGTTCGACCGAGAGCCGCGCGTCGAGACGGTCCCCGACGGTCCCGGCACACGGGGGTCGGCCTGGCTGTACACGGTGCTGCTTCCGTCGCGAAGCGATCGCGACCGGGTCCGCGTTGCGCTGGCCTCGGAGGGCATCGAGACCCGCCCGGTGTGGCCTCCCCTCCACCTTCAGCAACCCTACCTTGGGTCCCCGGTCCTGGGAGGGGGCGGGGTAGCCGCTGAGCTGGCCGGCCGTGGCCTCAGCCTCCCATCCTCGGCCGACCTCAGCGACACGGAGCTCACCGAGGTGGCCGATGCGCTCATCGAAGCGTTGGACGACAGATGAGCGAGACGGCATCGCCGACGCCGGGTAGCAACCCCCGTCGAGTGCTCTGCCTCATCCCCGCTCGCTCGGGCTCGGTCCGGGTGCCGGACAAGAACGTCCAGCCGGTGGGAGGGCGGACGCTCCTGGAGCGGGCCATCGCCACCGCGGTTTCCGCGTTTGGACGCGTGGTGGTTTCCACCGACTCTCCGGATTACGCCCGACTGTCCGTGTCGGCAGGCGCCGAGGTCCCAGGGCTCCGTCCTCCGGCCCTGGGTCGCCCCGAAACGCCGATCGATTCAGTCGTCCAGCACGCGCTTCAGAGCTGGAACTACCCTGACGCTGAGGTCATGGTCCTGATGCAGACGACCTCGCCTTTCACCACCCCGGCCGACCTGCACGCCGTGGTCGCGGCGCTGGACGCCTCTTCCACGGCCGGCTGTGCGCTCACCGTGGCACCCGTCCCCACAGCCTACGCATCGCTCATGGCGGTTGACCCGTCGGATCTCGCCGACTTCGTCGCTCCGACGCTGGCCCGCCTGCGCACACAGGACGTTCCGCGCCTGGGCGTGCCCACCGGCGGCGCATACGCGGCTCGCGTCGTCCGCCTGCGCCGTGGCGAGCCCCTACTCCGATCGCCATACTGCCCGGTTTGGGTCGATCCCTGGCGCGCCTTGGACATCGACACACCGGAGGACCTGGAGCGCGCCCGGTCCCTTATCGGAGGTGAGCGATGAGCGACCTTCGTCTGGTCGCCGAGATCGGTGTGAACCACGACGGCGACATGCAGCGGGCCGTGGCCATGACGCACGCCACTGCCGAAGCGGGATTCGATGCGGTGAAGTTCCAGTACTGGAATGCCGACGAACTGCTGGCCCCCGCAGCGCCCAATGCGGGATACCAGGGCCCGGGCGACCAGCACGCCCTGCTGGCCAGCTTGCGCCTGGACATCGCAGCGCTCGCGGCCGTGGAGCACGTGGCTCACGGCCTTGGCTTGGACTTCATCGTCACCCCCGACGGCGAGCGCGCCTGCCACGAGTTGCTCGAACTCCGCCTCGATGCGATCAAGATCGGCTCCGGAGACGCGGACAACGTCTCGCTTCTCGACGTCGCGGTCTCCAGCGGCTTGCCCATCATCGCTTCGACCGGGATGATGACCGAGGCGGAGGTGATCGCCCTGGCAGAGCGCCTCGCCGATGCTCGCGACGTGACCCTCCTGCATTGCGTCTCGGCGTATCCAACCCGGCTCGATGAGAATGGTCTGAACCGGATGGCGCGGCTCGCTCAACTCTCGGGTCGCCCCGTCGGGCTGTCCGACCACAGCCTCGGCATCGCCGTCACCGCGGCTGCCGTGGCCATGGGCGCCGTGACCGTGGAGAAGCACGTCACCTGGTCGGTGGAGGCACGCGGGCCCGACCATGCCATGTCACTTCCGCTCGACGCAGCCGCCGAGTGGGTGCGCACCCTTCGCGAGCTGAAGGCCGGCCTCGGCGCGGTGAGCTGCTCAAGAGAAGAGGCGGCCAATCGAGCCGTGGTCCGCAAGGGACTGTATCTACGGCGTGCCGTCGCTGCCGATGCTGTGATCGAGGCCGCCGACATCCTGCCGCTGCGTCCGCTCCTGGACGGCATACCGGCCGGAGACCTCCGAGCCGCCGCGGGACATTCGGCGGCACGTGACCTGAAGGCCGGGCAGCTGCTGCGCTGGTCCGACCTTCATCGTTGACAGGAGACCAGCATGGCGGAGGTCGTCCTTGCTGCGGATAAGGCTCGCTGGGACGCCCTTGTTGGGAGCCGCGTGCTCGACCCCCACTGCCTGCGCCAGTTCGCCGCGGCCCAGGGCGGCGAGTCCGGGACTCCCGTCCTGGTCCATGCGGCCGGTAGGGACTGGTCCACACTGGAGGTCCTGCTGATCACCGACATCGGCGGCGGTCACCGGACGGCGCGCGCTCCGCTCTATGGCGGCCCGTGGTTCAGCCTTCCGCAGAGCGGCGACGCGATCGCTGCCGCAACCGCCACCCAGCGAGAGATTGACGCTGCCTTGCGCGGACTGGGTGTCGTGAGCGAGGTCAGCGTTCTCAGCCCGTGGCTTCCTCACGGTGAGACGGTCCGCAAGGCGTGGAAAGCCCAGGCCACACGGCCGGTGTGCTTGGCCTCGCTCGACGACCCCGAAGCGGGCTGGGCGACCCTCGAACCTTCCCGCCGAGCCGAGGTGAGACGCGCCGACCGCGAGGGAACCGTCGGGTGGCGCCCCTTCGATCAGGAAGGTGCCGCCCGCTTCGCGGCGGTCTACGCGTCAGCCATGGAGAGGGTGGGAGCCTCGGCGAGATGGAGGCTCGGCTACGACTACTTCGCCAGGCTCTCCGCGGAGGCCGGCGAGTTCCTGCACATGGCGACCCTCGAGACGCCGACCGGCGGCGCCGCGGCGCTCTTCCTCCACAACGCCAGTCGAGCCGCCTATCTCTACGCGGCCCGATGGGGCCGTGCCCCGGCGGCCGCGTCGGCGGTGCTCTGGTCCGCCCGTGTGGAACTCGGCAGGATGGGCATCGAGGAGATGCTCCTCGGCGGGGGCCTGAGCGACTCCCCCGACGATTCTCTGCTGCGTTTCAAGAGAGCATTCGCCGACCGCGTGGCCCCCCTGTCGGTGGCTGCTCGCGTCTTCGATCGGGGCGCGCACGATGAAGCCGTCGCCTCTGGGCATGCCCGTCCGTTGCCCGATTTCACGGTCGAGGCCTGAGCGGGCCGAGAACACAGAACGGACTCGAGGGTGAAGTCCTGCTCACTAGACTTCGCGATCAGTGATCACGTCGGATCGTTTCTACCGCCGCGTTCTCCGGCCGCCCGTAGACTGGGTGATGGACCGGATCTACCGGATGGACACTCGCCACCCGGTGCGCTACGACGATCTCGGTTTCAGCGAAGATCGGGGCGTCTACTACGGAGCGTCCGACTGGCGTGCTCTGCCCGCGTTTCTTCGCGCCGCGTCCGTGCGCGCAGGCGACGTGTTCGTCGACCTGGGATGTGGCAAGGGCCGAGTCTTGATCCAGGCAGCGGCGTACCCGTTTGCGCGCATCATCGGGGTTGAGCTGACCCGGATCTGGCCGCGGTGGCGCGCCGCAATGTGACCAACCGAGCGTCGCGCATAGCGATTGAGAGCGCCGACGTGACCACCTGGACTGTTCCGGACGATGTCACCCACGTCTACCTGTACAACCCCTTCCACGGCGCTGTGATGGATGCCGCGCTCAGGCGCCTGCGCGAGTCTCTTGAACGCTCACCACGCGAGTTACGCATCGGCTACTTCAATCCCGTCGACCGTGCCCAGCTGATTCATTTCGGCGCTGAACTTGTGGAGTCGTGCCGGCTTCGACGAGGAGAGGGGTACGTCGTCGAGGTTTATCGTCTCGGCAAGCTGCCGATGCTCGAAGATCCGCCCAAACTCTGATGACTGGGTCTGACGGGTGGACCGCATCCGACGAATGATGCTGAGGCTGATGCGATCGTGCAACTGCGATCGGGTTTGGGTCAGCCTCCAGAGGCCGCCGGAGCCGGCAGCCGGCGCACCATCGACCAGAGATCCCGGCGCTCTGCTGGGCTGAGCGACACCAGCACGGCCGTGGCGCAGTACAGGGCGCCTCCTCCCACCGCTCCGGTCACCAGGAGCGCCCTCCCCTCCAACCCCAACACGGGCAGAAGCAGGAGCACCGCGGCCAGGAGGGCGGCGGGCAAGACCGCGGGCAGGATGCTTGTGCGGATCAGATCGCGATACGTGGAGCCAACCTCCCGAGACGCCATCCTCGCCAGCGGCACGACGAGGACCGCCGTGCCGATCAAGGTGCCGATGAACGTGCCGGCGACGCCCATCACGATGACCAGCAGAACGCTCGCCGTAAGGTTGATCACGGTGGCGAGCGCGAAGGGTCGCAGCACGTCACGAGCTCGGCCCACCGCGGTGAGCATCAGCGAGCCGACGCGAACGGGCGCCATCATCAACATGAACGCCATGGCCAGGGGGATCAGGTTGTCGGCCGCGCTGTATCGGGAGCCCACCCAGGTGCTCACCAGGGGGTGTGCGAGCAGAGCGGCCCCGACGATCAGTGGCATCGAGACCAGCACGGCGTATTTCGTCCCGCGGAAGAGGAGCTCCCGGAGCTGGGCCACCGAGGACCGGGCGGCAAGCCACGCCGCCGCCGGAACGACCGGTGCCTCGGCTGCCGAGAGCACCGCGTCGACCCCATTCTGCACTTGGGTGGCAATCTCCACCAGGCTGACCAGGGCCGGACCGAGAATCACGCCAACGATCAGGCGGTCCATGTTGTGATGCACCACACTGAAGATGCGTGACCCCCCGACCACCCAACCGAAGCCGAATACGGTCCGCAGCGCAGCCCATGAGGGCGGCTCCAGGCGTTGCTGGTGCACCAGGAGAGCCAAGGCCACGAGCAGACCGAGGATCGTGGTCGCCAACGATGCCTCACCGACGACCCCGAGGTTTGAGGTGAGAAGAGCAGCTGCTGCGGCGGCGGCGGTCACCATCGTCCGCTGCGCAGCGTCGGCGGTTCGGGCCACGTCGATGCGTTGCAGGCCCTCGAGGCTGGCAAAGGTCCCCTCGCTCAGCATCTCGAACGGCACGCGAGCGCCGAGCGCGAGGATGGCCACCGTCATCTGACCATGCAGCGCCTGGGGAGCCCCGAACAGCGACGGTAGCCAGAGGGGCCCCAACCCGGCGACCAGTGCGCCACAGACCACCCCCGTGCCGGCGAGCAGGGCGAGCGAGCTGGACATGACTCGCGAGGCGCCGGTGGCGTCGCCCAGTGAGTGGTGCCTGGACACCTCCGCTGAGGTGGCGACCCGGACACCGAGATCCGCGATGGAGAGCCATCCACGACCAGCCGAGAAGGTCTCGACCAGAACCCAGAGTCCGAAGCCCGTCGCCCCCAAGCCGCGGAGCATCAACGGCAGTGAGACCACGCTCACGATCATCGCCCACACGTTGGCGCCGCCACTGAAGAACACGTTGCGAGCGAGGCGGCGCCGCATCGGGTGCCGTCCCTGAGGCTCCGCCGGTGGCACCACCAATGCCCCCATGAGAGACCTCCTCAACCGGCCCGGTAGCGGGCTGCCCGAGCCGGGACGGGCCGGGCCTCCTCCCCCAGGAGGTCCGCCACGATCAGATCGAGACTGGGGTCGGAACCTGGGTTCAGAAGCGAACCAGCACTGAGGGTGAGTCTCGGCCGGCTGTGGCCCTCTTCATGGACCGCGTGGATGGGGTGGTGGAACCGGAAGAAGAAGGCGTGGGCATACCGGCGGGCGCGTTCGCGCGTCCTCTCCCGAATATCCGCTGCGATGCCGACGGCGACCACCCTGGTGACAATCTCCCAGTACGTCTCGGCGCTCTCCGGGTCGAGGGTGAATCCACGACCCCTGTAGTGGGTGGCACCGGCGACTACCACGGGCTTCCCCATCGCGGCCATCTCCAACCCAACTGTGGAGGTGTAGACGAGCCCGGCGCAGGCCTCGTCCATCAGCGCATACGAGTTGATCCCACTGGTGGGCTGGACCACCCGGACATTGGCTGGAAGTCGAGGCATCAGTCTGGCGATTCGATCGGCCATCCGATCCAGCGTGAGGTGATTGGTCACGGCCACCTCGGCAGGGTGCAGCCTGATAACCATGTCGATCTCCGGGTGGAACTGGGCCCACCGGATTCCCTCGTCCAGCCAATCCCCCAGTGACGGAAAGCAGAGATCCTTGCCGGTGACCGCGCTATCCCATGCGATGTTGCTGAACATCGCGACGAGTGGCCTGTTCTCCAGTAATCCGAGCTGGCGGCGAACGGCCGACGGATCTTCGTTCCAACCGCTCCACGGCTTGTCGAGTGTCGCGTCGCCTCTGCGTCGCTCGGCGAGATACTGGTCCAACTCGGAGTTCTCCCCCCGGGTGAGCGGGTGACGCAACGCGTCCTGGACATCGCGCTTGGGCATGGTGACATCGGAGGCATACCCCCCCACTGACGTGATCAGGGTGTCCGCCAGCATCCCCTTCTCGTAGGTCGTCCAGCCGATGCCCCGGCGTGTTGCCAGGGCGATGAGGATCGCCTCGGCGAAGAACCTCCCGTTGAGGGCCACCAGCCGGTCGGGATGGAGTCGATCGAGGATGGCCTCAAAGGCATCCGCGACTACCAAAGCGCTGACCAGAAAGTCGCGGTAGGTCCGCAGCACCAGTGGGTTCTCGGGCAATGTGCCGCGGGAGAGGAACCACAGGACCGAGGTTCGAACCAACTCGCCCATTCGGAGATCGTGGGCAACGAACTCTTCGCACTCGTGGACCGAGCTGAGACCCGCGACCGTTCGGCGCGCAACGGTCACCGCGCTCCCCACATCGATGACGTCGGCAAGTCTCATGGGCTGGAAGCCGGCGGCGGCGATCGCCCCGGTTGCGTACTCGGAACATGAGCGACAGGGCATCGGGGGCGCAGCGTGCACCGGCATGACGTCACAGATGGGCAGCCGACCGCCGCATGTCGCAAAGACCGCCTCCCAGCCCCGCCGCTGCAGCGCATGAGCCAGCACGGTCTCGGTGACGGCGTGGGTCGACCATCCGCGGAAGGTGAGGAACAGCACTCGCCCGCGGCGAGTAGTCTGGCGTGCAGGCTGGCTTGCCAGATGCCGCAAATCGCGGAACTCAGGAGGCTCGAGGAGGCGCGGTGCATGCCCGCACCGTGCTCCCATCCGGGCGATCGCCCAGGCCTCGCGCGACCGGCGCTTCCAACGCGGGTGACGCCAGGCCCACTCAAGGAAACGTTCCCTCAATGTCACCGCAGACGCCCAGAAGGGAACGCGGTCACGTGCCCGCCGTCAGGCCTCGGAGGACCGGCAGCTGCCGGAGACGCGGGGCCCGGCGGTCGTCCGAGGCCGCTGATGCGGAGCAGGAAACCGACACCCCACGACACGTGCATCACGGGGATCACGAGCATGAGGCCAGCGGCTGCCGCCGGATCGCGCGGGCCCTCGCCAAGAGCCCGGCCGGCGATGACCGCGGCGTAGCTGAGACCGATCTCTCGACGCCAGGGCGAGAGCAGCCCCACGAGTAGCAGTGGGGCTGCCAGCTGGCGGGCAGAGAGGGATCGGGGATGGAGGCGCACCGTGGCAGCCCGGGAAAGGCCGTAGCGGAGGAATTGGTGAGCCAGGCCTGAGAGGCTGTCCCGCGGGAAGTACGTCGCCGTTATCGCCGGGTCGAACCACACGCCACCGCCCGAGCCCAGGCGCAGGGCCAGCTCCGCATCTTCGTTCACGCCGACGTCCAGTCGGTAGCCGCCTTTAGAGCGCGCCAATTCGGTGGGGTAGCAACCGAGGTAGACGGTGTCGACCCAGCCTGGCGCCCCCCCGACATGAAAACGAGCCGGGCCGGCGCCCAGTCGCGACCTCATCGCTACCGCGATGGCCCGACCAACCCAACTGGCTCCCTCAGTAGGGATCATGGTCCCACCCACCATCGCCGCCCCACTCTGGTCGAGGGCCTCTACGCAACGTTCGACGTAGTCGTGGGCCAAGATGCAATGCCCGTCCACCCGGACGACCAGCCTCCCCGCCGCCCGAATCAGGGCGGCGTTCAATCCAGCCGCCTGAATCCGACCAGGATTGTCAAGGACCTTGACCAACCGGTGGGACGCGGCGATCTCGCGGGTATGGTCAACGGATCCGCCGTCGGCCACCAAGATCTCGATGATGGCGGGATATGACTGGGATTCGATCGCGCTGAGACAGGCGTGCAGATGGTCCTCCTCGTTGAGTGCCGGCACGATCACCGAAACGGTCGGGAGCGCGCCGAACCGGCGTGAGGTCCGTGCAGCGCCGCGCGAGATGGCGCTCATGCGGCGGGCCCCTCGCCTCGACGCCTCATCTTCCACTCAGGGAGAGGACGGCCATGACCGTCCGGGCCATGATGATCAGATCGAGGCTGAGCGACTGGTGCTTGACGTAGTAGAGGTCGTAGCTCAGCTTGACGCGGGCATCGTCGACGCTGCTCCCGTAGCCCGAGTTTACCTGGGCCCATCCGGTCAATCCCGGACGGACCGTGAGTCGGGTGTTGTAGAAGTCAATTTCGGAGCGGAGCTGCTCGACGTACTGGGGCTGCTCGGGGCGCGGTCCGATCAGCGACATCTGGCCGCGGAGGACGGACCAGGCCTGCGGCAGCTCGTCGAGGTGGAGGCGCCGGATGATCCGACCCACCGCAGTTACCCGCCGGTCGCTCATCTCGGTCCACGTCGTCGGTTCACCAGGCTGTTCGCGCATCGTGCGCAGCTTCACCACGGTGAAGCGCCGACCGTGCTGGCCGACGCGGACCTGCCGGTGAAGGACCGGGCCACCGTCCATCTTGATGATCAAGGACAGGGGCAGGATGATCACCCCGAGGACGACCAGCGCGGCCATGGCCACGGTAACGTCGAGGGCACGCTTGATCGCGGCGTACGTGTGCGACGTCTGGCTTCGCATCGGCAGCCCGAGCAGCCACGTGTGGCCGAGCTGATCCAGGAGCAGACGACCGGTCAACTCCTCGTAGAGGTCGGCCAGCGACCGCACCCTGAGGCCCGCGTCGTGGCAGGCGAGAAGGCCACGGAAGAGGTCGCGGTCGATGTCGTCACGGAGGCCCAGGACGACCTCACCGACATCTCGCTGCTGGACGACGTCACAGAGCTTCTGGGTGCAGTCCTCGCGGCGCGGGTTGACCACGGCGGCAACCTGGTACAGGCCCCGGATGTGGTCCTTGACCTCCGGCCACACCCGGGTCAGAGCGTCCCGGTCGGCGACCAGGGCGATCCGGACCGGGGGAGAGGATGCGGTCACCAGCCGGCCGTATAGGAGGCGTTCCCCCATCACCAGCATCCAGGCCAGTGGAGCCCAGATGACGATGGTGGGTCGGGTGATCTGATAGGGCACGATCAGGAACACCACGAGCAGTCCGATCAGGGTGATGCCCAGCGCCGTCGACACGCGCGGAAGCGTCAGTCGCATCGAGCTGGCCGTCCTGACGTTCCAGGCGTCGACGATGGTCGCCGAGACCACCCACAGTCCGAGCGCGACGAGGGTTCCCAGCCGCGGCACGGAGAAGCCGACGTGCCGGACCTGGGCTGTCCAGACATTGAAGGCGAGGACGAAGGCGAGCGACACCGCCAGGGCGTCGAAGCCCATCAGCAGCAGCCGGCGCTCGTGGATCGACAGCCCGCGCCGCCGTGTCGCGGGCACGCTGAGCGTGAGAGGGGCCTGCTCCACGGGGCTGATCCTACCGGCCGCCCGAAGGCTGCCGGTGATCCGGCGGCGACATGCTGTTGACAGGATCGCGACGGCCCGCCCGGGCATCCGTCACCCTCAGCCGCCGAGACCCCATCGTTAGCCGGTGACGAGGAATCCCGCGGCTCCGGAGGTCGACCCGGCCACGACGCGCAGCCCCGGGATCGCTGCGAAGCGCGGACCGAGAGGAAAGATGGGCCGGCGGAAGGGAGAGCGCGCGGGTCAGGACGTAGCCGGCGCCACTGCAATCACAACTGACGTGAGCGCAATGGCGGCGTCACCGAAGGCTGCTCGCCTGCGACTCACCAGGATCGAGAGCCAGAGGAATGCCCCGACGGCAATGGCGGTCGGGATCTCCAGGTCGGGAAAATCAGACCGATGCTGAGCACGGCTGCGACTGCCGCCACACGCCGATCCTGGGTGACGTGATGCGCGAGCACGGCGACGCCGAGTGGCAGCGCCAGGAGACTGACCAGGGCCAGTGGAATCATGACCTGGGCGGGACCGCCGGCACCGAGCTCGGAGGCCAGGGCGTCGGTGGCCTCGCAGGCCGCCACTCCGCGGATTCTCGGAGGCCCCGCCGACCACCGGCTCGGCCGAGCCCCTTTCTCTCCACCCTGTAACGAAGATGTGATGGCCGTCACCGAGTCGTCGAGGTTCGCGCAATGCGGTGAGACGGCCCGCCTCGGCCTCGTATCGTCGGGCACCGTGACCTGCAAGCGATCCGGGCCGCTCGTGGCGGCCACCCTCTGTGGGGCGATGGTGGTCGCCTACCTCGTCCTCTGGCTGGGCGTCGGAGCCTTGCAGATCGGCCGTAGCGACTTCACCTCCACCTACGTCGGCGCCACCCTGCTGCGGGAGGGGCACGGGGCCTCCATGTACGACGAGGCGCTCCAGACCCCACTCCACGCCTCTCTGATCGCACCCGATCGGGAGGGCAACCTCCCCTTCGTCAACGCGCCGCTCGCAGCCGCGGTCGCGCTCCCGGTCAGCCTGCTCAGCCTCCAGGCCGCGTACCGGGTCTGGTCGCTCGTCCAATTGGCCCTGCTGGTGGGGGCGGTGATGGTGGCGATCCGCGCCGCACCCGGCCGGCGCACCCTGCCGCCGCTCACCCTGGTCGCGATCGGGCTGGGCGCGCTCGCCTGCCTGGGCACCTGGGCCACCCTCCTCCTCGGTCAGTGGGACGGGCTCTCCGCCCTTGGGCTCGCCATCGCGTACGCCTGCCTGCGCGGGCGGCGGCCGGCGATCGCCGGCGCCGTCCTGGCAGTGACCGCCCTTATCGCCAAGCCACACCTCGCGCTCGGGCTGGCCGCCTTCGTGATCGGGATGCGCGACCGGCGCCTGCTCCTCGGCGCGGCCGGCGGGGTGGTCGCCTCGCTGCTGCTCTCCCTCCTGGTGGCGAGCCCAGCCGGGATCGCCGGCTTCGTCGGCGCCGCGATCCACTCCACGACGCGCTGGCAGCTCGCCAACATGGTCAGCCTGGTCGGGATCTCCGGTTCGATCGCCGGCAACGGCACCGCTTCGCACGTCCTGGCGGCGGTGGGGTCGCTGATCGCTGTCGTTACCGCCGGAGCTCTCGGGGCGGCGGTGAGGGGCCGGCCGGCACGGCTGGAGGCGGCGCTTGCGGGAGCGGCCGTGCTCTCCCTGCTCGCGTCGCCGCACGCCTACTGGGACGACCTCGCCCTGCTCGTTCCCGCGCTGGCGTGGTCCCTCACCGCCCTGGCGGCGCGGCCGGGCGGTGCCCGCCGCCTGGGCGCCGGGGTCGTGGCGGCATGGATCGCCATCAGTGTGGCGTCCTACCTGGACATCGCCAGCGATGCCGCCGTGCCGTGGGGTGTCCTGACCCCCTGGGTGCTGATCGGCGCCGCGGCGCTCGCCATCGCCACGTGCTACCGCCAGGGAGCTCCGCCTCCCTCCGAGACCGTGGACGGTGCCACGCCGGAGGTGGGGCCCCCGGCTGGGCTCGCCCCCGATGTCCGGCCGTTGTCCGTCCACCCCGCGTAGCTTCTGGTTTGTCGCTCCGGGAGGGCTGGGGGGCTGCGGGGAGGAGGTGCGAGGGAGGAGGACCGGTCGTGGCCGAGATCGATTTCGCCGACGGTTTCGATACCCCAGAGCCGCTGGCGTGGGGGCTCACGCCGGTCCAGCTGGGAACCGTGGCGGCGGGCGCCGTGCTGGCCTACCTCGCTCTCCACTCCCCCCTCCCCCGCCTCGTCGCCGTCCCACTTGCGGTCGCCGCGGCGAGTGCCGGGTTGACCCTGGCGCTGGCACGGCGCGACGGTCGGGCGCTGATCTCCTGGGCCGCGGCGGCGGCGCGCTTCTGGACCCGACCACGGCACGGCCTCCTCGTCATGGTGCAGGCACCGGACCCGGCGGGCACACCGGCCGCCGCCCGCTGGAGAGATACGCCGATCCTCGACCCTGAGGACCATGTCGCGCCCTCCCCCGCCCGGCTGCGGTGGGAGCCCGGGAACGACGTGGAGTCATCCCGTCGCGTGCCCCTGGTGCTCCTCCCGGAGCCGCTCACCCCGTCGGGGGAGCGTGAACCCGAGGCTGTCCCCGCCGCGAAACGTCCCCTCCCGATCCTGAGCGTCGCCGATGCGCCACTTCTCGAGGTGCCGGCCCGAGGTCTCGGCGCGGGGGCGGCGAGTGGGACCGGGTCGTCGAGCGGCGCGGACGCGGAGTGGGTGGGGATGGACCCTCCGGCTCCCCGGGTCACCCGCCGTCTCACCTTCTTCTCGCTGAGCGGCGGCTCCGGGCGGACGACCCTGGCCGTCGAGGTGGCGGGGCTCCTGGCCGGCCAGTCAGGCCGGGGGAACGCCTGGGGGATGCTGGTCCCGCCCCGCGTCGCCCTGGTCGACCTCGACCTGACGAGCCCCCGCGCCGCCATCCGTCTCGGGGTGCCCGCTCCGACCGAGTGGGGCCTGGAGGAGGCCGGTCCCGTGGAACCGGAGGTCACGAGGCTCCTGTCCGTCCACCGGAGCGGTCTGCTGCTGCTCCCAGGGCCCGCCCGGCTGCTCCCGGCCGGCTGCTCCGACCGGACGGACGTCGTCCACCGTCTGTCCGCCGCCGTCGATGACCTGGAGAGGCGGGGCTGCGACACCATCGTTCTGGACGTCGCCGGCGATCTCAGCGCCCTCACCCAATGGGCGCTGCGGAGCGCCCACGACATCTTCGTGGTCGTCACCCCAACCGCGGGTGGGGTGCACGACGCCTACCGGAGCACGGAGGCACTGCGCCGGCTCGGCCTGCGCCGCCAGCTCCGGTACGTGGTCAACCGGGCCGGCGGCGCGCCCACGCTGGACGAGGCGATGCTCGATCTCGGGGGTGCGGTGGTCGCGGAGATCCCCGACGACCCCGACCTCGAACGCGCCGAGATGGACCAGCGCCTAGTCGGCCTGGAGGGCCGTGGAGCGACCGCGGCGGCCCTGCGAGCCCTGGCGGCGACCGTCGACGCGCGCTTCCTGGCGTCCCGCAACTCTGCCCCGGCACCCGCATCTCGGCGACTTCTCCGGCACCGGGCCGGCTAGCGCCACGTTGCCACGACCCCGAACCGTCGCCGCGGGGCTGCGGGTTCGCATCGAGGGCGATCGGGTGGTCACCCCGGACGGCCTCCTGCTCGGGGTGCTCCTCTGCGACGAGGTGGACCTCCTCGCCTTCGAGCCGTGGCGCCGGGAGGCGACCGTCGATGCCCTGGAGGGGCTGCTGCGCAGTCTCTCCGCCGAGCTGGTCCTGACCGTGCACGCGCGCCGCCATCGCCTGGCCACGGGGCGGCCCGGAGCGGAGGCCGGTGCTCTAACCAGCGCGCTCGACCTCCACTGGCGGGAGCGGCTGGCCGCAACCCCGACGCTTCACCGCCGGGTGGCGGCGTCGATCCGCCACCACGATCCGGCCGGCCTGGAACGCGAGCTGGGCTCCCTGAGCACCAGCCTGGCCGCGGCCGGCATCCCGGCCCGGCGGCTCGTGGGCGCCGACCTGCGCGAGCATCTTCGTGACGCCGGCCTGGACCTGCCCCGCCTCGCCTGGACCGACCAGCCCCAGCAGGCCTGGGTGGGCGAACGCCTGGCGCGGGTGGCCGTCCTCGACCGCCTCCCCGGCGGCCCCGTCGACGCCGGCTGGCTGGCGGCGCTCATCCGCGCCCCGGTGGAATGCGACATCGCCGTCCACCTCGTGCCGACCTCCGGGCGGCTGGCGACGGGGATGCTGAGCCGCCGGATGCGCCACCTCGGTGCGCACCAGCTCCTCGAGGCCGACCGCGGGCTGGTGCCCGACGCCGCCGTCGAGACCGGCCTCGAGGCCGCGCGCCGCCTGCGCGATCGGCTGGCGCGCAACACCGGACGCCCGCTCCACCTCTGGCTCACCGCGGTCGCTCTGGGGGACGATGCCGCGAGCCTGGAAACGGCCTGGGGCCATCTGCGCGGCGGCTTCGGGGCCAGCCTCGGGGGGTGCCGCCCCGGCCATTTCGAGCACCTGGGCGGAGTCCTCGCCGCGGGGGGTCTGGGCCCGCCGCCCGGCCCCGGCAAGCTGGTCGACTCCCGCGCCGCCGCCAGCTGCGCCCCCTGGCTGCAGGCCTGCATCGACGACCCGGACGGCTACCGGATCGGACGGATGGCCGACAGCGGCCTCCCGGTGAGCGTCGATCCCTTCCTCCAGGCCCACCACGCCAACGCCAACATCGGGATCTTCGCCGCCTCCGGGCAGGGCAAGAGCTTCCTGATCGGCGGGTTGCTGATCGAAGCCCACCGCCACGGGGTGGAGGTCATCGTGGTCGACCCCGAGGGCGAGTACCGAGGGCTGGTCGAGCGTCTCGGCGGGGTGTGGCTCGACCTGGTCACCGAGGCGGCGATCAACCCCTTTGACCTGGGGGAGGACGACGACGCGGCGGCGGTGGTCGTCGACGTCTGCGCCGTGCTCTGCGAGGGGATGAGCGAGCTCGAACGGGCTGCCGTCGAAGCCGCGGCGCGCTCGGCTCAAGCCGCCGCCCGCAGCGCCGGTGAGCGCGCCCGGTTGCGGCAGTGCCTCGACGAATTGGATCGAAGTGCGCCCCGGGTGTCCCGCGTCCTGCGGCGCTTCCTGGATGGCGGGCTGGCCGGCTTCCTCGATCGCCCCACCGCGGCGGCCTGGACCGGCCCGCTGGTTGGCGTGGGGCATCGCGAGGTTCGGGAGGAGCTGATCCCGGTCACCACGCTCCTGCTGGGCCGGCTGCTATGGGAGCTGGTCCGGCGGGCGCCCCGGCGCCGCCACATCATCCTCGATGAGGCGGGGATGCTCACCTCGCACCCCGCCCTGCGCCGGCTCCTCTCCCAGCTCGCACGGCGCTCCCGGAAGCACGGCAGCTCCCTGGTGGTGGCCACCCAGAACGTCCAGGACCTGCTCGGCAGCGAGGAGGGGACGGTGGTCGCCAGCAACTGCGCGGTGGTGCTCTGCGGAGGCCACCGCGCCGTCGAGGTCGCGGCCATGGACCGTGCCTTCGGTCTCACCGAAGACCAGCGGCGCCGGCTCGAACGGGCCCCTCGCGGCGAGTTCCTCCTGGTCTCCGGCGCCCGGAGGGGGATGGTCCAGGTCGACCTCCCAGAGGTCTATCGCGCCATGATCTGTGGGTGAACACGAGACCCTCGGCGACGGCGCAGGATGGCCAGGAGCCGCCAGAAGACCCCTTGACACCGGGGACAGCCGGTACCAAGATGTGGGGGCTCCAGCCCGGGCGGACCCCAACATGTGGGATACTGTGGGGGACAGAGTACTCGGTGTGGCCGGGTCCGCCCGCCTGGAGCCGTCCTTCGTGGACGTGGGTTCCATCGCCGCGCCAGACAACTCAGCAAAGAGGACCACACAGTGAGCACTTCCGCTTCCCCACCGCCGTCGGACCCATCCGCTGCTCCGGCCGCGATGGGCGGTGAGAACCGGCGCGGCTCCCGCCGCAACGGCAACGGAAAGCTGGAGGTGAGCACCAGCGGCCTGCGGATCGAACGCCGCTTCACCAAGGCCGGGATCCACCCCTACGACGAGGTGCGCTGGGAGCAGCGCACCGCCAGCATCGCCAACGAGAAGGGGGAGCTGGTCTTCGAGCAGAAGGACTGTGAGGTCCCCGCCTTCTGGTCGCAGATGGCGACCAACGTGGTGGTCTCCAAGTACTTCCGCGGCCCGCTGGGGACGCCGCGGCGGGAGGTGAGCGTTCGCCAGATGATCTCCCGGGTGGTCGACACCATCACCGGCTGGGGGCGTGAGGGCGGCTACTTCGCGACCGATGCCGACGCCGAGGCCTTCTCCGACGAGCTGTGCCACCTCATCCTCCACCAGAAGATGAGCTTCAACAGCCCGGTGTGGTTCAACCTCGGGGTTCCCGGCAGGACCCAGCAGGCGTCGGCGTGCTTTATCCAAAGTGTCGACGACTCCATGGAGTCCATCCTCAACCTGGCCAAGAGCGAGGGGATGCTCTTCAAGGGGGGCAGCGGCACCGGGTCCAACCTCTCCGCCATCCGCTCCTCCCAGGAGCAGCTGGCCGGCGGCGGCACCGCGAGCGGCCCGGTCTCCTTCATGAAGGGCTTCGATGCCTTCGCCGGGGTGATCAAGTCCGGCGGCACCACCCGCCGCGCGGCCAAGATGGTCATCCTCAACGCCGACCATCCGGACGTCGAGAGCTTCATCACCTGCAAGGTGACCGAGGAGCGCAAGGCGTGGGCGCTGATCGACGCCGGCTACGACGGCGCGTTCACCGGTGAGGCCTACGGCTCGGTCTTCTTCCAGAACTCCAACAACTCGGTGCGGGTCACCGACGAGTTCATGCGGGCGGTCGACGAGGACCGTGACTGGCACCTCCGGGCGGTCACCGACCCGAGCCGCATCCTCAGGACGGTCAAGGCCCGCGAGCTGCTCCGCCTCATGGCCGAGTCGGCCTGGCAGTGCGGCGACCCGGGGATCCAGTACGACACCACCATCAACGACTGGCACACGTCGTCGAACAGCGGGCGCATCAATGCGAGTAATCCTTGCAGCGAATACATGTTTTTGGATGATTCGGCGTGCAATCTGGCGTCGATCAACCTGCTCCGCTTCTTGAACGACGACGGCACCTTCGCCATCGACGACTACCGCCACGCGGTCCAGATGACCATCACCGCGCAGGAGATCGTCGTCAGCCCCGCCAGCTATCCCACCGAGAAGATCGGGAAGAACAGCGAGGCCTTCCGTCCGCTCGGGCTCGGCTACGCCAACCTTGGCGCCCTGCTGATGGCCAAGGGCATCCCCTACGACTCCCCGAAGGGCCGAGATCTCGCCGCCTGCCTGACCGCCATCCTCACCGGCGAGGGGTACGCCCAGTCGGCCCGGATCGCCCGCGAGGTGGGCCCCTTTGACGGCTACGCGGTCAACCGCCAGCCGATGCTCCGGGTCATGGCCAAGCACCGCGAGGCCGCCTACGCGATCCCCTCCTCCACCGTCGACGCCGACCTGCTCGCGGCCGCCCGGTCCACCTGGGACGAGGCTCACGAGCTGGGCGCGCGCCACGGCTACCGCAACGGCCAGATCTCTGTCATCGCGCCGACCGGCACGATCAGCTTCATGCTCGACTGCGACACCACCGGTGTCGAGCCGGACATCGCCCTTGTCAAGTACAAGAAGCTGGTCGGCGGCGGCATGCTCAAGATCGTCAACAACACCGTCCCGGCCGCCCTCAAGCAGCTCGGCTACGGCGAGGGCGAGGTGGCCGACATCGTGGCGTTCATCGACGCCAACGACACCATCGAGGGCTCCCCCAAGCTGCGTGACGACGACCTCCCGGTCTTCGACTGCGCCTTCACCCCGCGCAACGGTAAGCGGTCGATCGCCTGGCAGGGGCACGTCCGGATGATGGCGGCAGTTCAGCCGTTCGTTTCCGGGGCCATCTCCAAGACCGTCAACATGCCCAACGATTCCACCGTCGAGGACGTCGAGAAGGCCTACATCGACGGTTGGAGGATGGGGCTCAAGGCGCTCGCCATCTACCGCGACGGCAGCAAGCGCTCCCAGCCGCTCGCCACCTCGATGGACAAGACGACCGGCGAGAAGGTGCGGATCGTCGAGCGGCCGCTGCGGCGCAAGCTCCCCGCCGAGCGCCAGGCGCTGACCCACCGCTTCGAGATCGGCGGCCACGAGGGCTACATCACGGTCGGCCTCTACGAGGACGGCACTCCCGGCGAGATCTTCGTGAAGATGGCCAAGGAGGGGTCGACGGTCTCGGGGCTCACCGACTCCTTCGCGATCGCGGTCAGCTTCGCGCTCCAGTACGGGGTCCCCCTCGACTTCCTGGTCAACAAGTTCGCCCACATGCGCTTCGAACCGCAGGGCTTCACCCGCAACCCGGAGATCCCGATCGCCAAGTCGATCGTCGACTACATCTTCCGGTGGCTGGGCTCACGGTTCCTGAGCGTGGAGAAGCAGACCGAGATCGGCATCATCCGCCGCGATGCCGAGGAGACGGAGACCACCCCCGCGGTCGAGGGCCCGGCCAACGCCGCCCAGGTGCTCATGTCGCTCGGCCTCGATCCGATCTCACCGACCAGCACCTTCCAGAACCAGGCCGACGCGCCATCCTGCAGTGAGTGCGGCTCACTGATGGTCCGCTCCGGCTCCTGCTACAAGTGCCACAACTGCGGGGCCACCTCCGGCTGCAGCTGATGTCACGCGACGAATAGATGAAACGTCGGCTTGAACTCGGCGATGCCAAGAAAGGTGCAACACGCGTCAAGAAAGATGCAACACAGGGCCGCAGGGTTCGAGCCTTCCCGCCCCTAGTTGGTGGCCTGTAGCCGATGATACAATCGGGTATGGTTTCCGTGCGGGTGGACGTGCTGCCCTTGTTTCCCGCTTTACGATCGGAGCTGATCGCCCTACTTGAGGGGTTGAGCCCACGTGCGTGGCAGGCCCCTACCGCTTGCCCCGGCTGGTCCGTGCACGGTGTCGCATCCCACCTACTGGGCGTGGAGGTCGGTAACGTCTCCGTCCGGCGGGATGGCTGGCGGCTTTCACCTGGTCCGGGCGAGGATCCTGATAGGTGGCTGGGAGGATTCAACCAGCAGTGGGTGGACGCCTCGAAGCGGCTTAGCCCGGTGATCCTCATCGACATGCTTGCCCTCGCGTCGCAGCGGTTCATTGAACACGTCGCGACCCTTGACCTGGAAGCTGAGGGCGGAGCCGTTACCTGGACGACGGGCACCCGATCTGCCCCCGTCTGGCTGGACGTGGCCCGCGAGTACATGGAACGGTTTGTTCATCAGTACCAGATCCGCGAAGCCACCGGTCGCCCGGCGCTCGGTCGGGACTTCATCGCGCCCGTCCTGACGGCGGCAGCCCATGCCCTACCAAGGGCGCTCGATAGCATCGAGCGGCCTATCGGTACTTCGGTGCGTTTCGTCGCCGAGGGAGAGGGAGGCGGGGCGTGGTCGGTAGTCCAAACCGAGAACGGCTGGGAGCTGACCATCGGTCCCGTCAGCTCGCCCGCGTGCGAACTTACGACAACGGTGGGCGATGCCCTCAAACTGTACGTGCGTGATCCGAGTGGAGCCCCTCCGGACCGCCGCGGAGATCCTGAGCTGGCTGAGGCCCTCAGCGGGGTCAAGGCCATCCTCGGTTAAGGGCCCGAGTGAGGATGTTTCATCTTTTCTGTCCGAACGGGCGTAGCCAGGGGGACTGCGCTGCGCCCCCGACCAGCGACCACCAGTTGGTGCCGTGGTTGGCAGATCGCCTCTGCGAGGCCAACACGAACATGGGCTGCGACCAGTTCGTGGAGAACAAGCACTCGGTAACGGTCACGTTCAAGGGTAGCGGTCTCGATGTCGACGTGGTGCCGGTCCTATGCTCCGGTGCACGTGAACACAGCACCAACCGGCCATGTGACCCCCCTGCCGTCGCCGCTCCCTGACCCACCGGTCCGGGCGGCGCCTGGATATCGAAGACACTCGAGGGGTCGGCCCCGCAAGCGGTGGACGCCTGATGCGGGCCGAGCCCAACGGGCTGCGCCTGTGTCGCGTCTCGGCAACGTCTGAGAGCGCCGCTGAGCCGAGGGATACCGTCATGACCGTGCGCAGGCAGCTCAACTGGACCTTGGTCATGGGCGCGGTGTCCGCGGCTCTCCTGGTCGCCTACCTCGTCGCCTGGGTGCGCATCGACGGGCTGGAGATCGCCCGCAGCGACTTCACCAGCACCTATGTCGGGGCCACTCTGCTCCGCGAGGGACACGGGTCGGAGATGTACGACCAGAGCCTCCAGACCGTCTTGCACAGCGAGCTGGACCCGGCGGACAAGGGGGGCAACCTGCCCTTCGTGAATCCCCCGCTCGCCGCGGCGCTCGCCATGCCGGTCAGCCTGCTCGGGCTGGACGCCGCCTACCGCGTCTGGAGCCTCGTGCAGCTCGCCCTCCTGGTGGTCGCCGTGGTGGTGGCTCTCCGCGCCGCGCCGATCCAGACCCTGCGGCGCGGGCAGATCGCGGCGATCGCACTCCTGGCTCTCGCCTCCATGGGAACCTGGGCGATGTTCATCCAGGGTCAATGGGACGGCGTGTCGGCGCTGGGGTTGGCGACCGCGTACGCCAGCCTGCGACGCGGGAGGCCGGCCACCGCCGGTGTGCTCCTGGCCGTGACCTCGCTGATCGGCAAGCCCCAGCTCGCTCTCTGCCTCGCCGCCTTCGTGGTCGGCCGGCGGGACTGGAGGTTGATCGCCGGCGGGCTGGCGGGGCTGGCGGTGTGCGCCGGGCTTTCCGTGCTGATCGCAGGCACGGCCGGGGTCGCCGGCTTCCTGGGCGGGCTCGCCGGCTCCCTGACGCGCTGGCAGCTCACCACCTTTGTCAGTCTCGTCGGGATCGGAGCGGCGGTCACCGGGAGCACCGCCGGCGCCTATATCGTCGCGGCGATCGGGGGCGCGATGGCGATGGCCCTCGCCGCAGCGCTGGGCTCCGCGGTCAGGGCCAGGCCCGATCGGCTGGAGGCCGGGCTGGCCGGAGCGGCGGTGCTCTCCGTGCTCGCCTCGCCGCACGCTCTGCCCCACGATCTCGCCCTGCTGGTCCCGCCGGCAGCCTGGTGCTTCGCGGCTCTCGCCGCACGCAGGCCGAGGCCCGCGGCGCTGCTGAAGGCAGCAATTCTGGTCTGGATCGCATTGAGCGCCGCGGCGGCGGCGGATACCGTGCTCGACGGCCAGGTGCCGCCTGGCCCGCTCACGCCGTGGGTCCTTATCGCCGCGGCCGCTCTCGCCGTAGCCGTCGCCGTTCGCGCGCCGACGCGGGAACCCGCGAGGCCGGCGCCGATCCCCGTGTCACCGAAGACGCGGTGAGCGGCGAGGCGCCTCCGGCGCTGACCCACCCGGCGCCGGGCTCGCCGCCGAAAGCCTCCCCCGCCGCGGGTCCGTGACGCGCGTGTCCGGGCGGCATCCGCCCGGTCTGAGTAGCCTGGGCCAGCCGCTCTGAGCCGGCCGAGGTCGCGCGACTAGGCGCTAACACAATGTTTCACCTCTTCTGTCGTTATCCATGTTTCATGTTTCTGTCGCGTGCCAGCTGATGAGTTCGAGCCGCGGAGGGCCGTCTCGGCACTGGCTACACTAGCCGCCGAGATGGCCCCTTGCGCGACCCCCGCCTCGCCCACACCGGGGGCGGCGGGAGGAGGGACCGGGCCGCGCGTCGAGGCCGTGGAACTGGTCCGCATCGCCATCCCGCTGGTGGCGCCCTTCCGCACCTCGTTCGGCGTCCAGACGGACCGTGACGTCCTCCTGGTCCACCTCCTCGGCGAAGCCGGGGAGGGTTGGGGCGAGTGCGTCGCCATGGGCGAGCCCGGGTACTCGTCCGAGTACACCGAGGCGGCCGAGCAGCTGATCGGGCAGCACCTCCTGCCCCGGCTGCTGGCCCGCGAGCGGGTCACCGCCGCCGAGCTGGGAGACCTGCTCGCGTCTGTCCGGGGGCACCGGATGGCCAAGGCGGCCCTGGAGATGGCCTGGCTGGACCTCGAGCTGCGGGTGGCGGGCAGGTCACTGGCGGAGTACCTGGGAGCGGTGCGCACCGAGGTGGACTGCGGTGTCTCGGTGGGCATCACCGACACCACCGAGGAGCTGCTCGAGACGGTGGCTGGCTACCTCGAGGAGGGGTACCGCCGCATCAAGCTCAAGATCGAGCCCGGCCTCGACATCGACCGGGTGCGGGCGGTGCGGGAACGGTTCGGGCCCGAGATGCTGCTCCAGGTCGACGCCAACGCGGCGTACACCCTGGAGGATGCGGAGCACCTCGCCCGGCTCGATGAATTCGGCCTGGTGCTGATCGAGCAGCCCCTCCCGGAGGAGCAGCTTCTCGGCCATGCCAAGCTGGCGCGGAGATTGGTGACGCCGATCTGCCTCGACGAGTCGATCATCTCGGCGACGGTCGCCGCGGAGGCGATCGAGATGGGTGCGTGCAGCGTCGTCAACATCAAGCCCGGCCGGGTCGGTGGCTACCTGGAGGCGAAGCGCATCCACGACGTCTGCGCAGCGCTTGGGGTCCCCGTCTGGTGCGGCGGCATGCTGGAGACCGGGATCGGCAGGGCCGCCAACCTGGCCCTGGCGGCGCTGCCCGATTTCACCCTTCCCGGCGACACCTCGGCGTCCGGCCGCTACTTCCACGAGGACATCACCGCGCCCTTTGTCCTGCACGACGGCCGGCTGCGGGTGCCCACGGGGCCGGGGCTGGGTGTCGAGGTGCGGCGGCACGTCATCGACCGCCTGACCACCCGGCGCTCAGTGGTGCGACCGGGATGACGGAGCCGGAGGCGGGAGCAGCCAACCTGGCGCTCTCGGCGGCGATGCGTGCCGGCGTGACCGTCGATGAAGTTCACGAGATCGACGAGCTCGTCGAGCTCAACCGGGTCATCGACGCCGTCTGGCACCGGGAGGGCGACGCCGTCGCCATGGAGATGCTTCGGGCGCTGGCCCACAGCGGCAACTGCATCCTGGCCGCCCGGTCGGGGACCGAGATGGTGGGTGCCACCGTCTCCTTCCGGGGCGTCCACCAGGGCCGGCCCACCCTCCACTCGCACATCACCGGGATCGTCCCCGGCTCCCAGCTGCGCGGGGTCGGTCTGGCCCTCAAGCTCCGGCAGCGCGCCTGGGCCCTGGCCAACGGGATCGAATCGGTGACCTGGACCTTCGATCCGCTGGTCGCCCGCAACGCCCATTTCAACCTGACCAAGCTCGGAGCCGAGGCCGGCGAGTACCTGGTCGACTTCTACGGCACGCTCCACGACGACGCCAACGGCGACGACGCCACGGATCGACTCCTGGCGGTCTGGAGGCTGGCCAGCCCACGGGTCGCGAGGGCGCTCTCAGGGCTGACGCCGGCCCCGCCGGTCGAGGCCCTGCTCCGGGAGGGTGCCCCCGTGGTCCTGGACATCGGCGCCGGCGGTCACCCCCTGGTCGCCGGTCTGGCGGCGTGGTCTGGCACGACCGCGCCCCATCCGGACCGGGCGCTGGCGCGCATCCCCGACGACATCGTCGCGGTGCGGAGCCGCGACCGCGGGCAGGCCGACGCGTGGCGACGCGCACTCCGCGAGGTCATGACCACCCTCCTGGCGCAGGGCCTGCGCCCGGTGGGCGCCATCGCACCCGGGTGGTACGTCTTCGGCGCCGACGGATCGGATTGGCCGGCGTGACCCCGCCCCCGCCGGCGACGCCGGCTCGCGCGCTGCTCGAGGGTCTGCGCCACCGCCAGGGGGAGATGGTCGACTGCCTGGAGACGCTGGTCAACCAAGAGTCGCCGAGCGGCGATCCCGCGCTGCTCGGCGCCGCGCTCGACACCGTCGACGGCATGCTGGCGCGCCTCGTCGGGAGCGGTGGCCGGCGGGTCGAGGCCGGAGGCGCCGCCCACCTCGTGTGGGGGACAGGGCGGCCGCGCGCCCTCCTCCTCTGCCACGTCGACACCGTCTGGCCCCGCGGCACGCTGGCACGCTGGCCGTTCAGCGTCGACCGTGGGAGGGCCACCGGCCCCGGGGTCGTGGACATGAAGGCGGGGATCGTCCAGGTGCTCTTCGCCCTCTCCGCGCTCGGCGCGCCTGAAGGCCTGCGCCTGCTGGTCACCACCGACGAGGAGGTGGGATCGCCAAGCTCCCGTGCGCCCATCGAGGAGGCGGCTTCGGGGCTCGAGGCGGCGCTGGTTCTGGAGGCCTCCTACAACGGTGCGCTCAAGGTCGCCCGCAAGGGGACGGCGCAGTACACCGTGCGCATCAAGGGGCGAGCCTGGCATGCGTCGGAGCCCGCCCGGGGGGCCAACGCGACCCTGGAGATGGCACGGCAGATGCTCGACGTCGCCGGCCTCGCCGACACCCGGCTGGGGACCACCGCGACCCCCACCCTGGCGGCGGCAGGAACGACCGCGAACACGGTGCCCGCGCATGCGGAGTTCCGGGTCGACTCGCGCGCCGCGTCGACGGCCGAGCTGGAGCGGATCGAGAGGGCGATGCGCGGGCTGCGGCCGCACCTCGACGGGACGGAGATCACCGTGCTGGGTGGGATCGAGCGCGCGCCGATGTCCCGCGAGATCTCGCGCGGGCTGTTCGAGAGGGCGCAGGCCGTGGCGGCGACCCTCGGACTGCCTCCTCTCCGGGGGGTGCTCGCACCAGGTGGCTCGGACGGCCAGTTCACCGCCGCCATCGGGACTCCCACTCTCGACGGCCTCGGCGCCGTCGGGGGCCACGCCCACGCCGAGGGGGAGTGGGTCGAGGTGGAGAGGATGCCGGAGCGGGCCGCACTGCTCGCAGCCCTACTGCAGGACATCCTCCAGAGCCCCAGGAGACCCGAGTAGCGCCGGTCCCTCAGACCTGGCCGGCAACCTCACGCCAGGTGATCGGCCCGCCCATGGTCTGGAGGATGGCCGAGACGGAGGTGAGGTCGTCCTCGGCCTCGCGGATGGCGGCGATCCTCTCCGCCAGGCGGCGTAAAGCGGCGGGATCGGCCTCGTGCCGCTGGCGCGCCTCCAGTGAGAGGCGAACCCGCCACATGCGGGTGGCGACGGCGTTGACAGTCGAGATGGAGATGGCCCGGCACTCCGAGTCGGCCCATTCAAGGAGATCGGGCAGAGATGCCGTGTCGGTGATTGCTTCCACGGCGACCAGTCTATCGACGGAGCGAGCGTGTCATTCGCGTAGTCGCCGGCATGCGTCGTGGCGTGATCGGGTCGTGACCTCTGTGACCGTTCGACCAGGTGGAGCCGGTGCGGGTCGGCCGACGACGCGGCCGCGTGGCTGCGGGATGACCCGCCAACGAGGAGACGCCGGGTCCCGGGCCCGGCCTACCGGATGGCTGACGAGTACTCCCTCAGCTCCGTCAGGTACCGGGCCCGCTCCGCGTCGCTGAGGAACGCGGCCCGGAACGAGTTCTCCGCCAGTTGGAGGAGTTGAGCGTCGTCGATGTCGAGATGGCGCTGGATGAGCCGGTAATTGTCGTCGATGTAGCCGCCGAAGTAGGCGGGGTCGTCGGAGTTGACGGTGACCAGCAGGCCGGCATTGATCATCGCGGGAAGGGGGTGATCCTCCATGCGACCGACCGCCCCCAGGCGCACGTTGGAGAGCGGGCAGACCGTCAGCGGCACCTGCTCGTCGCGCAAGCGCGCCACCAGCGCCGGGTCCTCCAGGCAGCGGTTCCCGTGATCGATGCGGGCGACCCGCAGCAGGTCGAGCGCCTCCCAGATGTAGCCGGAGGGCCCCTCCTCGCCGGCGTGGGCGACACAGCGGAAGCCTTCCTGCCGGGCGCGGTCAAAGAGCTCGACGAACTCCGATGGAGGGTGGCCCACCTCCGCGGAGTCGAGCCCCACCGCGACGATGCAATCCCGGTACGGCAGGGCGGCCTCCAGAGCCTCCATCGCCGAGGCCCGGCTGCGATCCCGCAGGAAGCACATGATGAGCTGGCTCGTGATGCCGTACCGCTCCTCGCTGCGGGCGAGCACCGACCAGAGACCGTCGACGACCGTCGCCATCGGCACGCCGCGCTCGATGTGCGCCTGCGGATCGAAGAAGATCTCGGCGTGGCGGACGCCCTGTGCCCGGGCACGGCCCAGGTAGCCGCTCGCCAGATCCGCGAAGTCCTCCTCGGTGCGGAGAACGGCCATGGTCTCGAAGTACACGTCGAGGAAGGACTGGAGGTTATGGAATTGGTATCGCGCCCGCAGCTCCGCCGCATCCGCGTAGGGGAGGGGCAGCCGGTTGCGCTCGGCCACCTCCAGGGCGAGCTCCGGCTCGAGCGTGCCCTCGATGTGGAGGTGCAGCTCCGCCTTGGGGATCGGAACGGAGAGGCGATCAGCGATCCGGGGACAATACCGCTTCCGCTGGGGCCGCGTCCCCGAGCGCCCGGGCGATGCTGTCCGCCCAGGCGTCGATCGCCTCCCAATCGCGGAAGTCGCCCTCGATCAGCAGCTTGCGCCCGGCCGGCACCGCCCCGACGACCCGGTGAGCGCCGCGCAGCTTGCTGCGATCGAGAGCACCGAAGAACACCCTCTGATCGCGGGGGCCGAGGGCCGCGGCCAGCTCGCCGAACTCCTTGGGGGCGGCCGCCGCGAGCACGTCCCTTCCCTGGGGGTCGGTGGTGGCGGTGCCGAGCGGCCCGCTGCCGAAGAGCCACAACGGCTTGGTGGAGAGGACAGCTCGGTGGGCCCGCGTGAAGTCTCTGGCCTCCTTCAACCACGAGCCCATGAATACGGCGCTCCCGATCACGAAGGCGTCATAACCGGCCAGGTCGCCGGCGTCCTTCACGGACCGCACCTCGACCTGCTGACCGGCACCGGTCAACCGGGCGCCGATGCGCTCGGCGATCCCCTGCGAGGCACCGTACCGGCTGGCATAGGCAACGAGTGTTGTCATCGTCACTTCCTCCCCACCCATCATCCTCTGCCACCGCTGACCGTGACAGGGTCCTCAGAACCGTCTGGGCGCGTGGCCTTCGACACGGATCCGTGGCGCGGCGGCCGCGCAGCCGGCGGGCAGCGACCATGCCGAGATTGTCAATCCGGGAGAGCGCGATTATCAATTCGCTAACGCCTGGCGAAGATGTGGATGCGCCCCATTCACGCGGTGCTCTTGCACGGTTGCGAACCAGAAATGGCTCCCTGCATGATCGCGACCGTAGGGTCAACGTCAGTCGGAAGGGGAAGCAGGTTATGAGGAAGAACGCAGCCAGGGCCACGCGCCTCGGTCTCGCGTTGACGGTGGTGGCGACGGTGGCCGCGTGCGGGGCATCCAGCGACCCCTCGTGGTCGACCGCGACGTCCGCAGCATCCAACGGCGGCATGAGCGCCTTGGTCAGCGCCGCGAAGGCGGAGGGGCAGCTCAACGTCATCGCGCTACCGCTCAACTGGGCAAACTACGGCACCATCATCAAGGACTTCGAGGCCAAGTACGGCATCAAGGTCAACCAGGCCAACCCCCAGGGGAGCAGCCAGGACGAGGTCAACGCCGTCAAGTCCGAGGCCGGCACCAGCAACGCGCCGGATGTCCTCGACATCGGTATGGCGGTGACCTGGGCAAACACCAGCCTCTTCGCACCGTACGAGGTCGCTGAGTGGTCGGACATCCCGGCTGATCAGAAGGATGCCACCGGACTCTGGTATCAGGACTACGGCGGCTACATGTCCATCGGCTACGACTCGAGCAAGTACACCGTCACCTCGGTGTCGGACTTGCTCACGCCCGCCTTCAAGAGCGCGGTCGCACTTGACGGTGACCCGACCGAGGCCAACGCGGCGCTCAACGGAGTCATGCTCGCCTCGCTCGCCAACGGAGGGTCGCTCACCAACATCGGCCCCGGGGTCAGCTTCTTCAAGCAGCTGAACGCGGCCGGGAACTTCGTGCCGGTCACGGCCACCGCGGCCACGATCGATAACGGGACGACCCCCGTGGTCTTCAACTGGGACTACCTCAACTCGGCGAGCGTGGTGAGCCTTCCCAGCTGGAAGGTCTTCGTGCCGTCCGACGCCGTCCTGGGTGGGTATTACGCCCAGGCGATTACCAAGACCGCACCCCATCCCGCCGCCGCACGGCTGTGGGAGGAGTACCTCTACTCCGCCACCGGCCAGAACCTCTGGCTGCAGGGGGGTGCGCGCCCGGTGGAGATGTCCGCGATGCAGGCCAACGGGACCGTCAACCAGACCTACGCCGCCGCGCTGCCGTCCGTGAGCGGGACGCCGGTGACCCTGGATCAGAGCCAGGCTTCTGCCGCCGCCGCTTACCTCGCCAGCAACTGGTCTGCGGCTGTCGGCAGTTGACGGCAGTCGCCAGCACTGAAGGAACGTATGTGAGGCGCCCCCTGAGGGGGCGCCTCCGCATATCCACGACCTGGCTGGGCGCGGCACCGTTCCTCGTCTACAGCGGGGTCTTCCTGGCCCTGCCCACGGTGCTGGTGGCGGTGGGTGCGTTCAGCGGCCCACACGGACCGACCCTGGCCAACCTGGCCCAGCTGAGCCAGCCGTACGTCGTCAGCGCATTCCTCAACAGCCTGCTCCTGTCGGCGGTGAGTGCGAGCGTCGGTGCGGTGGTGGGGGCCGTCCTTGCCTACGCGGTCGCGACCGGATCGCCCGACGGGATCATCCGCCGGCTGGTCACCGCGCTCTGCGGGGTGCTCTCCCAGTTCGGCGGCGTCACCCTGGCCTTCGCTTTCATCGCCACCATCGGCACCGAGGGCTTCATCGTCATCTGGCTTCAGCAGCACGGCATCACCTTCTACCCGAACGGTGTCTGGCTCTACTCCCTCACCGGGTTGACCCTGATCTACACCTACTTCGAGATCCCCCTGATGGTGATCGTCTTCATGCCCGCGCTCGACGGCGTCCGCCCTCAATGGCGGGAGGCGACCGACACCCTCGGCGGCGGCACCTGGAGCTACTGGCGGCACGTGGCCGGACCACTGCTGACACCCGCGTTCCTGGGTGCCTGGCTGCTCCTCTTCGCCAACGCCTTCTCCGCGTACGCGACCGCAGCCGCACTGCTCGACATCGGCGGCGTCATCGTGCCGCTGCAGATCAGCCGGGCCTTCAGCAGCGAGGTCGGTCTCAACCAGGCCAACTTCGCCGCCGCGCTCGCCCTGGGCATGGTGGTAATCGTCGCCATCATCACCACGCTCTACGCACGGTTGCAGCGCCGCTCGGCGCGCTGGCTGCCGCGATGACTGCGGTGTGGGGATGCCTGCCGTGAATCGCCGCCGCCGCCGCCGCCTCGCGGCGTTCAAGACCGTCGTCTACGTGGTGCTCGGCCTCTTCTTCCTGCTGCCCATCGCGGCCATGGTGGAGTTCGCCACCCGCGGCGTCGGCCTGACCAGTCCGCGTACCCTCGCCGCGTTCACCAGCATCGGCTCCGATCCGGAGCTGGTCGACGCCATCACGGCGTCACTCGAGCTGGCCGTGATCACCTCGGTGGGGATGCTGGCCCTGCTCCTCCCCACCATGATCTGGATCCGCCTGCGCGTGCCGCGGATGGTGCGACCCCTCGAGCTGGTGTGCCTCACCCCGCTCACCATCCCGGCGATCGTGCTGGTGGTCGGTTTCGCACCCCTCTACAACTGGATCGAGATCAACGTCAGCGATTCGATCCTCATGCTGGCATTCGCCTATCTGATCCTCGTCCTCCCCTACTGTTACCGCGCCCTCGATGCGGGTCTCTCCGCTGTCGACATCCGCACCCTCTCGGAGGCGGCCCGGAGCCTGGGCGCGAGCTGGGGCACGGTGATGTGGCGGATCATCGTGCCCAACATGTCGAGCGCGGTCTCCAACGCCTGCCTGCTCTGCGTCGCGGTCGTGCTCGGGGAGTTCACGGTCGCCAACCTGCTCAACTTCGAGAACCTGCAGGTGGCCATCTCCATCCTAGGCACCGGCAACGCGAGGGACTCGATCGCGCTGGCGGTCCTGTCCCTCGTCTTCGTCTTCTTCTTCCTGCTCCTCCTCTCGTTCCTCGGCCGGGCTCTATCACGCCGCCGAGGCGGCGCGGCGAGGGCCTGAGATGGGTGCGCTCGACAGCCGTCCGATCGGCGCGTCGTGGGGCGGCTCGCGGTCAGCCGCCGAGGTACGGCTCGAGGACCTGCGCCGTATCTATGGATCGACCACCGCGCTCGACGGTCTCAACATCACCATCCAAGCAGGGGAGCTCGTCGCCCTGCTAGGACCCTCGGGATGCGGCAAGACCACCGCCCTCCGGCTGGTCGCCGGTCTGGAGGATGCCGACGGTGGGCAGGTCGTCATCGATGGCAGGGACGTGACCCACCTGCCGGCCAGCCGGCGCGACACCGGCATGGTGTTCCAGGCGTACTCGCTCTTTCCCCACATGACGGCCCGGGAGAACGTCGCCTTCGGGCTGCGCATGCGCAAGGTCGGGGTCGCCGAACGCCGCCAGCGGGCCGGGGAGATGCTCGAGCTGGTCGGGCTGAGCACCCAGGCGGATCGCTACGCGCACCAGCTCTCGGGTGGCCAGCAACAGCGGGTGGCGCTGGCGCGGGCGCTCGCCATCCGGCCGTCCGTCCTGCTCCTCGACGAACCGCTCTCGGCCCTCGACGCCCGGGTTCGCAGCCAGCTCCGGGACGAGATCCGCCGCGTCCAGCGCGAGGTCGGCATCACCACCCTCTTCGTCACCCACGACCAGGAGGAGGCGCTCGCCATCGCCGACCGGGTCGGGGTCATGCGCGCCGGACGGCTGGAGCAGATGGGCCCGCCCACCACCATCTACTCCCAGCCGACGACGCCCTTCGTCGCCGAGTTCGTCGGTCTCACCAATCGGCTCTCCGGGACGGTGTCGGGCGGCAGCGTCGACGTCCGCGGCATCCGGCTGCCCCTGATCGCGCGGGACACCCCGGATGGCCCCGCCGTGGCCCTGGTCCGGCCCGAGGCCGTATCCCTGACCCTCGCTGCCGAGGGGTCCAACGGGCCTCTCTCCGGGACGGTGATCGCCGTCTCGTTCCTGGGGGCGGTGAGCCGTCTCACCGTTGACATGGGTGACACCACGCTGGTCGTCCAGGTACCCACGGCCGAGGCGACCGCCCACCCCGGCGGCACCCGCGTCCGCATCGCGCTGCGCCAAGACCCGGTGCTGATCACCCGCGACAACGGTCGGGGGAGGCTGTAGGTCCGGTGTCGCTCACCCACCGCCGGACCCTCGGCCCGGGCGACGTCCTGAGCAGGGGCACCCAGGCTCCGTACCGCGCGGTCGCGCCGGGCCCGGGAGAGGAGCACGTGATCCGCACCGAACTGCTGGGTGAGCCCGGCGCGCCGCCGGGGGGGGACGGCCGAGCTGCGGCGGCGGGTGAGCGGAGGGCACTGGCCTGCGTCGCCCACATGACCGACCTCCACGTGGGCGATGTCCAGTCGCCCGCCCGCTTCGAGTTCCTCGACCGCGAGTTTCTCGATCCCCGATTCGCCGAGCTGATCCCCATGCAGCGCCCCCAGGAGGCCCTCACCTCACACGCCCTCGACGCGCTCGTGCGCACCCTGAACGGCGGCCTGGCCGGCCCCATCACGGGGGCGGCGCCCGAGCTCGTCCTGACCGGGGGCGACGCCATCGACAACGGCCAGCACAACGAGGTGCACACCCTCGTCCGGCTCCTCGACGGCGGCCGCGTGGAGCCCAACTCGGGCTCACCGGATTACGAGGGGGTGCAGTCGGTCGACTGGCCTGACGACTTCTTCTGGGTGCCGGACGGCAGACCGGGTGCGCCCGACCTCTTTGTCCGCGAATACGGCTACCCCGTGCTGCCGGGTCTGCTCCAGCGCGCCCTCCTGCCCTTCGAGGCGCCCGGACTGCGCCTGCCCTGGCTCGGCTGCCATGGCAACCACGACACGCTCTGCCGGGGCGTCGGGCTGATGACGCCGGCTCTCCAGGACGCGCTCGTCGCCCGGCGCAAGCCGATCGCGCTGCCCGACGGATTCGACCGGGACCACGCCCACGACACCTTTGTCCACCGGCCGGAGGACTTCCTGGCCGGCCCCGCGGTCGACGTCACTCCGGACACCGAGCGGCGGCACTGCAGCATCGAGGAGTACGTCGGCGCCCACAGTGACGGGACGGCACCGCGGGCCCACGGCTTCGACGAGCGGAACCGCCGGGATCACACCGCCTACCACGTCCACGACACGGGCCCGGTCAGGTTCATCGTGCTGGACACCGCCTGCCCGGGCGGATCGGCCGACCTCTGCATGGACGAGTCACAGCTCGGCTGGCTCGAGGACCGCCTCGCCGAGGTGCACTCCTCCCATCGCACCGCCGACGGCCGGCAGATGCGGACGGAAGCGGAGGACCGTCTCGTGGTGGTCGTCTCGCACCACGGGTCGTACGGCCCCGTGAGCACCCGGTCACACCCGGACGGCACGATCCCCCGAGCCGGTGCCCGGCTGCTCTCTACCCTCCTCCGCTTCGACAACGTGGTCCTCGGGCTCAACGGGCACACCCACATGCACGCCATCCACGCCCGCCCCGCACCGGACGGCGAGGGGCACGGTCTCTGGGAGGTCACCACCGGGTCGCTGGTGGACTGGCCGTGCCAGGCCCGGCTGGTCGAGCTCTTCGACGCCGGCGACGGGGTGCTGGGCATCGCCAGCACGATGATCGACCACGACGGCCCGGCCCAGCCGGAGCATGCCCAGACCACCCTGGAGATGGCCGCCCTGCATCGCGAGCTCGCCGCCAACTTCCCGATGGCTGGGTTCGGGTCGGTGTTCGAGGGGACCCGGCGGGACCGCAATGCGATCATGCTGAGACGCGTGGGGTTTGCACTTCCCTAGGACCGCCGGCATGGCCTGAGGTCCAGGGCTGGCCCGGTCAGACCTGAAAGCTTGGTGGAGGCGTGGCAGATGAAGGCTGTGGTGTACGACCGTCTGGGAGCTGCCGCCGACGTGCTGCGGGTCGTCGACCTCCCTCGCCCTGAGCCGGGGCCCGGCGAGGTGCGGGTGCGGGTCAGCTTCTCCGGGGTCAACCCCACCGACTGGAAGTCACGGAGCGGGGCCACGGCCAGGCCGGCCGATGAGTTCCAGATCCCCCACCACGACGGTTCCGGGGTGATCGACGCCGTGGGACCGGGGGTCGACGAGGATCGGGTGGGGCAGCGCGTCTGGGTCTGGATGGCCGCCGCCGGCAGACGGTGGGGCACCGCCGCCGAGTGGACGGTGGTCTCGGACCAGCAGGCGGTGGCGCTGCCCACGGGTGCGTCGCTGGAGCTGGGCGCCAGCCTCGGGGTGCCCGCGGTGACCGCCCACCGCTGCCTCTTCGCCGACGGCGACGTGGCCGGGCGCACCGTCCTGGTGGCGGGCGGCGCCGGCGCGGTCGGCCACTTCGCCATCCAGCTCGCCCGCCGCGCGGGCGCCCGGGTGGTCACGACGGTCAGCAGCGCCGCCAAGGCGGAGCTGGCCCGGGCCGCGGGCGCCGATCTGGTGGTCAACTACCGGGAGCCGGACGTCCTGGAGCGGATCCGCGCCTTCACCGAGCAGGTCGACCGGGTGGTGGAGGTCAACCTGGCGGCCAATCTCAGCCTCGACCTCGGCCTCTCGGGCCCGGGCACCGTGGTCTCGGTGTACGCAGCCGACACCGCAGATCCAGAGCTGCCGATCCGGGCCTGCATGGGCGCCAACGTCGTCCTCCGGTTCGTGCTCCTCTACGGCGTGCCGATCGCCGACCTCCTCCGCGGGGTGACCGCTGTCAGCGCCGCCCTGGAGGCAGGGGCGCTCACCGAGCTGCCGGTGCACCGCTTCCCCCTCGAGGAATGTGCGGCGGCCCAGGATGCGGTCCAGAGCGGGGCGGTGGGGAAGGTGCTGCTCGACATCGGCTGAGCCCCTCCGTCGGCCGGAGCCGAAGGTGTCAGGTTTCCGTAAGGAGGCATACCTGAAACTTCCATCGGATGCCCACACCACCCGCCACGGCTGTGGCCGTGCCTCCTGACCTGGACGTCACCTCCTCCGCCGCAACCCGGCGGTCCCAGCGCGTGCCGCGCCGCTGGGGGCTGCGCCCGAGCGACGTCATGCTGATCTTCGCCGCCAACGCCCTCCTCATCGTGGCGATGTGGGTTCGCCACGGGCAGTTCCCCAATCTGACGCACCCGGCGGCGGTGCTCACCGGGGCCGGTCAGATCGCCGCCCTGCTGGGCACCTACTGCGCGCTGGTCCAGGTGGTGCTGATGTCGCGCAGCCCGTGGCTGGACGACCTCTTCGGGATCGATCGGATCACCGGCTGGCACCGCTGGCTCGGCTTCGCCACCGTCTGCCTGATCTGCGGCCACGTCGTCTTCACCACCGCCGGCTACGCGATGACCGACGGCCGCTCCTTCCTCGGCCAGACCTGGGTCTTCCTCACCACCTACCCGTACATGCTCATGGCCTACGTCGCGGCGGCCCTCTTCGTGGTCGTCGCGGTGACCTCGGTGCGGGGCGCACGCCGCCGCGTCTCCCACCAGACCTGGCACTTCATCCACCTCTACATCTACCTGGCGATCGCGCTCGCCTTTGCCCATCAGCTGACGGCGGGCACCGACTTCGCCGGCGACCCCTGGGCGGTCGGATACTGGCTGGCGCTGTATGCGGCCACGGCCGGTCTGGTCATCGCATTCCGATTCGCGATTCCACTGCGGATGGCGCGGCACCACCGCCTGCGGGTGCATCACCTGGTGGCGGAGTCCCCGAACGTCATCTCCATCTACATCACCGGCCGCGACCTCCACGAGCTGCCGATGCGCGCCGGCCAGTTCTTCAAGTTCCGCTTCCTGACCCGCGAGCTGTGGTGGCGGGTCCACCCCTTCTCCCTCTCGGCGGCGCCCAATGGCACGTACATCCGCGTCACCGTCAAGCAGGTCGGGGACTTCACCCGATCGCTGACCCGGCTCCGCCCCGGCACCCCGGTGATCCTGGAGGGCCCGCATGGGGTCTTCACCTCCATCCGGCGCCGGCGGCCGCGGGCACTGCTCATCGCCGGGGGGATCGGCATCACCCCGCTCCGAGCCCTGATCGAGGAGATGCCGCAGCGCAAGAATTCGATCGCCCTCCTCTACCGGGCCCATTCCTGGGATGACGTCGTCTTCAAGGAGGAGCTGGACCAGCTGGTCGCGGCCCGCGGGGGCGTCATCCACTACATCGTCGGGCAGCGTGGAGGGGACGTGCACCCCCAGCCGTTCGCCCCGCGCTTCCTGGCCGCCTCCGTCCCCGACCTCCGGGATCGCGATGTGTTCGTCTGCGGCCCGCGGGAGATGGTCGACGACGTCATCACCAGCCTGCGCGCGCTGCGTGTCCCCGCGGCTCACGTCCACTGCGAACGCTTCGCGTTCCTCACCTGAGTGCCCCCTGTCATGCCCATCCGCGCCGCCGTCACCCTTGCCGCCACCGCGATCGGGGTCGTCCTGCTCTTCAGCTTCCGGACCCCGCCCGCGGCACCGATCGCCACCCTGACCCCGTCCTCGATCTCGTCATCCAGCCCCACGCCCTCTCCCACCGCCACCCCCTCCGGTGCGCCGCCATCGGGCGGCGCCTCGCCGACACAGACGGCGACCGCGACGCCGGCGCCGGCCGCGAACGGGCTCAAGTCGGGATCGTTCACCGGGCAGACCTACACGAACCCGTACGGGAACGTGCAGGTCCAGGTGGTGATCTCCGGCGGCAAGATCACCAGCGTCAAGACCATCCAGTACCCCAACGGCCATCAGCAGTCCGTGTTCATCAACTCCCAGGCACTTCCGCTCCTCGAGCAGGAGGTCCTCAAGGCTCAGAGCGCGCAGATCAACATCATCGGCGGCGCCACCTTCACCAGTCAGGGCTACGCCCAGTCGGTGCAGTCGGCGTTGGACGCTGCCCGTGCCTGATGCCGGTACGGCACAGCGGCGGACGGTACGGGTGGAGCCGGTGATGGGGACGATGGTCACCGTCGACGTCCGCGACCCCCACCCGATGCACCCGGCCGTCGAGGCTGCGATCGAGACTGCGATCGCCTGGCTCCACCAGGTGGATGCCACCTTCAGCACCTACCGCGACGGCAGCGAGGTCAGCCGCCTGGGACGCGGCGAGCTCCTGGAGAGCGAGTGCTCTCCGGAGGTTCGCGAGGTGCTCGGGCTCTGCGCCGAGGTCGAGCGCCGGAGCGGGGGCTGCTTCGACATCCACTGCGGGGGCCGGCTCGATCCCTCGGGCCTGGTCAAGGGCTGGTCGGTGCAGCGCGCCGCGGAGCTGCTGCGGGCAGCCGGCGCGCGCCGCTTCTTCATCGGAGCGGGGGGGGACATCGTGACCCGGGGGGAGGCCGCCCCCGGCCAGCGCTGGAGGGTTGGCATCCGCCACCCCGAGATCGCCGACGGGGTCGCCGCGGTGCTCGAGACGGGTGACCTCGCGATCGCCACCAGCGGCGCCTACGAGCGCGGCGAGCACATCCTCGACCCGCGCACCGGACGGGCCCCGGAGGGGCTGCTCAGCATGACCGTGGTCGGCCCCAGCCTCACCTACGCCGATGCCTTCGCCACCGCGGCGTTCGTGATGGGTGAGCAGGGGCTGCCCTGGGTCGCGGGGATCGACGGATACGAGGGGCTCGCGATCACGCGGGACCGCAGGACGGTGTGGACCTCGGGGATGGCCACACTGCTGGTGCGCGACATTGCACCGGCAATGTGACATCGGGCCCCCCGGTTCCCCACACGGGGGCGACAGGGGCCGCGCCACATCGCATGCGATTCGCCGCGCCTGGCGCGTTGAGGGACGGCCGCCTATACTCGGCTGACGGTACCTGGGGCTTCCCCGCTCGGGAGGGGTGATCGCGCTCGCTCCTCCTCGTCTTGTCGCCCCTGCGGTGGCGCGCCAGATCCGAGGGAAGTGGGAGCGCTCAGGACGATGTCCAGCTGGACTCCGCCGGCGGATCGGTCCTGATGTCCACGCGCAAGCAGGTGGCCCTGCTCGCCCTCTGGGCGGCCTTCCTGGCGGTGGTGGTGCTCGTCTACGTGAGCATCCGGGACCAGCCGCCGTCACCGCCCCAGGCCAGCCTGGGAACGCTGACGCAGGCGGTGCTCAACACCGAGAGCGGGACCGGCGCGCCCCAGGACCGAATATCCGTCGCCCCGGCTCACCAGGCGATCGTCTCCCCCGACCAGGTGACCTGGTGGGATGCCGCCGGCGGTGAGCACCTGACACCGAACGCGGATCAGGGCGCGGTCGAGAACATCTTCACCAGCAACCACTACACGAACTTCACGCCCGAGGGGGGCGTGCCCCTCACCACCCTGCTCCTGGTGCTGGTGCCGACCCTGATCATCGTGATGGTCATCGTCATCCTCTACTGGCGCCAGGGCGCGGGTGGGCCGGTGGGGCTGCTGCGCTCCCGGACCAAGGCGGTCGCGGGTGACCAGCCGCTCAGCACCTTCGCCGATGTCGCGGGATGCGACGACGCCAAGCTGGAGATGGGAGAGCTGGTCGCATTCCTCCGGGACCCCGACCGCTACCGCGACCTGGGAGCGCGGGTGCCCAAGGGAGTGCTCCTCGTCGGACCGCCGGGCACCGGCAAGACCCTGCTGGCCCGGGCGGTGGCGGGCGAGGCGGACTGCGCCTTCCTCTCCGTCTCCGGGTCGGAGTTCGTGGAGATGTTCGTGGGGGTCGGCGCGGCGCGGGTGCGCGACCTCTTCAAGAAGGCGAGGAAGTCCGCCCCGTGCATCGTCTTCGTGGACGAGATCGACGCTGTGGGCCGGCGCCGGGGTGGCGCCGGGGTCAACCTCGGCCACGAGGAGCGCGAGCAGACGCTCAACCAGCTGCTGGTCGAGCTGGACGGCTTTGACCAGGGGGCGCGGATCGTCGTCATCGGTGCCACCAACCGCGCCGACGTGCTCGACGAGGCGCTGCTCCGGCCCGGGAGATTCGACCGTCAGGTGACGGTCGACCCGCCGGACGTCGCCGGTCGCGAGGCGATCCTCGCCGTCCACGCCCGCTGCAAGCCGCTCGCGGCAGACGCCGACCTCTCGCTCCTTGCCCGGCGAACGCCGGGCTTCACCGGGGCCGACCTGGCCAACCTGATCAACGAGGCGGCGCTCCTCTCCGCCCGCGAGCAGCTGTCGGTGATCGGCATGGCGCAGTTGGAGGCGGCCGTCGACCGGGTGCTCTCCGGGCCGGAGCGGCGGGGCCGCCTGCTCAGCCTGGACGAGCGGCGCACCATCGCCTACCACGAGATGGGGCACGCCCTCGTCCTCACCTCCCTGCCCGGGACCGACCCGGTCCGCCGGGTCAGCATCGTCGGCCGGGGACGATCGCTGGGCTGGACCCTGACCGTGCCCGAGGGCGACCGGGCGCTCGGCTCCAAGTCGCAGCTGCGCAACCGCCTCGCCGGCCTGCTCGGGGGACGGGTCGCGGAGGAGCTCGTCCTCGGTCAGGAGGACATCACGACCGGGGGCGCGGACGACCTCTTCAAGGCGACCCAGCTGGCCCGCCAGATGGTCACCGAGCTGGGGATGTCGGGGCTCGGCGTCCGCGTGGTCGAGGCCGGCGAGATGGGGCTGGCCCGCACCCATTCGGATGAATTGGGCCGCCGGATCGACGACGAGGTCGACCGGCTCCTCGACGAGGCGCTGGGCCGGGCCCGGGCGATCCTCGCGGCCCGCAGGGACCTGCTCGACGCCCTGGCGGCGCGGCTGCTGGAGGTGGAGACGATGAGCGGGGCTGAGCTCACCGCGATCGTCTCCACCCACGCCACCGTGGAGCTGCAGGGGGTGGTCGTCCCGCGCGCAGCCGCATCCACAGCGGTGCCGGTGGCCACGACGGCTCTGCCCGCGATCGCGGTCGCGCGCCGTCCTGCGGGCGCCGCGGGGCGGAGGGGGACGGCCGCCGCCACCCTCCCGCCCCCGTGGCTGCGGACGCTGCTCCGCGCCGTCACGGGGCCCCGCGGGGGGCGGCCGCGGCCCGGCGGGCTGTCCGGGTAGGGGACTCGCCCACCGGGCGAGGCCGGCACCCCACCGAGGCTTGACACACCCTCAACGAATCATCAACATATAGGGTCAGCCGCCGGTAAGACCCACTACATCTTGAATCCGGTTGGCGCCTTCTCCTTCGCTGAGGCCCGTCCCCTCGGGGGTCGGGCCTCTCCTTTTGCAGGGGTCGAGGGGCACCTCAGGCCTCCTTCTCGGGAAGGCACCGGTACCTCGAGGTCAGGGCCTCCAGACCGGCGCAGAGCCGTCGAGGTCGAGGTCGCTCGTGACCTGCCTCGCCTGCGGCGCCGGCAACGTCGTGGCGTCCTTGACGTACCAGAGCTCGAAGTAGCCGTCCCCCGCCTCGGGGGCGAGGTAGATCAGGTCGGTACCGTCCGGCGACCACGTGGGCGACGCCGCCATGGTGCCGGTGACGATGCGCTCGAGGGGCCCCAGGGTGCCGGTCGCGGCGTCGAAGCTCGCCACCACCAGGTCGGACTCGGTGCTGCTCGGCGCCCCGTTCACGACGGGGGTGCAGATCATGGCGATCTCGGTCTCGTCGGGGTTGAGGGCGGGCTGAGCGCAGTCGTCACCCGGCTGGGTGAGCGGGGTGCCATGGCCCGTACCGTTGGCATTGGGCGTGGGGTCCATGCGGATCTGGCTGACCTCGTCGCCCGGGTCCGCACCGTGGACCGGAGTGCTCACCTCGCTGTTGTCGGTGGCGGCCTCGTAGTCGACGTAGATGAGGCCGCCACTCGCCAGAGGCAGCGGGCTGACGTCACCGCCGGTGTAGTAGTTGGCCCAGCTCTCCTGGGTGATGCCGTCACTGTGCTCCACGGCGGTGCGGTCGATGTCGGTGCCGAGCGTCGTCTTCCAGATCGAGAGGTCCACCTGGTAGCAGCATTGCGCCAGGTCGTCGACATTTCCCTTGGGCCAGTCGTAGCTGAAGTAGAGGGTGTTGCCGGGCCCGACCGCCGGGTAGTAGATCCAGTCGTCGGCCCCCAGCTCGGTGGCGGTGACCTTCCCCGAGTCGTGGCTCAGCTGAGCCTCGACCTTGCCGCTCAGGTCGACCTCGTAGAGATCGGAGTAGTAGTTGGCGGTCACCTTGACCGCGAGCAGTCCCGCCCCGCCCGGGATGAGCACGGGCTGGGTCCAGCCCTGGCCCTCCGCCTGGAGCTGCGTGATGTGGGTCCCCGTCAGGGCAAAGAGACCCCCGCCGTCGGCGAAGTAGACCGTCCCCGGCAGCGAGAGCTTGACGTCGGTCTGGGTCGGCTTCTCGGCCGGGGCGAACGCGACGGTGCTGCCGCTCGCCAGGTAACGGTTGACGCCGGCACCGAACGCCACCATCAGAACGAGCAGCACGATCCAGGTGAGCAACCTGCGAGAGCGGCTCATGACGACGGGAAGTACTGGTGGACCGCCGCCAGGATGGCACTCATGTCCGGCTCCAGGACGTCCTGGCCATCCTCGGTCCCGGGGCTGTCCTGGGTCAGGTAGACGTGCTGGATGCTCCCCGATCCGACGTCCTTGCTGATCCCGAGGAGCAGGGAGAACTGAGTGAGCGGGACATCGGTGAGCACCTCGCCGCTCAGCGCGGAGGCGAGGTTGTTGGTGTCGCCGAGACTGAGCTGGGAGAGCTTCTGACGAAGCGCGACCAGCACCTCCTGCTGGCGCACGGTGCGACCCAGGTCCTCGGAGATGTCGTCGTGCCGGGAGCGGACGTACTCGAGCGCCTCCAGCCCGTCCATGTGCTGCGCCCCGGGGAGCACCGCCACCCGGTCGGCGGCGTTCGGATTGGTGCTGCCTTCGACGTCGTACGGGTAGTTGTCATCCATCACGGGGTGGCTCGCCACGATGTCGATGCCCCCCACCTCATCGATGAGGTTGATCAGTCCCTGCAGGCCGATCCAGACATAGTGGTCGATGGTGACCTGGAAGTCCTGCTCGATGGTGGCGATCTGAGCGTCCGCCCCGCTGGTCCCGTCGCCGGCATCGCCGAACGCCTCAGAGACCTTGCCGTCGCTCCGCTCCTTCCCATTCGCCGAGTAGATCGGGACCCAGAGGTCGCGCGGGATGGAGAGCATGGTGACGCTGCCCGCCGTGGGATTGACCCGGACCAGGATCAGCGACTGGGCGCAGCAGAAGTAGGGCGTGCCCGAGGAGGTGGTGAACTTGCCGTCGTTGTCGGAGCCCATGAGCAGGACGGTGAACGGGGCCTGGGACCCGGCCGCGACCGACGGGGCGGCGGTGGGGGTTCCGGGAAGCGAGGTGGGCGTCGGGGCCTGGATGGTGTGACCGGTGGCGCCAACCGCCGCGGTGATCGTCGGCCAGAAGAAGTTGAGCGCGCCGCCCACCCCTGAGAGGATGAAGCCGAGCAGGACGAGCAGGATGGTGCGCACCCGTGGGACGCGGGGAAACCGGCGGCTGGCGCGGCGGCGCCGGGTGACCCGGGGGGAGCGGCCCAGGCTCATGGTCGGTAGAACCTCCGTCTCGGGGGCGGCCGGCGGGCTCGGTCCCCGGAAGCAGTGACGCGGGACCACCTGAAGGTGCCCCTCGACTGAAACCGTCCCGCTCCCCGCCGGGCGGACCTCAACCCGGGCGATGATACCGGGAAGGCGGTGGAGACCGCCGATGGCAACTCGGTGAGCCGGGAGGGGGGCCGGGGGGACGTTCCGTGTACGGTCGAGCCGCGATGCGACGCGAGCGGATCGAGACAGACCAGGCCTTCTTCGCGGAGCGAGTCGCAGGCCGAGGCGGCGGGCAGCGACGTAGCCTGCGCCGAGCCCGCGCGCTCGCGCCGCATCTGGGTGTCGCCCTCGACGCCTGGAGGGCCCACCCGGAGCGGGTCGTCACCGTGGTCGGCTCCAAGGGAAAGGGCACCGCGGCCACCTTCGCCTCGGCGGCTCTCGCCGCCGCGGGCCTGCGGGTCGGGACCCTGACCAGCCCGGGGCTGCGCAGCAACCGGGAGCGGATACGGGTCGACGGGCTGGCTGTCCCCCATCGCGACTACGATGCTTTGGTTGGCGAGGTGGCCGCCACCCTCGCCCGGGTGTCGGACCTGCTCCCCGACGACGGCTACCTCTCACCGAGTGGCCTCTTCACCCTCAGCGCGCTGCGCCACTTCGCCGACCGCGGCTGCGACGCGGTGGTGCTCGAGGCGGGGATGGGCGGGGCCTCCGACGAGGTCTCGCTGGTGGCGCCCGGTGTGGTGGTGGTGACCCCCATCCTCTCCGAGCACATCGGGGTCCTGGGTGACACCGTGGCCGAGATCGCCGCCGAGAAGGCGGGCGTCATCACCGCGGCGACCCGCGACGTCGTGGCAGCCACCCAGGCGGACCCCGGAGCGGGGATGGCAGTGCGGCTCGCCGCGCGCCGCCACGGGTGCGAGCTTCACTGGGTGGTGGGCAGCGGTGACCGGCCCGGGCCGGAACCCGCTCCCGGATTCGGCGGCCTCAATGGCCGCCTTGGGGTGCTCGCGGCCCTGCGCCTGCTCCAGCTGGCAGGCCGAGCGGCGCCGGAGCCCGCAGCGCTGGACGCAGCGCTGCGGAGCGTCAGCCTTCCCGGCCGGCTGAGCCACCACCGGCACGGCGACCAGGATTGGGTCATCGACTGCGCCACCAACCCGGACGCCATCACCGCGGCGATCGCGCACGCCACGGCGGCGGTCGGTCCACCCACCGCGGTGCTCACCTTCATCCCTCACCACCGGGATGCAGATCCGCTCCTCGCCGCTCTCGACGGCCAGGCGGTGGTCCGGGTTCCGGGCGGGCGTTCGACCGGTGGCCCCGGTGGCGGCGCGGTGATGCGCCTCGAAGAGGTGGACCTCGACGCCCTCGGCCCCCGGGTGCTCGCGCTGGGGCCCGTCTACTTCGTGGGCGAGCTGCTGGCCACCCTCGACATCGACTGCGAGAGGAGCTTCAGGGCTTCCCGCCAGTGAGGTGGGAGGTGTCGTTCCAGAGCCAGATGGCGGGGTGCTCCCGCTCGTACCCGAGGACGGACACCGCCGCCGGGGAGAGTGCCAGGGACTCCGCGGTGAGAGCGGGGAGGGCGCACCAGCGCGCCGTCAGGATGCGCAGGAAGTGCCCGTGGGCAAAGAGGGCGACATCCCCCGCCACCCCGCGGACCCGCTCGATCACAGAGTCGGCCCGGTGTCCCACGTCGGCGAGCGTCTCCCCGCCGACCACCCCGTCCTTCCAGATCACCCAGCCCGGCCGTTCGGCACGGATCTCGTCGGCGGTGCGGCCCTCGTAGGCCCCGTAGGCCCACTCCTGCATATCGGGGTCGGGGCGTGCCCCGACCATCAGACCGGCCAGCTCGCAGGTGCGACGAGCCCGCTGGAGCGGGCTGTAGAGGACCTCGGCGAACTTCCACTCCGCCAGGCGCGGGCCGAGCAGGCGGGCCTGGGCCTCACCCTCTCGATCGAGAGGGAGGTCCGTCCGCCCGGTGTGGCGGCCGGTCCGGCTCCACTCCGTCTCACCATGGCGGACCAGCACGACCCGCTGGGCGAGGCCTCCCGGGCCCGGGCTGCCGGCGGAGCCCGGCGGGGGCCCGATCACCGGCTGGTGAGGTTCTTCCGGCCCCTGCGCCGGTACGTCTTTGGGGAGAGGAGGAGGACGACGCAGAGCAGGATCACCGCGCCGACGAAGGCGACGACGACGTCCTCGAGGAGGCCGAGGAGACCGGCACCGGAGATCAGTGTGGGATCGACCTGATGGACGATCAATCCCCCGATCACCGCCCCGGCCAGGCCGACGATGATGTCCATCAGGCAGCCGAGCCCGCTGCCGCGTACCAGGCGCCCCGCCAGGGCCCCCGAGATGAGCCCGATGAGGAGCCAGGTGAGGAGATGGTGGCCGACCAGCAACCCCGCCCAGACGGCGAGGATCACGACGATCAGCGCGGCGACGGCGACCAATCCCGGCATCCCCGCAACCGTACGACGTGGGAGGCCGGGCTTGCCGCACCGGGCTCGCCGCGCCTGGCGCACGGACGCCAGTCATCCCGGCCGCGACCGGGGGATCCCTCGACGCCCGGGTGCCCTCGGCCCGGCACCGCCCGCGTAGGATGCCAGCCTGATGCACTTCCTCCTTGCGACGACGACGGCGGCGACGACCTCGACGGCGGGGGCGTCACCGGTCGCCGTCCCCTCCTGCCAGCTGAACAACCCGCTGCTGTGGGTCTGCCAGCAGATCCAGGACCGCGTCGGCGCCGGCAACGCCCTGGGGCCGCTGGTCCAGGACGTGCTCGACGGGATCCTCGTCTTCCTGCTGGTCCTGATCGCGGGGCAGCTGCTGCGCCGGATGCTGGTGGCCGCGGCCGAGCGCAGGGCGGATCCGCAGATCCACGCGCTGACCCGCAATGTCACGACCATCCTCACATGGGCCTTCGCGGCCGCCGGCGGCCTGGTGGCCGGGGGCGTCGACATCCTCTGGGTGCTGACCTTCGGCAGCATCTTCAGCCTGGCCATCGGCCTCGCCTTCCAGGACCTGCTCCGCAACATCCTGGCCGGCATCTTCATCCTCCTGGAGAAGCCGTTCCGGATCGGCGACCACGTCGCCATCGGCGACTGCGAGGGGGTGGTGCAGACCATCGCGCTACGGACCACGGCGCTCCGGACCGGGGATGGGCGTCTCGCGGTGATGCCCAACCTCACCGTCTTCACGAGCGTGATCCTCAACTCGACGGCGTATGACCAGCGGCGGTACAGCGTCACCCTCCCGGTCGAACCCGGGACCGATCTGCCGCAACTGATGAAGGCGGCAGACGGCGCACTGGCGGCGGTCCCCGGCATCGCGAGCGATCCGCCGCCGAGTGTCCAGCCACGGGTGGAGCCGGATGGGCGGCCGGTGGTCGTGGTCAGCTTCTGGGTCGACTACCGCGCCCACGATCCCGACGCGATGATCGGTGAGCTGCTGTCGCGGATCTGGGGCGGCTCCGCCGGGAGCGTCGCCGGCGCTGCCAAAGGGGGAGCCTGACCCGCAGGGGCGATGACGGGACGGCCGGCGTCCGCGATGGGAGACGTCTCGTGTCGGGTGGAAGAGTGACACGGGGTGGCACGCCCTGAGGGTCGCGCCACCCCCCACTCTGGGTCTGACTGACCCCCGGCACCCCCCCCAAGGGGCGTCGCGCCGGGACTCTCATGCTCCCCGCCTGAGGCGCCCCGGCAGGTCAGATGGTAGCTGTGACGTGTACGTGGCGAATCACGCGTTTTGACACCGTGAAGCCCCATGGGGCCTGCCCGCCATGTTGTTGCGGAGGCTGCAGATGCGTGACCGGGCCGTGGCCGGGTCGCGACCAGCCGCGGTCAGTCGGCCTCGGGCGTCTCCGGCTCGGCGACGGCCGGCTCGGCCTCAGCGGCCTCGGCAGCGGTCTCCTCGGTCGTGGCCGCCCGCACCGGAGCCACCTTGACCACCACGTCGTCGGGGTCCAGGTGACCTGCCAGGGTCACGCCCTCGGGAAGCACGATGTCCCGGACGCGCACGGCGGCGTCCACCTCGGTCAGCCCACTGACGTCCACGGGCAAGTGATCGGGCAGGTTGCCGGGCAGCGCCTCGACGCGCAGGGTGGCGAGGACCTGCTGCAGGGTCCCCAGCTTGAGCTCGGTGACCGCCGGAGCCTCCCCGATCGTCCGGACCGGGACGTCGACAGCCAGCCGCTCACGCAGGTTCACCGCGAAGAAGTCGGCGTGCAGCGGCCGCGCCGTGCGGGGGTCGATCTGGAAGTCGTGGAAGAGCACCTTGCGGGCTCGGGCACCATCGACGCTGAGATCGATGAGATGGGTGCGTCCGGCACGGTGCCACACCCGAACAATCTCCGCCGTGTCGGCGCAGATCGCCTGAGACGGCAGGTCGTGGCCGTACAGGACGGCCGGGACCTGGCCGTGGCGGCGCACGGCCTGGACATGGCGTCCACGCTCGGAACGGGTGACCGCGGTGAGAGTCAGATCTGCCACGAGGCCAGGACTCTAACCTGTCAGGCCGGTCCCGCGTCCCCCGCGAACGAGACGGGGGTGCCCGAGGCCTCCTCGAGCGCGGCCACGCGGGCCGCCACCGACGCTGCCAGGGTGACGGCCCGGTGAGCGTGGGGAACCCCGGCCCGCCACCCCACGTCGAGACCGGCGGCGCCGAGATGGGCGCCGGCGAGCGCCCCGGCCAGGCTGACGGCGGCCCGCCGGCCCGTCCCCGCAGCGCACTGGACGGCGGCCTCGATCTGATCGGCACCGAACACGGCGGCAATCGCCAGATGAAGGGCTGCACCCGGATCGTCGTCGCCCTCCGCAGCAGGAAGGTCGCCGCCGATGCGGAGGCGCTCGAGGAGGGCGAAGGGGGCGTCCTCGAGGAGGGACTGGTACACCCGCACCACGGAGGTGGCGAGATCGAAGCGGGTCAGGTCCGCGATGAGCAGCGCGGCAGCGATGGCGGCGACCGCCGTCCCCTCGTCGGCCCCGGCGAGGGCGGCCACGCGGTAGGCGTCCCGGCGCACCCGGGGGCGGTCGAGGGGTGCCAGCAGGCCAAAGGGGACCGCCCGGAGCAACAGGCCGGCGGGCCCCGCCTGGGAGGAGCCGGCGAGGCCCCTGCGGCGGAGGTCGTCGGCGTCGAAGCCGCCCACGCTGGCGATCGAATCGGCGACCTCGAGGAGGTCGCCCGCCGCAGCGGGCGCCTGAGCAGCTCGCTCACCGGCCAGGGCACCGAGAAAGGCGGCCTCGATCCGGGCGCTGTAGGCGCTCCCCTGGTGGTCGGGAAGCTCGGGGGGCGCGGCGGTCTCCCGCACCGCCTCGTCGCCACTCATGCCCGAACGGTATCCTGTCGAGCCATGGGAACGCTGGACCAGGTGCGCGCCGTCTCGTCACCGCTGGTCAAGGCCGTCGTCAAGAGCGCAGGGCTGTCGCGAGTCGGTCGCCACCCCCTGGCCCCCGCCGCGGTGCGGGTGGAAAGGACGAGCGCCCGGCGTGGCGACGAGTCGGCGGACCAGACGGCGATCACGGTCTGGCTGGGCGAGGGGCCCTCGCTGCCGGTTCCCGGCGTCTCCCGCTCCCCCTGGAGAACGGCCGCGGGTGTGGGCATTACCCTGCTCGGAGCGGCCGCGCTCGCCGCCGCCTCCACCCTGGCGGCTCAGCGAGAGCAGGACCGGCGGCGGCTGGCGGCGCGGCCGGTGGCCGCGCTCCCGACCTCCTCCCACGGCAATCGCCCCGCCGGCGACTGACCCGTCCTCCCGTCAGCGGCGCAGCCAGCCGAGCAGCTCGAAGCCGTCCTTGTGCGGCGCCGCCTCCAGCTCGCGGAGGGAGGCGCCATCGGTGACCAGGATGCCGCGGGAGACCGGGTTCATCGCCTCCCGCCAGGCTCGCACCACGCGCATCCGGAATCGGTCCGCGCTGGGCAGCCCGGCAGGGACGGCGAGCACCTCGGAGCGGTCGGGCAGCGCCAACAGCACGTCCCCTCCGGACCGCTCGGCGAACGCGGCCAGGACCTCGGCGACCAGGAGGACGCTCCCCTGGAAGAGGATGTCGCTGCCGAGCCTCCAGCCGTCGGCGGGAATTCGCTCCGCGCCGCGAATCCGCTCCGGGAGCGAGGAGAAACGAGCCCGCGTGTTGGCGTCGGCGTGGGCGCGAGCGGCGGCATCGTCCAGCCCGGCGGCGGCGAGGTCGGCGGCCGGCACCCCGCGCATCAGCGAGCCCGGCATGGTCTCGGCGATGAACGCAACCATCTGCGCGCCGAGGGGCCGGGTGGTCAGCTCGGCCGCCCGGCTCAGGCCGTCGAGGTAGCGGACTCCGCGGACGCACCAGAGGAGCCGGCTCGGGCTCACGTCCACAGGGGCCCTCGGGCTGAGCTGGCGCTCCGCCCGCCGAACGTAGTCCGCGATGAGGGTCCCGGCACGCTCGGGCGCGCGCTCGCAGGCATAGTGGAGCGTCCCGAGCGGAAGGGGAACGTCCACGCCGGCCCCTCTGAGGCGCAGGGCGAAGGCCGCGTCGTCGATCACGACCTCGACGCCGCGGTAGCGCGATTGCAGCTGGAGCCGGATGCGCTCGGCAAACGCCTGGCGATCGGCCGGGTCGGACATGGGGAGAGTCTGCCGCAGTCCGCCCGCTACTCGGTAGTGACGGCGCGGAGGATGTCGACCCGCGACGCGCGGATCGCCGGGAAGATGGCGGCGACGATGCCGAAGAGGCCGGCGGCCACCGCGTAGAGGATCAGGTTGTTGCCCGGAACGGCCGTCTGGCTGATCCCGTCGCTGTGGAGCGCGCTGACCAGGGCGATGCCCAGCCCGGAGCCGACCGCCAGGCCGAGGACGGCGCCGAGCAGGGCGATGATGACGGACTCCCAGGCCACCATCTCCCGGGTCTGGCCGCGGGTCATCCCCACGGCCCGGAGCAGCCCCAGTTCCCGGGTCCGCTCCAAGACGCTCAGCGCAAGGGTGTTGACGATGCCGACGACGGCGATGAAGATCGCCAGCCCGAGCAGGACGTAGATCAGGTTGAGGAAGGTGTTGAGCCCGGCCGAGATCAGATTCTTGTACTGCGTCCGGGTGAGGCCGCTCAGCTGCGGATACGCCCTCAGGTCGTTGAGCAGGGAGGCTTGCGCGGTGGGGAGTGAGACGCCCGGCGCCGGGTTCAGAGCGATGTCCGCGTCGCGCGCCGTGGTGAGGTGGGGATTCAAGGTGTCGAGGGAGACCAGGAAGCCGCTAATGAGCGCGTCCGGCGTGTAGATACCGCCGACGCTCATGTTCACCTTGTCCCCGTTGGCGAATGTCATGGTGACCGTGCCGCCGACGTGGATGTTCTCGCTCGCCGCCTCTGTGGAGTCCACGATGGTGGTGTTGGTGGTGGCGATGCTCGCGGCGGAGCCCGCGGTCATGCTGAAGGTCAGAACCCGCCCGATGTTGCCGGTGTCGAAGCCGGTGACACCGGTCGCGATGTCGCCGACCAGAACATCGGTGCCCCTGATCTCGGAGATGTCGGCGAGCTTCGGGTCCTGGCGCAGCGTGGTGGCGACCTCCGGGCTGAAGCCGCCGCTCCCCTCGTCGAGCACTACCAGCTGGGCACGGACCGTGCCATCGATCGACTGGTTGATGCTCGCCTCCAAGGAGGCGGTGATGACCGCCACCGCCGTGACCAGGGCGAGGCCGATCATCAGCGCAGCCGAGGTCAGCGCGGTGCGGCGCGGGTTGCGACGGGCGTTCTCCCCGGCCAGCCGGCCGGGCGCACCCCTCAGCCGGGCCGGCCACCCCAGGACAGTGGCCACCGGGCGGACCAGGATGGGCGCGAGCAGGGCCGTTCCCAGGAAGATGGCCAGCACCGACAGCCCCAGCACCTCGAGGTTGGGGCCGGCGGCGGCACTCGCTGTGAAAAGGCTCTGCAGGAGTCCCGCCGTCCCGCCAAGGAAGAGCACGAGGCCCGCGCCGATCCGGGTCCGCGGCAGCCCCTGGATCTCGGGCTCAGCCTGGCGCAGGGCGGCCACGGGGGCGATCCGGGTCGCCCGCCGCGCCGGCGCCACCGCGGCGATCACGGTGATGATGGTGCCGACGAGGAGCGACACGATCAGGGCGTTGAGCTGGACGCTCAGCTTGGCGGACGAGCTGAAGATGTGGATCAGCACATCGGCGACCACGATGCCGACGAAGAAGCCGGCCAGGGAGGCGAGGATGCCGGTCAGCGTCGCCTCGGTGATGACCTCGGTGAAGACCTGGCCGCGGGTCGCCCCCAGGGCACGCAGCAGGGCGAGCTCCTGAGTCCTCTGGGCGACCAGGATGCTGAAGGTATTGGCGATCAGGAAGCTTCCGACGAAGACGGCGATGAAGGCGAACACCAGCAGCGGGGTGCCGATGAACTCGTTGATCTCGGTGACCGCGTTCTGCTCGGTCTGAGAGGCCGCCTGCGCCCCGGTCTGGACCTGGACCGAGGTCCCGCTCAGGGCGGCAGCCACCCGGTCGCGGAGCTGGAGGTCGGTGACCCCGGATTGGGCGCTGACATCGATGACGTCGAAGGTGCTATTGGCTTCGAGAAGGCTCTCGGCGGTGGGCAGGGTGAAGAGGGCAAAGCCCTCGCTGGCGATGCTGCTCTGGCCGCCGAAGGTGGCGATGCCGCTGATCACGAAGGTCTGGGCGGCGGAGGCCTCGAAGCTCACCTGGATCTGCTGGCCGACCACCAGGTGGCCGTCGGTTGCGGTGCGGGCGTTGATGACCACGTCGTCGGCGGCTCGGGGAGCGGTCCCGGAGGTGAGCTCATAGGTGGTGAGCTGAGGGTCGGAGACCCAGTTGAGACCGAGCATCGTCCGCTGGTCGGTGCCGCCGACCACCTGACCGTTGTTGAGTAGGGAGACCCCCGAGCGTTCGACCGTGCCCACGGCGTCCGCCACCCCGGACACCTTCTGCACCTTGGCGAGCACGGACTCGGGAAGCGGCAGCGAAGCGCCCTGGAGACGCTGGGCGGCGGTCGCGGGCACCGGCCCCTTCACCTGGACGGCAACACCCTTGTCGACGTTGCTCAGCACGCCCTCGAAGGTGTTCCGGATGGTGTCGGTGAGGACCAGGGTGCCGGAGACGAAGGTGACGCCCAGGATGATGGAGATCGCGGTCAGGACGAGCCGCAGCTTGTGGCTGAGGAGGCTGCGCAGGCTGACCTTGAACATCAGATCGCGGCTCCGGGCGCCGGTACCGGCGTCATTCGCCCAGGTGGCGCACGACCGCCAGGACCGAGTCCGTGGTGGGGGACCGCATCTCCTGCACCGCGCGGCCGTCAGCCAGGAAGACCACCCGGTCGGTGTGGGAGGCGGCGAAGGCATCGTGGGTGACCATCACGATGGTCTGTCCGAGGTCGTCGACGGCCTTGCGCAGGAAGCCGAGCAGCTCGCCGCCGGCCTTGGAGTCCAGGTTTCCCGTGGGCTCGTCGGCAAAGATGATCTCGGGGCGGCTCACCAGCGCGCGGGCGGCGGCGACACGCTGCTGCTGACCCCCGGAGAGCTCACTCGGCCGGTGCCGGAGCCGGTCCCCGATGCCGGTGATCTGCACCACCCCGTCCACCACGCCCGGGTCCGGTTTACGACCCGCGATGGTCAGGGGCAGAAGGATGTTGTCCAGCGCGTTGAGGGTGGGCACCAGGTTGAGCGACTGGAAGATGAACCCGACCTTCTCCCGTCGGAGCAGGGTGAGCTGGCGGTCGTTCAGCCGGCCCAGCTCGTACCCGCCGATGAAGGTGTGCCCGGCGGTGAGCCGGTCGAGCCCGGCGAGGCAGTGCAGGAGCGTCGACTTCCCCGACCCCGAGGCGCCCATGATGGCGGTGAACTGGTGGGCGGCGAAGTCGGCGGTGATCCCGTCGAGCGCCCGCACCGCGGTGTCGCCGCGGCCGTACACCTTGACCGCGTCCACGGTGCGGGCCGCGATCGATACGGCGGCCGCGGCGGGGGGCGGCATCGGGGGAGGCTCGGGCGGCAGGGGGAGGTCAGGCGGCGCGGGAGGGCTTGGCGGGGCCGGGCTCAGGCTCATGGCTTGTCAAGGTACCTTACCACGAGGCCCGGCGTCAAGTCGGAAACCTCCCGGCTCACGCGGCCGCCCGGGGCCTCGATCGGACGTAGTCCACGAGCACGTAGTCGCCGAGGTTCTCGGGACTGACGAAGAACGCTCGACCGCGGTTGAGCCGGGTCATCTGGTCGATGAAGCGCACCAGCTGGCGGTTCGACTCCAGCATGAAGGTGTTGATGACGATCCGCTCCAGGGTGCAGCGGCGCACCTCGATCAGTGTCTTGACGATGGTCTCGGGGAGAGGCGGATAGGAGAAGACAGGACGCCCTTCCTCCATGTGGGCGGTGGGCTCGCCGTCGCTCACGATGATCACCTGCTTGTTCTCGGCGTGGCTGCGGCCGAGGATGCGCCGCGCCAGCATCAGGGCGTGCTGGAAGTTGGTCCCATAGACGTACTCGTTGACCGTGAGCTGAGGGAGGGCGCTGGGGGGGACCTCTCGGGCCAGGTCGCTGAACCCCACAACCGTGAGCGCGTCGCGCGGATACTGGCTCCGGATCAGGGTGTCGAGAGCCAGCGCCATCTTCTTGGCGGCGTAGAAGTAGCCCCGGAGCGGCATGGAGCGGCTCATGTCGAGCATCAGCACGGTGGCGACGCGGGTGAGCGACTCGGTCTGGTGGATGGCGAAGTCCTCGGGGTCGAGACGCGGCACCCGTCGAGCGCCCCCGCGCCGGTCGGCGTCGCGGTTGCCCCTCGCTATCTCGGCGCCTTCGGGGCCCCGGCGCACCCCCTCGGCCTCCCGGGTGAGCGCGTTCATCACCGTCCTCTGGACGTCGAGATCAAAGGGGTCACCGAACTCGTAGCTCTTGCTGTCGTCCCCCCGGTCGCCGCCGTGCCCGAGGCGGGTGAGGTCGTGCTCTCCGAAGCGATCCCGGCGCAGCCGGGCGAAGAGGTCTCCGAGCGCCTTCTGGCCGATCTTGCGCATCCCCCGCGCCGTGAGCCGCGTCCCCTCCGAGCCGAGCTCGACGAGTCCGCGGCGCTCCAGCTCCTCCATCAGCCACTGCATCTCGCCGAGGCTCCGTGAGGCGTCATCCCCGAGGAGCTGGCGGAGCCGCGCCAGCGCCTGCTCGTCGAGCCCCTCGCCGCGCAGCACCCCACGGAGGTCGGATTCCGACTCCTCGAGCGACTGGAGCCGGTCCATCAGCCCCATCGCCTCCTCGAGGGAGACGTCCTGCTCACCGAAGAAGCGGTAGCGGCTTCCCAGCCTGGAACGGGGAGAGAGCTGATCCAGCGTCCCGGCCAGCTCAGCGAGGGTGTCCTGGAGCTCGGGGTCGTTGAACACCGATCCGATCACCGACTCCATCTCCGCACGCAGCTCGGGGGAGAGGGACTGGAGCAGCGAGTCCATGCGCGCCATCTGGCGCACCAGCTGATCGACGAACTCCTCGAAGCCGGCGGGTGCGTTGGGGAACAGCGCTCCCCAGCGCTGGAGAAAGGCCTCGTAGCTGCGCTGCAGCTCGGGCTCGGAGGCACCGTCGAGCTTGCGGCGCAGCAGCGCGTTCAGGTCCCTGGCCATCTCGCGGAGCCCAGACATCTCCTCGCCGGTCATCGCCTGCATCGATTGGGTCATCTCCTTGAAGTAGGAGTCGACGACGTTGCGCCGGATCTCCTCGAGGAGGCGCTGGAAGGCGGCCTCCGCCCGGCTGTCCATGAACTCGTAGTCGCGGAGGCTCCGGATGGCGCCACCGGGCTCGGCCGGGAGCTGATCGAGCTGACGGCTCCGCTGCTCCGCGACGCGCTCCAGCACCCGGCGCCCCTCGCCGGGAGCCTGGTCCAGCCGCTCCTGGATGCCCCGCCGCTCCTGGGAGATCACCCGGTCGAGCTTCTCGCGCATGTCCTCGAAGAGCGAATCCAGGTTGAAGCGCTCCAGCTGGGTCTGGCGCCGGCGGCCGAGCTTATCGAGCATCTGGTCCACGCCGGCGAGGCGGCGGCCCGTCTGATCCCGCCAGCCCTGCTCCAGCAGCCGCCGGAGCGCCTGCTCGAAGTCCCAGCCCTGGAAGACGTCCTCGCTCAGGCGGTCGAAGAGTGCCTCGACATCCGGCCCGAGCGGGTCCTGGGAGCCGTCCCAGGCGGAGAACCGATGCCGGGGCACGCCCATCTCCCAGCCTCAGCCGCCGTAGACCGAGGTGCTGTCCAGAGCCGTCTTGTTGAGCCGCTTGCCGAGGTGTAGGCCCTCGAGGACGAACTCCAGCACCGCCGCCATCGACTGCGGCGTATCCGGCTCGTCGAGCTTCTGGCGTGCCAGATCGAGGCCGGGCAGCTCGCTGATGCCATGGCCATAGGACTCCACCGTCATCAGGGGCCCGACCTCGACGGTGAAGCCGCCCTGGTCGAAACGCTGGACGAGGTCGGCCAGCTCGGCGGCGGAGAAGTGGCGGCGGAAGACGTTGCTGCACGCGCTGCGGACGATCTTGTCCAGAACCTGGCCGTTGTCGCTGTCATCCAGCGTGTCCAGCTCGACCTTGCCGGAAGTGGATGCGGTCACCGCGGCCAGGTCGCTGACCCGCGCCACGGCCTGCTTCTCCCCGGTGATGAGGGCGCGTCGCAGAGCGCTGCTGATCAGGCTCTCGTAGTTGGCGGTGGTGACCCGGACCGAGACCCCGCTGCGCTGGTTGATCTGGGGATGCCGCCGGGCCAGGTGGGTGATCTCGACCGCGATCTCCTTCATGTGCTGGGGCACGTGGACCGGGACGGGCGTGTCGTCGAAAACCACGCGCTCCTGCTCTGCGATCGCGATCTCGTCCTCCACGGTGCGCGGGTAGTGGGTGCGCACCTGGGCACCGAAGCGGTCCTTGAGCGGGGTGATGATGCGACCGCGATTCGTGTAGTCCTCGGGGTTGGCGGTGGCGACCACGAAGACGTCGAGCGGCAACCGGATCCGGAAGCCGCGGATCTGGACGTCCCGCTCCTCCATGATGTTGAGCAGCCCCACCTGGATGCGCTCGGCGAGGTCGGGCAGCTCGTTGATGGCGAAGATGCCCCGGTTGGTACGGGGCACCAGCCCGTAATGGATCACCAGCTCGTCGGAGAGGTAACGGCCCTCCGCCACCCGGATCGGGTCCACCTCGCCGATGAGGTCGGCGATGGAGGTGTCGGGGGTGGCCAGCTTCTCCCCGTAGCGGTCCTCGGCTCCCAACCAGGTGATGGGCGTCTCCTCCCCACGCTCCGCCACCAGGTCGCGGCAGCGCCGGCAGATGGGCGCGTACGGGTCGTCATTGATCTCGCAGCCGGCGATGGCGGGCACGGCCTCGTCGAGCAGAGAGGTGAGGGAACGGACCAGCCGCGACTTGGCCTGACCGCGCTCGCCGAGGAGGACGATGTCCTGACCGGCGAGGATGGCGTGCTCCACCTGGGGGATGACGGAATCGTCATAGCCGACGATCCCAGGGAAGAGCCGCTCCCCGCTGCGGAGCTTCCGGATCAGGTTGCGGCGAAGCTCCGACTTGATCGGCTGCACGCGGTACTCGGCACGGCGGAGCTCGCCGAGGGTGTGGGCTGCGCTCACGGCCCCTGCAGCGTACACCGCGTGCCGGCGCCGCCAGCCGGCACCCGCAACGAATACTGTTCGGAGATGCGGACAGAGCCCCGCCGGTTGCTCGCCTCTCTCGGCGCCACAGCCCTCCTCCTGCTCGCCGGAGGGCCGGCGTCGTTCGCCTCTGGGGCCGACGCCGGCTCCGCGCCATCTCCCGGCGCGGGCTCGGGCCCGTCCAGCACCCCACCCGGGCTGGTGCCGGCCGCCTGCACCGAGACCCCGCCCCCCGGAGCCCATTGCGACACCCTCTGGGTGCCCCTCGACTACGCGGACCCGTCCCTGGGCACCATCCCCACCTCGGTTGTGGTGGTGCCGGCAACGGACCCGGCGGAGCGGATCGGCTCCCTGCTCGTGAACCCCGGTGGGCCCGGGGAGTCCGGGGTCCAGTTCGTGGACCAGGCCTATCCGCTCTTCGCCACCCTCAACCAGCGCTTCGACATCGTGGGCCTCGACCCGCGGGGCACGACAGGACCAGACGCCGTCACCTGCGAGGGCACCGACGGCCTGGACCACGCCGTGGGGCTGGACCCCCTGGTGGCAGGCTCCGCGACCGCGGAGGCGGACATGGTCGCGAGCACGCTGGCCTTCGACTCATCCTGCCGCCTCCACAGCGGGTGGCTGCTCCCCTACGTCGGCACGGTCAACGCCGCCCGCGACATGGACGCGCTCCGGGCTGCGCTCGGGGACCCGCAGCTGACTTACCTGGGGTTCTCGTACGGGACAGCGCTCGGAGCCACCTACGCGAGCCTCTTCCCCACCCATGTCCGGGCGATGGTCCTGGACGGCGACGTCGACCCGGCTCTCAGCTTCATGGAGGAGTCCATCCAGCAGGGGGCCAGCTTCGAGGCGAGCTACGACGAGTTCGTCAGCCAGTGCCAGGCTGAGACCGACTGCCCGCTGGGGTCGGACCCCGGGGCGACGATCACCGCTCTGCTCGCGCGGCTCGCCGCCAGCCCGGTCGAGACAGCGGACGGACGGACGGTGGGGCGGGGCATGGTCGTCGGCGGACTGGTCGCCGCCATGTACGACCCGGGATCCTGGGGCAGCTTCTATGCCGCCCTCGCCGAGGCCGCCCGGGGTGAGGTCGCGTCACTCCAGTCGCTGGTGGACAGCTACACCGGCAGGGGCCCCCTGGGCTACGACCACAGCACCCCGGCCAACGTCGCAGTCAACTGTGCCGATCACGACGTTCCCGACAACCTCGCCGATTACGACGCCTTGGCTCGCTCGGTGCAGGCCGACGAACCGCACTTCGGCCAGGACGAGGTCTACTCGGTGCTCACCTGCACCTACTGGCCGGACCACGGACCGGCGCCGGCAGCGCTTGACGTGACCGGCGCTCCCCCCATCCTCCTGGTCGGAGCCACCCACGATCCGGCCACGCCCTATGCCTGGTCGGTCGCCCTCCAGCAACAGATCGCCGGATCGGTGCTGCTGACACGGGACGGTTACGGACACACGTCGTACGGGTTCAGCGATTGCGTCCAGACCGCCGTCAACGCCTATCTGGTCTACCGGGACGTCCCAGACACAGGTGCGACCTGCGCCAGCTGACGCACCCACCCTCCCCCCTGGGGTAATTGCGGGCTGGGGTCCGAGGTGATACGATCAGGCGCGTCTAACGAAGCGCGTTGAGTCCGCGACGTCGGCAATCGAGAGGTGCGGGGGAGGCAACTCTCACTCGGGAACGAGTCAGCCGCAGGGAGAGCGAATGCCACGTTGGCACACGACCGACAGGGGCAGCCAGGAGGTGCTGGCCACTGCGCTCCCGCAGATGGCCCTCGATCAGCCCCTCAACGCGCTCAGCGCGATGCAGCTGAGCAGCCGCCTTCTCGGCGCGCGGCAGACCGAGCGTGAGATGGTCGATGAGGACTCCGGCGAGACCCGCTATCAGTTGCTGCGCCGGCAGGTGCACGCGCGCCTCGTCGACGACACCGCCTATCTGTCGGAGACCGACGACCAGGCAGTGCGCGAGCGGCTAGTATCCTGTACCGGAGATAGCTGGTAAAATATAGGAGCCTCTTCTCGCTGCCCGGAGGGCTCCTGCATGCATCCCACCCGAGGTCGTCCGAAGGCTCCGCTCGCGGTCACCCCGGAGGACCGCCAAACCCTCGAGCGCTGGACCCGGCGGC